>Ga0207652_10002139_pt1 | contig 16935 bp, 16 predicted proteins | sample KBSC63BmetaG_FD_184334 | JGI IMG/M metagenome (GOLD analysis project Ga0207652, IMG submission 184334) | Corn rhizosphere microbial communities from Kellogg Biological Station, Michigan, USA - KBS C6-3B metaG (SPAdes) (version 2) | ecosystem: Host-associated > Plants > Roots > Rhizosphere ... | reverse complement strand
CCTTGTCGGCCGGCGCGTCAATGAGGATGTCCCTGATGATCGAAGCCATGTCTTTGGTCTCCTGCTCGGAGCCGAATTTGGCAGATGCGCCCGGCCGCGGCTGGCGGGATTCGGACCGGGTCAGGTTAGGGCTGAAAGGATCAGCACGACCACCGAGACATCAACGAAGCGGAAGAGGACTTGCAGCATGAACCGGGGCCCGACCGAGGATCTAGGGCATGGTTAAGCAAGACCGGCGCCAGTCTCGGCCGGTCGGGCTATAAGGGGCCATGGCCCTGTTCTTCGACGCAGAATGGTTCGACGCGCGCCTCGCCGAGCGTGGGTTGTCGCGCGATGTGCTGGCGGCCGGCGCCGGCCTGAGCGCAGAGGACCTGGCGCTCGTCTTCAAAGACCAGAGGGAGCTTTCGGCCGGGCAGGTGGCGATCTTTGCCGAGCTGCTGGGCGCGCCGGCGGCCGAGGTTGCGGCGCGGGCCGGCGTCTCTACGCCGTTGCCTGGGCCGGCGAGCCCGGCCGAGGCGAGGATTGCAGCGCTGGAGCGGCGGGTGGCGGCGCTCGAGGCGGAGGTGGCGCGGCTGCTGAGCGGCGGCTAGACCTTGGTCTTGGCGGCGCGGCCCTTGGGGGCGCGGCGGTCCTTGGAGCCCGACCATTCGGTGCGGTTGTAGGTCGTCTTCGCCTCATCGATGACAGAAGCCCCGGCGCGCAGGCCGCGGCGCTCGCCGATCAACTGGGCTTCGATCGAGGCGGCGCCGGCCGCAGGGGTCTTCGGCGGGATCGTCCGCGCCGGGCCGACCGGGACCGGCAAGCCGGAAGCGGCGTTCTCCGATCCGGCCTCCAGACCATCGACCACCTCGGCCGCCGACTTGCGGGTCCGGCGGAGGTTGGGCGATCTGCGCAGCGGATCGATCGGCGAGCTCATGGCCTCATCTATGCAGCACCCGGGCCAGGCGTCGAGTTGGCTTTCAGCGTTTGCTGGCCAGCTTCTCGATCTGGGCCTGCATCTCCTCCATCTGTTTGCGCAGCGCGCTCAGGGCCTCGTCGGCGGCCGGCGCGGCCGGCTCGGCGCGCGGCGGCGGCGCGGCGGGGGGCGGCGTGTCGGCCTTCGCGTAGGCGAAGGGCGAGAACATCTTCATCGCCCGGTCGAACAGCGCCAGGTTCTGCCGCACCTGCTCGTCGAAGGCGCCGACGCCCGGCGTGTGGCCCATCGCCTGGAACTGCTTGCGCATCCGCTCCTGCTGCTCGGTGAAACTGGCCAGCGACAGCTCCAGATAGCTCGGCAGAAAGGCCTGCATGGAGTTGCCGTAGAAGCCGATCAGCTGGCGCAGGAACTGGATGGGCAGCAGGCTCTGGCCCTGCTGGCTCTCTTCCTCGAAGATGATTTGCGTCAGGACGGAGCGGGTGATGTCCTCGTTGGTCTTGGCGTCATAGACCACGAAATCGATGTTCTGCTTCACCATCTCGGAGAGGTGTTCGAGGGTGACGTAGCTGGAGGAGGCGGTGTTGTAGAGCCGCCGGTTGGCGTACTTCTTGATGACGACGCGCTCGCCGGGGGCGGCGCTATCCTGGCTGTCGGCCATCCCAAATCCTTTGCCGGGTCACTGAGGTCGCGGACCCACGTTTCCGCACCGCAGTATCGCGGATGCGAGGCGATTGGCAATCGGCGCCAAACCGCCGAGCGGGCTTGCGGAAAACCGGGCGCGTCCCAATAGATGGGGAAGGGCCGCTTTTTTCCGCCGTCAGGGAACCCTCGCCATGAGCGACATCGTCATCGTCTCCGCCGCCCGCACGCCGGTCGGTTCGTTCAACGGGGCGCTTTCCAGCCTGCCCGCCCATGAACTGGGCAAGATCGCCATTCAGGCCGCCGTCGAGCGCGCCGGCATCCAGGCCTCCGAGGTGGACGAGGTGATCATGGGCCAGGTGCTGCAGGCGGGCGCCGGCCAAGGCCCCGCCCGCCAGGCGGCGGTCAACGCCGGCATCCCGGTCGAAAGCCCGGCCTGGAGCCTGAACCAGCTCTGCGGGTCGGGCCTGCGGGCGATCGCGCTGGGCGCCCAGCAGATCCAGGACGGCTCTGCCGACATCGTCATCGCCGGCGGTCAGGAGAGCATGAGTCAGTCGCCGCATGCCGCGAACATCCGCAACGGCCAGAAGATGGGCGACTTCTCCTTCGTCGACACGATGATCAAGGACGGCCTGTGGGACGCCTTCCACGGCTACCACATGGGGCAGACCGCCGAGAATATCGCCAGCCGCTGGCAGATCACCCGGGGCGACCAGGACGCCTTCGCCGTGGCCTCGCAGAACAAGGCTGAGGCCGCCCAGAAGGCCGGCCGGTTCGCCGGCGAGATCGCGCCGGTGACGATCAAGGGCCGAAAGGGCGACATCACCGTCGACCAGGACGAGTTCATCCGCCACGGCGTCACGCTGGATAGCGTCTCCGGCCTGAAGCCCGCCTTCGCCAAGGACGGCACGGTCACGGCCGCCAACGCCTCGGGCCTGAACGACGGGGCCGCGGCCCTGGTGCTGATGAGCGCCGACGAGGCCAAGAAGCGTGGACTGACGCCGCTGGCGCGGATCGCGTCCTGGGCGCACGCCGGGGTGGACCCGGAGATCATGGGCACCGGCCCGATCCCGGCCAGCCGAAAGGCGCTGGAGAAGGCCGGCTGGACGGTCGCCGACCTCGACCTGGTGGAATCCAACGAGGCGTTCGCGGCGCAGTCGATCTGCGTGGTCCGCGACCTGGGCCTCGATCCCGAGAAGGTGAACGTCAACGGCGGGGCCATCGCCATCGGCCACCCGATCGGCGCCTCGGGCGCACGGATCCTGACCACGCTGCTGCACGAGATGAAGCGCACGGACGCGTCCAAGGGCCTCGCCACGCTTTGCGTCGGCGGCGGCATGGGCGTGGCCATGTGCGTCGAGAAGATCTGAGGCGCTTGCGGAGCTCCGGAGCAACCGGCGCCCGCCCATAGGGAGACGAACGGAATGGCCAGGGTGGCGCTGGTCACGGGTGGAACCCGTGGCATCGGACGGGCGATCGTCGAGCGGCTGACCGCCGACGGCGTCAAGGTCGCCGCGGGCTACTCCGGCAACGACGCCGCGGCCGAGGCGCTGAAGCGCGAAACCGGCGCCATGGTGGTCAAGGGCAACGTCGGCAACATCGCCGACTGCCAGCAGGCGGTGGCCGCGGTGACCGCGGAGCTGGGGCCTATCGACATCCTGGTGAACAACGCCGGCATCACCCGCGACGGCGTGTTCCATCGGATGACCTCCGAGCAATGGAGCGAGGTGATCCGGGTGAATATGGACAGCCTGTTCAACATGACCCGCCAGGTGATCGAGGGCATGCGGGAACGCGAGTGGGGCCGGATCATCAACATCTCGTCGATCAACGGCCAGAAGGGGCAGGTCGGCCAGACCAATTATTCGGCGGCCAAGGCCGGGATGATCGGCTTCTCCAAAGCGCTGGCGCTGGAGAACGCCAAGAAGGGCGTCACCGTCAACGTCATCGCTCCCGGCTACATCGACACCGAGATGGTGCAGGCGGTGCCCCCGAAGGTGCTCGAGGGCATCATCAGCCAGATTCCGGTCGGCCGGCTGGGGCGCGGCGACGAGATCGCCGACATGGTCGCTTTCCTGGCGGGCGAGCGAGCCGGATATGTGACCGGAACGACACTGTCGCTGAATGGCGGACAGTACCTGGTCGGTTAGAAAGACCCGCGTCTGGTGAGCGCCGTACGCCGGTCCAAAAAGCGCCCTACTCCCTCGGCATCCCATTGGGCGTCATGACGGCCAAGCCACGGGCTTCTGCACCCATCTGTTCCAAGGTCGTCTGCATGGCCACGCTTTGCGCCGCCGTCGGGTTCGCCCAACCGGCCGCCGCGGGTCCGGTGGAGAGCCTGCGCGAGGGCCTGTTCGGCCACCGGCCGGCCGACGGCCGCCAGTTCCCGGCCCCGCCGATCGCCCGCTATGTCACCGAGGACGGCGATGTCTTCACCCTGGACCGCACCCAGGCCAGACCGCTGCTGAAATTCGAGAACAGCTACGAGGTCTGGGCCCTGAAGCCGCAGCCCGGGCCGCGCGGCGACACCATCTACAAGAACGACCTGGGCGAGCCGGTGCTGCGCGCAACGCGGCTGGGCGGGGTGACGCTCTTCACCGACCAGCGGCCGGGCGGTTCGGCCGCGGCGCTGTCCGGCGTCGGCAGTCCGCTGCGGCTGGCGATCATGGGGCCGCAGGCTCTGTTCGAGCGGCTGGCCCTGGCCAGCGCGCGGGCCAGCCGCGCGGCGCGGCGGCTGATCCCCTTCGAGGCGGAGGCGACGCCGGCGTCCTCCGCCCTGATCGCCGACAGCGCCATGGTGACCAGCGAGGCTGTCGTCCGCATGACCAAGCACTCCGGCAGCCGGCGGATGCTCGACCGGATCCTAAAGGTTCGGCTGGTCGCCGGCCGGGAGCCGGACGCGGAGGTGACGCAAGGGGTGCTGGAAGTCACAGTGGCGCCGACCCAGGGCCTGGCGGGCCGGCCATCCTCCGACCGCATCGTCCATGTGGCGCAGACCTTCCACTGAGGGCGTCGGCGCGCGCGGCCTAGCCGCCGGTCTTGCGGAACACCCAGATCTCGCCGACCTCGCCGAACGGGATCGGCTGGGGGTCGGGCGTCAGGCCCTCCGCGGCGGCGAGCGGCCTAGGGTCGGTGATGTAATAGGTGAGCCGCTCCGGCGACCGGCGGACGACCGAGCCCCGCGCGTCGACCTCGACATATTCGATCACCTGGTCGAAACGGCCGACCGCTTCGCGGAAAATCCGTTCACGGATGAACAGCACCAGCCGCCCGCCGCTGGGCGTCGGGTGGTCGAACACCGGGCGCGTCGGATCGTCCGGCGGCGGCTGGCGCATGAACTCGACGAGCGGGAGATGGAACACCGCGATCCCGCCGGTCTTCAGGTGCCGCGCGGCTGTGGCGAAGGTGTTGCGCCACGCGGTTCCGCGCGGGACGTGCGCCAGGGTGAAGAACGGGCAGATCACCAGGTCGAAGGTGCGCTTCAGGTCGAGCGCGGTCATGTCGCCGCGCTTCAGTTCGACACGCGCGGCCAGCTGCGGATCGAGATCGCGGCGCTTGGCGCTCGCCTGAGCCAGCATGGCCGGGGCGATATCGACGCCGGTGACGGTGAAGCCCCGCTCGGCGAGCGCGAAGGCCAGGCGACCGGTGCCGGTCCCCAGCTCAAGGATCGAGTCGCCCGGCTGTGCGAGCCTCGCATAGATGTCCGCATCGCCGCCGATCCGCGGGTCCGCCCCGGTGACGGTGTCGTAAAAGGCGGCGCTCAGGCCCCGCTCAGCGTAATAGGGGCGCACCGGCGCCATTAGCCCACCTCGCGCCGCGTTACGGAAACGTCATCTCGACCGGCGTTGCGTCGGAGTGACGGTGGGGCCAAATATCATCAGGACCAAGCTCGACCACGAGCTTTTGGGGGAGCCAGACAAACGTGACCCGACTGAAGTCCCGCCTCGCACGCGTCGCCCTGCTCATGCTTGCGCCGCTGATCCTAGCCGGTTGCGGGATCAACACCATTCCGACCAAGGAAGAGGCCGCCAAGGCGCAGTGGGCCGAGGTGCAGAACCAGTACCAACGCCGGAGCGACCTGATCCCGAACCTGGTGAACACCGTCAAGGGTTACGCGGCCCAGGAGAAGAGCACCCTAGTCGAGGTGACGGAGGCCCGCGCCTCGGCCACCCAGGTGAAGGTCGACGCCTCGACGATCACCAATCCGGCCCAGTTCCAGCAGTTCGAACAGGCGCAGGACAGGTTATCGGGCGTGCTCGGCCGCCTGATGATGATCCAGGAGCGCTATCCCGACCTGAAGTCGAACCAGAACTTCCTGGCCCTGCAGAGCCAGCTCGAGGGCACCGAGAACCGCATCGCGATCGCCAGGCGCGACTACAACCAGTCCGTCCGCGACTTCAACACGACGCTTCGCACATTCCCGCAGATCCTATGGGCCAAGACCATGTACTCCAGCTCCAAGCCGATGGTGCTGTTCTCGGCCACCGCCCAGGCGCAGACCGCGCCCACGGTGAGCTTCGACACCGCCCCGCCGCCGGCGCCCGGCTCTGCCCCCGGCAGCCCGCCGCCCGCGGCTCCGGCGAGCAAGTGACGACGGCCCCTCGCGCCCTCCTCCGTCGCGGGGGAGGGCTGCTGATCGCGGCGCTCGCCGTCTTCGCCTTTGCGGGGGCGGCCCTCGCCGCGGCTCCGAAGTTCCCGGCGCTCACCGGGCGCGTGGTGGACGACGCCCACATGCTGTCGGCCGCCACCGCGCAGAAGCTGGACGGCGAACTCGCCGACCTGGAAGCCCGGACCGGACATCAGGTGGTCGTGGCCACCGTCCCCGACCTGCAGGGCCATGAGATCGAGGACTACGGCTATCAATTGGGCCGCGCCTGGCAGCTCGGGCGCAAGGGCGTCAACGACGGCGCGATCCTGCTGGTGGCGCCCTCCGAGCACAAGGTGCGCATCGAGGTCGGCTATGGCCTGGAGCCGGTGCTGACCGACGCGCTCACCAGCGTCATCCTGCAGGAAAAGGTGCTGCCGCAGTTCAAGCAGGGCCGTATGGAGCAGGGCGTCGTCGACGGCGCCGAGGCGATCATCGCCCAGGTTGGATTGCCCGAGGACCAGGCCAAGGCCAACGTCGCCCAGGCGGCCGAGCGTCCGATCGCGCAGGTGCGCGACAATGGCGGCGTGCGGCCGCACATTCCAGTCTTCATCATCATACTGATCGTCTTCTGGGTCATCTCCGGCCTGCTTCGCGCCGGCGGACGACGCGGCGGAATGGGCGGCCTTTGGTGGCTGCCGTTCCTGTTCATGGGCGGCGGTCGCGGCGGCGGCTGGGGCGGAGGCGGCGGTGGCGGCTGGGGAGGCGGCGGCGGCTTCTCCGGTGGCGGCGGCTCGTTCGGCGGCGGCGGCTCGTCGGGGAGCTGGTGATGAAAACGCTTTCCCCCTCAGACCTGGCCGCCATCGAGGCGGCCGTGCGCCAGGCCGAAACCCGCACGACGGGTGAGATCTACTGCGTGGTGACCGAGGAAAGCTCGCACTATGGCGAGACCGCGATCGCCTGGGGCGCGGGCGTGGCGCTGCTGGCGCCCGCCATCCTTCTGCTCGGCGGGGTGCATGTGACCATCCCCGACCTGTTCGCAACCTGGAGCGCCTCGGACGTGGGCGCGGCGATCGAGTCGGCGGTCCGTCGTGCGCTGGTCGGCGCAATCGCTCTGCAGGCGCTGCTGTTCATCGTCACCGCGGTCGTCGTCTCGATCCCGCCGGTGCGTCGGGCGCTGACGCCCAGGAGCCTCAAGCGCCTGCGGGTGCAGCGGCGCGCGGCCGAGCAGTTCATCGCCAAGAACCTGCACCTGACCAAGGAGCGGACCGGTGTCCTGATCTTCGTCTCGCTAGGCGAACGGATGGCCGAACTGATCGCCGACGACGGCATCGCCGATCATGTGGAGCCGCACGTCTGGGATCGCGCCATGGCGGCGCTGACCGAAGGCCTCAAGCGGGGCCAGCCGGAGGCCGGCTTCGCCGCGGCGGTCGGGCTCTGCGCCGACGTCCTGGCCGAGCGCTTCCCGCCGCGGCCGGACGGCAACCCCAACGAGCTGCCCGACGCGGTGGTGGTCCTGCCGAAGCCTTAGAGCCAGGCGTCGCTTCAAAGCCGTTGAGGCGATCAGCCGCATGCCTCTGTACAAAGCTCAACCATAGTTCATCTGCTATTGCCGCCCCCTCGCGGTCGCTCCAGATTGCGGCCCGGTTGGGCGGGATGCACGAAGCCGGTGAACGGTAAGGGCAAGGACTTCGCAGGCGAGGACCCGATCGTGAGGCCGGCGGCCGACGTGGCGTCCCTCGGTATGGCTTTCGTCCTGGAGGTGAAGCCGGACGGGGCCCGCCGCTTCGTCTTCGCCGGACCCCGCTGCCTGGGGGTGAACGGCGTCACGGGCGAGGCGGCTATGGCCGACCCGGATCTGCTCTTCAACATGATCCTGCCCGAGCACCGCGCAGCCTTTGACGCCGCCGAAGCGCAGGGGCGCGCCAGTCGGCAGCCGTTCGACGTGGAGGTCGCGATGCGGCGCGCGGACGGCCAGGTGCGGTGGCACCGGCTCGCCGCCATGCCGCGAGAGCAGCCGGACGGAATCATCCTGTGGGACGGGCTGCAGGTCGACGTCACCGACCGCCGGGAGATGGCCGCGGAGCTGCAGGAGCAGCGGCGACGGCTGGAGGTGGCCGTCGAGGCGACCGGGCTCGGGTTCTGGGAATGGGATATCGAGGCGGGAAAGGTCACCTGGTCGGAGCGTAACAAGGCCTTGTTCGGGCTTCCCGCCGACGCGGAGCTGACCGTGCAGCGCTACCTCGCGCTGGTCCATCCGGACGATGTCGACAAGGTGCGCGAGGCGTTCATCGAGGCGCGCGATCGGCCGCAGGGCGGCGACTATTCCATCGAGCACCGGGTGGTGACGCCGGCCGGAGAGACCCGCTGGATCCATGCGAACGCGCGGGTCGCGACCGATGGGGCCGGACAGGCGAAGCTGGTGGTCGGAACCTCGCTCGACGTCACCGACCGCAAGGCCGCCGAGGAGCGCCGCGCCCTCTTGATGGGCGAATTGGCGCATCGGGCGAAGAACGGCATCGCGGTGGTGATGGCGATCGTGGCCCAGACCGCCCGCGGCCAGGAAACCGTCGAGGGATTCGAGGCGCTGCTGACCGCGCGCTTGCAGGCGATGGCCAATTCCCAGGACCTGGTCACAGCCTCCGCCGGCCGGCCCGTCAGCCTGGCGGACGTGATCAGGATCTCAGTCGCGCCCTTCGGACAAGGGCGTTTCGATCTCGACCCGGCGCTCGGCGACATCACCGTGCGCGGGGACATCGCGGCCGGGATGGGCCTTCTGCTTCATGAGATGGCCACCAACGCGGTGAAATATGGCGCGCTGTCCAACCGCGCCGGCCGCGTGGCGATCAGCGTCGAGCCGCCCTTGGAGAGGCGGGCGGCCTTCGCCTGGCGCGAAGCCGGCGGACCGCCCGTCACGCCGCCGAACAGCCAGGGCTTCGGTTCGCGGCTGCTCAACCAGGTGCTCAAGAACCAGGGCGGCGAGGTCACCTTCGCCTTCGAGCCGGACGGCTTCCGGGCCCGCGTCGAATTCCCGACCGTTAGGTAGCCGGTCTACATAACGCTCTTTTCTTGCTGCAATGGGCCGTGCAGCCCTAGAATTGCCAAGAACACCGGAGGGCGGCATGGCTATCAAGCTCAACGTCAACGACAAGGTCCTGGAGGCCGACGTCGATCCGGACACGCCGCTGCTCTGGACGCTCCGCGACAGCCTGGGGATTCTGGGTCCCAAGTACGGCTGCGGAGTCGGCGCCTGCGGGGCCTGCACCGTGCACATCGACGGCAAGCCGGCGCGCAGCTGCGTAACGCCGACGAGCGCCGTCGGCGCGGCCAAGGTCAGCACCATCGAGGCGATGGCCACCCACCCGATCGGCAAGAAGGTGCAGGCTGCGTGGATGGAGCTGGACGTGGCCCAATGCGGCTACTGCCAGCCGGGCCAGATCATGGCCGCCACGGCGCTGCTGGCCAACAAGCCCAAGCCCACGGACGCGGACATCGATGCGGCGATGACCAACATCTGCCGCTGCGCCACCTACACGCGCATCCGCGCGGCGATCAAGCAGGCCTCCGGCCAGCCCGTGAAGGCGTGAACGCCATGACCCTTGAAATTACCGGCGCCTCGCGGCGCGACCTCCTGAAGGCTTCCGTCGTCGGCGGCGGCCTCGTGCTGTCCTTCAGCATCGCCGCCAAGGCGGAAGCGGCGGAAACGGCCGGCGCGCAGTCGCTGAACGCCTATGTCCGTATCGCGCCGAACGGCATCGTCACCATCATGGCGAAGAACCCGGAGATCGGGCAGGGCGTGAAGACCTCGCTGCCGATGATGATCGCCGAGGAGCTGGACGTTCCCTGGGAGAACGTCCGCATCGAGCAGGCCGATTGCGATCCCAAGCTCTATCCGCGGCAGTTCGCCGGCGGCAGCCTGGCGACACCGATGAACTATGACGACCTGCGCCGGGTGGGCGCGGTGGCGCGGGCCATGCTGGTGAACGCCGCGGCGACCGCCTGGAACTGCCCGTCCGGCGAGTGCCGCACCGAGGCGGGCAAGGTGATCCACGTCTCGACCGGCCGCAAGGCGAGCTACGGCTCCCTGGCCGGCCAGTGCGCCGGCGTCGCCGCGCCCGACCCGAAGACCGTGCCGCTGAAGGATCCCAAGGCCTACAAGATCATCGGCAAGTCGACGCCGCAGTACGACGTCGCGCGGATCGTCAAGGGCGAGCCGATGTTCGGCATCGACGTGCGCGTGCCGGGGATGCTCTACGCGACCTTCGAGAAGGCGCCGGTGTTCGGCGCCAAGGTGGCGAGCGCCAACCTGGACGCGGCGCGCGCGGTCAAGGGCGTGAGGAAGGTGTTCGTCGTCGAGGGCGGGACCAAGCTCGACGGACTGCTGCCCGGCGTGGCGGTGGTGGCCGACAGCTGGTGGGCGGCGCGGAAGGGCCGCAACGCCCTGAAGACCCAGTGGGCGGACCATCCCACCGCCCAGCAGAGCACCGCGGGCTTCGACAAGCGGGCCGCGGAACTCAACGCCGGCGCGCCGCAGATGAACCTGCGCAAGGACGGCGACGTGGACGCCGCGCTGAAGGGTGCGGCCAAGACGGTCGAGGCGGCCTATTCCTATCCCTTCCTGGCGCACGCGCCGCTGGAGCCGCAGAACTGCACGGCGAGCTTCAAGGACGGGAAGATGGAGATCTGGGCGCCCAGCCAGAACCCGGAACCCGGCCGGCAGCTGGTCGCCTCGACGCTCGGCATCAAGCCGGAGGATATCACCGTCCACATGACGCGCGTGGGCGGCGGCTTCGGCCGCCGGCTCTCCAACGACTACATGGTGGAGGCGGCCTGGATCGCGCGCGAAGCCGGGGCTCCGGTGAAGCTGCTCTGGACCCGCGAAGACGACACGCACCACGACTTCTACCGCCCCGCGGGCTACCACTATTTCAAGGGCGGCGTGGACGCGGCGGGCAATGTGGTGGCCTGGCAGAACCACTTCGTGACCTTCGGCGACGGCGCGAAGGTCGCGCCGAGCGCGGGAATGGGCGGAACCGAATTCCCGGCCCGCTTCGTGCCGAACTGCAAGATCGACCAGTCGACCATGCCGCTGGGCGTGCCCACCGGACCGATGCGGGCGCCGGGCTCCAACGCCATCGCCTTCGTCAACCAGAGCTTCATCGACGAGCTGGCCCATGCGGCGGGCGCCGATCCGCTGGCGTTCCGCATGAAGCTCCTGGGCGACAAGCCGATGGTGGGCGAGGGCCCCTCCGGCTACAACGCCGCGCGCATGCGCGGCGTCCTGGCGGCCGTCGAGAAGATGTCCGGCTGGGCCAACCGCGGCAAGCTGCCCAAGGGCACAGGCATGGGCGTCGCATTCCACTACAGCCACGCCGGCTATTTCGCCGAGGTGGTGCAGGCCTCGGTCGCCGCAAACGGGGCGGTCAAGCCGCAGAAGGTCTGGGTCGCGGCCGACGTGGGCCGCCAGATCGTCAACCCGGCCGGGGCGCTGAACCAGGTGCAGGGCGCGGCCATCGAAGGCATCTCGCACGCCATGTTCCAGAAGGTGACCATCGTGGGCGGGGCGGCCAAGCAGTCGAACTTCACCGACTATCCGCTGCTCAAGATGGCCGACGCGCCGGCGGTGGAGGTGAAGTTCGTGATCACCGACTACCCGCCGACGGGCCTTGGCGAACCGGCCCTGCCGCCGGTGCTGCCGGCGCTCTGCAACGCCATCTTCGCCGCGACCGGCAAGCGCATCCGTAGCCTCCCGATCGACCGGAGCCAGCTTAAGACGTGAGCGCCCGCTCCTCCCCCGCCGGGGGAGGCGGCGGGAAGCGCCGGAGGGGGTTTCAGCCGAAGAGCCGGCTGATGGAACCCCCTCAGTCAGCTTCGCTGACAGCTCCCCCTGGGGGGGAGCATCTTGTGGCGTCGGCGCTAGCAACGGCATGATATCCCCGAGGCGGCGGCAGACCGCTCGTTCAAACGGGGACGCCACGTGCAGAAGCTTCTGATTGCCAACCGCGGCGAGATCGCCGTCCGCATCGCGCGCACCGCCGCGGAGATGGGCGTGCCGACGGTGGCGGTCTATTCACAGGACGACGCGAGCTCTCTGCATATCAAGAAGGCCGACGAGGCGGCGGCGCTGAACGGCTCCGGCCCGGCCGCCTATCTGGACATCGCTGAGGTCGTCGCGGCGGCGAAGGACGCCGGCTGCGACGCGGTGCATCCCGGCTACGGGTTCCTGTCGGAGAACGCCGCCTTCGCGCGCGCCTGCGCCGAGGCGGGCCTGATCTTCGTGGGTCCGACGCCCGAAACCCTGGAGCTGTTCGGCGACAAGGGCCGGGCCCGCGCCCTGGCGCAGCAATGCGGCGTGCCGGTGCTGCCGGGGACGGACGGGCCCACGACGCTGGAGGAGGCCAGGGCCTTCTTCGCGAGCCTCGGCAAGGGCGGGGCGGTGATGGTCAAGGCGGTGGCCGGCGGCGGCGGGCGCGGCATGCGGCCGGTGACCGAGGCGTCGCACATGGAGGCGGCCTTCGAGCGCTGCGCCTCGGAGGCCAAGGCGGCGTTCGGGAATGGCGAGCTCTACGTCGAGCAGTTCCTGCCCCACGCGCGGCACATCGAGGTGCAGATCGTCGGCGATGGCCTGAGCGTCAGCCACCTCTGGGACCGCGAGTGCAGCCTGCAGCGCCAGCGGCAGAAGGTGGTGGAGATCGCGCCCGCCGACATGCTGCCGTTGGCTTTGCGAGAACAGCTTTTTGCGGCGGGAGTCAGCCTGGGCGAAGCCGCCGGCTATCGGAGCCTGGGGACGATGGAGTTCCTGGTTGAACGCGAGCGCTATGTGTTCATCGAGGGCAATGCGCGGCTGCAGGTGGAGCACACCGTCACCGAGGAGGTCACCGGCCTCGATCTCGTGCGGCTGCAGCTGCAGATCGCGGCGGGCCGCACGCTCGCCGAACTCCGCCTGACCCAGGGCGACGTGCCGGCGCCGCGGGGACACGCCGTCCAGGCGCGGGTGAACCTCGAGACCATGGCGGCGGACGGGTCGGCCAGGCCCGCCGGCGGGCTGCTCACCGCCTTCGAGACGCCGTCGGGGCCGGGCGTGCGGATCGACGGCTTCGGCTACGCCGGCTACCGGACCAGCGCGCGCTTCGACAGCCTGCTCGCCAAGCTGATCGTCCATGCCGGGGCCGGAGGGCTGAGCCGGGCGGTCGCCAAGGCCTACCGGGCGCTCAGCGAATTCCGCATCGAAGGGTCCGCCACCAACATCGCCTTCCTGCAGAACCTGTTGGCCTTGCCGGCCGTGGCGGCGGGCGAGGTCCACACCCGCTTCATCGAAGAGCACATGGGCGAACTGGCCGGTGCGCCCGAAGCCCATCCGAAGCTCTATTTCGACGCCGCGGCGCGGGGGGCCGCGGCGGCGCCTTCGGCCAAGGTGGGCTACCAGGTCGATGCCGTCGATCCGCTGGCGGTGCTGGCGCTCGGCAAGCAAGAGATCGATCAGCCTGCGGATGAAGGGAAGCCGGAGGGCCCCGAGGGGACAAAGCCGCTGCGCGCGCCGCTGCAAGGCACGGTGATCAATGTCTCGGTGGCGGTCGGGGACGAGGTCCGTGCGGGCCAAGCGCTGATGATCATGGAAGCCATGAAGATGGAGCACGTGATCACCGCCGAGGTCTCCGGCGTCGTGCGCCAGGTGACGGTTGCCGCCGGCGACACCGTGCTGGAGGATCATCCGCTGGCCTTCCTGGAGGAGGCCGAGATCGAGGGCGGCGCCGGCGGCGAGGAGGAGGCGGTCGACCTCGACTACATCCGGCCGGACCTGGCGGAGGTGCTGGAACGTCACGCGCTGACGCTCGACGCGGCCAGGTCCGATGCGGTGGCGCGCCGGCGCAAGACCGGCCAGCGCACAGCGCGGGAGAACGTCGAGGACCTGGTCGATCCCGGCAGCTTCGTGGAGTACGGCCCGCTGGTGGTGGCCGCGCGGCGGCGGCGGCACAGCCTGGACGAGCTGATCCGCACCACCCAGGCCGACGGCATGATCATGGGCTGGGCCAGCGTCAACGGCGACCGCTTTCCCGAGGACCGGGCGCGGACGGCGGTGCTCTCCTACGACTACACCGTGCTGGCCGGCACCCAGGGCGCCAACAACCACTGGAAGCTCGACCGGATGAGCGAGCTGATCCACCGCTGGAAGACCCCGACGGTGTTCTTCACCGAGGGCGGCGGCGGGCGGCCCGGCGACACGGAGGGCGGCGGCTTCACGCGCGGGTTCGAGTTCTGGGGCAAGCTGTCGGGGACCGTGCCGCTGGTCGGCGTGAACTCCGGCCGCTGCTTCGCCGGCAACGCGGCGATCCTCGGCTGCTGCGACGTGATCATCGCCACCAAGAACAGCGCGCTCGGCATGGGCGGCCCGGCGATGGTGGAAGGCGGCGGCCTGGGCGTTTTCCGCCCGGAAGAAATCGGGCCGATCAAGGTGATGCAGGCCAACGGCACCATCGACGTGCTGGTGGAAGACGAGGCGGAGGCCGTGCAGGTCGCCAAGAAATACCTCTCCTATTTCCAGGGGCCGCTCGCCGAATGGTCGTGCGCCGACCAGCGCCTGCTGCGCCGCGCGATCCCGGAGAACCGCCTGCGCGTCTACGACATCCGCAAGCTGATCGAGACCATCGCCGACGAGGGCAGCGTGCTGGAACTGCGGCCCAAGTTCGGCGTGGCCATGGTCACCGCCTTTATTCGCGTCGAGGGCCGCGCGATGGGGGTCTTCGCCAACAACCCGATGCACATCGGCGGCGCCATCGATAGCGACGCCTCGGACAAGGCCGCCCGGTTCCTGCAGCTCTGCGAGGCCTTCGACATCCCCGTCCTGTCGCTCTCAGACACCCCGGGCAACATGGTCGGGCCGGAGGCGGAGAAGACCGGCCTGATCCGCCACTGCTCGCGGCTGTTCGTAATCGGCGCCAACCTGACGGTGCCGATCTTCTCGGTGATCCTGCGCAAGTCCTACGGCCTGGGCGCGATCGCCATGACCGGCGGCAGCTATCAGGCCGCGATGTTCTGCGTCTCCTGGCCGACCGGCGAGTTCGGCGGCATGGGCCTGGAGGGCTCGGTGAAGCTGGGCTACCGCAACGAGCTCGCCGCCATCGACGACCCGGTGGCCCGCAAGGCGAAGTTCGACGAGATGGTCGCCGCCGCCTACGCCAGCGGCAAGGCCATGGCGCGAGGCTCGCACCCGGCGCTGGACGACGTGATCGACCCGGCCGACACCCGCAAGTGGATCATGGCCGGCCTGAAGGCCTTGCCGCCCGTCCCGGTTCGCACCGAGAAGAAGCTGCGGTGGGTGGATAGCTGGTAGCGCACGTAGGCGTGACGACTCGACACAGCCGGGCCATGACGGGAGTTATTGGAATTCAATTACTTGATCGAGTTTTCGCCTTCGGCGCATAGCTGACGATCTCGTATTCGATCCCGTCGGGGTCGAGGAAGTAGAAGCGGCGGCCGGGGTCGTAGTCGCCGTGTGAGAAGGGCTTGAGACCCTCGGCGAGGACGCGCGCCTCGGTGGCGGCCAAGTCGGCCACCTCGACGCCGATGTGGTTGAGCGGACGACCTTTGGCGAAAGTGGCCGGCGGGTCGCCGGCGGCGCGGCCGGTGTAAAGAGCGATGTACTGCTCGCCCGACCCGACGTGGACCGTGTAGCCGCCACTCATGGCCGGACCCCGCCAGCGGACGCGCCAGTCGAACAGCGCCTCCATCAATTTCGCCGCCCGGTCGGGGTCGGTGACGGTGACATTCACGTGCTCGATCTGCGCCTCGGGCATTGGACGGGCTCCCTCACGAGCGCTGACCGCGCCCACTTGCAGGTCCTACAACCTCAAGCTAACTTGAGGTCAAGCTACATTAGGGAGCCGTCGTGACACCTGGGCTGCTGCTGTCGATCGGCGATCTCGCCCACCGCACGGGCCTGTCGGTGTCCGCCATCCGCTTCTATGAAGCACGCGGCCTGGTGACGGCGATTCGGTCGCGCGGCAATCAGCGGCGCTTCCTGCGCTCGGACATCCGGCGGCTGTCGTTCGCCCTGATCGCCCAGCGGCTGGGCTTGACGCTCACCGAGATCGAGGCGGAACTTTCCACCCTCCCGGTCGGACGGCCGCCGACGCGGGAAGACTGGCAGGCCATCAGCCTGCGGGTGCGCGGCGCACTCGACGCCCGGATCGCCATGCTCGAAAATACCCGCGATAGGCTTGACGGCTGCATTGGCTGCGGCTGCCTGTCGCTCGACCGATGCGCACTCTATAACCCCGAAGACCGTGCCGCGCGCGCCGGGCCTGGGCCACGCTTCCTGCTGGGAGACCGCGCGCAGGACTTCGGCAACATTGGCGCGAAGTCGCGGCAAGCCTAGAGGCGCTCGAACCAAGCGGGAAACGCTCGACAAGTCGCGATCAAGTCGTCCGTCAGCCCTGAGACCTAGTGCGGGATGTAGGTCCGGAGCACGTCCTCGATGATGCGCTCTAGCTGGCCCAGCGTGTTGCAGGTCTTCGCCACGTGGGTGAAGCGCTGGTAGCGGTACATGACGCTGTCGCCTTGGCCCCAGTAGCTCTCGGGCTCGGGGTTCAACCAGATCACCGCGCGGGCGCGCTGCTGGATCAGGTGCATCAGGTCGAGCCGCGGGTCGGCGAAATTGGAGCGGCCGTCGCCCAGGAAGATCACCGTGGTGTGGCGGTCGACGCGGTCGATGTGGTTCTCGACGAAGTCCTCCAGCGCCTTGCCGTAGTCGGTCTGCTGGAAGCCGATGGTCTGCAGCACCTTGAGGATCGCGCCC
>Ga0207652_10002138_pt1 | contig 16939 bp, 17 predicted proteins | sample KBSC63BmetaG_FD_184334 | JGI IMG/M metagenome (GOLD analysis project Ga0207652, IMG submission 184334) | Corn rhizosphere microbial communities from Kellogg Biological Station, Michigan, USA - KBS C6-3B metaG (SPAdes) (version 2) | ecosystem: Host-associated > Plants > Roots > Rhizosphere ... | reverse complement strand
CTCTCCCCACAACCAGAATGATTTACTTCTGGTTGTATGTCGAGAGAATGTTTTGTCCTCCACAGGATCGCGCGCCTCTGCGCCCGCGATCGGCATCACCGGCGGCGATGCAATGCCAGCTTCTCACAGTACCCGCGTCGCGCCGGGAATCTTGCGTAGCGCTGCCGTCGCAGCCCAGCTCAATGCGACGGTGAGCACGAACGCGATCGGGGCCTTGACGATGGCCGGGAGATCGAAATCGAACAGCCAGTATTGCAGCCAGAGCACGATCGGGTAATGCACCAGAAAGATGCCGTAGGCGTCGCTCTGCATCGGATCGAGCGCGCTCCAGCCCGATCGTTCAAACCTCAGGAAAAACGCAAGGATCGCAAACAGGATGGCCGCGCTGAAGGCGACGAAGAACAAGCCGTAGCTCGCCTCATACCATCCAGGCAGCACGGGCGGATTCCCCAATATTTCGCGCTTGATGGCGATCAGCACCCACAGCATGCAATAGGGAATGAGCGTTGCGACCACCCAGCCCCAACTGCTCTTCGCCAACCGCCCGTCCGCACTCAACAGCCCGCTATCGAATTTCGCCGCGCCGACCCCGGCTCCGATGAGAAAGTATGCGGCATATAGCAGCACGCGATTGGCCTGAACGTCGAACGGTCCGAATTCGAACCAGCGGCTCGGTCCAAAGTAGAGCCGCGCCGGGATATAGACGACGGCGGTGACCGCCACCAGAAACAGGAAGAAGTCGGCCGGCCGGTCGTGACCGCGCTGCGACAGCCGATTGATGCGATCGACCAGCCGGGGTGAGAGGCGATACAGCACGCTGGCCAAAAGATCGAAAACCAGTAACACCCATACGAACCAAAGCGGACCGCTTGGCCAGGGACCAACGGTGATCGTCTTCCACCAGAATGCCGCGAAGCCGATATTGGGCTGCTGCCGCAGCGCGATGGCGTAATACGCGATCGGTATGATCGTGAACGCGGCTATCGCGAAGGGCAGGCCAAGCCGGAGGAGGCGATCGCGAATAAAGATCTGCGGCGCCTTGTGAGCAAGGCTTGGCCATACGAACAATCCCGAGAGAAAGAAGAACATCGCCATGAAGAAGCTGTCGGTGGCGAGAACGACCGCGTCAAAGCCGAGCCACGACGTGGGATCGGTGTGACCGAAATGAGTGTAGGGAATGACCGCATGGTGGATGACCACCACCAGGGTTAGGAAGGTGCGGGTGCGATCCAGCGCGGCGTTGCGCGTGGTGGCCTTTGGCACCGCCCGAATTTCCGCGGGCGCCGCTGAGCTGGAAATGGACGTCATGTGTGCCCCGGCAGGTGATCGTTTCGGATGTTGCCGCCGGGAACCCGATTCAGCAAGGGCCAGACTGCAAAATGCCGATGTGATTCGGCTTGCCGGGCGACGATGCCGGCCCGTCGGGGTTTCCCGGAAAGGTTGGCCAATGGTTGATTTCGGTCAACGAGCGGCGATCAAACGCACCGGCCTCGCGCCTGTTACCGGAACCAGTCCCAGCGCTCGCCGTTAGATCAGCGATTTCGATTGCGGCCGCCGGTCCGGCGGCTGCAAAGGCTGGAAGGAGCGGGCGATGACAATTCTCAGGTGGGCGCTGCTTTTCTTTCTGATCTCGATCGTGGCCGGCGTCCTCGGCTTCACCGGCATATCGGCGGCAACGGCGGATATCGCCCGCTTCCTGTTCTATGTGTTCGTCGTGATCTTCCTGGTCCTGCTCATCCTCGGCCTCACCATCTTCAGGGTGTAGGCGAGGGGAATAGGCGTTTTTTCCGTCATTGCAGCAATCCAGCTTCCCTTGGGGCTCTGGATTGCTTCGGATGCGCTCGCAATGACGTTACGGCACCTGCTCGATCCTGACTTTGTCCGGATAGAACGCCAGATAGCCGGAAATCTCCGCCATCGCCGGGAATGGCATCTCATAGGTCCAGATTGCGTTTTCGATGGTTTTGCCGTTGGCAACGACGCTGAAGTAATTCGCATCCCCCTTGTAGGGGCAGTGCGTTACCCGGTCGGTGCGCGCCAGCACGGCCATATTGGCGTCCTTGCGCGGCACATATTGCACGGCCGGGTAGCTTGCTTCCTTCAACGTCAGGGCATGGGTGCTGTCGGCGATGACGACGCCGCCGGCGGAGACGCGGACGCGCTTCGGGTTCGCCGTAATGGCGATGGGGTGGTCGGGACCGGGGAGTTTCATGGTCGGCAGCCTCTTTCGGTCAGTCCGTTGTGATCGCGCAGGGCGCGACGCAAGCGGCTTTGCAATGACTGGATCGGGAATATAGTGCGACAAGGCGTGACGTAGAAGGGTGACCGCGCTAAGTTCGGGCGCCGCCGCGTGCCGATCGCCGGCCGCGCTTCGGACCGCCGGAAATGGAGAAATACTGGAATGCCGATGGACGCCCACGATATCGAATCGATGATCAAGGCGGCTATACCCGACGCCGAAGTGACGATCCGCGATCTGGCCGGCGATGGCGACCACTATGCGGCGACAGTGATTTCGGAGTCGTTCCGCGGCAAATCCCGCGTCCAGCAACACCAGATCGTCTATCAATCGTTGCAGGGCCAGATGGGCGGGGTGCTTCACGCGCTGGCGCTGCAGACCGGGGTACCTGGCGGACCCGCGGTACCTGCCGGACCCGGGGTGCCGGAGGGCTAGCGGGGGCAGGGACTCCATGGCCGGGGACGATCAACGTGGCGCGCTGTTCCGCCCATTTGTGCCGAACCAGCATAGCCGCGTCACTTATGCCGAGCTTTTTTTCGATCTGGTGTTCGTATTCGCGGTCACGCAGCTATCGCATACCCTGCTCGGCGACTTCACCCCGCTTGGGGCGCTGCAGACCACCCTGTTGTTCCTGGGGGTCTGGTGGGTGTGGGTTTATACCTCCTGGATCACCAACTGGCTCAATCCCGAACTGACCCCGGTCCGGGTCCTGCTGTTCTTGCTGATGCTCGGCGGGCTCGTGCTCTCAACCTCGATTCCAAAGGCGTTCGAATCGAGAGGATTGTGGTTCGCCGCTGCCTATGCCGCGATGCAGGTCGGCCGCACGATCTTTCTGCTGGTATCGACACCACCTGTCCGAACCTTGGCGCGCATGAATGCGGTCCGCATCCTGGTCTGGCTGTCGATGTCCGCCGTCTTCTGGATCGCGGGCGGCTTTGCGCAAGGACCTTGGCGGCTGATCCTTTGGGCGGTGGCGCTGGGGATAGAATATGTCTCGCCGGCGGTGCGGTTCTGGATCCCGAAATACGGCGCGTCTTCGGTGGCGGACTGGGTCGTCGAGGGCGGTCACATGGCGGAGCGCTGCGCCGGATTCATCATCATCGCGCTCGGCGAATCCATCGTCGTCACCGGTGCGACATTTGCCGAGTTGCCCTGGACAACCGAAACCGTTGCAGCCTTCGCCTCGGCCTTCCTCGGCGCTCTCGCGATGTGGTGGATCTATTTCCACAAAGGCGCCGCAGCAGGCTCCGAGCTGATCTCAAAATCGAGCGAGCCGGGGCGGCTGGCGAGGCTGGCCTACACCTATCTGCATATGCCGATCGTGGCCGGCATCATTCTGTCGGCGGTTGCCGATGAACTCGTGCTGAGGCATCCGGCAGACCATTCCGACCTGAAGACGGTTTTGAGCGCGATCGGCGGGCCATTGCTGTTTCTGCTCGGAACGATCCTCTTCAAGCACACCATTCGCGGCTGGCTTCAACTCTCCCACGGCGCCGGCATCGTTGCGCTCGGCATCCTGGCCTGGTTTGCCGGCGAACTATCGCCGTTGATGCTGTCGTTCCTGACATCAGCGATCATGATCATTGTCGCGGCCTGGGAATCGATCTCGCTGAAGACAGGCGCTCGCCATTCTCAGTCCGAGGCCACCAGCGCGTGAACCGAGAACATGCGCTCCGCATCGGTCCAGGATTCGCGCGGCGTCCAGCCTGAGCCGCGCGCCAGCGCCGTGAAGCGCTCGAGGCTGTATTTGTAGCTGCTCTCGGTGTGGATGCTCTCGCCGGCGCGGAATGAAAAACTCCGGCCAAGCACGCGCACGCTCTGCGCCTTGCGGCTGATCAGGTGCATTTCGATCCGGTGATGCTCGCGATTATAGATCGCGCGATGGCGGAATGCGCTGGTGTCGAAATTGCCGCCCAGTTCGCGGTTGATGCGGTTGAGCACGTTGAGATTGAAGCGCGCGGTGACGCCGGCGGCATCGTTATAGGCCTCATACAATACGCGCTCGTTCTTTTCGAGATCGACGCCGATCACCATCTGCGCGCCGTGGCCCAGAATGTCGCGGGCGCTGCGCATGAAACGGCAGGCTTCATGCGGCTCGAAATTTCCGAGCGTCGATCCCGGGAAAAACCCTACCTTCGGCATCGCGCCGATGGCTTCGGGCAACGCGAACGGCGCGGTGAAATCCGCGGTGACCGGATAGACGTCGAGACCGGAGAAATCCTTGCGCAAGGCGGCGGCCTGGGCTTTCAGGAAATCGCCGGAAATATCCACGGGAACGTAGGCGCCGAACGCGCATTCCCTTAACAACAGCCGGACTTTGGTGGTCGCGCCCGCGCCGAATTCCACCAGCGCAGCGCCGTCAGGGATACCAGCCGATATCTCGTTGCCGCGGTCGCGCAGGATCGAAAGTTCGGTGCGGGTCGGGTAATATTCCGGCAGCAACGTAATCTGTTCGAACAGTTCCGAACCCGCGGCGTCATAGAAATATTTCGGCGACAGCCGTTTCGGATGCTGGGACAAATCGTCGATCACGTCGCCGGCAAACGCCGTGGTTTGTTCATCGAAACGCTGCGCTTTGGCCAAAGCGGCGGCATGCACATTCATGATACTCTCCAGAACGCGCTTTCCGGCGCGGTTGAATTCGAACGAAATCAGGTGGCGTAGTCGGCGAGGCGCAGTCCCGTGAATTGCCAACGATGGTGTGGATAAAAGAAGTTGCGATAGCTAATACGGCTATGTCCGCTCGGAGTTGCAAGCGACGAGCCGCGCAGCACCAATTGATTGACCATGAATTTACCGTTGTATTCGCCGAGCGCGCCCTCGACGGCGCGGTAGCCGGGATAGGGGGCGTAGGCGCTGCGGGTCCACTGCCACACGATTCCGAAAGCGTCGTTGAGATGGCCGGCTCGCGCCGCGACTTCCCACTCCATTTCGGTCGGCAAATGCCTGCCGCTCCAGCGCGCGAACGCGTCGGCCTCGTAATAGCTGACATGGCAGACCGGGGCGGCAGGATCGACCGGCTTTAGTCCGCCGAGCGTCATGATCTGCCATTCGCCGTCGATCTGGCGCCAGTGGCCGGGCGCCTGCCATTGTTCGTTGCTGGCAGCCGCGAAGCCATCCATCAGCCAAAGCGTCGGCGTGGAGTAGCCGCCGTCTTTCATGAACGCGAGCCATTCAGCGTTGGTGACGAGATTGCGGGCCAGCCTGACCGGACCCACCAGGGCGCGGTGCGCGGGTTTTTCGTTGTCGAAATGAAACGTGTGGTCGATGTGCCCGACGGTATGGATGCCCTCGTTGAGCGTGATCCATTCGTCGCCGGTTCGCGTTGAAGCGGGGAATTTCCATGCGGGATCGTAGGCCGGCGGGATCGGGTTTTGCGCAAATGCGTGCAGGATGTCGGTCAGCATCAATTCCTGATGCTGCTGCTCGTGATTGAGACCGACTTCCACCAGCGGCCCGATCGCGGCGAGCGTGTCCGCTTTGGCCTCGTGAAAGAATTTTACGATCGCCGCGTCGACATGCCGGCGGTAGGCCGTGATCTCGTCGGCGCCGGGACGGGTCAGATGGCCGCGCTGGTGGCGGGCGTGCCGCGGTCCGGCGCTGACATAGTAGGAATTGAACAGATACGCATAGTCCGGATGAAAGGGCGTGTAGCCTTCGCAGTGCTCGCCGAGCAGGAACTGCTCGAAGAACCAGGTGGTATGGGCGCGGTGCCATTTCGCCGGGCTGGCGTCCGGCATCGACTGGATCAACTGATCTTCCGGGGTCAGGGGGGCGGCGCGGCGTTCGGTCTCGTTGCGGACGTTAAGGAAGGCGTCCACCAAATCCTGGGCCGGGTTGCCGGAATCGGAGAATAATGACGGGCAAGGGGCGGCAAGCGTGGCCGCAGCGGATGCTGTTTTCGTCACGATAGTCTCCGTTCGGGGGAGAGAACGCTGCACCGGCGGTCGGGTTCCCCGAGAATAGTCTGTCCTAGATAGGGGCTTCCGTCCGGGATAAAAGCCTCCCGAGGCGACCATCAAGGCCACGAAGATGCTGCCTGTCGGCTATGGCCCGGCCTTCGGTCAGGGGCCGGCTGGTCTGAGGGCGAAAACGCGCTTCGCGCTTTTGCCCCTGCATGCCAGCTCCCCGCCATTTTACTTTGGATGCACAATGGTTTGGGATACATATATGACAGTGTCGGGTTTAACGGGCTGATGGCGGCCCGCAAGGTTGTGCCGCAAAAGGACGCTGAGATGAGCATTGAAAAATTTATCGACAACGAAGTGAAATCGAACGACGTCGTGCTGTTTATGAAGGGGACGCCGCAATTTCCGCAGTGCGGCTTTTCCGGGCAGGTGGTGCAGATCCTCGATCACGTCGGGGTCGGCTATAAGGGCCTGAATGTTCTGGAATCCGCCGAACTGCGCGACGGCATCAAGACCTATTCCAACTGGCCGACCATTCCGCAGCTTTACGTCAAGGGCGAGTTTGTCGGCGGCTGCGACATCATCCGCGAGATGTTCCAGGCCGGCGAGCTGCAACAGCTGCTCGCCGACAAGGGCGTCACGGTCAACGCGGCTGCCTCGGCCTGAGCTTGGCCGCGCGCCAGATCGGCACGGCGCGGCTGGAAGTCATCGTCGCCGACATCACGGGCTTAAGCGTTGACGCCATCGTCAACGCCGCCAACACCTCGCTACTCGGCGGTGGTGGCGTGGACGGCGCGATCCATCGCGCGGCCGGGCCTGAGCTTCTTGCCGAATGCCGCACACTGCATGGCTGCGAGACCGGCGGCGCCAAAATCACCTTGGCGTATCGGTTACCCGCGCGGCATGTGATTCATGCTGTCGGCCCGGTCTGGCACGGCGGAGGCCAGGGCGAAGATCAGGCGCTGGCGTCCTGCTACATCAGCGCGATCGAACTGTGTCAGGCCCACGGCCTTGCTTCCATTGCTTTTCCCGCCATTTCCACCGGCGTCTATCGCTTCCCGGCCGACCGTGCGGCTGACATTGCGGTTTCGACGACGGTGGATGCGCTCGCCGCTGCGCCGGCGGTGGCCCGAGTTATTTTCTGCTGCTTTTCCGACGATAGTGCCGCCCTGCATGCTCGGGCGATGGCGGACGTCGGTAGCCCTTGTACCGATTGAGCCGGCCGTTAAACTCCCCGGCAAAATCGGGGGGAGAGGACATGAATTCACGTCATGTATTGCGGTCGCTTCTTTGTGGAGCATTGCTGGCGATAGCGGCGGCGCCATCGGTTCGCGCGGAAGGCACTTTCGATATCCCCGCGGGCGCGCATTTCAACCAGGCCAGGCTTGCCAGGATCGGCGAGTTCTTCAAAAACGAGGTGACGACCGGCAAGATCCCCGGCGCAATCGTTTTGATCCAGCAGCACGGCAAGCCGGTCTATCACGAGTTTTTCGGCGTGCAGGATGTCGTCTCCAAAGCCCCGATGACGGACCAAACCATTTTCCGGCTGTTCTCGATGACCAAGGCCATTACCAGCGTGGCCGCGATGATGTTGGTCGATGAAGGCAAGCTCGCACTCGAGGATCCGATCGCGAAGTACATTCCTTCCTTCGCGAATGTGAGGGTTGGCGTTGAGAAGAAGAACGAGAACGGCACCAAGACGCTCGACCTGGTGCCGCCGAACCGGCCGCCGACCGTTCTCGACCTGATGCGTCACACCTCCGGAATCACCTATGGCTTTTATGGCGATAGCTTGGTTCGGCTGGCCTACCGCAACGCCAAGATTTATGACGGCGATTTCGATCTTGCCGAATTCGCCGAGCGGATCGCAAAGCTGCCGCTGCACGACCAGCCGGGGTCGCTCTGGCAATATGGTCATTCCACCGACGTGCTGGCACGGATCATGGAAATCGTGTCCGGAAAATCCCTGCTCGAGATCGAGCGGGAAAAGCTGCTCGATCCGCTCGGGATGAAAGACACCGGATTCTTCGTCACCGACCCGCAGAAGCAGAAGCTGCTGGCCCAGCCGATGCCGAACGACAGCGATTTCCGGGTCGGCCGCGAGAACAATCCGACTGTTCCGAAGAGGTGGCAATCCGCCAGCGGCGGCATGGTTTCGACCATGTCGGATTTTTCGAAGTTTGCGCGGTTGCTGCTCGATGGCGGCAAGTTCGAGGGCAAGACTTATTTAAGTCCCAAGGCCTTCGAACTGATGGCCACGGATCATGTAGGTCCGGGTTCCGGCGTCGAGCGCGACTACTTCTATTTTCCCGGCGATGGTTTCGGCTTCGGGCTCGGGCTTGCGGTTCGCACCGATCCCGGCAACGCCAAGCCGCCGCCGCCGGGATCGCTGGGGGAGTTGAAATGGGATGGCGCCAGCGGCTGCTATTTCGTGATCGACCGCAAGCAGGACATGTTTTTTGTGTTGCTGGAGCAGACGCCCTCGGAGCGCCAGCGCATTCAGAAGGCCGTAAAGCAGCTGATCTATGAAGCCATGGAGAACTAACGGTTTTACCTGCCGGTGCTGCGTCGCGGTACTGGCGTTTCTGATCGTCGCGTTCCCCGCCGGCCGCGCCGAATCGCCGTCGCCCGTTTCGGCAAGTTTTTCGCGCGAAAAACTGCAGCGGGTCGGCGACTACATCCGCAACGAGATTGCGACCGGCAAGATCCCCGGCGCGATCCTGCTGATCCAGCAGCACGGCAAGCCGGTCTATTTCGAAAACTTTGGCGTGCGCGACGTCGCGACCAGGCTGCCAATGACCGCGGACACCATCTTTCGGATTTACTCGATGTCAAAGCCGATCGCATCCGTCGCCGCCATGATGCTGGTCGAGGACCGCAAGCTTTCCCTCGACGATCCCGTTTCAAAATACATCCCGGCATTTGCGGACGTAAAGGTCGGCGTCGAGAAGCGCGATGAAAACGGCAAGACAGTGCTCGCGCTCGAACCGGTCAACCGCCCCATCACCATCGAAGATCTGCTGCGCCACACATCGGGCCTTACCTACGGCTTCTATGGCGACAGCGCGGTGCGAAAACTCTATGCGCAGGCCGACCTGTTCAATGGCGATGTCGACAATGCCGAATTCGTCGAGCACATCGCCAGACTGCCGCTTGCCGAACAGCCGGGAACGCTATGGGATTACGGCCATTCGACCGACGTGCTCGGCCGCGTTATCGAGGTGGTGTCCGGACAGTCGCTGTTTCAGTTCGAGAAGCAGCGGCTGCTCGATCCCCTCGGGATGACCGAGACCGTGTTCTACGTTGCCGATGCCGCGAAGCGGCCGCGCATCGCCGAGCCGATGCCCGACGATCGCTTCATCGGTCCGATCGCCGGAATCAGGGATCCAATGATGCGGCACTGGGAATCCGGCGGGGCCGGCATGGTCGGGACGATCGGGGATTATGCGCGTTTTGCGCAAATGCTGCTGAACGGCGGTACGCTCGATGGCAGGCGCTACCTCAAATCCGAAACCATCGCCCTAATGACCTCGGATCATATCGGGCCGGAGACCAGGATTGGCCATGACTATTTCTATTTTCCAGGCTCTTCCAGCGGGTTCGGTCTCGGCTTTGCGGTGCGTACTTCCACGCCGCCAAATACATCGTGGCCGATTGGCGAATATCGCTGGGATGGCGCCGCCGGCACCTTCTTTTTCATCGATCCGAAGGACGATATGTTCGTAATCTTCATGGTGCAGACGCCGTCAGAGCAGCGCGGACGGATTCAACTGGCGCTGAAGACACTGATCTATGAGGCGCTGAAGAATTGATCGCGGCTGAGGGAGCAGACCATGCTGGATCATGAAGATCGCGTGCGCGACGAGTTTACCCGGCAGGCCGAAACGTTTTCGGCTTCCGCGGCGATTACCGACACGGCGCTGACGCAACGTTTTGTCACGGCGTTAGGCGAGGCGGTCAGCGGGTCGGTGCTCGACGTCGCCTGCGGTCCGGGCATCCTGAGCGCTGCGATTGCGAAGGCCGCCCGCGACGTGGTGGCGTTCGACCTCACACCGCAGATGTTGAAGAAGGCGGCGCAGCGCTGCGCCGAGGCCGGCCTTGATAACGTCACGTTCCGCGAAGGCAATGCCACGGAGCTGCCATTTACGGATGCGGCTTTCGATGCCGTGGTGACACGGCTCTCGGTGCACCATTTCGACCGGCCGAGCCGCGTGATCGAGGAAATATTCCGAGTTCTGCGCCCCGGCGGCAGTTTCGTCATCGCCGACGTCATCTCTTCGGAGCTACCGGCCGAAGCGGAATTGCAGAACGCGATCGAAATCCTGCGCGATCCCTCCCATGTGCGGATGCTGCCGGGCTCGGAGCTGACATCGCTGGTGAGGAACGCCGGCTTTGCCATCGAATCCGTGACGACGTGGGACAAGCCGCGCGAATTCGAGGAATGGATGGGCATCGTCAACGACGCCTCGCGCGTCCCGCCGCTCCGCGTGGTAGTGCGGGCGCTGGCGAACGCCGGTGCGTCGGCCGGAATGGGATTGTTGGTCGAGGGTGAGAAGATCAGGTTTTTCCACCGCTGGAATTTGATCGCGGCGCGGAAACGCGGTGATCGCTAAAGACGTCGATTTAGATAATCTTCAACCGGTTCAACCATCATTGCGAGCCAGCGGGTCGCGCGAATGCGCGCCCGATGACAGGCTCCGCGAAGCAATCCAAAGAGCCGCAAAGAAAGGCTGGATTGCTGCGTCGCTTCGCTCCTCGCAATGACGAGAAATGCCGGATGGCCGTCTACGCTCCCCGCGCAATCTCCCGCACCATCCCGACCGTCTCCTCGATCATCGCAGCCGAGACGTCGAGATGGGTGCAGGCTCTGATGCGGCCGTCCATCATCGCGAGCAGCACGCCACGCTGACGCAACTCGGCGACCATCTTCTCACCGCTGACGCCGGCGCCATCGGGATCAAAGAAAACCAAATTGGTTTCAGGCCGCTGCACTTTCATGCCGGCTATTTGCGATAATCCCCGCGCCAGCGCCCTTGCATTGGCGTGATCCTCTGCCAGCCGGTCGATGTTGTGGTCGAGCGCGTACGTGCAGGCCGCCGCGCAAATGCCGGCCTGGCGCATCGAACCGCCGAGCCGTTGCTTCCAGCGCCAGACCTCGTCGATGAAATCGCGGGAGCCGGCGATGACAGCACCGACCGGCGCGCCGAGGCCCTTTGAGAAGTCGATCCAGGCTGAGTCCCAGCCTTCAGCCATATCGCGCGCACTGATCCCGGTGGCGACGCAGGCGTTTAACAGCCGCGCGCCGTCCATGTGGGTGGCAAGTCCGTTGGATTTTGCGATTTGCACGACTTCATCGAGCGCGGCTTTCTTCCAGATCGTGCCGCCGCCGATATTGGCGGTCTGCTCGACGCTGACGACGATCTGCGGCGGCTGGTAGCGGCTGCGCGGGTGGAGCGCCTTGCGAAAAGCGTCGGGCGTGAATTGCCCGTCGGCGCCCGGCAGCGGCGTGATCTGGAATCCGCCGAGCGCCGCGTGCGCGCCGCCTTCGCGGGCGATGATATGCGCAGTCTCGTGTGCCAGAATCTCGTCGCCGGCCCGGCAATGCGAAAGCGTCGCCGCGACATTGCACATGGTGCCGGAGGGCATGAACACGGCCGCCTGCTTGCCAAGCAGATCGGCCACGCGCTCGCACAGCAGGTTCACGCTCGGATCGTCGCCGATCTGCTCGTCGCCGACTTCGGCCCGCGCAATGGCCTCGCGCATGCCGGGCGTGGGACGGGTCTGGGTATCGGACAGGAGGTTGACGCGGACCGGCGGCTGCTTGGGATCGCGCGGGGCAGGGGTGTAGGTCATGGCGGGTTCTCGTATTTCGGCAGATGGCCGATCTTATCCATACAAAAAGGCCCCGGCAAAACCGGGGCCCTCGATCTCGGAATACGCCGATAATAAAAATCAGCGCGAATAAAATTCGACGATCAGATGCGGCTCCATCTGCACCGGGAACGGCACGTCGGACAGCGCGGGAATGCGGGCGTACTTCGCCGTCATCTTGGAATGATCGACCTCGAGGAAGTCGGGCACGTCGCGCTCGGCAAGCTGGATGGCTTCCAGAACCACAGTGAGCTGCTTTGAGGATTCCTTGACCTCGACGAGGTCGCCGACCTTGACCTTGAAGCTCGCGATGTTGACGCGGCGGCCGTTCACCTTGATGTGGCCGTGATTAATGAATTGGCGCGCGGCAAACATCGTGGCCACGAACTTGGCGCGATAGATCACGGTGTCGAGACGGCGCTCGAGCAGGCCGATCAGGTTTTCACCGGTATCGCCCTTCATCCGGCCGGCTTCGACATAAATGCCGTGGAACTGGCGTTCGCTGATGTTGGCGTAGTAGCCCTTCAGCTTCTGCTTGGCGCGCAGTTGCACGCCGAAATCGGAAAGCTTGCCCTTGCGGCGCTGGCCGTGCTGGCCGGGACCGTATTCCCTGCGGTTCACGGGGCTCTTCGGGCGGCCCCAGATGTTCTGGCCCATACGGCGATCGATCTTGTATTTCGCCTCACTGCGCTTTGTCATCGCGTCCTCTTTTTGAGTTCGAGTTTTGAGGAAACGCGCCCTCCTGTGCCCCGGGAAATTCCCGGAGCCGACAGGTCCAGCCCTTAAGCTTGAAGGGACGGACCACGGGTCGCGAAACGCATCGCGGGCCGAAATCGGCCCGCGAGCAGGCGGGGTATTACGGAGAAACCGCCGTCCTGTCAAATGAAAGGCCCGGTTTTGCGGGCCAAATCGGCCCAAGAAGCCGATCAGGTCGCAACCGCCCGGACCGGCTTTGGCTCCGCCTGCTGCCGATAGCTGCGCATTTCAGCCGCGATCTCGGTGTTCAGCACCTGTTCCAGCCGGGTCAGGGCCTTGGTGACCAGGGCCGCGTCGGTAACCCGGTGATCCCAGCGGATCACGACATCAATGGTCTGGTCCTGCGCCACCACGCCATAACTGAGGATAAACGGCCCAGGGCTGAGCGCATGAAGCTCGCCGGCCCCGTACGCGGCAACCGAGGTCACCCCAAAACTGCCGAACCAGTTGGCGCGCTGGCGTCCGAAATTCAGCCCGACCACCCAGAACAGCCGGCGCAGCGGCAGCGGTAGCCTCGTTACCCGCAGTATCTTCCGAAAGGCCGGTACCTCGCCGAGCGGCGCATCCCTGGCGTGCCGGATCTGCGCATCGATCTCGGTCAACGGCAACGCATCAGCCTCAGGCACCTTTTGCGGCAGCACGCAATCCTGGCCGTCCTCGACGCGCGCGATCGCGATCATCGCGACGCTGCGCGGCAGTTCATAGAAACTGGGCCATGGCCAATTGGCGTAAAGCGTGCGTAGCGCCGGCACTTCCTTCGCCACCAGCGAGAACGCCTTGACGAAGATCGCCGCCCAGCCGGGCGGCTGCGTGGCAAGCGCGCGGGCCTCTAACAGTTGGCGAACGTTGAGGGGTCGGGTGAGCGAAACAAAGGGCACGCGGATCGATGCACGCATGAGGTCGGCGACGAGAAGGCGTGGCAATGAGATTTTTCGAACCGTTCCGCGCATCGTTCCACTCAAGTTCCTGCAACAGCAATTCCGGCGGACCGGACTACCCCGTCCGCCAGCCCTGATCTAGCACGAACAGGCCGATCTGACGCCAGATGGTTCTGGCCTATGGCCCGGGCGAGGCCAGCGGCTTGATCTTACCCATAGCGAAATCCTCAAGTATTTTCAGCGCCTTGCTCCCACGGGCGCGGCTCGTTTCAGCGCTTGATCCCGTCAAAGCTCGCGGCGATGCCGCGTTGAAACAGGGACCAGTCGAAGCCGAGCGCCAGCGCCACGTAGCCGCGTTCGATCATCTGGTTGGCTTGTTCCGCCGTGCGCGCCACGCCCCCGATCGGGACGCCGCTTTTGCGGATACCGGCTTCGGCGCGCGCCATCAGCGCCAGCACTTCGGGGTCATCGGCGCGCCCGCGCTTGTCGATGCTGGTTGCGAGGTCGCCGGGCCCGATCACCGCGACGTCGATGCCGGGCACAGCCATGATCTCGTCGATGCGATTGACCGCCTCGACGTGCTCGACGGTGATCATGCAGATCATGTCATCGTCCGCGGTCGCCATGTAGTCTTGCATCGAGACGCCCCAGCGAAACGGGGCGTGGAACGGGCCCCAGAGCCGATCGCCCCGCGGCGGATAGCGCACGCTGCGCACGGCTTTTTCGGCATCCTCGCGACTGCAGATCAACGGAAAATTGATTCCCAGCGCGCCGATATCCATCGGTGCTTTCGCAAGCCAGGGCTCGTTGGCGGCGATCCGCGCCAGCGGTACGCAGGGCGTGCCCGAAGTGGCTGTTATCATGCCGTGCGCGGAGCCAAGATCGATCGGACCGTGCTCGAGGTCGACGATGATCCAGTCGAATCCTGAACGGGCCATGATCTGCACCGTCTGAATGCTGGGAATGGTCGCAATCGCGCCGAATGTCGGACGCCCCTCGCGCCATTGCTTGCGGAGGCGGTTGAGCGGTGCGGCCGTCGCGGACGTCAAATCAGAAACTCCGGCCATGGGGAAGGGCGGTCGCTTGAAAAACTAGCAGCGCGACAGGACGTCGAAAAGATCAGGATGCATTCACGCCGGGACGCGGCCGCCGAAAAACGGCATCAACGCCCGGCTCAGCGTGTGCGGCCGTCTGGACGTGAAAATCATCTCCGCGCCGGCGCGGTCGATTTCGCCGCCGGGGACCCTCAGCAGGTCCGCAACGCGCCGGGCAATCGCGGGCGCCGGATCGATCCAGTCCACCGGCCATGGCGCGAGTCTGACCAGCCGGTCCATCAGCAACGGGTAATGGGTGCAGGCCAGCACGATGGTGTCGGTGCGCGCCGGATCGGCTTCGCCGTCGCCGACAAAACAGGGCGCGAGTTCGGCTGCTATCTCGGGGTCACCAACCTCAACGCCGCTCAATGCGGCTTCGGCGAGCGAGGCGAGCTCGGCTGAGCCCACCAGCGTCACCTCGCAACCTTGCGCGAAATCGCGGATCAGCGCCTTGGTATATTCGCGCTTGACGGTGCCCCTGGTGCCGAGCACGGAGACGCGTTTGGTTTTCGAACTCGCGCAGGCCGGCTTGATGGCCGGCACCGTCCCGACAAAGGGCACTTTGTATTGCTCGCGAAGATGCGACATCACCAGCGTCGAGGCGCTGTTGCAGGCGATCACCACCAGATCGGGGGCGTGGGCGGCGATCAATTCGCCGATCAGCGGCACCACCCGCGCGATGATCTGGTCCTCGCTGTGGTGGCCGTAGGGAAAGAACGCATCGTCGGCGACATAGACGTAGTGCGCATCAGGTCGCGCCGCGACGATCTCACGTAATACCGTGAGCCCGCCAAGCCCGGAATCGAACACCAGAATCGTCGGAGGTCCTGCCACGCCGCAATCTTAGCCGATCCCGGGTTACCATTCAGTTGCCATTGCAGGCTCGGGTTGCGCGGCCCGTTCCCTGGTCAGCTCTCGCCGAACACCCGCTTGAAGATGGTATCGACGTGCTTGAGGTGATAGCCGAGGTCGAACTGCTGGGATATCTCGGCGTCGCTGAGATATTTCTTCACCTCGGTGTCTTTTTTCAGCAGCGTCTGGAAGTCGCCTTCGCCGCGCCACACCGGCATCGCGTTGCGCTGCACGAGTTTGTAGGCGTCCTCGCGGTTAGCGCCTTTTTGCGTCAGCGCAATCAAAAGCCGCTGCGAATGAACGAGGCCGCCGAGGCGATCGAGGTTCTTCTGCATGTTCGCAGGGTAGATCAACAACTTGTCGATCAGGCCGGCGAGGCGATTAAGGGCAAAATCCAGCGTCACCGTGGCGTCGGGGGCGATCATGCGCTCGGCGGAGGAGTGCGAGATGTCGCGCTCATGCCAGAGCACGACATTCTCCATGGCCGGCGTCACATAGGCGCGCACCATGCGGGAGAGGCCGGTGAGATTCTCCGACAGCACCGGGTTGCGCTTGTGCGGCATCGCCGAGGAGCCCTTCTGGCCCTCGGAGAAGAATTCCTCCGCCTCCAGTACCTCCGTGCGCTGCAAATGCCGGATCTCGGTGGCGAGGCGTTCGACCGAGGATGCGATCACGCCGAGCGTTGCAAAATACATCGCGTGGCGGTCGCGCGGAATCACTTGGGTCGAAATCGGCTCCGGCACCAGCCCCATCGCTTTGGCGACATGCGCCTCCACCCGCGGATCGATCTGCGCGAAGGTGCCGACGGCGCCCGAGATTGCGCAGGTCGCGACTTCCTTGCGGGCGGTGACGAGCCGCTCGCGGGCGCGGGTGAATTCCGCGTAGGCATAGGAGAGCTTCAGCCCGAACGTTACCGGTTCGGCATGAATGCCGTGGGAGCGCCCGATGGTCGGCGTCATCTTGTGCTCGAAGGCGCGCTTCTTCAGCGCCGCCAAAACTTTCTCGACGTCCGCTATCAGCAAATCCGCGGCGCGGGTCAGCTGCACGTTGAGGCAGGTGTCGAGCACGTCGGACGAGGTCATGCCCTGGTGCACGAAGCGCGCCTCTGGGCCGACAATTTCCGCCAGGTGGGTGAGGAAGGCGATCACGTCGTGCTTGGTTTCGCGCTCGATCTCGTCGATCCGCGCGACGTCGAAGGTCGCGTTTTTGGCCTTGGCCCAGATCGTCCTGGCGGCTTCCTTGGGGATCACGCCGAGTTCCGCCTGCGCATCCGCGGCATGCGCCTCGATCTCGAACCAGATCTTGAAGCGCGTCTGCGCCTCCCAGATCGAGGCCATTTCC
>Ga0207652_10002124_pt1 | contig 17010 bp, 15 predicted proteins | sample KBSC63BmetaG_FD_184334 | JGI IMG/M metagenome (GOLD analysis project Ga0207652, IMG submission 184334) | Corn rhizosphere microbial communities from Kellogg Biological Station, Michigan, USA - KBS C6-3B metaG (SPAdes) (version 2) | ecosystem: Host-associated > Plants > Roots > Rhizosphere ... | reverse complement strand
AAACAAACCTTCAAGTAGGCGCCGTTCATCTCTGGATAATCTGATCAAGCGCCCCCACCGACCTGGCTACGTCCTCACGGGCTTGTGAACTTGTTGCCTGCGCGGGCCATGTTCATTCGGTCACACCCAGCGCGACGGTCCGGCATCGGGCGGCCTTCGAGCGTGGAGCGAACGGCTTGTTGAGGTGCCGGCGGGGAGGGGGGAGTCCCCCCTCCCCGCAGGCCCTCGACGAAGAGAGAGCGGAACGAACTCCACGCCCCGCAAAAACAAAACGGCCGGCCCTGCTTTCGCGGGACCGGCCGTGATGGACCGACTGGAGGCGGGGTAGGGCTATTCGGGGCCCGCCGCCTTCGTCTTCGGGATGACCGCGAAGTTGACGTTCTGGTAACCGGCGACGGCGCACGAGTACATGATCTTCTTCAAGACCTTGAACTCGACGCCCTTGTCCGACTGGATGATGGCGATGCCGTTGAACTCTTCACCCGGGTGCAACAACTTGTAGTTGTTCTTCAGCGTCACCAGCTTGTCGTGCAGCTCGGTGATCTTGAAGTCGCCCGTGTTCGAGTCCTTCATCAGGTCGTCGGCGGTGGCGACCTGGCTGCCGTCCAGCGTGACGACGTCCTTGCTGACGCCGATGACCGGCGCGCGCTCCAGCTCGGCCCAGTTCTGGGCGTTGGGGAGCACGATGTTCTTCTGGACGAACAGGATCTCGCCCGTCGCCGAGAAGGACATCAGCAGGAAGATGACCAACATCGTCATCATGTCGATGTACGCGACCAGGTTCAGGGGGGCGTCGAGGCTCTTGCGACCCGCGTGGGTCACCTTCGCCTTCGCGCCCTCCAGCGTGATCGAGCTGTAGAGGTGGCTATGTGGTGCGTGGATGGCCATGTGCTCGTCTTTCTTTTCCCAGGTCCCGCTAGATACCGGCGCCGCCGGCGTCTATCAGCGAGATGTCCGGGAATCGCGCGGTCAGCGCGGTGTCCATCGTTCTCACCAGGATCTCGAACTTGATCTGGTCTTCAGAAGCGACCTGAACATCGCCCTTGTCCGGGTGCGCATCCTTCAGCTTCTTCAGCTCGGTGCCGAGCTTCTCGTAGTCGTACTCCGTCCCCTTCTTCGGAATCGGCTGCTGATCCTGATCGGCGACGACATTGAAACCCTCGTCGTTGACCACCACCACCAGCTTGAACTGCTTCTCGGGAGGCGTGTCTTCGCCGGCCTGCCCCTGACCCTTCTGATGGGCCTCGAGGCGAGCCAGCTGGGACCACACCGCCGTGATCAGCAGGAAGGAGACCATGCACGTGAGCAGATCGATGTACGGAACCAGGTTCAGGTCGGCGTTGACGGATTTCTTTCCGCTTTTTCCGCCTGTATCAACTGAAACGCTCATGAGTTTGTCCTCAGGTGTCCTGAGCGGACAGTTGAACTAATACTGACCCTGCTGGCCGTGGCCGCCCTGCTGCTGGCCCGCGACGACCAGGTTCAGCGTCTCGACCGTCACCTGGTTGATGCCGTCGAGGATCCCCTGGGTCATGCCGTTCAGCCACGCGAACGTGGCCAGACCGACGATACCGGTGCCCAGGCCGAACGCGGTGCAGTTCATGGCCTCGGAGATACCCTTCGAGAGCATGGTGGCCTTCATCGAGGGGTCGACACCGGCGACGCCGGCGAACGACTTGATCAGACCGGTGATGGTGCCCAGCAGGCCGGCGAGGGTCGCCAGGTTGCCGAGCATGGCCAGGTAGCCGGTCCGCTTCTCGAGCTTCGGCAGCTCGCGCAGAGCCTCTTCGTCCATGCCCTGCTGCACGTCGTGGTCAGTGCCACCGGCGCGGCGCAGGCCGGCCGCCACGATGCGGGTCACGGGGGCCGGGCTGGCCTGGCAGGTGTTCAGCGCGCCCTGGATGTTGCCCGAGACGATCTGCGACTTCAGCAGCGACATCAGCTTGTCCGTGTCGACCTTGGACTTCGAGATGTACAGAAAGCGGTCGAACGTGAAGAAAATGACCATTCCGAACAACAGCAGAATGGGGTACATGCCCCAGCCACCCTCTTGAAAGTGCTCCATCAGAAACATGTGCGGCTCCTTGTGGTCTTTGGTCGAGAAAAGTTTTTGAAGGGGTTGGGCGGCTACCCGTGCAGGGCGGCCTTCGCCTGGAACAGCATGTTCGCGACGTTCTTCTTCACCTCGGCGATGTCGTCGAGGGCGTTCTGCGTCTTGCCGTTCAGCCACGCGAAGGTCGCCAGACCGATGATGCCGGTCAGCAGGCCGAACGCGGTGCAGTTCATGGCCTCCGAGATACCCTTCGACAGCAGGGTGGCCTTCTGGGAAGGATCGACACCGGCGACGCCCGCGAAGGCGCGGATGAGACCGGTGATGGTGCCGAGGAGGCCGGACAGGGTGGCCAGGTTGCCGAGCATGGCCAGGTAGCTGGTGCGCTTCTCGAGGGCGGGCAGCTCGCGCAGGCCCGACTCCTCCATGGCCGCGTTGATCTCCTCATCGCTGCGGTTGGCGCGCATCAGGCCGGACTGCACGATGCGGGTCAGCGGCGTGGAGTTGCCGGCGCAGACCTTGATCGCGCCCTGGATGTTGCCCGCGGAGATCTGCGAGCGCAGGAGACCGACGAGCTTTTCCTTGTCGATGACGGCGCGGCGCAGGTACACGGCGCGCTCGATGACGATCGACACCGTCAGCATGAGAATGAACAAAATGGGCCACATCCCCCATCCCCCCTCGTGAAACGCGTCCGCTAGCATCTTCAGGATGGTCATCCGGTCTTCCTCCTTGTGTCCGGGAACGATCAGGAGCCTTCTACGAACTTGCCAGGGAAAAAATTGGTCAGGCGGCGCCCAGGCAAATTGCCCCGTCTCAGGTGCGTGGAGCGCTGACATAGCACGAGCAGTGCCACCTGCATAGAGCCGGAATGCCGAGGAATTTGCGTTTTTCCGTCACTGTGAACCGGGGCATTTCGCCCCGATGCGGGGAAATTCGGGGCAGTCGATTCGGTGAGATCGCTTGCGAGGAATCGGTTCCGGCGTGTCGGGCGCGTCGGCGTCCGGTCGACTTTTCGGCGCGCGCAGGAGGCTGATCGGTCAGAGCAGGTCGCGGCCGGTATCACGCTACTCGTGCCGAGCCGTCGCGGCTTACCCGATGGCGCTCATACAATGAGGCGGCGCACGGAGAGGCGACCGCGGCGCCTTGCACGCGCGCGACGTGCCGCGCTTGCCGAGGGGTGCTGACGAGCCGAGAGGAGAGGTGGAGTGGGCGCAGAAAGAATCGAACTTTCAACAAACGGATTAAGAGTCCGCTGCTCTACCAGTTGAGCTATGCGCCCGGATTTTTTTATTCTGTTTTGTGCTTGGTTCCCGTCGCTGGCCGTGCGCCCGAGGTGAGTCGAACACCTAACCCTCGGCTTCGAAGGCCGATGCTCTATCCAGTTGAGCTACGGGCGCCCTGCATTCGAAAGGTGGGTGATGATGCGGATCTGACACTCGCCTGTCAAGGCCTTCGAGCGCGTTCGCGCGCGGACCGGGTCGTTCTCGATCCGGACAGCCTGCGTCGCCTCGGCGAACAGCGGCCGCGCACGTGTCCTGCCGGTGCGGGGGTGCGAAGTCCGCAGTGCCGTTTTCGCACCGGCCCGACGGGTGGGCCCCGCGGACCGCTGCTTGACCGGTGGCACAAACATCGCATTCTTCCGTCCCGACGGACTGGCTGACAGATGGCGAACCGAACTCGTAGTGTCGTGGCGACCGTGCTCGCCTTGTCGATCCTGGGCGGCGGCGCGTTCGCGGTGGTGAGGTGGCGCAAGTCGCATGCGAAGCCGGCGGTCGAGTTCGAGACGGCCAAGGTGGACAAGGGGCGCATCACCTCGCGCGTGACCGCCACCGGCACGCTGTCGGCGCTGGTGACGGTGCAGGTGGGCAGCCAGGTGTCGGGCCGCATCCAGAAGCTGTTCGTGGACTACAACTCGCCCGTGAAGGCCGGGCAGCTGATCGCCCGCATCGATCCGCAGCTGTTCCAGGCGGCCGTCGATCAATCGCGCGCGAACTACGTCGCGGCGGCGGGCGGCCTGACCAAGGCCGAGGCCCAGGCGAAGGACGCCAGGCGGCAGTTCGAGCGCTCGAAGGGGCTGCTGGAGAAGAAGCTGATCGCTCAGGCCGACTACGACACGGCCGAGGCGAACCTGGACGTGGCGAACGCCAGCGTGGCCATGGCGCGGGGCACGCTCGCGCAGGCGAAGGCGACCCTGCACCAGAACGAGGTGAACCTGCAGTTCACGAAGATCGTGTCGCCCACCGACGGCGTGGTCATCTCGCGCAGCGTGGACGTGGGCCAGACGGTCGCGGCCGCCATGTCCGCCCCCACGCTGTTCGTGATCGCCCAGGACCTGCGCAAGATGCAGGTGGACACGTCGGTGGCCGAGGCCGACATCGGCAAGCTGAAGCCGGAGATGGCGGCCACGTTCACGGTCGACGCGTTCCCGGGCGAGAAGTTTCGGGGCAAGGTCCGTCAGATTCGCAACTCGGCCACCACCGTGCAGAACGTGGTGACCTACGACGCGGTGATCGACGTCGACAACGAAGAGCTGAAGCTGCGCCCGGGAATGACGGCGAACGTCACCTTCACCTGGGCCGAGAAGAACGACGCCATCCGGGTGCCGAACGCAGCGCTGCGCTTCAAGCCGGCCGCGGAGATCTTCACGGCCCTGGGCCAGGAGCCACCGGCGGGCGTGAAGGACGGTGCCGGCGCCAGGAACCGCCCGCCCGGCGTTCCCGGGATGCCGGGCCTGGGGGGGCCGCCGCCCGGCGGTGGACGTCGCGGCGGCGCCGGCGGGCCGGGCGCGGCCGGCGGCGCCAGCGCGCGCACGCGCAGCGAGGCCACCAGCGACAAGCGCACCGTGTGGGTGAACAAGGGAGGTCGGCTGGAGTCGGTCGCCGTTCGCACCGGCATCAGCGACGGTTCTCTCACCGAGGTGATCGAGGGCGCGCTGCAGCCGGGGGACGCGGTGGTGACGGACGCGACCGTCGGCGGGTCCGGCGCGACGGCGGCCACGTCGTCGGCCCCCGGCGGCATGCGCCGCCTGTTCTAGAGGCTTCCTTGCCCATCATCGACCTGAAGACGGTGTCGAAGGTGTACCAGATGGGCGACGTCGAGGTGCGCGCGCTGCGCGAGGTCTCGTTCGCGGTCGAGGCGCGTGACTTCGTGGCGGTGATGGGGTCGTCGGGCTCCGGCAAGTCGACCTTGATGAACATCATCGGCTGTCTGGATCGACCCACCAGCGGCAGCTATCACCTGGACGGGCAGGAGGTGTCGCGGCTGGACCGGCGCGAGCTTGCCCACGTGCGCAACCGGACGCTGGGCTTCGTGTTCCAGAGCTTCAATCTGCTGTCGCGGACCAGCGCGCTGGAGAACGTCGAGCTGCCCCTCGTCTACGCCGGCACGCCCGCCCGCGAACGGCACCGCCGGGCCAGCGCTGCGCTGGGCCGGGTGGGGCTGGCGAAGCGGATGGACCATCACCCGAACCAGATGTCGGGCGGGCAGCAGCAGCGCGTGGCCATCGCGCGCGCCCTGGTGACCGAGCCACGGCTGATCCTGGCCGACGAGCCGACGGGAAATCTCGATTCGCAGACCAGCATCGAGATCATGGCGCTGTTTCAGGAGCTGGGCGCCGCCGGCATCACCGTCCTGCTGGTCACGCACGAGCCCGACATCGCCGCCTACGCGTCCCGCGTGGTGGTGATGCGCGACGGGGCGGTGAAGACCGACACGCGCCAGACGCCACGCCGCGCGTCCGACGACCTGCAGTCAGACGCGGCGTCCGGGGAGCAGCATCCATGAATCCACTCGAGACCTTGCGGGTGGCGCTGCGCGCGCTGCTGCGGAACAAGATGCGTTCGTTCCTGACCGTGCTGGGCATCATCATCGGCGTGGGCGCCGTCATCGCCATGGTGGCGATCGGGGAGGGCGCCAAGGCGCGCGTCGAGGAGTCCTTCGCCTCGATGGGGTCGAACCTGCTGATCGTCATGCCCGGCAGCACGAACGCCAGCGGCGCGCGGGGCGGCTTCGGCTCGATGCCGACGCTGACCTGGGAGGATCTGCAGGCCATCCGGCGCGAGGTGTCGTCCGTCCGCTACGCGGCGGCGCAGCTACGCACGAACGCCCAGCTGATGAGCGAGGACCAGAACTGGAGCACGTCCGTCACCGGCACCTCGCCCGAGTACTTCCTGATACGCAACTGGAAGGTGGCCAGCGGCCGGCAGTTGCTGGACTCGGACATCGAGACGTCGGCCAAGGTGGTGCTGCTGGGGCAGACGGTCGTCGACAAGCTGTTCGGCGCCTCGGCGGACGCGGTGGGACAGATCGTGCGCATCAAGAACATTCCCTTCGAGGTGGTGGGCGTCCTGGAGAGGAAGGGGCAGTCGGCCATGGGGCAGGACTACGACGACGGCGCGTTCGTCCCCCAGAGCACGTTCCAGTCGAAGATCCAGGGCGGCCTGCAGAAGTTCCTGTCCGGTACCATCTTCATCGGCGCCGTCTCGACCGAGGCCACGGCGCGCGCCGAGGAGCAGATCGAGTCGCTGCTGCGCGACCGTCACCGCATCGGGCCGGGCATGGACGACGACTTCTCGGTCCGTAACCTGACCGAGATGGCGAACGCCCAGCAGGAGGGGACACGGACGCTGACCACGCTGCTGGCCAGCATCGCCGCGGTGTCATTGCTGGTGGGCGGCATCGGCATCATGAACATCATGCTGGTCAGTGTGACCGAACGGACGCGCGAGATCGGCCTGCGCATGGCGGTGGGCGCCACCCCCTTCAACATCCTGCTGCAGTTCCTGGTGGAGGCGCTGACGCTGGCCACGGCGGGCGGGATCGTGGGGGTGCTGATCGGCGTCTTTTCCGCGGGACAGCTGGCGGCCCGGTTCGGCTGGCCCATGTTGATCCGGCCCGACATCGTGGTCATCTCGGTGGGATTCAGCGCGCTGGTCGGCGTGGTGTTCGGCCTGTACCCGGCGCAGAAGGCGTCGCGGCTGGATCCCATCGATGCCCTTCGCTACGAGTGACATGAACAAGACGTTCGCATTGATGGTGGCTTCTGCTCTGACCCTGCTGGCGGGGCGCGCTGGCGCGGCGGATGTTCCGGCGCAGGACGAGAGCGTCCCGCCGGCGCCCGCGGCGCGGAAGGTGCCCACGCTGACCCTGGCCGAGGCCCTGCGCACGGCCCGCATCGAGCAGCCGATCCTGCGCCAGGCGCAGAGCGCGCGCCTGGTGGCGGCCGCGCAGGCTGAATCGGCGCGGGCGCCGCTGCTGCCTCAGGTGGTGGGCTCCGCGTCTTACGCGCGCGCCACCGCGAACTTCGTCCAGCCCGCGGGGACGCTGCCCAACTCGACCACGCTGACGTCCGCGCACACCGTCACCTCGCTGGACACGTTTCCCTTCTACAGGATGGGCGTATCGGCCTCGCAGCTGATCTGGGACTTCGGGGAGACGCTGAACAGCTTCCGCGCCGCGCGCGTGTACGCCGAGGCGCAGGACGCGAGCGTGCGGGTCACCGAGATGCAGGTGGACTACAACGTGCGGGTCGCGTTCTTCACCGCGCGCGCGGCCAAGGACATGGTGGCGGTCGCCCAGGCGACCCTGGCCAATCAAGCGAAGCACCTGGCGCAGATCGAGGGCTTCGTCCAACTGGGCAGCCGGCCCGAGATTGACGTCACGCAGGCGCGCGCCGATCGGGCCACCGCCCGGGTCTCGCTGATCAACGCCGAGAACACCTACGACACCACCCGGGCCCAGCTGAACCTGGCCATGGGCGTCGAGCGCCCGGTCGACTACGACCTGTCGGACGACGGCCTGACCGGCGTGGAGGGGGAGGACGCCGAGCCGACGTCGCTGATCGACGAGGCGGTGAAGGCGCGGCCCGAGATGGCGAACCTGACCCTGTTGATCACGGGGCGCGAGCTATCGCTGAAGTCGGCGCGCGATGGCCACTATCCGCAGCTGGGGTTCAACACCAGCCTGACCGACAACGGCGACACGCTGGATCGGCTGGTGTGGAACTGGAGCGGCGCGCTGACGTTGAGCGTGCCCATCTACCTGGGCGGCGCCATCAACGCGAACGTCCACCAGGCCGAGGCGCAGCTGATCGGCGTGCGCGCGCAGCTGGAAGGGGAGCGGCAGCAGATTCGCCTGGACGTCGAGCAGGCCCGGCTGAACATCCGGGCGGCCAAGGCCCTGATCGAGGCCGCGGACGACGCGGTGGCGAACACCCGCGATCGCCTGCGCCTGGCCGAGGGGCGCTACCAGTCCGGCGTGGGCAGCATCATCGAGCTGGGCGACGCCCAGGTCGCCGAGACGTCCGCCGAGGTGCAGCGGGTGCAGGCCGAGTATCAGCTTTACACCGCGCGGGCGCAGCTGCTGAAGGCGCTGGGCCGCACCTGAGCGCACCGCCGGCGCGGGGTGCTACCCCCCCCGGTTCCGGGAGCGTGGCCGCGCCGCCCCAGGCGCAGCCCACGCTCCCGGTCCCCCATCCCCCTGTGCCGCCCCCGTCCTCCCCGACGGTGCGGCTGCCTCGTCCCTGAAGATGAAGATAGTGCTCTGACCTCGGTCTGTCAATTAAAAGAGACATGTTTCTATCAAACGAGCGCGGGCCGGTGGGCGGGGTCGATCGGTGTGTTAGTGTCTTTTATCGACATGGCGCGCGCCGCTTCCGCCTCCACCGGCACCCCTTCTGCCCGTCCTCGCCGTCCCACCTCCGCGCCCGGCGACGAGGCCGGGGCGCAGGAGATGGGCAAGCGGATCGCGGAGAACCTGAAGGAACGGCGCCGCGTGCTCGGGCTGTCCCTGGACGATCTGGCGCGGGCGTCCGGCGTCAGCCGGGCGGCGCTGTCGCAGATCGAGACCTGCAAGACCAACCCCAGCTTGAACGTGCTGTGGAAGGTGGCGGTGGGGCTCGGCATCCCGTTCTCCGACCTGATGGGCCACGCCCGCGACGCCGCCTCGCTGCTGCGCCGGACCGAGAGCGACACGCTACGCTCGCCCGACGGCAAGTTCGAGAGCCGGCCCCTCGCTCGCGCCGGGGCGGGCCCGGGCGTGGAGGTCTACGAGCTGCGCCTGGCCGGCCATGCCAGCCACTCCGCGGAGGCCCATGGTTCCGGCACGCGTGAGCTGATCGTGGTCCTCGCTGGCTCGCTGCGCATGACCGTGGGTCCGGAGAGCTACGTGCTGGGCGTCGGCGACTCGCTGGTCTTCCCGGCGGACCAGCCGCACGTGTACGAGAACCCGGCCGCCACCGAAGCCCGCTACCACAACGTCATCGTCTACCGGCGCTGAGGGCGATGCCCTAGCGGCGCGCGACCGAGCCGTGCGGCTCCGTGGCCTGGCGCGCCTCGACCAGCTTCTTCGCGGCCAGCGTCAGCAAGGCCAGCAGCGTCAGGATCGAGGCCACGGCAAACGCGCCCACCATGTTGTACTCGTTGTAGAGGATCTCGACATGCAAGGGCAGGGTGTTGGTCAGGCCGCGGATGTGGCCCGACACCACCGACACCGCGCCGAACTCGCCCATTGCCCGGGCGTTGCACAGCACCACGCCGTACAGCACGCCCCAGCGGATCTTGGGCAGCGTCACCTGGAACAGGATCTGCCAGCCGCTCGCTCCCAGGGTCAGGGCCGCCTCTTCCTCGTCGGTGCCCACCTCTTGCATCACCGGAAGCACCTCGCGCGCCACGAAGGGGAAGGTGATGAACGTGGTGGCCAGGATGATGCCCGGCACCGCGAAGATGATGTGGATGTCGTGCGCCTCCAGCCAGGGGCCGAGCAGGCCGCGCGCCCCCAGCAGCAGCACGAACACCAGGCCCGAGATCACCGGCGACACGCTGAAGGGCAGATCGATCAGCGTCGTCAGCACGTTCTTGCCTGGAAACCGATAGCGGGCCAGCAACCAGGCGGCCGCGATCCCGAACACCACGTTCAGCGGAACGGACACGGCCGCGGTCAGCAGCGTCAACTTCAGCGCCGCGATGCTGTCCGGCTGCACGATCGCTTCGAGGTAAGCGCGCACGCCCCCGCGAAGGGCCTCGGTGAACACCGACACGATGGGCAGGGCCACGAACAGCCCCAGGAAGCCGCAGGCGATGGTGGTCAGCACCACGCGCGTGGCCAGGCTGTCGGCGCCGGCGCGCGCCAGCGGGGGGCGCGGATCGCGCACCACGGTGCGCCGCCGCGGCGCCGCGCCCGCCACTAGCGCTTCCCCTTGCGGGTCATCGCGGCCTGCAGCACGTTGATCAGCAGCAGCAGCCCGAACGACGCCAGCAGCATCACCAGCGCGATCGACGTGGCACCGGCGTAGTCGTACTGCTCCAGCTTGGTCACGATCAGCAGGGGAACGATCTCCGTGCGCATGGGCATGTTGCCCGAGATGAAGACGATCGACCCGTACTCGCCGAGGCCCCGCGCGAAGGACAGCGCGAACCCGGTCAGCGTTGGCGGCAACAGCACCGGCAGGATGACCCGCCACATCGTCTGTCGCCGCGAGGCGCCCAGCGTGGCCGCCGCCTCCTCCAGCTGCGGATCCAGGTCCAGCAGGATCGGCTCGACGGTGCGCACCACGAAGGGCAGCCCCACGAACAGCATGGCCAGGCTGACCCCGGCCGGCGAGTACGCGACGTGGATGTCGAAGCGGGCCAGCACCTTTCCCACCCAGCCGTTGTCGGCGTACAGCGCCGTCAGCGCGATGCCGGCCACGGCGGTGGGCAGCGCGAAGGGCAGGTCGACCAGGGCGTCGAACAGGGCGCGGCCCGGGAACCGGTAGCGGACCAGCACCCACGCCACGATGATGCCGAACAGCGCGTTGGCCAGGCCCGCCACCAGGGCTGCGGTGAACGTCAGGCGATAGGCGGCCAGCGCCCGGGGCGACGCCACCGCCGCCGCGAACTCGTGCCAGCCCACGCTGGCGCTCTTCACCACCAGGCCACACAGGGGAATCAGCACGATCAGCGACAGGTACGCGACCGTGTACCCCAGCGACAGGCCGAAGCCGGGAAGGATCCCGAAGCGCCGGCCCGGGCGGGCGGCGGGCGCCGCCGCGTCTGCTGCCACGGCCATCGCTACCAGCCCGGCTTGTAGATCTGATCGAACAGGCCGCCGTCCGCGAAGTGCGCCTTGGTGGCCGCGGCCCAGCCCCCGAAGGTGTCGTCGACGGAGAACAGCTTCACCTTGGGAAACTGGCTGGCGTTCTTCCCCAGGATGGCCGCGTTGGTGGGACGGTAGTGGTGCTTGGCGCCGATGGCCTGCCCCTCGTCCGTGTACAGGAACTTCAGGTAGGCCTCGGCGGCCGCGCGCGTCTTGTGCTTGTCCACGTTCCTGTCCACCACCGCCACCGGCGGTTCGGCCAGGATGCTGCTGGTCGGATAGACGATGTCGAACTTGTCCTTGCCCATCTCGTTCACCAGCATCACCGCCTCGTTCTCCCACGCCAGCAAGGCGTGGCCGATGTTCCGCTGCGAGAACGTGATGGTCGACCCGCGCGCGCCCGAGTCCAGCACGGGTACGTTCTTGTACAGCTTCGTCACGTAGTCCTTCGCCGCGGCGTCGCCTCCCTTCTGCCGGGCCACGCCCCAGGCCGCCAGGTAAGCCCAGCGGCCCCCCGCCGACGTCTTCGGATTCGGGGTCACCACGATCGTTCCCGGCTTCACCAAATCGTCCCACTCCTTGATCTGGCGGGGGTTGCCCTTGCGCACCACGAACACCACCGTCGACGTGAACGGGGTGGCGTGGTTGGGCAGCTTCTTGGCCCAGTCGGGGGCGATGCGCTGCGACTTCTCGACGATGGCGTCGATGTCCGCCGCCAGCCCCAGCGTGACGACGTCTGCCTCCAGCCCGTCGATCACCGAGCGGGCCTGCTTGCCCGAGCCGCCATGCGACTGACTGATGTCGACCGTCTGGCCGGTCTGCTGCTTCCACTGGGCCCCGAAGGCCTTGTTCACCTCGACGTACAGCTCGCGCGTGGGATCGTACGAGACGTTCAGCAACTTGACCTGCGCCAGCGCGGTGGTGCCGCTGGCGAGCAGGACGGCCAGCCCCAGGCCGGCGGCGAGGGGGAGAGATGGCATGCGTTTCATGGCGAACCCTTTCGGAAGCTAGAGCGGACCCTAGAAGTTGACTTGCACGCGCCCGAGCAGCGCGTTCTCGGTGTGGCGGTTGGTGACGGTGGCCGTGGTGACCTTCGCGCCGGTGGCGTCCGTGGTGGTTGTCTTCACCGAGCTGCCGCCCGTGAAGCGCGACTGTTCGAAGTTCACGCACAGCCGGAACGTCCGGCTGGGGACGTAGTTGATGGCGCCCCCGAACGCCTGCACCTTGGCGGGCGACTTGGTGTTGTCCGCGAACACCAGCGCGGTGGTGTCGGTCGTGCTGCCGAAGGTGGCGCCGTCCACCTTCAGGTAATTCCAGCGCACGCCGATCTCCAGCGCGCCCCAGGTCCCCTTGGTGAAATCCAGCACCTGGTTGGGCGTGGCGCCGTCATAGCCGTTCTTGCCACCGATCACGAACGAGGCCGTGCCGTGCGCCGCCCAGTTGACCAGGTTCGTGGTGACGTTGCCCTTCTGGACCTCCTGCTTGTCCCACACGTACTCTCCCAGCACCCCGAACCCGCCGAAGTAGTAGTAAAGGCCGGGGTTGATGCGGGTCTGCCGCAGGTGCGCGAACGGCGTGCCCGCGGGGTCGGTCGTCCCCGAGATGTAGTTGAAGAACGTGTTCTGTCCCCCGCTCTTGTAGGCGGGCAACAGCGTGTTCGTCGGTGTGCCGAAGCGATTCCCCGTGCTGGCCGCGAAGTGCAGGCCCAGGCTGCCCAGGCCGCTCAACGCCTCGGCCTTGAAGGGCTGCAGCAGCACGCGCCCGACGAAGTCCTTGGCGTGGTTGGTGTCGACGTCCGGGTTCGCCGAGTCGGGGGCGCCGTTGTAGACGCCCAGCGAGTAGGTGAGGATCCCGTTGCCGACCTCGCCCCCCAGCGCCGCGCCCACGTCTCGCTGTGGGGTCAGGTCCTGCGTCAGCGCGCGCTCCATGAACACCAGATCGGGATCGTTCTGCAGCCGCTCCAGTCCCAGCGGCGACTTGAACTTGCCGGCGCGAAGGCGCAGCCACTGGAAGGGGTGAATGTCGGCGTAGGCGTCGAAGACCGCCAGGGAAGCGCCCGCGAAGTCGGGTGTGAACTTGTAGTCCACCAGCCCGAACACGGTGCCGTCGATCGACGGCCGCATGCGGCGGATCAAGAACGTGTCCGCCTTGTCGGACAGGGCTCCGTCGTTCAGGAACCAGCGCGTGTCGATCTGCAGCTGCCCCTTCACGCGCAGCAGGTACAACCCGTCGCCGCTGCGGAAGTTGAACCCGCGCTCGCCCGCCGTCGTGAACGTGGGGACGTCCTTCTGTTGCTTCGCCGCTTGCGCCGTGGCGGCCAGCTGCTCTTCCAGCAGCTCCACCCGCCGCACGGCGATGCGCGACGCCTGCTCGGCGGCGTCGATGCGGTTCTGCAGCTCGGTCAGGTTGGGCGTCGCTTCGGGCGCCGGGGCGGCCGGAGGGGTCGCCCCGGTGTCGGTCACGGCGGGCGCCGCCACGTTGGCGGTGCCGGGCGTGGCCGGCGCCTGCGCCGCTGCCGATCCCGTGGCGGCGACGATCGCCAGCAGGGCGGCGCCGCCGATGCGGAAGGGCCGAACGCGCGGCGAGGGGGTTCCAACCGAAGAAGCGCGAAACGAGGGCGGACGCGAGTCAGGCACGGAAGATCCTTTCGTTGTCATGTTCTCGGGGTTGGAAGTCACGTCGATCCTCCGGCGCCGCCAGCGCCCGCCGTGCCACCGGAACCGCCCGCGGCGCCATTGCCGGCTCGACCGCCCGCCGCGGTGCCGCCGCGGCCACCCGCGCCGCCGTTGCCCCCGGCCGAACCGCCGTTTCCTGCAGCGCCGCTGGTGCCGCCCGCCGCGCCGCCGCCACCGTTGCCTCCGGCGCCTCCGGGGGAGCTGCCCCCGGCGCCGCCCGTCGCACCACCGCCCGCGCCGCCGGTAGAGGCGCTGCCCCCGGCGCCGCCGCTTCCGCTCTGGCCGGCCCCTCCAGTATTTTGGACGTCGGTGCCGGCGTCGGCCTTGGCGTCGCTGGCCGCGGCGTCGACGAGGAGGGTCTGAGTGTGATCCTTGCAACCGAGGGGCGCCAGGACACCACAGGTAAGTAACAGAACCATGCTGATTCGTTTCATCGGGCTCCTTGTCCTGTCTGATATAATGGACACACTGGATCGGCGTCAATTAGAAAAGACAAAGAGCCATAACTCTGAGAATTGTCCGCTCGCGCCGCGTCGGGCCGCCGCCGTCCGCCTCTGCCGTCCTGGCCGGCCCGCGCCCGCCGTTCGTCCGCGTCGAGACGCTGCTAGATTCGCGGGCCATGGCCGAGGTCGAGCTCCCCGCGTCCCGTGGTTCGCGTATCGCCGTCCTGCCGGCGGCGCTGGCCGATCAGATCGCCGCCGGCGAGGTGGTCGAGCGCGCCGCCTCGGTGGTGAAGGAGCTGTGCGAGAACGCGCTGGACGCAGGCGCCCGGCGCATCGAGATCGAGATCGACGGGGGCGGGCGCCGGCTGATCCGCGTCAGCGACGACGGAGGCGGGATGAGCGACCAGGAGGCGCGCCTGGCGCTGCGGCGCCACGCCACCTCGAAGATCCGCAGCGTCGACGACCTGTGGGGCCTGACCAGCTTCGGGTTCCGGGGCGAGGCGCTCCCCTCGATCGCCGCCGTGTCGCGCCTGTCGCTCTCCACCAAGCTGCCCGGCGCGACCGCTGGCTTCCGGCTGACCGTCGAGGCGGGCGTCGAGACCGACGCGCGCGAGGTCGGCATGCCGGACGGCACGCACGTCGAGGTGCGCGAACTGTTCTACAACACGCCGGCGCGCCTGAAGTTCCAGAAGACGGAGTCGACCGAGGCGGCCAACGTCAGCGAAGCGGTGTTGCGGCTGGCCCTGGCGCACCCCGAGGTCCACTTTCGCCTGCGCGCCGCGGGCCGGACGGTGCTGGACCTGCCGGTCCACCGCGATCTGGGCGAACGGGTGCGGGCGGCGCTGGCCCGGCGGGGCGTCGGCGCGCTGCACGAGGCGCGCGGCCAGGAAGGGGGCCACGACGTGCGCGCTTTTCTGGCGGCGCCCGAGGCGGCGGCCGGCACGGCGCGCTCCACGTTCCTGTTCGTGGGCCGCCGCTTCGTGCGCGATCGCTCCTTGTTGCACGCGCTGGCGCTGGGCTACGGCGAGCTGCTGGAGAAGGGGCGATACCCGCTGGCGGCGCTGTTCCTGGAGGTGCCGGGCCAGGAGCTGGACGTGAACGTTCATCCGCAGAAGCTGGAGGTGCGCTTCGCCCGCGCGGCCGAGGTCTACGCGGCCGTCCGCCACGTGATCGCTGCGGCGGTGGCGCGCGCGCCGTGGCTTCCCGCCCCCCGGGGCGCCGTGCGGGTGCAGACGCTGCCCCCCGGGCCCGCGGACGCCAGCGTGTCCGGCACGGGGCGGGGGCCGGGGCAGCCCGGGACGGGGCAGCTTCCGCTGTCACGCACCACCGGCTACGCCGAGGCCGGGGCCCGCTTCGGCGCCGGCCTGGCCGCGGACGGCGGGATGGGCCCACGCGACCGCGCAGCAGCCGCGTCTGTTTCGCTGGACGAGGGAGCTTCCGGGGAGAGCTCTCCGGCAGAGTCGTGGGCGGGACACCTCGCTGCGGAGCGGGGCGGTGTCGCCTCTGGCCTGCCGCTGGCCGACGCCGTGCCACTGGAGCCGCCGGGCCTGACGCCTTACTTCCAGACGCTCAGCTACATCGGGCAGCTCGATCGCACCTACCTGGTGTGCGAGGCGCGCGGCGAGCTGGTGCTGGTCGACCAGCACGCGGCGCACGAGCGCGTCGCCTTCGAGCGCCTGCGGGCCGCTCACGGCAGGCGCGAGATCCGGCGCCAGCGCCTGTTGTTCCCCATCCCCATCGAGCTGGACGATCCTGTCGCCGCCGCCGCCGTGGACGACGCGGCGCTGGGCACGCTGGGGTTCGAGGTGGAGCGGACCGGTGACCGAACGGTGGTGCTGCGCGCCGTGCCCGAGGTGCTGAAGGACGCCGATCCGAAGCCGCTGCTGGCCGAGGTGCTGGGGCAGCTCGCGGCCGGCGAGACGACGGCCTCGTTCTCGGCGGCGCCGACGGCCCGCTTCGAGCGCATCCTGGCCACCATGGCCTGCCACAGCGTGGTGCGCGCGGGCGACGTGCTCTCCCGGCCCCAGGTCCAGGCGCTGCTGCTGGACCTGGACCGTGTCGACCTGCGCATGCACTGCCCCCACGGGCGTCCGGTGTTGTTGCGCCTGGCCCTGGCCGAGCTCGAGCGCCGCTTTGGGCGAACCTGAGGTGACGGTCAGCGCAACGACCGGCGCGCGCGTCCTGGCGCTGGTGGGGCCCACGGCGTCGGGAAAGAGCGCGCTGGCGCTCGCGCTGTCTCGCGTGCTGCCCATCGAGATCGTCTCGTGCGACTCGCTGATGGTGTACGCCGGGATGGACATCGGCACCGGCAAGCCGACCCCGGCCGAGCGCGCCGAGGTGCCGCACCACCTGCTGGACGTGGTGACGCCCGCCGAGCCCTTTCACGCCGCGCGCTGGGCGGCGCTGGCGCGCCAGGCTATCGGCGAGGCGGCGGGGCGGGGCCGGCTGCCCGTCATCGTGGGCGGCACCGGTCTTTACCTGCGGGCGCTGCTGAGTGGCCTGTTCCAGGCCCCGCCGCCGGACGAGACCATCCGCCGCCGCCATCGCGAGGAGGCCGAGCGCGAGGGGACGGCGGCGCTGCACGCGCGGCTGGCCGGCATCGATCCCCAGGCGGCGGCCCGCATCGACGCGCGCGACCTGATGCGGATCAGCCGCGCGCTGGAGATCTTCGAGCAGACCGGCGAGACGATCACGACGTTGCACGCGCGGGCGGCGCCGCCCGCGCCCGTCGACTGCCGGACGGTCGTGCTCGACCCGTCGCTGGACG
>Ga0207652_10002122_pt1 | contig 17025 bp, 12 predicted proteins | sample KBSC63BmetaG_FD_184334 | JGI IMG/M metagenome (GOLD analysis project Ga0207652, IMG submission 184334) | Corn rhizosphere microbial communities from Kellogg Biological Station, Michigan, USA - KBS C6-3B metaG (SPAdes) (version 2) | ecosystem: Host-associated > Plants > Roots > Rhizosphere ... | reverse complement strand
CTCACCGAATTGTTGCTCGAGCGGGAAAGCTTGATGTCCACCGGCCTTGGCCTCGGCATTGCCGTGCCCCACATCCGAGATTGTTTGATTGAAGAAGCATTCGATCTAGTGACCGTTGTCTTCCCCGAAAAGCCTATCGAATACGGCGCTTTGGATGGGCAACCCGTCCACACACTGTTTTTCTTGTTTGCTTGCGATGACAAACGGCACTTGCACTTGCTGGCGAAAATTGCTCATCTGTGCCGAAAGGCTGAGCATTTGCAGTTCTTGCGGGCTCATCCTGCGAAGCGGGAGCTGTTGGAATTCGTCAAGCAATGGGAAAGCCATCTGAATGCTGCGCAGACGGGTGGAAGAAGGCTGGCTGGGGTTGGATCAGAGTAAAAGCCTCTAGTTCACTCGTCCGAATCGTCGAGCTCTTCAAGCCCGTAACGGAGGGGGTTTTCTTCTTTCATGCTGGCCACGAGAGCCGGGCCTTCTGCCTCGTCATCATCACTATCTAACAGATCTTCCGGTCTCAGGTTTACCAGCAGGTATCGAGGAAGCAGATGATTTTGTTCTAAGACCGCATTGATGGTTCTTTGGAACCCTAAAATCTGATCGTGGTTGTCTTCCCACAGAGGGTTGTTGAGAATAACATCGATTTCCCCTAAAAATGATTCTAAGTTTTCTTCCTGGAAGCAAGAAAGCACGGTAAAGTCTGGGTCATCCACGGACTGAATCAGCCGGAATAAACGGTCTTGCACTGCATCTTTTACCTGATCAGGGACGTTGGGCTGAGGCCTTGAAGCTTTATTTCGTTGCCAAGGTGCCAAGTTGAGATCTCGAATGATGGCGCTTTCTTGGGGAGAGAAAGGGATCGGATTATTTGCCGGGCGAGGGAAACGGAAAACCAACCCTTCTTGCTCGAAGATTTGGTTGATTACAGGAATGAAAATGCGTGCGAACGGATTGGTGGGCTTGCAGACTGTTTGTTCGAGCAGTTCTTTGGTGATGTGATCTCCTGCGTAGGGGATATTTCCGTTAAGTCCGTCGAGATTTTGCCAGTAGTGGCTAATTTCCTTTTCGACCCGGGTGCAAGCATTCTTTGCTAATTTACTTTGTTGAACTAAGTATCCGAAGCTGGCCAGAAGCAGAGCTCCGCCGAGCACGATGAAAACAGTGCCGACTGCTGCCGAGATCTTGGCTGCCAGAAGGCTTCCAGCCACGAAGCTAATGACTCCGACTGTGGAAGCTGTTCCGACTTCCCACTTCTGGTGGGTACTTAAAATAGCCATATTACAATCCTGGGGTTGCACCCAGGGTTGTAAAGATTTTGTTAATCTACAGCCACTAAAAAGTGCAAGTGGCTGTATGTAAATGGATTACTTCACCAAGGCCGTCTCGGGTTTGGCTCCGCCAGAGGTCGGATCTTGGTCGATGAAGACGAGGGCGCCGTCTTTGACGGAGACGACGTACTTCTTCTCGGCACCGGGGTTTTGCAGCAGCTTCTCGGCGAGCGGGTCTTCGAGATACTGCTCGACCATGCGGCGCAAGGGGCGGGCGCCCATTTCTGGCAGATAGGCTTTTTCGACGAGCCAGTCTTTGGCGGTTTCATCGACGGTGATGTGGATGTTCTTCTTCGTCAAGCGGTCGGTGAGCTTGCGGAACTCGAGGTCGATGATCTGCTTGTACGCCGCTTTGTCGAGGATGTTGAACATCACGAGGCCGTCCAAGCGGTTCAAGAACTCAGGCTTGAAGTGCTTTTTCACAGCGCCATCGATCTTTTCCTGCATCGATCGTTTGTCGACGGTGCTTTCTTTGGCTCCGAAGCCCATTTCGGTCGATTTTCGGATTAAATCAGCTCCCAAATTCGACGTCATGACGATGATGGTGTTGCGGAAGTCGATCTTGCGGCCGACGGAGTCAGTCAGTCTTCCTTCCTCGAGAATTTGCAAGAGCAAATTCATCACATCAGGGTGAGCTTTTTCGACTTCATCGAACAACACGACGGAATACGGTCGTCGTCGCACTTGTTCTGTCAATTGGCCACCTTCTTCGTAACCGACGTAGCCCGGAGGCGATCCGGTCATGCGGCTGATGGCAAATTTCTCCATGTACTCGGACATGTCGACTTGAATCAACGCATCTTCGCCACCGAACATGTGCGAGGCAATGAGTCGCGCGAGGTGCGTTTTTCCAACGCCAGTGGGCCCCAAGAACAAGAAGGCACCAATCGGACGGTTCGGATCTTTGATGTCGGCGCGGCTTCTGCGGATCGCACGGCACACGGTGCCCAGCGCATCGTCTTGGCCGATGATTTTGCCCTTCAAAAGCTCTTCCATCTTGAGGACTTTTTCGGTCTCGCCCTCAGTCAAGCGGGTCAATGGAATGCCAGTCTGTTTCGCCACGATGTTGGCAATGTCTTCCTCATCGACAATGGGCAAATGCTCATCTTTGTGAGTTTCCCATTCGGTGCGGGACTTTTGCAGTTGGTCGCGGAGCGTCTTTTCGCTATCGCGGAGACGCGCTGCTTTTTCGTATTCTTGGTGGCTGATGGCCTCTTCTTTGGCCACGCGAGCCTCTTCAATCTGCTTGTCGAGGTCGGCAAATTCTTTCGGCTGGTGCATGATCGAAATGCGAGCGCGAGCTCCCGATTCGTCGAGGAGGTCGATGGCCTTATCAGGCAGGAACCGGCCCGAGACGTAGCGGTCGGAGAGGGTCACGGCAGCGCGCACGGAAGCGTCTGTGTAGACACACTTGTGATGCTCTTCGTACTTGGGTTTCAAACCCATGAGGATCGAGATGCTCTCTTCGGCAGAGGGCGGATGAACGATGATCTTTTGGAAGCGGCGTTCCAGAGCTGGATCTTTCTCGATGTGCTTGCGGTATTCGTCGAGGGTGGTGGCACCGATGCACTGGAGTTCGCCCCGGGAAAGCGAGGGTTTCAAGATGTTCGAGGCATCGATCGCACCTTCGGCTGCACCTGCGCCCACAATGGTGTGAATTTCGTCAATGAAGAGCAGAATATTGCCGTGCTTTTTGATCTCATCCATCACGGCCTTGATCCGTTCCTCGAACTGCCCTCGGTATTTTGTTCCGGCAATCATGAGGGTCAAGTCGAGAGAAATCAGGATTTTCTTCCGGAGGTTGTCAGGTACGTCACCACGGACAATGGCTTGAGCTAAGCCCTCGACAATCGCTGTTTTTCCGACCCCAGCTTCCCCGATGAGAACAGGGTTGTTTTTCCGACGGCGGCAGAGAATCAAAATTAGCCGTTCAACCTCTTCTTTGCGGCCGATGACCGGATCCATTTTCCCTTCGCGGCAAAGAGCCGTGAGGTCGTGACCGTAAGCGCGCAGTGCGGGCATCTTGTCATTGAGCGGCTGCTGTGCGGCGGCGTTGTTTTTTTCTTGGGGTTGGTTGCGCTGCGCAGGAGGCGGCGTCGGGGCTGCACCCATCGGTGGGAGTTGCAGGTTGAACGTCTCGAGCTCTTTGAGAACCTCTTTACGCACTTCCTTGAGATTGATGTTCAGGTTCTCGAGGACTTGGGAGGCCACGCCGTCGCTCTGACGGAGCAGTGCGAGGAGCAAGTGTTCTGTGCCCACGTAATTATGATTCAAATTCGAAGCTTCTTCGTTGGCAAATTCGAATACCTTTTTCACTTTGCCGGTGAGGGCAGGGTCGCCGTAGACTTGGATTTCAGGCCCAAAGCCCACGAGACGTTCGACTTCCGTGCGAACCGTTTCGTAATCGAGGTTGAGATTTCGGAGGACATTCACCGCGATGCCCTGGCCCAGTTTCAGCAGGCCGAGAAGAACGTGTTCCGTCCCTAAGTAGTTGTGATTCAATCGCTGAGCTTCTTTCTTCGCCAGCTTGATCACTTGCTTTGCACGATTCGTAAATTTATCAAACATCGAGCTACCTCACGTTCCTATCATACCAGCTTCTGGGATTTTTTCCACCCTTGAGCTAAAATCCTTCTAATAGGGTTTGGAGGTTTCTTTGTATACTAAAAAAATTGAGGTGCGAGACACCGGGGTCCATAGCGTCGGGCATAACATGGAGCTTGATGGCTTGTGGCTCTCGGAGCTAGAAGAGGTGCCGATCTTGCATTTTTACGACTGGGATGTTCCCTCGGCAACGTTTGGCCATTTTATTCAGCTCAATGAGCATGTGCATCCGTGCGAGATTGCATTTGCTCGTCGGCCCACGGGGGGTGGCATTACGTTTCACTTGTGGGACTTGGCATTTTCATTCTTGATGCCGGGAAATAGGTGTTCGAACAACACGCTCGAAAACTACCAGTTCGTGAACCGTGTGGTCTTAGCCGCTGTGCAGGAAATTTTCCCGGTGAAGGGCGTACTGATCCCCGAAAGTGTTCCGGCGAAAGGAACATCAGCCAGCTTTTGCATGGCACGGCCCACTGTGTATGATGCCGTGTGTGACGGCTTGAAAATTGCCGGGGCTGCGCAGCGGCGGACGAAACGGGGGTATTTACACCAGGGGACAATCTCATTGGCCGCCCCAGATCTTGAGCTGTTGTCCCGGATTCTCATCGACCACGAAACCTTGGTGCAGGCCATGGCAGACCACAGCTTTGCCCCGCTGGGCAAGTGTTCAGCAGAAACGCTTTCGGAAGCTCGTCGAGAACTCAAAACCCAGCTTGCAGAGAAATTTACCTCCGCCGTATAGTGAATTCCCTCATGAAAACAGCAATCACTCCGACAAGAGCCGAAAACTACGCCGACTGGTACCAAGCCGTCCTGAAAGCCGCCGACCTCGCTGAGCACGCCCCCGTGCGCGGCTGCATGGTGATCAAACCCTGGGGCTACCGCCTGTGGGAAAACATCCAGCGGATATTAGACCAGAAATTCAAAGACACCGGGCATGAAAATGCCTACTTTCCGCTGTTCATCCCGCTCTCGTATCTCGAAAAAGAGGCCCAGCACGTCGAGGGCTTCGCGAAAGAGTGCGCTGTGGTCACACACCACCGTCTCGAGAAAAACAAAGACGGCAAGCTGGTGCCTGCCGGAGAGCTTGAAGAACCGTTGATCGTGCGGCCCACGTCCGAGATGATCATCGGCCACATGTTTGCCAAGTGGATCGAGTCGTATCGCGATTTGCCCTTGCTCATCAACCAGTGGGCCAACGTCGTTCGCTGGGAAATGCGCACCCGGATGTTTTTGCGCACCACCGAATTTTTATGGCAAGAAGGGCACACTGTGCATGCGACACGCGAAGAGGCCGAAGCGGAAGCGCGGTTGATGCTCAGCGTCTACATGCAGTTTGCCAAAGAATGCTTGGGCATTCCCGTCATTGGCGGCGAAAAAACCCCGCAAGAACGGTTTCCGGGAGCGGAGAACACCTACACGATCGAGGCCATGATGCAGGATCGGAAATCGATCCAAGCGGGCACCTCGCACTTTTTAGGGCAGAATTTTGCCAAGTCGTGCGGCATTCAGTTTCAGTCGCAGGAAGGGAGCAAGGAGTTTGCGTGGACCACCTCGTGGGGCATGACGACGAGGTTGATCGGGGGTGTTGTAATGACACACAGTGATGATGATGGGCTGGTGCTACCGCCGAGAATTGCATCAGCACATGTGGTCATTGTGCCGATTTTGCACAACGAGGATGCGAAAGCAAAAGTGATACCGTTCTGTGAACGATTAGTTCACGGATTGAAAGGGGTCAAGTACCACGGGGAAAATGTTCGGGTGATTTTGGACACTCGGGACATGAGAGGTGGGGAAAAGAACTGGGGCTGGATCAAGAAAGGGGTTCCGGTGCGGGTCGAAGTGGGCTTACGAGAAGTCGAGGCTGGGAAAGTAACGGTTGCACGACGAGACCGGGGACACAAAGATGTCACCCAAATGAGTGCCGAAGAACTAGAACAAAAAATCAGTTCTCTCCTCGACGACATCCAAAAACACCTGCTCGAAAAAGCCACGAAATTCCGCAACGAGCACACCCACAAAATCAACACCAAACAAGACTTCTACGACTTTTTCACTCCGAAAAACAAAGACAACCCCGAGATCCACGGTGGCTTTGCTTTGACACACTGGGGTGAAGATCCTCTCATCGAAGAACAGATTAAAAATGATCTGAATGTCACGATCCGCTGCATCCCGCTCGATGCTCCGCAAGAAGAGGGCAAATGCCCGTTTTCGGGCAAGCCGAGCCGGAGAAGGGTCATTTACGCGAAGGCTTATTGAAGCTGCTTGGATTTTTGCTTGCGCAGCTCGTCTTTGATGAGCGCCTCGGGCTTTTTATCCGGGGCTTTCTGCCGGGGCTGCTCGGGCAGGCACTGGTCCCAGAGGAACAAATACCCGCTCATGCAGGACATGGGGAAGCCAATCCAGCCCCCAATCGCAAGCTCTGAGAAATCGATCGTTCCGTTCATAGGTGTGTGCTCCATATCCCTATATTTTACCATATCTTAACATATATAGTCAATTGTTTAGTTTGTGTGATAAATTGCTTGTAATCAGACGTTTAGTGTTTATGGTTGAAATTTATTAAATAAATTGTTAAGATAGACGGACTTAATTAGACAAAAGGGACGTTTTTATGGCAAATGCAGCAGCATCGACCTCAGTTCTTCAGCCTTTCAGCTACGAGCAGTTCACTGCGATTTCAGCGCAGATGATTGCTGAATATGCGGAGGAGGCCTCCTCTTCGACAACCACTGCTACCGAACCTGCGATTGCACGCACAGCTGCTCAGCCAACGGCACTCCAGAGCTCTTCGATTCACAATGCAGTGACTGGTGGGTGGTCTACAGCCTGGAAAGCCGAGTTGGAAGCGGAGAAGTTTCTCAAGCCGTATTTTGACCAACAGACGTTTGAGTTCTATGGGAATTCAGACCAACCGTTCAAAAATGCGGTTCATGTCATCCTGGTCGACAGGGTGAAAATTCCTCGAGAAAGACAGTTTTGGGGCGATCTGGGAAAAGAACTCCAAGCCAAAAAAGAAAAGCTCACCATTCAGAAAGAAACCTATGTTTCTCCCTTGGCCAAGGCGTTGTTTGGTGGATTGTTTTCGATGTTTGGCCCCGTGGGCTCTCAGGCAAGTTCTCATCAACTAACAATCGAGGGAATGCGTTTTGTCCCACAGCTCACGATGAGCTTTCACACGATCAAGCTGTGCTTAGAACAAGATGAAATGGTTTTATGCAAAGATCTGAAAGGAGCTTTGCATCTCCAGAAACTTCCTTCCGGCCGTGTGCTGAGTCATGAAGCGATTCACATTTTTGACGCATTGAAAGGAAATGCAAAGACGTATTTAGCCGATGTGCCGAAAACATTGCGGTGGACCAATGGCTTTGAAATGATGGCGATTCGAGGAGAGGGCAAAAGTTCTAAGGGCTACTTGAGAAAACAGCCGATGTACTCTGAAAACGCATTTGCGCGGGTGCGGGGAGAAATGGAGCGCATTGCGCATACCGCTTTTCCCGATCTCAGTTCGCTTCCGAAAGAAATGCAGCTTGTCGCTGCCTTGGAATTTGGGGTCGATGGGACGGTAGAAACATTGTTGCATGAGGCCCTCATCCGGCGTGAATGGGTTCGAATTTACCGTGAGCAGATTGCCGCTGCAGCTTCTCAGATGGGCCAGAAAGCAAATGCAGTCATTCACTCAGTGGTGGAACAAGTCGTGGCAGAAAAATACAAAACTGCAACGAAGCCTGCGTTGACGGCAGCCCAATCCACTTCGGTAGAAGAAAGCCTTCGAAAGACGATGGAAAAAGCGTTGATCGACGAGCCCTTGGCCCAGGCCAATTATCTCGACATCGATAAGGTGTCTGTTTATGAAGTGTTTCGTGCATACACAAAGAGTTTGGATCTCCCTTTCACGAACGAGGAAGAAGACCAAGTTCTGAAGAAGCAGATGCTACAGGGCAAAGAAAAAGCCTATGCTCAGATTCTCGTATCTCTCGAAGGACTTGGCCGGGCTCATGCATCCAAGCAGTTGCAAGAACTCGTGCAGAAACGAGAAAAAGAACAGGCTCAGAAATTCCAAAACCTACTTCCTCAGTTGAATGAGATCGGAAAAATGTTGGAAGCTTTCAAAAAGACGATGCCTCGAGACGAATAATCCTTCATTGAACAAAACCGTCCTCTTCCGTTATCTTTCCTCCCATGCCATACACTCCTCCCAACCTGCCTCTTTCCTTTGAACTCGAGACGAAGCCTGTCCTCAAAAAGCTAGCGGGGGCGCATCGCGCTCTGGCCGAGCTGAAAGGGGTGACGGGCATCATGCCGAACCAGAGCATTTTGCTGAGCACGCTGCCAGTGCAGGAAGCGAAGGACAGCTCGGCGATTGAAAACATCATCACGACAGACGATGAGCTCTATAAGAGCGATGTGGCGGCCAAGGTGTTTCCGACGGTGGCAGCGAAAGAGGTGCACAACTATGCGGGGGCGCTCCGTTCTGGGTATGAGAAAGTGAAAAAAACGAAACTTCTCACCAATGGCCAGATCTTGGAAATTCATGAGATGCTCGAAGCGGGCAGTCCGGGATTTCGGAAGATGCCGGGCACTGTGTTGAAGAATGAGAAGACGGGGGAAGTGGTCTATAGTCCGCCGCAAGAAGAAGCGCAGATTCAGCGGTTGATGGACAATCTCGAGCAGTTCATCAATGAGAGTTCTCGAAGCGATTTGGATCCGTTGGTCAAAATGGCCATCATTCACCATCAGTTTGAAAGCATTCACCCGTTCTATGACGGCAATGGAAGAACGGGGCGCATCATCAACATTTTGTATTTGGTGCTGTATGGGCTGCTCGACGCACCGGTGCTGTATCTATCGCGTTACATCAACCAGCACAAGAATGAGTATTACCGGCTGCTGCAAGAAGTACGGACGCATGGTGCTTGGGAGAAATGGGTGTTGTATATGCTCGATGGACTTGAGCAAACATCTTTGCAGACCACCCAGTTGATTGAAGCGATGCGGGATTTGATGCAACGGCACAAACACAAGATGCGGGAAGAGCTGCCCAAAATTTACAGCCAGGATTTCTTGAATCACCTATTTCGTCACCCGTACACGAAGATAGAATTTGTGATGCATGAACTTCGAATTCATCGACACACGGCAAAAAAGTACCTGGATGAATTGATTCGGTTAGGGATGGTGGCCAAACATCGGATTGGGAAAGAAGACTTTTACCTGAACATAGATTTGTTTGAGCTTTTACGAAAAGGGCCAGAAAAGAGTCTTTCAAGCTGACTTTTGGTCATGTCGAAATCTTGTACATGACCTAGGTTTCATGTATAAAAAATGCGATTTTTTGTACATGACGAGGGTCTCATGCACAAGAAATGGCGTTTTCTTGTACATGAAGAGGGTTGTTGATATTCAGAGACTTGAAAATTCAACAAACCTGTGATTTTACGCAAGTCGATGACTGTCAATGGAAAAAGATTATGCAGCCGAACATTATGTTGGCCAGCATAATGTTCGGCTGCATAATCTTTGGGCAGACTGGCTGATGTCCGGGAGGCTTTGCGCTAAAACAGAAGATTCTCTATAGTGCCCTGCTCAAACGGAGTTTGAATTGATGACCATTGTAGCAATCTATAGAACCCCCGACCTTCACGGAGAATGTTTTGTCAGACCGTTGAAGAGGTGGTGCAAAGTGGCAGATGAGCACCTTACCGGGATCTTGAAAATTGGGTATCTGGTGCATGCGATTTTGGGATTATTGGCTGGGGTGGGGATGTTGGTGAAGTGTGTTTCAACGATCAGATTTAAGCCGGATGCAGAGGCACTTGACGGTTTAAAGTTGTGGAACACTTGGTTGAAGGGGGAGGGCAAGATCCCAGAAGAAAAACAATACCCGAAACAGCTTCCGGATGGATATAAGTTAGTAACAGACACACAACCATTAGTCTTAAGAAAAGACAATCTCGTTGCTGACGAACAACAAATTGTTCAAACAATGAATGGGCTCAAACAAGCCAACCTCTATCGAAAAATGTACATTACTTTTCAGGTTCAAGATGCCAGAAACGAAATTGAGGTTTGGTTGTTTGTTGCTACACCCAATTAGACACAACGTCATCAATTTTTGCACATTTGGCTGCGTCAAAGCCTCTAAAATCGACGATCGCAAATTAATACGTATTGATTAATACGTATTAATTTGCGAAGCCTGCGGTCGATCGATTTATAGAGAGCTTTCACGCTAGCCAAATGTGCAAAAATTGATGACGTTGTGTCTAAACCTATTTACAGATTTCCCTGCCATTTGCTACAGTGGCCCCCTTCAGGGGGCTAACTGAATGCTCGAGTTTTTCCGGCGGTACCAGAAAGCGTTTTTCATTTTTGTCACTGCAATCATCATTGGTTCGTTCACATTTTTTGGCACGTTCAGCACGTTTGTCGATGGGAAAGAAGAAGTGCCCGACCGTGTCATCGGAAAAGCCATCGATGGTTCCGATCTCAAACTTCTAGAACTTCGAACTCTTTCTCGGTTCCTAGCTTCTGATCGGGAAGACCTTTGGCAGCCGAATTTGCTCAATGACGGAGTGATCCGGCACGATTTGTTGGCCACAAAAGTGGCTGAATCCCTCGTGGCCCGAAATCTTCCGTGGTTCAAAGAGGGGTTTTCTCAAACTCTCCATCGAGTGAAAGTGTTCAAGCCGTACGAGCATCCGGAGGCGAATTTCCTCTCGGCGAAAGCGGTGTGGGAGCGGGCGGCACCGGTGGTGAACCGGGCGTGGTCGGAGTTGAAGACGGCTCAGGAACCTTCCCGGGAACTGTTTGCCCATCTGGTGAGCTTGTACCAGGTGCAGGGGGCGATTTCGCCGGAGTGGCTGCGCCGGGTGTTGTTGCTGCAAGAGCAGCAGTACAACTGGATTCATCCCGATCCGAGGCTTCGGCAAGATGATTTGTCGATGTTTGGGTTTCACAGCTTGAGCGATTGGTTTGGGGCCGAGTTTGTCGATGCGATGGCCCAGGTGGTGCACAACGGGGCGATTTGGGCTGCGCAGCGAGGGTATGAGGCAACTCTTGCGGAAGCAAAAGCCGATCTCCATCGAGTATTCAATGACTCGGTGCAGCGGCGCGGGCTTGAGAAGGTGAGTTTCCGGGATGCGCTCCGGGTGCTCGGCATGGACGAAGAACAAGCAGCCGGTGTGTGGAAAAAAGTTCTCTCGTTCCGTCGATGCTTCAACGACCTGGGAAAATCGGCTTTCGTCGATCGGCTGCCGTACGAAGAGTTTGCCCGCATTGCAGGAGAAACAGCGTCTGTCGACATTTACTCGTGGCCGCTAGCGGTTGAAATCCAAACACCGGCCGATGCGTTGCAGTTGGATGCGTATTTGGATGCGGTGTGTGTGCACAAAGACAAGAATGGACTACCCACGGAATTTTTGCCGGTGGAAAAAGTGCCTGCGGAGCTGATTGCGACGCGCTACACGGCCCGGGTGTTTGCTGTGGACAAGCGAGAGGCTGCGCTGCAGGCCCCGTTGAAAGAGCTTTGGGATTTTGAGACGAGCGACAAGGGCTGGAAGCAGCTGCGGAAAGAATTTTCGGTGCTGGGAGCGTTGAGCTCTGTGGAAGAACGGTTTGAGTCCCTCGAGGGACTGGATCCGAAAACTCGAGGAAAAATAGATCTCTTCGCACGTCGTTTATTGATCGATGAACATCCCGAGTGGTTGCAGGAAGCGCTCCGCACTGCAAAAGCGGAAGAAAAACAGCTCGTCCTCTCTGCCGGGAAAATCCACCTCGACCATGTGCAAGATGCAAAACGTCTCGGCAGCTTGTTCGAACAAATTCTCACCTCTCCCGAAAAAGCGTTAGCTGAGCTGAGTTGTTTCCAGTCGGGGGATGCATGCTTTCGGTTCGAGAATATTGCAAAAACCTCCGAACCGGTGATTAAAACGTTTGTCGAAGCAAAACGGGATGGTTCATTAGATCTGAAGAAGCGGGAAGGGAAGGGACATTTTACGGCCGATCGGTTTGTGGCTTTAAGTAATACAGCGAAAAAACACCTAGAAAAATGGGTAGCTGCCCCGGATGAAAGCCCTCTCATGGCTCAGTTGAAATTGCACCGTGCAGAAGCCGAAATTTCCCGAACTACGGCCGAAGAGTGGCAAGTGCAAGAGGCTTTTTCGTTACAGCCCAACCAATGGTCTGATGCGCACATCACTCCCGACGGAAGTGTGGCATTTCTCCACGTCAAAGAACGGAAAATTTCCGAGCAACCCGTGAGCGATTCCTTGCATTTTGGCCACGAAGCTCTCGCATCTGATGTGCAACGTGCGTGTGCAGAGCGGTTGTTCGATGAAATGAAAACACTCATCCGTTTCAAGGAGTGACCGATGTTTGAAGATGTGCCCTCCCTTTGCCCTGTGCAGTTTTTCGGCATCAGTGCTGACTGTCTTTTTTCTGCAAAGTTGAAAAAAGACAAACAATTTCTCCTGCCCGATACTTCGAAGCTTCTGGGAGAAGAACCGTTTGCTGAAGTGTATGCAGTTTGGAACTTAGAGAAGCTGCTGTTTTTCGTGAACGTGTCTGCTGAGGCCACAGACGACAGCTCGGTCGAACTGTTCATCGACACACGGGACTTGAAGTCGAAGGGTGCCATTTCTAAATTTTGTCATCACTTCCTGTTTCACCCGGTCGAATCCCAAGGCTTTTATGGCCGGGAGATCACTCGGTTCCGAGGGGAAGACACCCACCGGCTGTGCCACCCGGAAGATCTGGTGGTCCACAGCACAGCCAAGAAAAACACCTACACCCTCGAAATTGAAATTCCAGCCTCTTGCTTGACCGGCTTTGACCCGATGAACTTTTCCCGGCTCGGCTTTACCTACCGAATCAACCGTGCAGGAGCACCGTCCCAGCACTTTGCTGTTTCCTCCGAAGAATACGCCATCGAACAGCATCCGGCCACCTGGGGCACTCTCAAGCTTGTGCGAGAGGACGACTGATGCGCTACACCAAGAGCCACGAGTGGGTGAAGGTAGAAAATAGTCTGGCCACGGTCGGAATCACCAAGTTTGCCCAGAAAGAACTCGGGGAAGTGGTGTTCGTGCAACTACCGAAAGTGGGGACGCACGTGAAGGCCTCAGGGGAAGCTTGTGTTCTCGAATCAACCAAAGCGGCCGTCGATGTGTACAGCCCCGTTTCCGGCCAAGTGGTGGCTGTCAACGATGTGGCTGCTACTCACATCAACCAAGATCCAGAGGGCAAGGGTTGGTTATTCCGGGTGGCATTGTCTCATGCTGAGGAACTCACCCACCTGATGACTTCTGCTGAATACCAAAAGTCTGTACAATTACGTTCGTGAAACGAATAGTTCTTTTTTGTGCAGTGCTTTTGTGCTTGAGCATCTGTTTTTGCTGGAAACAGATTGTGGGTGTTGTGCTGGGTGGAGACATTTCGTACAAGAGCCTCGAATTTCGAGACAAAAGCCTCGTGTTCGAAAACGTCCAAGTAGCAGACGTTTTACACTCGGAACAGATTCGGATTTCTGTAACCTCATTCTGGCCGTTTCAACTGCATGCGGAAATCACCCAGCCTCACTTTCTGTTGTCGCCGGACATTGTCCGAACCTTTCCCCAAACCACCAGTTCCCGGTGGTCTGTCCGGGCCACTGAGGGTGTGCTTGCTTGGCATGATGCTCTCATCCCCGAAGGCAAGATCTCATTCATCCACGAGGAGGGAAAAAGCACCTTGACCCTCGACTGGGAGCACGAACATTTGTTTGTCGAGAGGTTATCTGACAATGTCACTGTGCAATGCACACACTTTCCGCTCGAATGGGTTTCCCGGCTGACAAACTTCGAGTGCGGAGGTACTGTCCACGGAACGTGCCACGCTGAGTGGGATGCTGAGGGGTTTAAGAACGTAAACCTCGATGTGACGGGCAAAGGTCTCAGCGGTTGCTGGAAGCAACTGCGTGCGCAGGGCAATGTGTCTTTGCAGGGTGAGCTTGTAGACAAAGAGCTGAAGCGGTTTCGTTTAGAGACAGACAACGGTGCACTCATCGCTCCGGGCGCAGCGCTTCAAGAACTGTCCGTTTTGGCCACATTTCATGAGGCAGGCACCAAGTGGGACTGTAGTGCCACAGCCTCGACTGGGGAGGGCAATGTTCTACCGTTTGAGATGCATGGAAAAGAGGCTCGGCTGGCGTGGGTTGAGGGGGCTTGGAAGCTCGGACAAGCAACTGGAACTTTTTCGAAGGACCAAGACTGTGCGTTTTCGTGGGAGCATCTCGGCTCGGCCGAGATGCGGGTGCTGCAACGTCTTGTCTCGGCAGTATATCCCCCATTTTCCGAACCAGAAATCTCGTCCGGCACATCGAGCGGCCACATGGCTGGCCCCTCGTGGAAACGGCTTTCTGTCACCACATTTTTGGCCGAAGACCTCGCATGGAAAAACGGGGCTTGCAAAAAGCTCCTGTGCCGCAACGATGTGTGGACGTTAGACCAAGCCCAAGTTTTCGACTACAAGTTTGATGGTCAGTGGAACACTCGCTCAGGGCTGTTGGAACTCACGGGCCAAAAGCCAGGGCCCTGGGGCCTCACCGGGTTTGTCGAGTGCCGCGCGGGTCGCTTCTCGGCCCGCAAGCTGGAGGGGGAAATCGATGGCATCCGCTTCCGGGCCCGAGGTCTTCTCGATCCGGCCGATGCCTGGGCGTTTTCACTTGACGTGCCTGTGTTTTCGGGTGAAGTGCCGACGTGGTTTCCGGTGCTGTCGAGAGGGCACATCTCCTCTTTGCAAACGGGTTTCCACTGTTCTGGGAGATCCAACGTGGTGCTCGAACAACAGCTTTCCCTCCGATTTTCTGAAGCCGCTGTGCCACTGGGCTGGGGTGCAAAGCTCGATGGCCTCTGCGGGGAGCTCTATGTGTCCAATGACGAGGTCGAGTTCTCTGGTGTGCAAGGGGTGTGTGTGCTCGTGGCTGGCAACGAGATGTTTTCGCAAGCCATCGCCGCGCCCCGCATTCGCTGGGACGGAAAACAGTGTGCATTCGATGTTCGTCTTCAAGGCCGTTTCGGGGACATCGCTCGGTTTGCCGGAACTACATTGGCCCTCGACGATCGGTCGCACGTCATGGGGCAACCGGTTGCTTTGAACTTAGTGCTCGATGACCAAGGTCTGAGCTCTGCTGGAATGCAATTTTCCTTGCGGGAGGGCATCCGGGCCTCCGGACAGTTTGTTCGGAACGGAAGTTCCACAGCATCGATTGCAATCGACAAACTGGGTCTCGATGTCCATTTGCAATATGCCGATGGACGGTTTACGTTCACCGATTGTGTGTTCGACAAACTGCGTGGGTCGTGTGTGCTCGTCCCCGAAGCCTCTGCACTTCGCATCGAGCAAGGCACCATTTCGTATGGGCCAGATTCCGAAGCTCGTTTCATCGGACACATTTCCAAAGCCGGAAAAGCCGACATCACCTTGGTCGAGGGGAAATTAGCTCTTGCACACCTTGTCCCGAACGAACCGGGCTTTTTCCACGGAAAGGGTTGCGCTACGTTGTCGCTCGACGGCATCGAGTCGGACCTCGATGGAACCATCGAGTCTGCTCGTTGGAAGAACAAGGGCCCATTGCATGTGCATGCAACGTCTCACGATATTTCGGTGCACGGCATCGATGCTGTATGGGCAAACGGTCGGGCGGAGGCAGAGCTTGTGCAGGTGGATCTGGATGCGAAGCGGTGGCGAGCGGAAACGGCTCGTGTGCATGCATGGGATGCTGATGTGTTTGGGGATTTTGAGGGGAGCTTGGACTTTGTCAGTGGCAGAGGAAAGGTGAAGGAAGCGTTTGTGCAATATGCGGGAGCGACTCGAGCTTTACGAGATGTACACCTGTTTTTCGATGAAAAACAGGTGATTGTGGAAGGACTATTTTGCTACCGGGACAAGTGGGCCAAAGCATTTGCAGAAGCAGATTTTGCTTCGTGGAAGGGCCGGGTTTTGTTGCAGGAAGATGAGACCTCCCATGCCACGATCTGTTTTTCCGGGAACAACATCTTGTCGGTCGAAGGAGCTTTCGGGGGTATCGAGGCCTCGCTGCATGCTCATGCACCAAACCAGTTGATCGGCAGTGTTCGTTTCGATGCGGCGAAGGCCGCAGGCTGGATCCCCGAAGACATTGGAAAAGCATTCCGGGAACTCGAAATGGGCAAAAACTTTGAGCTCAAGGGAACTTTGTTTCTCGACCTCGAGCATCCGGAAGCGACCCGGTTCCAAGGCATTTTCAGCGGGAAACAAGTGGAGCTCTTCGGTTACCAATTGCGTACGTTGCTCGCACAAACCGAGATTGAGGCTAAAAAAGTGCGCATCTACGATTTCCAACTCAGCGACTCAGCCGGTACACTCACCGTCGACGAAATTCGGATGCAGACCACCGGAACAGCTCCGTGGACCATCGAGATTCCGAAACTGCTTGTGCGAGACCTACGTCCCAGTTTATTGCATGCTCCCGGGGAAAAGCCCGACCCGTTGACGCCGCTCGTGGTGCGTGAACTCACGTTGACAAACCTCACCGGCCTCCTCGACGAACCCAAAACCTATGCGGCCGAAGGCCACGTCTCGTTCATCAACTCGTTCAAACGGCAAGAAACGCTCTTCGACAAGCCCTCCCATTTGTTCGGCCGGATTTTGGGCCTCGATGCCGAGTTATTGATTCCCGTCACCGGGGAATTTTTATTCACCCTCAAAGACGGACAATATCGTCTCCACGACCTGAAAAATGCCTACAGCGAAGCCGAACGATCGGAGTTTTTCCTCATGGAAGACCCCCACATGTCTCTCGACGGCAACCTCCACATCCTCGTCCAGATGAAGCAGTTTGTCCTCTTCAAGTTCACCGAATCGTTCGTCATTTCCATCGAGGGCACACTCAAAAAACCCGAGTTTCATCTGCGCAAGAAAAAAGCTTCATGATTTGGGATCTTTTCTTCCCGCCCTTGTGCTTGTCGTGCAAACAAAAAACACCCCTCAAGTACTTTTGCAAAGATTGTTGGCAGCAAAGTGCTGTGCTTTCTGCTGTCGGCCGGTGTTCTCAGTGCTTTGACGAAATCGA
>Ga0207652_10002120_pt1 | contig 17031 bp, 15 predicted proteins | sample KBSC63BmetaG_FD_184334 | JGI IMG/M metagenome (GOLD analysis project Ga0207652, IMG submission 184334) | Corn rhizosphere microbial communities from Kellogg Biological Station, Michigan, USA - KBS C6-3B metaG (SPAdes) (version 2) | ecosystem: Host-associated > Plants > Roots > Rhizosphere ... | reverse complement strand
TAAATTAACGAACGATATGCGGCGTGGCGAGCTTGCAGGAATAATAAACATACAAAAAAATATTTCAGGAAGCACGCCGTATAGGTTCACATTAAAAAGCACTACGGCAAGCAACGACAAATGGCCGCAATTTAAAGCTTTAGTTGAAAGCGTTATTAATAATGTAAGTAATGAATATTATAAAGACAGGCCAACCTATGCAAACTTTGATTTTGATTATAAGAGAGATATTTCAGAGATACGGGAATACAAAACAATAGATTTTATTTTGCCGGGGCAGCTTGGCTTTTCTTTATTGGCATCCGGTGTATTTGGAGTCGCGTTTACTTTTTTTAACTTGAGAAATACATTGGTTTTAAAAAGATTTTTTGCAACGCCAATAAGCAGAACGTATATTATTTTAGGTGAAATGCTAAGCCGGGTTTTATTTCAAATGCTCACTGCTGTAGTTATAATTGCTCTTGGTCATTTTTGTTTTGGTTTTACTTTAATTTATGGATTTAGGACATTTTTTGATATGCTGATCTTAAGTTTCATTGGGCTTATAGTATTTATGGGTTTTGGTTTTGTAGTAAGCGGCGTGGCAAGAAATGATAACACTATTCCACCGTTTTCCAACCTTATAACACTGCCGCAATTTTTAATAGGCGGCACCTTTTTTTCAATAAGTGTGTTTCCTGTGTGGCTGCAGTGGGTTGCTAAAATAATGCCTCTTACACATCTTAATGAAGCCCTGCGTGATGTTGCGTTTGAGGGAAAAAGTCTTTGGGATGTAAAGCTTGAAATAGGTATTTTGTTGCTTTGGGGAATTGTAATTTATGCACTTGCCGTAAAGGTTTTTAAATGGGAATAAACTAATGATGCGCCAAATAAAATTATTTGTGATACCGGTTTTTTTATTGCTCGTTTTTGTTTGCCTGATCACCGTTTTTCTTCCTTCACAAGTAATGGTTTCCAAAACTGTTACAATTAATGCTAATCAGGAAACCGTAGCTGCGGAAATAAGAGATTTTAATAATTGGAAAAACTGGTTCCCACTATTCCGGGATAAAAATATTTCGGTACACATACGGCAAAATCATGATACTGCTTATGCCATACTTACTGCCGCAAACCAAAAAAAATTAGTATTTACATTAATAAATGCTTCATCAGAGCATATAAATATTATTTTATCCGGCGCAAACAATGCCAGTGAAAATTATGAATTTATTTTAAAAACTAATGCCAACGGTGAAACGCACATTACCTGGAATGTGAATACTAAATTAAAATGGTACCCGTGGAAAAAACTAGCTGGTGTTTTTATGGATAAAATCAAAGGCCCTCAATACGAAACTGTTTTGCAAAATTTAAAAGCAGCATCAGAAAACCCTGCTCACTGATTTTTTTTATTAAGAGAATTTAAAAATTCTTTAATTACATCATCTGTCTTTTCTATTTCTGTTTTCTTTATGCAGTAGGGTGGCATCACATAAATTGTATTGCCCATTGCCCGAAGATAAACGCCATGGTCTAAACAAAAATTTGTAAAGTCTGCACCAACATTATGAAGATAACCATCTTCTTCACTCGTGTTTACTTCAAATGCGAGAATAGTTCCCAGCAGGCGTAGATTTTTAATCACAGAATCAGTTTCAAACGATTTCAATTCTTTAAAAAAAGATTTTTGATCAGATACTAATGCTTCTATTTTTTGAATATACTTATCCCGCTTTAATATTTTAAGGCTGGCAATAGCGGCGGTACAGGCAAGTGGATTTGCAGTGAATGAGTGTCCGTGAAAAAGAGTTTTCGTTTTATCATCACTTACAAAAGCATCATATACATTTTGAGTAGATGCAGTAACGCCCAGCGCCATTGTGCCGCCGGTTAATGCTTTGCTCAGGCAAATAATATCAGCTTTTTCTGATAGATAATCACCTGCAAAAAATTTTCCCGTACGATAGAATCCTGTTAGTACTTCATCTGCGATGCAAAGAATATTTTCTTCTTTAATAAAAGACAAAAGAGTATCTAAGTTTTTTGGATCATACATTCTCATGCCGCCTGCGCCCTGTAATAAGGGTTCGTAAATAAAGCATGCGATTTCATTTTTGTATTTCTGAATTTCTTCTTTTAAATTTTCTAAATTTTTATCGTCAGGAGTATTAATAAAAATTACTTCAAATAATTTATCTCTAAACGCCAAGGTATAAACGCCTCTTTCACTAATACTCATGGCGCCAAACGTATCGCCATGGTAAGAATGATGCAAGGCAAGTATTTTATTTCTACCTGTATCCCCTTTATTTATCCAGTATTGAAGCGCAATTTTTATAGCAACTTCAGTTGCCGTTGAGCCATTATCGCTATAAAATATTTTTGAAAAATTTCCTGGTAAAATTTGCAATAACTTTTCAGCGAGCTTTACCGCTGGTTTGTGTGTAAATCCTGCGAATATCACCTGTTCCAGCTTTTTTGCCTGTTTGTATATTTTTTTAGCAATGTATTTATTGCCATGGCCATGAATATTAACCCACCAACTGCTTATTGCATCGATATATTCATTTCCGTTTTCGTCATATAAAATTGCTTTCTTTCCTTTCACAATCGGGATAGCGGGAGTACGGTTTTTTTGATGAGTGTAAGGGTGCCAGATTATTTCATAATCTTTTTCTGCAAAGTTCATAGTGTTTATTTAAGAAGAGTTTCAAAGTTACTTATTCCGGTTCCGGGTTCTTTAAAAATTATTTTTTTGAATGCAACGATATATAAATAAAGTTTGTCAACCACCTGAATAAGCGATGGATTATAATAAACTGGTAAAAGATAATATAAGGCGCAGACCCGGAGCACAAAAGCAATTGTATGAGCATTTTGCGCCTATGATGTTGGGCGTTTGTTACCGCTATACTAAAAGCCTTGCTGACGCAGAAGACGTTTTACAGGAGGGTTTTGTGAAAGTATTTAAATATATACACCAGTATAAATCTGAGGGAGAGTTAGGGGCATGGATAAGGAAAATAATGGTGAACACGGCGCTCACTTATTTAAAGACCAGTAAAAAATATCAACATGATTTATCATTCACAGAAATGTCTTTACATCCTGTTTCTATTGATGATCCTTTAATAAAACTACAGGCTAAAGAGTTATCAGAACTGATCCGACAGTTGCCTACGGGATTTCAGACAATCTTCAATCTTCACGCGGTGGAAGGATATACGCATGTTGAAATTGCGTCAATGCTTGGTATTAGTGATGGCACTTCGCGGTCGCAGTATGCAAGAGCAAGAGCATTATTAATTGACTGGATAAAAAAATTTTCTTTAAAAGAACAAACGGAGCGATATGGAAGAAAATAAATTTGAAAAGCAGGTGAAACAGCAGATGGATGAATTTACGATTCAGCCTTCTGAAACTGTGTGGGCAAAAATTGAGATGCAAATTGAAAAAAAGAGACGCCGGGGGTTGGTTGTAATTCTATCATTTCTTTTTTTATGCATTGCGTTACCGGGAAGTTATTGGCTTTGGAATATTCACCAGCAAAAGCTTGTAGAAAATAAAGAATATATAAAAGATAATTTAGGAAAAAGTATAGATAATGGAATAAAAAAGAATGAAAAGCATTCAGGCCAATCAAAAATTGATACTATTTTAAATTTCGCACAAAAAAGTAATACTCCGGTTATAAATGAAGATGAAATGCAGAATAAGAAAAATATCAAAAAATTCATGCAACAATCTAAATTTTCAACTGCTTCAAAAAAGAATGCAGGAATATTCCCGCCGAAACAAAGTTCTATTACATCTTTAGAAAAAGAAAAATTAAAAATAAATGGGCAAATTAAAAATGAAATTGAAATACAAAAAGAGACTCAAGAAAGTATACAAAAAAGTCCTATGGCAATAAATGGGCCAAATGATTCTTTAAATGAAAAACTAAATCCAGGCACTTTATTAAAATCACTTATTGAAAAAAATATCGCTAAAACAGCAGATACTTTAAAACAAGAGCAATCAATTCCTAAGTTTAAAAAGAAATTACCAAGAAACCAGTGGAGAACAGGAGTGCTTTTTGCAGCTGGTTTATCAAATGTTGGAAATAATTTTTTAGCTATAAATAATTCCGCATATTACTCCTACGATCCCGGCTTCAATAATTCAACTTCAGGAGGCTCGCCACAGGGAAATTTCTATTATCCTTCAAATCCAAGGCACAGCTTCGGTTTTAGAGTCGGGGTGTTTGAAGAAAGAAATATATCTCCTAAAACAAAAATTGCATTTGGACTAAATTTTAAATCATTTAGAATTAAAAATAAAGTTGGAAATGTAATCAGCGGTACCGGTACCTCTGCAGATTTATATAGCGCTCAAAATGCGATAAACAATTATAATAACTATTTCAATTTTATTGAACTGCCGGTAAATTTCAAAGCGCAGATTGGGATGAATAAAAACATTCCACTTTCATGGCAGGCAGGCATTGTTATTTCTCAATTGATAAATACAAATGCATTACAATTTAATCCGGCAGGATATTATTATAAGAACAATTCACTGTTTAATAAAACGCAACTGGGGCTTAATACGGGTTTGTTTGCAACGCTTTTCTCAAAACAAAAAAATCCTCTTTCTATCGGGCCTTTCTTCTATTACGATGTCACTCACATTTCCAGTCAAGGTTTGTATAATAAAAAGCATTTTGTATTTACAGGCCTGCAAGCAGAAATTTTGTTCGGAAAATAATTTATAAGATTGAATGCAACGATTGAAAACAAACATTAGTCAGCCTTAAAAATATTATATGATGAGAAAATATTTATCCTTTTTTATCAAATGCTTTGTCTTCATTTTCATTGTTGCTTTATTTAGCGGATGTTTGAAAGATACAGCTACGCATACCTTTACTTATTCATGGTATGAGCCTCTTTATAAAACAAAGGCCGAAGTAATTGCAGATATTAAAAGTAATCCGTCGCAGCAGATAGAACATCCCGGAAAGATTTTTATTAATGGAAAGTATATTTACCTGAATGAAACAGGAAAGGGCATCCATATAATTGACAACAGCCTTCCTTCTTCTCCTAAAAATATCGCCTTCATATCTATTGCAGGAAATGTGGATATGGCGATAAAAGGAAATACGCTGTATGCAGATTTGTATAATGACCTGGTAACGCTTGATATTACAAATCCAATGCAGGTAGCTACAACTAAGATCATAAAAAATGCATTTCCTGATAATTTATATGCTTCTTATGCCGTTGATAGCAATAAAATAATTTATGATTGGAAACGGCATGATACAATTGTTTTAAGTGATGATAACCTGCCTCAGCAAAGCTGGCCAGGAGGCGTTTATTATAATGGGAACGCCTCCATGCAAAATTCTAATAGTAATTCCGGGCAAAAGGGTGTAGCCGGTTCTATGGCCAGGTTTGCGTTAGTTAATAATTATTTATACACTGTTGGTTATACCAGTTTGAATGTTTTTGATATCTCAACATTGCAGCAACCCGACTTTGACAATAAAGTAAATATTGGAAGCTGGAATATTGAAACCATATTTCCTTTTAAAAACAAACTATTCATCGGGTCGCAAAACGGAATGTACATATTCAATATCAGTAAGCCCGATCAGCCCGAAGCAGAAGGGCAGTTCGGTCATTTGCGGAGTTGCGATCCTGTTATAGCTGAAGATTCTTTTGCTTATGTTACTTTACGGTCTGGTACCGCATGCCAGGGATTTAGTAATGAATTAGATATTTTACAATTAACTAATATTAGTAATCCTTCTTTGGTGAAATCATATAATCTTACTAATCCGCATGGGTTGTCAAAAGATGGAAATCTTTTATTTATTTGCGATGGAGCAGACGGATTAAAAGTTTACAATACAAGCGATGTAAATAAGCTGGATCTGATAATGCATTTTACTGGTGCGGAAACTTATGATGTAATTGCAAATAATAAAATTGCATTGGTGGTTGCAAAAGATGGATTATATCAATATGATTATGCCAATGCGAGTGATATTCATTTATTAAGTAAAATAAATATCACGGAATGAATATTAAAAAGATTATCCTCCTGCTATTTATAAGTCTCACCGTATGCAATGTAGCGTTGGCTCAGAGAAAAGTTGAGTTCTCTTCCGCCTTCAAAGCCGGTTTATTAAATGGAGAGGCTGATAAGGCAGGTGCAGAATTGCATGTCGTTAGCGGCGTTGTTTATAAAACATGGTTTGCGGGTATTGGCGCCGGTATTGATTATTATTCAGGCTTTAAAAGCATCCCTTTTTTCATTGAAGTAAAAAAAGATTTGCAACAAAAAAAGAATACGCCTTTCTTAAGTGTTGATTTCGGCTATAACTGGCCGCTGATAAATAAAGATTATAAGTTGAACCAAGGTCTTAAATATAAATTTCAAGGTGCATTATATTATGAATTAAGCGCAGGTTATAAGTTTGTTTTGAGTAAGTCTCTAAGCATTGCGTTGTCTGCAGGTTATTCGTATAAAAATTTTAAAGAAAAAGATACAGCTTATTATGGGATTGGCCCGCTTGATCAGCCGCTTCCACCACGGGTTGATTTATACAATTACAAATTCAGGCGCATCAGTATAAAGGTTGCTTTTTGGTTTTAAAGATCAGCTATTAGTTTCAAATAATTTGCCTGACTATTCCCAAATTATTAATGCGGAAGTTTATCTTTTAATAAGCCATACACCCATGTTCCGGCAATGGCGCTTAACAGAGCAATGATAATTACTAATGCACCTGTGCCTATCAAGGCAAACAATGGCCCGGGACATGCGCCTGTTAATGCCCATCCGAATCCAAATATTAAGCCGCCATAAATTTGCCCTTTGTGAAACTTCTTTGGATAAAATTTTATTTTTTCACCATAGGCGGTCTTGATATTAAATCTCTTTATTAGGAAGATTGAAATCATTCCTGTTACCACTGCAGAGCCTATTACTCCATACATATGAAAGCTTTCCAGCCTGAACATTTCCTGTATTCTGAACCATGAAATAACTTCAGATTTTACAAGAATGATTCCGAATAAAATTCCTGCAACAAGATATTTTAAATTGTACCACCACGGATGTTGCAAGGTTGATTCGTTAAAACTCATTTCATCTAATGAACGAACTTCAAAATCAGTATTCGTATTTATATCTCTGATGATTGCTTCGCCGGTATTCATCATTACATTTTTAAAATAAAAGGTAAAATAAGATTGGCCATAATAAAACCTCCCGCCATAAAACAAATGGTTGCAATTAAAGATGGCATTTGCAGGTTTGAAAGACCCATTATAGAATGGCCTGAAGTACAACCTCCGGCATACCTTGTTCCAAAGCCAACAAGAAAACCACCCGCCACAATAAGTATAAACCCTTTTATTGTAAATAGTTGTTGCCAGTTAAACAATTGCATAGGTACCTGCGAGTGATAATCTGTAATGCCATATTTACCGAGTTCCGTTACTAAATTTGGATTAATGTTTACAGGCTGTCCGTTAAGTAAAAAAGTTGTTGCGAGGAAAGCTCCGGCCAATATTCCACCAACGAAAAATAAATTCCATGTTTCTTTTTTCCATTGATAATTAAAATAAGAAATATCGAATGGCACGCATGCAGCACATATATGCCGTAGTGATGAAGAAACTCCAAATGTTTTATTTCCAAGAATTAAAAGGGCAGGAACCATTAACCCTATTAAAGGTCCGGCGACATACCAAGGCCAGGGTTGTTTCAAAAATTCTATCATTATCAATTTTATGCAAAGTTCGTAAAGTTGCAGATTAGGCAAAGATAATTTTTAATAGAGCAATGTATTACCCTGGTTATTATAGCATTATAAATTACCTGCTAATAAAAATGAATTGTTTATCGTATAACGGCACCGGCTATACGCAATTGCAGGATTCTTTACCCAAATAGTAAGCCCGTCTATCAATTAATATTTAAGCCAGTTCGCTGGTATATCTTTTGGTTGGCCGTTGTCTTTACTGTATTTCAAGTCTAATGTAAAGCCACCGCCACCTTCGATAAAATTGAGCAATAAAGGATGTAATCCTTTTTGCAATGCCACCTGCCCTGTTTTTTGAATAGCAGAATGAAGGCCATCATTATTTACCACTTCTTTGTCAGCAATATTAAGTATGCTGCCGTCATCGCAGGTTAAATAAAATGTGTAAATGGCTGTTTCCGGTACATTAATAAAGCCAGAATATTGCAAGCCAAAAGAAGGTGCGTTAATGGAATCTGATACTACAAAATCATGTGCTGTAAATATGCTGTCAGGCTTTGCATTATTTAATGCAGAGCTTGTTTTAAAAAATTCTTTATAATAATTACAGGTTAATCCTGGTTTCAGTTTTTTACTTGCTTTAACGGGTACGGCATATTTTTCTTTTTTATAATTAAGAGTATAAATATCTCCTCTCATACCATTGCTTGTAAATGCTGCCAGCTTTATTGTTACCGGTTGCTGTATGGTAAGTGGCTTATTTAATAAAGGTGAATTTTTTTCAGGTATGCTGCCGTTAGTAGTATAATGTATTTGTAATGATTGAAATGGTTTCTTTACAGCAAGTATTGTTTTATCGGTAAAAACATTTTCTTGTGAAAAGCCGGTAAGGTCGGGCAAACGATAATGAACATGCATTGCATCCAACCGTTTGTATTGCTGTTGCAATCTCAAAAGATAACCATTATAATCATTTGTATTACTCCATAATTTTTCAGCTAACGCAGTCATGCGGGGCATATACATAAAATCGGCTCGGTTTTCAGAAGGAATATGTTCTGTCCAAATGTTGGCCTGTGCTCCCAGGATAAATTTGGCTTCTTCATCAGTCAGACCTTTTGGTACAACATTAAAATTATATACTGATTTAATTGAATTTGCATCAGGTATTCCATCGAAATATAAAGGATTACCGGGAGTCATAATTACATAATTTCCATTTTTCGCAGCTTTAACAGGAGCATTAGGAACCCAACTGCGCCAGTACATGACATAAGCGGTTTTGCTTACGCCGCCTTCCAGTATTTCATCCCACCCGATTAGTTTTTTACCATTAGCATTAAAAAACTTTTCCATTCTTTTTACAAAATAACTTTGCAGTTCATCTACATTTTTTAATCCTTCTTTTATCATAAAATCTTTACAGGCAGGTGATTTCGCCCATTCTTTTCTGTCAACTTCATCAGCGCCAAGATGTACATATTCTGAAGGAAAAATTTCAAATATTTCTTTATAGACATTTTCTGCAAATTCAAATGTTGATTCGTTGCACGGGCATATTGGAGTTGAAAATAAAGCGCCCCATTGGCTTCCGCCATCGCATGAGAGAAAAGGATAAGAATGAATAGCAGCCATCATGTGCCCCGGCATGTCAAGCTCGGGAATAATATCAATATGGCGCAATGCCGCATAAGCTACCAGGCCTTTCATTTGCTCCTGTGTATAAAAACCGCCATACAATGTTTTACCATCCGGGTGAATAATGTGTTCCGTATCAATTGCCATATCAGGATTGTCTTTTGACATTCTTATACAATCTGAATCCTGGTTGTTGAATGTGCGCCAAGCGCCTTCTTCCGTTAGTTTTGGATATTTTTTTATTTCAATTCGCCAGCCCTGGTCATCCGTTAAATGAATATGAAACTTATTCATTTTGTATAAGGCCATAACATCAATAAATTTTTTTAAATAAGCGATAGAAAAAAAATGCCGAGACACATCGAGATGCATTCCACGCCAATCGTATAATGGTGCATCATTTATTTCTACGGCGGGAATTGAAACGTTGTGATTTATAGCGGGCTTGCTTTCAGCAGATAATGGTAATAATTGGTGAACTGTTTCAATGGCCCTGAACATACCAGCGGGAAGTTTTGCGGATAGTATCATTTTGCCAGGCTGAATATTTATCGAGTAGCCCTCACTGTTAGTAATGGTATCAGTCAACAGTAAAATAATAATGTTAGAAGACAGTTTGCTATTTGTGAAACCAAGACGGTGTCCAGTCGCATTTTGCAAAAGATTTTGCAGGTAGGCGGCCTCGTTAGAAAGTAGCCGGTCATATTTTATTGTAGTCGCGTGGTTAATTATGAATTCACCTTTCAACTGCTGAAGATGAGTTGGAAAAGGTATTATAGGGTATCTTTCTGCAATTGCGTGTCCTTGTCCTGAAGCTCCGCTATATTGAAAAAAGCATGCAATAAAAAAAATAAAAATTAGAGAAACACGATTCATATTTACTTTGTTTTTTATGAGAAAAAAATTTTGACCGATAATTACTTTAGTTAAAAGTAACTTTGTTTTTTACGATCTGCCCGGTGATATAAAAATATCTTTTAAATAATGTTTAAAAAAAGTTCCGCTATATTTATTCTTGCAAAATCATTTTCTTGAATCCGCAGTTAATAGAACTTTCTAATATTGAGCCGACGCAATTAGATGGCTTTCTGTCGCTAGGTTGGTTTAGAATACAACAAACGATATTTACTACCGACGTTTTATATTTTGACGGCAGAGTGTTTTATGCAATATGGTTACGGGTACGGCTACACGATTTTATGGCAGATAAGAAATATAAATTGTTATCAAAAAAAAACAGCAGGTTCAGAACTGAAATTAAAAAGGCAGTAATTACTCCTATGCATGAGAGATTATACACTTCTTATAAAGAGGATATTTCATTTGAAGGTGCTCCTTCGCTTTACTCACTTTTAAATGGAAACAGCACCAGCAACGTTTATAATACTTACATGATAGATGTTTATGATGGCAATCTTCTTATCGGTACTGGTTGTTTCGATCTTGGTAGTAAAAGTGCAGCCGGAATTTATTCTGTTTATGATCCTGCATATAAAAAATTTAGCTTGGGGAAATACATGATCTACGAAAAAATGTTCTTTTGCAAAAACAAAAATTTCGCTTATTTCTATCCCGGTTATTTTGTTCCAGGTTATCCGGCGTTTGATTATAAACTGGAAATAGGTTATCCGGCTATTGAATATTTTGACTCCATACAAAAACAGTGGCATCCGTTTGCTGAAAAAAATCACGTTGACTTTAATACCAAATTTTTAGAATAATATGAACCTGGTAACAGCGGTTACCAGCTCAATTATAGAAGAAGTTATACAATATTTTAAATTACCAGCATTAATGAAAAAAATGAAAAAAATTCTTCTTTTAGTTACCATCGGATTAGCGGCACTTGCATTTACACATAAACGAATTACATGGGTGGCTGTTGGTGATTCTATTACTTATTTGAATGACCATATTGATGAAACAGGTAATCGTGTGAGCGAAGGATATATGACACGTGTTGCCAAGAAGTTACCTTATATACATTATATCAACCAGGGCCATAATGGTTGGACTTCCGGCGGCATTGCCAAAGAGATTGAAAACCTTGGCATTGTAAAAGCAGATGTATATTCTGTTTTCCTGGGAACTAATGACTGGTGGCAGGGAAGGCTAATGGGTGTATTTTCAGATTATAAAAACAATACCGGAAATAATACGGTGTATGGATCTTTTCGCATTATTATTAATAAGCTTCGCAGCCTTAATAAAGATGCTAAAATTATATTGATCACGCCAATGCAGCGGGTTGATTTTGTTTATATCAATGATATGAAAAATAATGCCTGGGGATCATATAAACAAAAAAACGGCCAGTCATTAGCTGCCTTTGCTAAAGCTATTAAATCCATTGCTGTATATGAGCATTTTAAGGTTATTGATCTTTATAATAAAAAGGGAATGGAACTTGACCAATTAGTAAAATATAAGCGCCTTAAAGATCCGCAGACGGGCTCGTATAAAAATTATCCTTATCCTGCTTTTATCGGTGTTCCATTTAATCCTGAAACGGATGAATACCCTTATCCACCGGAAGCACAGGATGTTACTTTTGATGGCCTTCATCCGTCTGATAAAGGATTTCAAATAATTGCCAATTCACTGATTAAGATTATGGAGAAGTATTGAGGCTGTTTATTCTATAATAAATAGAGACAGGTCATTTAATTACTAATTACTTTAGTTCAAGCAACACACAAGTAGCATTATCATTTTGCTTATTGGAAACAGAGACTTTACTGTCAGGATTAAAGAATGAATATTTTCCTGCTGAAATTCTTTTGCCGTTTGTAATTATTTCTCCTGTGATACAGATTACCAAATGTGCGCACTTGCCCGCGGGGAGATTAATTAATTGTTGTTCAGCGATGTCAAACTTATATACACGAGCAAGCTTTTCATCTATGGTGATAACTGCTCCCGGTATTTGCGAAGCAGGGCAGGAATTAGCGAACGGTTGTTTCTTTACCAGCTCGATATCCATAACATGAAAAACATTTTTTCCTGCATTATAAACCCGGTGTGTAATGGGGTTTTCATCGTAAGCGGCAAAGCTTGTTTTGCCTTGCAAAACTTCAGACGGTTGCATAATCGCCTTGCCCATCATCTGAATACCAATAATTGATTTCGTAATATGAACCATTACAGACGGGGCCACATGAATATGATATAACGTAGTATCTCCGGGCTTTATATGCACATCCAGCAGCCTTATGTAATCGTTCTGTAAAACAGTTTTGTGATGCGGCTCCTGCCGAACGGGAACCTGCGCATACAGGCTGCTGCATACCATTAGGAAAAAAAGCAACGTACTATATTTTGAATAATGCATAAAATAATTTTGATTATAAAGTTATTGAAATTAGTATTGTTCATATAAATCATAATTCCAATTTAGATTTGGAATGATATAGTATAGAATTTTTACACCTTTAATAATTAAACTATAACGGCTACGGGTAAACGATTTCAAAAACGTATTAGTTTAAAGTTCCATAATTTGATCCCATACTTTCTTTAGTACAGGGATTCCATTGGTTGAATTCTTTTTCCTTGTTTGCAGAACACGCTCGCCCGGATAAGTAATTTTTTTAGAAGCATCAGCAGGTATAGATTGATGATAGTCTTCAATAATCTCATTAACTGTTTTTGCAATTAGCGAATGATTGCTCAATTTAGAAATATCAATTGCAATAAATAACTGTGATATGTTGGTTTCTATGCCTGCCTTTGTTATTTCATGACCGGCAAAACCTCCAGATAATATCGTAGTAAAAATATCAAGCAGCAGCGACATGCCTGCTCCTTTCCAATACCCAATGGGCAAAGCACGTCTCGTATCAAGTATTTCAGCGGGGTCATTTGTCATCTCATCTTTATCATTATAACCGCCGGGCACAGCAAGTTTTTCCTTTTTATAGGCCGATAATTCCATTGCGCCATAAGAATATTGCGACATAGCCATATCCAGCACAATCGCTTCATCTTCGTATGGAAGTGCCATTACAAAAGGATTATTACCAAGCTTTGAATCGATGGCGCCCCATGCAGGCATTACACTAATCGTATTGGTAATGCCAATAAAAACAAAGCCAGCTTTTGCTGCTTGCCAGCCATAGGTGCCGCCGCGTATCCAATGATTTGTATTAGCTAAGGCTACACAACCAATGCCATTTTTTCTTGCTAATTCCATTGCCGTTTCAGTCGCATGAATCGCATTAAGTACTCCCGGCCCTTGTTGTCCATCCCACTGTTCTATTGCACCAAACTTATGGCGCAATACTGGAACTGCATCTGGCCTTACATGTCCAAGTTTTACATAGCTAACAAACGCCGGAAAGCGGTTGACGCCATGCGTATAAATTCCATCAATGCTATTTTCTGTAAAGATTTTGGCTATTGCGTTTGATTTTTCTTTTGTAAAATTGAGTTCATCTAATATTGATGTAAAGCGTTCCTGCATTTCCTTTGGTGAAATCAAAATGGTATCATTATCTGACATCGTTTATATAATTTGTTTCAATAATTATTAATCATATTTCAAGCTGCACTTTCAATGCGTTTGTTTTATCCGCAGCAATATGCATGGCTCTATTAATTTCACTTAAGAGTAATATATCAGTTATGAATAGACGAAGATCAATCCTGCCTGCCCTAACCAATCTTATCGCTTCATCAAACACATTACCATATCGGAACGAACCCATGAACTGAATCTCTTTAGCCATCACCTGGTTTGCAGGAAGAGGGATGTCTTCAGTTCCCAATGTTCCAATCTGAACGATAGTTCCTCCCGGTTTTACTAAGTCAAAAGCCTGTCCTAATGCAGGTTTGGCGCCTGAGGCTTCAAAGATTATATCAAATCCATCACCGGTTATTTCCTTTACTTTCTCAAACAAATTTTTTTCTGCAGGATTAAGAGCAATGTCGATGCCGCAATTCAAAGCAGACTTTCTTCGTTCCGAAACTATATCGCTTACAGATACTGGTATAGCGCCAAAAGCTTTTGCAGTTAACGCCGTTAGTAAACCAATCGTTCCACCTCCTGTAATCAATACCTTCTTACCTGAAACTGTCGCTGGCCGCTTTACTGCATGAAGCGCTACCGCCAGCGGTTCTATCATGGCGCCGAGGCCATCGTCCATTTCCACTGGTAATATATGACATTGATCAGCCCTTACCGATACATATTCAGCCATTGCGCCATTCGTTGGCGGGTTAGTGCTTCCGCTGCCCAACATGATCGTGTTAGGGCAAAGATTACTTCTTCCGTTTTTGCAATAATCACAAAAGCCACAAGCTCTTGCTGGGTTTACGGTAACTCGTATTCCTGGCTTAAGCGAAGAAGAAGTTACATCACTTACCCTAACTATTTCTCCTGTTAATTCATGTCCAAGAATAAATGGCTTTGAAGGCTTAAAACTTCCGCAATAACCATCCTGAAAGTAATGAAGGTCTGATCCGCAAATGCCTACACGTTGCACCTTAATCAACACCATTCCAGTCAATACATCAGGAATTTTAAAATCTTCCACTCTTATATCCTTAGCACCGTGCAATACTGCGGCCTTCATTGTTGTTGACATTTTTAAGAAGAATTATAATTGAATTTTAAAAAAAGAAATTAATGATGAGCTAATCTTTTTCCTTCCAAATATTTTTCTCTTATTATTTCATACACTGGTTTATTATAAACTTTGCTTTCAAGCCATGAAATAATATCGAGATAAGCAAAAGCCCTTGTTTCAAATTTACTTTTTTCTAAATGCTTTATCTTATTAAGCAGTTTTTCAAATTCCGGTTGCAGCTTTCTTGCAGATAAATAAAATGAATTCTTCAAAAACTTAAACATCTCTTCTTCTACAAGGCTTAGATTTTGCATTTTCGCCATAAATCTATAAACAGACTTAATAAGATATTCCAGCAACTGAAAATTGCCCAACTCGTAGTGCGAAATAAGATGAAGCAATCTTGCATAACATTGCAGGTCGTTTCTTAAATCAACTTTCCAGTTAATGATCTTATTTAAGTAATCAATAGCAGTACTAAAGTCTCCGGCACCAAAATATAAAGAAGCAATCTTATAATAGAATACAAGCACTCGATGACCATCCATGTAAATACTAAATTCTTTCAGTTGCTGATCAATTTCGGGGATAATCGTTATGCCTTCCTTAAAAGTGCCTTCCAGGAAATGCTGATTAATTTTTGCCGTATATAAATAAATAAAAACCTGCACGCGATTATTGTTGCTTTGCTTTACAATATCCGAATCACGGAAATCTTCCATCAGGCTGATTGTTTTATTAAAGCCAGTATAATTTTTTAATGTAAAATGAGCGTTCAATAAATTATGCAATCCTTTTATGTAGTTGGCAGTTTCTATTTCTTTCATTCCTGATTCGTCAGTAAAAAGATCAACCCATTTTTGAGTATAACGGTAATACAATAAAAAATCCTGCCTTATAAAAGCGTACCAGCAATAGCTTTGAGAATAATATAATTTTTCATAAAAGCCTTCAGGATTTTTTATATCATCGGTCACATGATTGCGAAAATAACTTTCTACTTCTTTCTCATCATCTTTGTTTCTTGCGTGGCCGTTTTTAATATACCAACTATACAATTGCAGCGCAAGATTGGAAAGCTTTGTTACTCTTTCAAGCTGTGTATTTGTTTTAGTTGATTGTTCCGTTAAGGCATCAGCCCTGTCCTGCATACTTCTTGTTATGTGCAGCGATTCAATTTTTTTTTCAAGAAATAAAACTTCTATAAGAAAACTTACCTGGTTGTGTGAGATGGCATTTTCTTTAACCCGTTCTAATATTTTAAGGCTTTGCAAGTACAAGCCTTTATTATATAATATTCTTGCATAATCAAGTTGTTCATGAAGCTGTATATCTATGTTTTCGCTGCTTTGCAGCAAACGGAGGCTGGCAAGTATCTGGCGGTATAAATGCGCCTTCATGTTAGATACCTGCTCTTTTTTTATAGAAACTGTCTTATTGATGAGTTCTCTTTCATCATATTCTTTCATTTTATCCAAAGCATCAAACAACTGAACAATTTTAAGATCATTATTGGCTGAATTTCTTTGTACATACAGTTTAAAATTTCTCTTTTCCGACTTTTGAAGTGAATGAACTAATTGAAATACGGCATCTGTTGATCTGTTGGGCATCGTAATAAATTTACTGCGAATGGCAGTAATTACAGGGGTTGAATGAAATTACTATTCCTTTCGGCAATGTAAATTTCTGTTTTTTTGTTCAATTCCATACAGTTATAAATGCTACTTTCATATTGTTGAACTAAGTTATTTCTATATAACTAATTTTCATTTTAACGGTTGCTATTGAATAAAGTAATAAGATTATGGATAAAGTAATAATATTTGACACGACATTACGCGATGGCGAACAAGTGCCAGGTTGCAAGCTTAACACAAAAGAAAAGATAGAGCTCGCACTGGATCTTGAGCGTTTAGGCGTTGACGTTATAGAAGCTGGATTTCCTATTTCAAGCCCCGGCGATTTTTTATCGGTAACGGAAATTTCAAAAAATATAACTAACGCTGTTGTTTGCGCTTTGTCGAGGGCTGTAGAAAAAGATATTGAAGCTGCAGGCGAAGCGTTAAAATTTGCAAAGCG
>Ga0207652_10002119_pt1 | contig 17031 bp, 15 predicted proteins | sample KBSC63BmetaG_FD_184334 | JGI IMG/M metagenome (GOLD analysis project Ga0207652, IMG submission 184334) | Corn rhizosphere microbial communities from Kellogg Biological Station, Michigan, USA - KBS C6-3B metaG (SPAdes) (version 2) | ecosystem: Host-associated > Plants > Roots > Rhizosphere ... | reverse complement strand
GACCGCACGCTGCGCGGCCTTGACCAGTTCCTGGGCGTATTCCTCGCCGAACACGCCCGCCAGCTGTTGCTGGGTCGCGCCGACCAGCGGATCGCCCTTGTCGATCGGGGGCAGAGCAATGTCGTCAAGCTTGACAACGTACCAACCGTTCTGCCCCGGCGCTTCGAGCCGCTTGACCGTGCCTTTGGCCATGCTGAACATCAACGCCAGGACCGGCGGGACCTGCGGTTGCTTGGCCAGCTCGTCGCGCCCCATGTCGACCGACTGCGGCGGCGGCAGAGGGAGCTTCTCCGCCGCGAGCGCCGCGGGCAGCGTCTGACCGCCGGCGACGCGTTGCATCACGCGTTGCGCGGCGAGCTTGGCGGCCTTCGCGCCTTCGGCCTTGCGCCAGTCGGCTGTCACCTGATCCTTGATCTCGGCGAGCGGCGCCGCGGCGGACGGGGTCACCTGGCTCACTTCGAAGAGCAGGTAGCTCTTTCCCTGGTCGACCGGCGCGATCTGGGGGCGTCCTTGTTCCATGTCGAACGCCGCCTTCAGCGCGGTGGCGAGAACCGCCGGGGCGGCTTCCTGCGTTCCGTAAACCTGCCCCGCGGCGGTCAGCGGCTGCGTCGTCTGGACGTCGAGCTTGAGCTTCTTCGCCGTTTCGCCGAGGCTCTGACCGTTGTCGAGCTGATCCTCGACATTGGCCGCCAGGTCGGCGAACGCCGCCTTGCCCTGTTCCTCGGCCAAGGCTTTAGAAATCTCGTCGTGCGCCTGGGCCAGTGTCTTGCCGACGCTGTTTTCGACCTTGTCGACCTTCAGCAGATACCACCCGAGCCCGCCGCGCGTCGGCGGCACGAGCGCTCCCGCGCCGGCGGCGAACGCCGCATCGGCGACCGCTGGCGAAGCCTGCGCGGCGAAATCGTTCCTGGTGATCGGCCCCACAGTAGTCGTCGCCAGGCCTTTTGTGCTGGCCGCTGCGGCGAGGGGTTTGCCGCCCGCCACTTCCGCCGCGACTGCTTTGGCCGCCGCTTCGGTCGGCAGGACGAGCTGCGTGAAAGTGCGCGTCTGCTTGGCCTGATACTGGGCGATGTCCTTCTGGTAGCGCGCGGCGATCTGGGCCTCGCTGGGCGCGGGCAGGGCGCCGAGCGCTTCCGGGCCGAACGTGGCGTAGCGGATCACGCGCCGCTCCGGCCGGAGGTAATCGGCCCGCTGCGCGATGTAGTAGGCATTGAGCTGGGCCGTGCTCGGGTCGCCCTTCGGGGCGTAGGCGGCGCTCGGCAGGGTGGCGATGGCGCCTTTACGATGCTCCTTCAGCAAAGCCGCATATTGCAGCGCCAGGCTTTGCGGCACGGCGGCGGCGAAGTTGGCCGGGATCAGCAATTGCCTCGCGAACAGACCCGCGGCGATATCGTTGCGAACCAGGTCTTCGCTGAGGCGGCGCTGGTTGAGCACGGCGTGGAAGGCGTTGGGATCGAACTTGCCGTCCGGGCCCTGGAAAGCCGGGATCTGTACCAGTTCGCTGTCGACGAGACGCTTGCCGGCCCGAAGCCCGTTTCGTTCTGCGTATTCGGCGAGCGCGGCGCGCTGCAGCATCTGGTCGAGCACTCGGTTCAGCCCGCCGCTCGCGACGAACGCTTCCATCGTCAGCGTGGGATCGCGCTGCTTTTCGGTCTCGAGCGTGCTGTTCATCGCCGAGGTCAGGTCGGCAGCGCTGATCTTGCGGCCGCCGACCACCGCCACCTGGTCGCCCCCGGCCACGCTTCCGAAATTGCGGTTGCTGGCGACGTCGCCAACGCCGAACGCGATCGCGATCACGATCAGGAACACGATCGTGAAGATCAGGCCGAATTTCGACTTGAAGAAATTGCGGAAGAACTGGAGCATCGGGGGCCTTACTTTAGGGGGCCTGCGGAAGATTGGCCCCGCGCCATATCCGCCCTGCGGCGCGCCCGCAACACTTCGCCGCCGCTTTCCCTCCGCCCGCAACTGCCGCTTTGACAAGTTCGGCAGCGCCGACTAGCGGGCCTCGACTCCCGTCCACCGGGGGGATCTCTCCTACGTCCGTTTTTCACAAGGCACACGATGTCCGAACGCCCTTACATCGTCGGTAACTGGAAGATGCACGGGACCCGCGCGATGCTGTCGGAAGCGCGCGCGATCGACCGCGGCGCCGAACGGCTGATGAAAGTCGAGGTCGCGCTCGCCCCGCCGCACACCTTGGTCCACGCCAGCCGTAAGGAAGCCGGTCTCATTGGCATCGGCGCGCAAGATTGTCACGCGGCTGAAGGCGGGGCGCATACGGGCGATGTTTCGGCGGCGATGCTGAAAGACGCCGGCGCCGGCTTCGTCATCGTCGGGCATAGCGAGCGCCGCGCGGACCACGGCGAGACCGATGCGGACGTCAAGGCGAAGGCGCAGTCGGCGCTTGCCTCTGGCCTGTCCGTGATCGTCTGCGTTGGCGAGACCGAAGCCGAGCGTGACGCGGGCACGGCCGAGGAAGTCGTGGCACGGCAGCTCGAGGGTTCGCTGCCTGGCGGCGATGGGGCCGCGGCCAAGGTCACTGTCGCTTACGAGCCCGTCTGGGCGATCGGCACCGGGCGCACGCCCACGGTCGAAGATGTCGGCGCGATGCACCGTGCCATTCGCGAGAGGCTCAAGGCGATCTACGGCGAGGAGGGCGCACCGATCCGCATTCTCTACGGTGGGTCCGTGAAGCCGGAGAACGCCGCGGAACTGCTCGCGGCGGACGAAGTCGGCGGCGCGCTCGTCGGCGGCGCCAGCCTCACCGCGGAGAGCTTCCTCGGCATCGTCGCCGCCGCGCACGAGGCGATCGAGGCGTAAGATTGTAAACCCGGCGTGCGCTCGCTACTTTGCGGGCACCCGCGATTGCTCGAGACTTTGCCATGAGCCTGTTTCTGTTCCTCACCGTAGTCCAGGCCCTCGTGGCCGCGGCCCTGGTCGGCATCGTGCTGATCCAGCGTTCCGAAGGCGGCGGGCTGGGCGTCGGCGGCGGGGGCGGCGGTGGTCCCGGTGGCCTGCTTAGCGCCCGCGGCTCGGCCGACTTCCTGACGCGGACGACCAAGTGGCTCGCAGTCGCGTTTGTCGCCCTGGCTATCGTCATGGCCGCCGTCGCGGTGAAGGCGAGCTCGGGTACGGCCGTTGACGACAGCCTTAAGCGCACGCCCGTTCCCGCGGCGGGAGCGCAGCCGCAGCAACCGGCCCCCGCGCAAAGTCCGCCAGCGCCCGCCAGCAACGATCCGCTGAAGAACGTCACGCAGTAAGCGCGGTCGGCCCCATCGCTGTGCAAATCGCGCAAGCTTGGGCTTGCGCCGAATCCGCCTGCATGCCTAAGGCTCAACTCCCATGGCGCGGTTCATTTTCATTACCGGCGGCGTGGTCTCTTCGCTTGGCAAAGGCCTGATGGCGGCAAGCCTCGCGGCGCTTCTGCAAGCGCGTGGCTACAAGGTCCGCATCCGCAAGTTCGATCCCTATCTCAACGTCGATCCGGGGACGATGAGCCCCTATCAGCACGGCGAGGTCTACGTGACCGACGACGGGGCAGAGACCGATCTCGACCTCGGCCACTACGAGCGTTTCACCGGCGTTTCGGCGCGGCAAAGCGACAACGTCACGTCGGGGCGAATTTACCAGCAGATCATCGCGCGCGAACGGCGCGGCGATTACCTCGGCGCCACCGTGCAGGTGATCCCCCACGTCACCGACGCGATCAAGCAGTTCGCGCTGGCGGACACCGAAGACCACGACTTCATCCTGTGCGAGATCGGCGGCACCGTCGGCGACATCGAGAGCCTGCCGTTCATGGAGGCGATCCGCCAGCTCAGGAACGAGCTCGATCCCGGGCAGACGCTGTCGGTCCACGTGACGCTGGTGCCGTATATCGCTGCCGCCGGCGAACTGAAGACCAAGCCGACGCAGCACTCGGTCCGGGAGCTGGCCTCGCTCGGCATCCAGCCGGACGTGCTGCTGTGCCGGCTCGAACATCCGTTGCCCGAAGGCGAACGGCGCAAGATCGCGCAATTTTGCAATGTGCGGCCCGAAGCCGTCATTCCGGCGCTCGACGCGCCGTCGATCTACTCGGTGCCGTTGCAGTACCATGCCGAAGGCCTCGATACGCAAGTGTTGCGCTGCTTCGGCATCGACGATGCGCCGCCGCCCGACTTGTCGCGTTGGGACGACGTGACCGAGCGCTATTTCAATCCCGAGGGCGAGGTGACCATCGCGGTCGTCGGCAAATACGTCGGCCTTCCCGACGCTTACAAGTCGCTCAACGAAGCGCTGGTCCATGGCGGGCTGGCCAACCGGGTAAAGGTCAACATCCGCTGGATCGACGCCGAAGTGTTCGAGCTCGACGATTCCGCCATCGCCGCCCAGCTCGAGCCGATGCACGCGATCCTGGTGCCCGGCGGCTTCGGCGAGCGGGGTTCGGAAGGCAAGATCGCCGCAGTCAAATTCGCTCGCGAGCGCAACGTGCCGTTCTTCGGCATCTGCCTGGGAATGCAGATGGCCTGCATCGAAGGGGCGCGAGCCGCCGGACACGAAGATGCCTCCTCGACGGAATTCGGGCCGACGGACGAACCGGTGGTCGGCATCATTACCGAATGGATGGGCAAGGAAGGCCTCGAAAAACGCAGCGCACAGGGCGATCTGGGAGGCACGATGCGGCTCGGAGCTTATGACGCGGTGCTGGCGGGCAACAGCCACGTATCCGCGATCTATGGCGGCAAGACCGAGATTTCCGAACGGCACCGCCACCGCTACGAAGTGAACGCTGCCTATAAGGGCGCGCTCGAGAAGCAGGGTTTGATTTTCTCGGGCATGTCGCCCGACGGATTGCTGCCCGAAATCGTCGAGCGGCCGGACCATCCGTGGTTCGTCGGGGTCCAGTTTCACCCCGAGCTGAAGAGCAAGCCATTTGAACCGCATCCGCTGTTCTCGGGCTTCATCGCCGCCGCGGTTCACCAGTCCCGGCTGGTGTAAAGTTAATACTCTCCCCCACTATTAGTGGAAATCGCTTGCCAGAGCGGCCTCCGCCGCCGTAGCCGTGCATCCGGGGATCGTAAGGATTTTCCCATGCCGATCAGGGAGGCATTGGGAGGGGGCGCTCGCACTTTAGATTCGAGACCCTGAAACGGTTCGCCGCTTGGACTAGGCCGTCTTCTGCGACCCGGGCGGTCATTTTGAGAGGCGAATCGGCGCTACAAGCGTCGAGGGGGCGGAACCTTCGGGTTCCGCCCCCATCTTTTTCGTATTGTCGTTGGTTTTCCGGAGCTTTGGCGATCAGGCAGCGTCGGCCTGGGAATTGTCCTGCTCGACGACTTCCAGCTTGCGCTGGTTGCCGAGCTGGATCTTCTTGGGCTTCATCGACTCAGGAACCTCGCGCACGAGGTCGATCACCAGCAAGCCGTCCGCGAGGTCGGCGTTGTCCACCCGGACATAGTCGGCAAGCTCGAATCGGCGCTCGAAGCCCCGATTCGCGATGCCGAGGTGGAGCATCTGGCCGGCCGATTCCTCGTCGCGCTTGCGGCCGTGGACCACGAGCAGGTTCTGCTGCGCGGTGATCTCCAGATCGTCGGGCCGGAAGCCGGCGACGGCCAGGGTGATGCGGTAGGCGTCTTCGCCGCGCCGCTCGATATTGAAGGGCGGATAATTGTCGCCGCCCGCGCCGCGCGCCTGGCCTTCGAGCAAGTCGAACAAGCGGTCGAACCCGACCGTGGAGCGGCGATAAGGGGTAAAGTCGAAACGGTTCATCGAAACAAATCCTCTATCTGAGCAATTTGAGATCCAGCGGGACCCGCAATCGGCATCCCGCAAGGGCAAGATATGGTGGCCTTTGAAGGGTTCAAGGGTTAGCAGGGCGGCGCATCGGAAAGGGCTGAAAGTGGCTGCAGCGAAGGTCGAGATCTACACCAAGATGTTCTGCGGCTATTGCCACCGGGCCAAACGACTGCTTGATTCCAAGGGCGTCAAGTACGTCGAGTACGACATCACGATGGACGGCGCGAAGCGCGATGAAATGCGCTCCCGCGCGCCCGGAGCGATGACGGTGCCGCAGATATTCATCGATGACGTCGGCGTCGGCGGCAGTGACGATCTCGCGGCGCTGGAACGCGCGGGCAAACTCGACGCGCTGCTGGGGCTTTGACATGACCCGTATAGCGGTCTTGCAGATGACCGCCGGGATCGACCCCACCGCAAACGCGCGAACGCTCGAACAGGCCGTCGAGCAAGCTGCCGCCGGTGGCGCGCAAATGCTCTTCACTCCGGAAATGTCCGGGATGCTCGACCGCGACCGGCCGCGCGCCGCAGCTAAAATCGTTCCGGAAGCGGACAGCCCGGTTCTGACCGCGGTAAGCGAGGCCGCCGCGCGTGCGGGGTTATGGGTCGCTCTCGGCTCGCTCGCGATCCGGCGGGAAGACGACCGCTGGGCCAACCGCTCGTTCGTGATGGACGGGAGCGGCGCTGTCGTCGCCCGCTACGACAAGATGCACATGTTCGACGTCGCTCTCGCGAGCGGCGAAACTTGGCTCGAGTCGGCCGCTTATGCCCCGGGCGAAGCCGTCACGGCGGTCGACGCGACGCCGGTCGGCAAGCTGGGCCTGGCGGTGTGCTACGACCTGCGTTTCCCGGCGCTGTTCGAAGAGCTCGGGCGGCGGCATTGCGATGTGATCGCGATACCGGCGGCGTTCACTGTGCCGACCGGCAAGGCGCACTGGCACGTGCTCCAGCGCGCCCGCGCGATCGAGGCGAGCGCCTTCGTCGTCGCTGCCGCGCAAGTCGGCGAGCACGAGGACGGCCGCCGCACTTACGGCCATTCGCTGGTGGTCGACCCTTGGGGCGAAGTCCTGCTCGACATGGGTGGCGAGGCGCCGGGGTTGGCGTTCGCGGAGATCGATCCCGCCCGCATCGGCGAAGTTCGCGCTCAGCTGCCCAGCCTTGCCAACAAGCGCGCAATTCCTAGATCCTGACGCGAATGATCGTTTACGACCTCTGCTGCCGCGACGGCCATCGCTTCGAAGGGTGGTTCGCGTCCTCGGACGACTACGCGGGTCAGCGCGAAGCGGGGCTGGTCGCCTGTCCGCAGTGCGGCTCCGATGCAGTCGAGAAAGCGCCGATGGCCCCGGCCGTGCCGCGCAAGGGCAACCAGCGCGCCGAGGCCAGGCAGCCGGTCGCCGGCGGAGCCATGCCGCCGGAGGCCGTGGCTGCGCTGCACAAACTCGCCGAAGTGCAGGCAGAGGTGCTCAAGTCGTCAACCTGGGTTGGCGAAGCGTTCGCCGAACGATCGCGCGCGATCCATTACGGCGAGCGTGAGGCCGAGGCGATTCATGGCCGGGCCACCGCAAACGAAGCGCGCGAGCTGTTCGAGGAAGGCATCGCGGTCGCGCCGATCCTGTTCCCCATCGCTCCGCCCGACGAACTCAACTGATTGCCAGCGGCAGTCGTCGCCCCTAAACCGCGCCGGGGCGCCCGTAGCTCAGCAGGATAGAGCACCAGATTGACCTTCGGTCAGCTTCGCTTCCCTAATCTGGGGACCACAGGTTCGGAGTCGGAGCCGCGAAGCGGCGGAGACGTCCGAAGCGGCAGCGTAGGACAATCCTGTCGGGCTCGGCGCAGCCGATTGCCATCCCGCCAACTGCCCCCTAAACCGCGCCGGGGCGCCCGTAGCTCAGCAGGATAGAGCACCAGATTCCTAATCTGGGGGCCACAGGTTCGAATCCTGTCGGGCGCACCAAAAAAGGACCGAGCCGGCGGCTCGGTCCTTTTCGTTTCAGCTTAGCCGCGTTCGCCTTGCGGAGCCACCGCGGGTGGCGGCGGCGGTGCAACGGGTTCGGGCGCCGGCGGCGGCGGGGCCGCCTCGGGTGCCGGGGCGGCCACCGGCAACGGCGCCGAGACCGGCGGAGGCGGAGCCGAGGCGCGGTTGCCGAACCGTACCCGGACGCCGGCGCGCCACACGCGGCCATAAGTGTCGAAATACACCGGGTTGGTCGGATAGCCGTTGCCACCCGGCGCGATCGGGGGATCCTTGTCGAGCAGGTTGTTGATCGACCCGAACAATTCGATGCCGTCGGTGATACGATATGAAGCCGACACGTTGAGGTAAGCCGCGGCGGCTACCCGGTTGCTGTTGATCGAGTTGGGATCGGTGTTGCTGTAGTTCGGGTCGCCAACCTGCACGGGCGGCAGGTTGAGCGGCGTCAGGGTCTCGAAGGTCCCCGAGCCGATATAGCGCACCTGCACGGTGCCGGTGAAAGGCCCCTGCTCCGTGGTCAGGATGAGGTTCCCCTGCCAGTGGGGCGAAGTGTTGAAAGTCCCGAAAGCCCCCGTCGGCCCGGTTTGCCCGGCGTAGTTGATCGGCGGCTTGCCCACGCCCTGGTCGAACAGCTGATCGTACAGGTAAGACGCCAGCGCCCGCACCGAGACCGACCCCTGGCCCAGCGAATGGCTGTAGGCGGCTTCGAAATCGATACCCCGCGTGGTGAAGCCCTGGGTGTTGCTGGCCGTGCTGATCACGGTGGCCATGTCGTAAGGGAAGGCGGGGTTGTAGCCCGGCTGGCCAGGCTGAACGAACGTGATCAGGTCGCAATAGGCCTGCGCTCCCGAATAGCACAGCGAGGCGATGCTAGCTGCGCCGACGCCGAACGGCGGGCCGGCGATCGCATCCCTGATCTTGATCTGATACCAGTCAGCGGAGACGCGGAAGCCGGACAGGAAGCCCGACTTGGGCGAGACAACGGCGCCGATCGTCCAAGTGTCGGCCTTCTCCGGCTTCAGGTTGATATTGCCGCCGGTCTGCAGAATGAGATTGTCGCCCAGCGCCACTGGGGTGAAGTTGGCGTCTTTGGCGTGATCGTTGTTGTATTTGATCGCCCAAGGGTTGGCGGCCACAAAGCCGAACGGCGGGCCGACGCGCGGGGCGTAAGTCTGATAGAGCTCACGGAACTGCGGCGCGCGCACGTCGCGCGAGCGGGTTGCGCGCAAGCGGAACCAGTCGGTTACGTCCCACACGCCGTTGATGCGCCAGGTCCAGAAGTCGCGGCCGCTGGTAGCGCCGGCATTGGCGCCCAGCGTGCCTTTGTTCTTGGTGTCGGTGTACCGGGCGGCGAGATCGAGCTCGAACGCCTTGCCGATCGGTGCGTTGGCGAACACCGGCACGTTCAACTCGCCGTAGCCTTCCATCGCGCGAACGTTGCCGCCGAAATCGAGGCCGTAGCTCAGGGTGAAGAAGTTATAAAAAGGCGCGTTGTCGAGGTTGTGCGTCGATTTGACGGACTCCTTGCGCCACTCGCCGCCGAAGGCGAGCTTGACCGGTCCCGCGCCCCACCCGTCGAACAAGTCGCCGCGGAAGTTGACCGCGCCGACGTCCTGTTTGGTGACGTTGTATTCGTCGAGCGTGCGGAAGGCGTAATCGACCGCTGCCGGGTCCGCGTTGCCGACCCCGAACAGGTTCAGCGGCACGCAGCTGCCGGCCAGGTTCGCGTTGGTCCGGTCGGTGGCGGTATAAGGCGCGCCGGTCTGCGGGTTGATCCGCCCGACGATATCGACGCCGCAAACAATCTTGCCGTTGCCGTCCTTCACGGCGTCGAGGGCGTAGTTCAGGTAGCTGCCGACGACGTTGTGATGCAGGTGCTGGTCGTTGTTGTTCTCGCCGTGCGTGTAATACGCGTCCCAAGACCAGCGTGAGCTGATTTCACCGTTCAGGCCGAGGACGGTGCGCCAGGTCTTGTTGTTGGTCTGGTTGAGGGCGTTCTCCACGTTGACCATCGAACGACCGAAGTCGGCACCGTTCGGGCCGATCGCGGCGGCAACCGCGGGCGACAGGAAAGCGTTGTCCGCGGCGATGTGGGTGCCAGTGAATGAACCCGAAACCGTTTCGTTGGTGCTCGGCCCGATCGTCCCGTTGGCGACAGGGTTCACGCCCTTCGTTTTGGCGTAGGAGAACTCGACGAAGCCGGTCAGCGCATCGCTAAGTTCGTAAGTGAGGTGTCCGAGAGCGGTCCAGCGCTTGACCGAAGGCCGCAATGTCGTGGCGTCATACGGGCCGACGGCATATTGATCGCCGCCGACCTGCGTTGCGCCGCGGCCCGCAATGTATGAATATTGGCCGCGATCATAGGGGATGACCGACTTTCCGTCGGGAGAAAGTTGCACGATCGTCGGGGATGAGCAGTTGGCCGGCGGACGGGGCGCGGGGCCGGTGCAGGGCACCAGGACGCCCGTCAGGCTCGTGTCGGAGAGATATGTGTTGCCGGCGATAATGTAGTGCGGCTGGCCGTTGGTCAGGTAGGCGTTGTTGGTGACGACGCTGTAATTCCTGGCGCACCAGTCGCGCACGTCCGAGCAAATGCCGATGGCGTCTTGATTGTCGTATTCCACGCCCGCGACGAAGTGCCCGCGATCGTTCGCAAAGCCGGTGCCGTAAGCCAGCGAGACGTGCTTGTCGTTACCGTCGCCATGCCAGGTGCGGCTGAAGTCGGCCTGGCCCTTGAACCCGTCGAGCTTGGTGTCGAGGATGATGTTGACGACGCCGGCGATCGCATCGGAGCCGTAGATCGCCGAGGCGCCGCCGGTGACGGTTTCCGTTCGTTGCACGAGCATCGAAGGCATCAGGGTGACGTCGACGCCGCCGCCGGTCGTCGTCGGGACAACGCGCTTGGTGTCGACGAGAGTGAGGGTGCGAGTGCCGAAGAACGGATTGAGGCCGCGCAAGTTGACCAGTTGGGCGCCGACGTTGAAGTTGCCCAGGCCGACGTTGTTCGGGGCGAAGAAATTGGAGTTGGCCGGCAACTGGGAGACCACTTCGCCGACGTTGTTGAGGTTGAGGTTCTCGATCTCCTTTTGCCCCAGCACGGTGACCGGGCTCGTCGTATCGAACGTGCTGCGGCCGACGCGCGAACCGGTGACGATGATCTCGCCCGGCTTCGCGCTGTCGCCATTCGCCTGAACGTCGGCGCTGGTGGTGGCTTCAGGATTGGACGCGTCCTGCGCGGAGGCGGTCCCGCCCGACATCAGGGCGACGGCAAGGCCAGCCGTTCCCAGACCCAGACGCGCGAAATGCTTGCGAGAAACGATGCCGCTCATACTTCTCTCCCCTTTTTTTGCCGTCCCAGGTACGGCGTTCTCTCTCTTGTTTTGAGCAACGTCCTCCCTCTCTTTGAGAAAGTCAAATACATCCTCACGGTTCGGCGCTGCTTAGCAACGGTCTGTCTCCCGAATGGGGAGGGGCCCGGCCGCCATCGCCGCCGCCGATTGTCGCTCGCGCCGGCCGTTCCTCCCTTGAGCCGGAAGGTGTGCTGCTCTAACGCCGGCCGAGCCCCGTCACGCCATGCACGCTTTCGCCAATCCCACCCGCTTTCTGCGCATCGCCCGGCCATTGACGCCGGTCCTCCTGCTGTCGGGCCTCGCAATCACGGCGGCGGCGCTGGTTTACGGGCTGTTCTATGCCCCTGCCGAACGGTTGCAGGGGGAAAGCGTGCGGATCCTGTTCGTCCACGTCCCCACCGCGTGGCTCGGCATGGCGGGGTGGAGCGCGATCGCCGTGGCCAGCCTAGTGGAATTGGTCTGGCGCCACCCGCTGGCGACTCTGGCGGCGCGGGCCAGCGCGGTACCGGGCGCGGTCTTCGCCGCGCTGTGCCTCGCCAGCGGCTCGCTCTGGGGCCGGCCGGCGTGGGGCACCTGGTGGGTGTGGGATGGGCGGTTGACCAGCATGCTGGTGCTGCTCTTCCTGTATCTCGGCTATATCGCCCTGGCGAATGCCGTGCAGGGCGAAGGCGGATCGAGCCGCATTCCGGCGATCTTCGGCCTGGTCGGGGCGGCCAACATTCCGATCATCCATTACTCGGTGGTCTGGTGGAACAGCCTCCACCAGCCCCCCAGCCTCGGTTGGGGCACGTCACACATGGCTGCGCCGTTCCTCTGGGGCCTTCTGGCCGCAACGCTCGGCTTCACGCTGATCTTTGCCGGCGTGGTGCTGGCGAGGATGCGCGCGCTGCTGGCCGACATTCAGGCCGAGGCGCGGCTGCGGCGCAAGGCGCTGGAAGCGTGAGGGAAGCGCTCGATCCCTGGCCCTTCGTCGCCGCGGCCTATGCGCTGAGCGTCGGCGCGACGCTTATATTGGCCGGCTGGAGCTGGCTGGCGATGGTGCGCGCCGAGAAGCGCCGCGAGGCGGCGAGGGCGAAATGACCGCGGCCTTCAAGCCCAAGCACCAGCGTCTCGTGCTGATCGTTTTCGCGCTCGTCGCCATTCTCATCGCGGGCGTGCTGGCCGCGTGGGCTCTGAGGAACCAGGCGAGCTACTTCTACATCCCGAGCCAGATCGTCGCCAACCCGCCCGCGGCCGACCGCAACGTCAGACTCGGCGGAATGGTGAAAGTCGGGTCGCTCAAGACCGCGCCGGATGGCGTGACGATGCATTTCGTCGTCTTCGACGGCAAAGGCGAATTGCCGGTGACCTTCCAAGGGCTCGCACCCGACTTGTTCAAGGAAGGTTCGGGGGTCGTCGCCGAGGGACACATGATGCCGGACGGAACCTTCATGGCCGACAATCTGCTCGCCAAGCATGACGAGAACTATGTCCCGCGCGAATTGCAGGACATGACCAAAGAGCAGGCGCGGCAGGCGGTCGCCGAGACTAAATGATCGCCGAGTTGGGCCTCTGTGCGCTGTGGCTCGCGGCGGCGCTCGCGGCGCTGCAGCTCGTCGCCGCGTGGCTCGGCCAGCGGGCGGGCGGCGAAACCCTTGCGCGCATCGTCCGCCCCGCCGCGCTGGTCCAGGCGCTGCTGTGCGGCCTGGCCTTCCTGATGCTGCTGTGGGTGTTCGCCCGCACGGACCTGTCGGTCAAGCTGGTGGTGGAGAATTCCGGCTCCGACGCGCCGATGATCTACAAGATCGCCGGCGCATGGGGGAACCACGAAGGCTCGATGCTGCTGTGGATCACCATCATGGCGGTCGCCGGCGGCCTGATCGCCCTGATCGAGCACCGCCTGCCGGAAAAGACGATGCTGGCGACTCTGGGCGCGCAAGCTTTCGTCGGGCTCGGCTTCTACGCCTTCCTGCTGTTCGCTTCGAACCCTTTCGCCCGCGTCATCGCGCCACCGGCCGACGGCGACGGCCTCAATCCCGCGCTGCAGGACATCGGCCTGGCGATGCACCCGCCGACGCTTTACTGCGGCTACGTCGGGCTTTCGATCGCGTTCAGTTTCGCGGTCGGCGCGCTGCTGACCCGCCAGGTCACGCCGGATTTCGCGCGCGTGATGCGCCCCTGGATCCTGGGCGCGTGGATCTTTCTGACGCTCGGGATCACCGCCGGCAGCTACTGGTCGTACTACGAACTGGGGTGGGGCGGCTGGTGGTTCTGGGACCCGGTGGAAAACGCCAGCCTCATGCCGTGGCTCGCCGCGACCGCGCTGTTCCATTCCGCCAGCGTGCTCGCCTCGCGCGACGCGCTGCGCACGTGGACGATCATGCTCGGCGTCATCGCCTTTTCGATGAGCATGATCGGCACCTTCCTGGTGCGTTCCGGAATCCTCACGAGCGTCCACGCGTTCGCGGTCGATCCGACACGCGGCACCTTCATCCTCGCCCTGCTGGCCATCAACATCGGCGGCGCGCTCGCGCTGTTTGCCGCGCGCGCCGGAACCATCGCGGAAGGAGAGCGGTTCGCGCCGCTGAGCCGCGAAGGCGCGCTGGTGATCAACAACGTGACGCTGTCGGCCGTCCTCGGCATCGTTCTCGTCGGCACCCTGTATCCGCTGCTCACCGAGGCGTTCGGACTGCGCGTGTCGGTCGGTCCGCCGTACTTCAATCCCGTCAGCATGGTTTTCGTGACGCCGATGTTGATCGTCCTCGCGATCGGCCCGCTGCTGCGCTGGCGCCGCGATAGCTTTGCCCGGGTGAGGACACCGGCCCTGCTGGCCGCCGCTGCGGCGGTCATCGCCCTGCTGGCGGTATGGCTAGTGGCCGGCATCGCGCTGCTTCCGCTGCTGGGCCTGACACTGGCGGCCGGTGTCGCGGTATCCGCCTTCATGCCGCTGCGTGGCCGTTCGCTGAGGCGTCTTCCTCTCGCCACGTGCGGCATGGCGATATCGCACTTCGGCATCGCCGTGGCGCTGTTCGGGATGGCGGTCGACACCGCTTTCACGGTCGAGAAGCTGACCGCGGCCGGCGTTGGCGACACCGTTGCAGTGGGGCCGTGGGAAGTCCGCCTTACCTCGGTCGAACCGGTAGCGGGGCCGAACTGGACCGCGCTCGCCGGCCGCTTGTCCGCAAGCTATCGCGGAGGGGCCGCGCACGAACTGGTGCCCCAGTCGCGCACTTTCTGGGCACCCCCGCAGACGACGGCGGAATCCGCGCTGCTGACGCGCTGGAACGGGCAGCTCTACACCGTCCTCGGCGAACAAACGCAGGATGGCCGCTGGCAGCTGCGCTTGTGGTGGAAGCCGTTCGTGACATTCATCTGGCTCGGCGGTGTCCTGATCGGACTCGGCGGCCTGCTCGCCCTGATCGGCCGCGTGGCTGTCGACGTGCGCCGCCGCAAGGCAGCGCGCCGCAGCGCCACGCGCAAGGCGGAGATCGCGCGGTGAAGGGCGTGCGCTGGAGCCTGTGGATCCTGGTAGCCTTCGTCGCGCTGCTCGGCCTGTTCGCGCTGCAGCTCTCGCGCCCGAAGCACGATCAAGTCGATAGCGCGATGATCGGCCAGCCGGTGCCGCCGTTCGCGCTCGCCGCCGCCGTGCCCGAACTGCCGGGCCTGTCGACCGCCGATCTCGCCGACGGCCAGCCGCACTTGCTCAACGTTTTCGCGAGCTGGTGCATTCCCTGTGCCGCCGAAGCGCCCCAACTGGCCGAGCTGAAACGACAGGGCGCGCCGATCGTCGCGGTAGCCATCCGCGATCGGACGGAGGACCTCGAATCGTTCTTCCAGCGCTACGGCAATCCGTTCAGTCGCGTGGGCAAGGACGACACCAGCCGCATCCAGTTCCTGATCGGCTCGTCCGGCGTGCCGGAGACCTTCGTGATCGACGGCAAAGGGGTGATCCGCCACCAGCATATCGGCGTGATCGGGCCGGAGGATATCCCGGATCTGATGGCACGATTGAAAGCCGCCGGCCGATGAAGTGGCTCGCCCTGCTCATGCTCGCGCTCGCGGCTCCGGCGTTCGCCAACGACAGCTTGCCGCCGGCGCCTTACGCCTATCGTCAGCTCGACGATCCGAAGCTCGAGGCGAAGGCCGAAGCGCTGATGGAAACGCTGCGCTGCCTTACCTGCCAGAGCCAGTCGATCGCCGACAGCGATGCCTCGATGGCCGGGGACATGCGCGACGAGATCCGCCGGCGCATCGCCGCGGGCGAGAAGCCGGAGCATATCCGCAAGTGGCTCATCGCGCGCTACGGTGACTACATCAGCTACGAGCCGCGGGTGACGAGCGTGACCTGGCCGCTGTTCGCGATTCCGCTGGGGCTGCTCCTGCTCGGCCTGGTGATCGTGCTTCGCCGCTTCGCGAGGCGCCGATGACCTGGGTGGCAGTCATTGCCCTGGCGTTGCTGGCCTTCGCTGCGATGGCATTGCTGTTCCGCCTTCCTCGCGGCGCCTGGACGACGGTGCTCGCGGCTCTGGCGCTGGGCCTCGCCGGCTATGCCGCGCAAGGCTGGCCGAGCGTACCGGGCGCGCCGAAGTCCGCCGCTCCGACGACGCCGGGTGAGGGGGCCAATCTCGTCGATTTGCGCCGCGCGGTGCTGCCCGAAGGCCTGCGCAGTCACGATAAGTTCGTGCTCATCGCTGACGGGATGATCCGGCACGACGAATACTCGAATGCCGCGACGATCCTGCTCGGCGCGACGCGCGACAACCCGAAGGATGGCGAGGCTTGGCTGGCGCTTGGCAACGTTCTCGTCGCGCAGGCGCATGGGGCGATGACGCCGGCTGCGCAGGTGGCCTATCGCCGAGCCGAAGCGGCCACGCCGCAAAGTCCAGGCGTGCCGTTCTTCATCGGTGTCCAGCAGCTGCAGGGCGGCAATTTCGTCGATGCGCGGGGGCTGTGGCAGGAAGCCGCGCAGCGAGCGCCCGAAGGCAGCGAAGCGCGCAAGACGATCGAGGAACGTATCGCCCGCCTCGATGCGATCATGCAGCAGATCATGAAGATGCAGCAGCAACACCAGGCCGGCGGCGCGCCGCAATAGCGCCGGGCTCGGCCGCTCAGAAGGTCACGACGACCTTTCCGATCTGATCGTTCGATTCGAGGAACCGGTTGGCCTCGACCAGGCTTTCCAGCCCCGAGAACTGCCTGGCGATCACGGGCTTGAGCTGGCCGCCCGCCAATCCCGCGAGGATGGTCTCCCTGGCCCGCTCGTAGCGGTGCGGATGGTTCCAGATCTCGCTCGCCACCCAGCCGCGCATCGACAGCCCTTTGAACGCGCATTGCCAGTGGGGGTAGGGGGTCGGCTGCTCCGACAAGCCGCCGTAGATGAACAGGATCCCGCGGGGCCGCAGCGCGGTCGCCAGAGTTTCCACATAAGGCCCGCCGACGGGGTCGAACGCGACGTAAGCGCCTTTGCCACCGGTGATGGCCATTACCCGTTCAACGAGGTCTTCTTCCTCGGTGGCGACGACTTCCGTCGCGCCCTGCGCGCGCAGGGCCGCACTCTTGGCATGGGTCCGGGTCGCGGCGATGGATATGCCGCCGGCCCAGTTGGTGAGTTGGATCGCGGCAATGCCGACGCTCGAGGAAGCGGCGCGGACGATCACGCCGTCGCCTACGCCGACGTCGGCCACTTCGATCAGCGCGAAGGCCGTCATGTATTGCATCCAGATGGACGCGGCTTCGACCACGGAGAGACCTGGCGGGGCGGGCAGCAGGATGCGCGCGGGGACCATCGCCTGCTCGCCCCAGATGCCGTACTGGCCCTGCTGGATCATCGGCAGGACGCAGACGCGATCGCCTTCCTTGTAGTCCGCGACGCCCGGCCCGACAGCCTCGATCGTGCCGACGCCCTCGTAGCCGATCAGGCTCGGCAGATGGGGCTTCACCGGGTAGTGGCCC
>Ga0207652_10002118_pt1 | contig 17032 bp, 16 predicted proteins | sample KBSC63BmetaG_FD_184334 | JGI IMG/M metagenome (GOLD analysis project Ga0207652, IMG submission 184334) | Corn rhizosphere microbial communities from Kellogg Biological Station, Michigan, USA - KBS C6-3B metaG (SPAdes) (version 2) | ecosystem: Host-associated > Plants > Roots > Rhizosphere ... | reverse complement strand
TCCCACATTTCCTGCGAATAGACGGTGCAATCCATCGGCCCGCGCAGTTCGACCCACGCAATCTGCTCTGCCGGAATATTCGCCGTTCCGTCATCCTCCGAATACCACGAGTGCTTCGTGCTCCCCAGTTCCACCGCCGGCTTCTTCACCGCTGCGGCGTTCCACATTCTCAATCGCAAGGCTCCCTTCACCGGCAACAGCGGCCCCGAGCCCTCTGTAAAGTCCCCCTGCAATCCCAGATGCACATGCAGGATGCGGTCTTTCCCAAAGTCATATCCCAGATGCTTTCCCACAGCCTTCACGCCGAGCAGCTTACGCCCATCCAGCACAGCCGCATCGGTAAACCGTCCCTGCGGCCCATCGACCCTCACCGTCTTGCCTGCAAACGCCGCCGCATGGCGCGCTGCCCAGCGATGAATCTCATTACCCTCCGGCATCCACGCCTCCACCTTCGCCGCCCTGCGCATCCATCTTCGCGCGTGACTCCTGCTTGCGCTGCAACCGGTTCATCCTGCGCCGCCGGCCGCCTGTCTCCAACTCATACCTGTAGTGCTCCAGAATCCTCTCCGGAGTCCACAACGCCCAGTGGTTTGCATTTTTCGCATGCATCCTCTCCAACTGGATCTCATCCATCTGCCGCATCAACTTTTGCAGGTCGCTGTAGTGGTCCGAGTAGCTGCTCTCCGGGTCCTCGATCAGTTGCTGCAGGTCCACATACACCGGCTGCGCCCACTCATAAAACGTATGCCACACATCGTAGACATCGAGGTGGCCTTTCTTCACCAGCAGACCGACATGCTCATAAAAATCCAACACCTCAAACGCACTCACCGGCGGATCATGCAACTCCCACGCCACCAGTCCCTCGGCGTTCACGCGGTCCTGCGCTAACTGCTTCCGCGCCAGCGAAAACGACTCGCTCAGAAAGAAGCTCAACTGTTTCTCAAGATTGCTGACCGACCGGTACTTCCTTTCATTCGAAAGCTGAAGACCCGCATACCCAATTGCGGCCAGACTCGTCAGTACGAATCCGCAATTCGCGATGGCCTCCACCGCAACCCAGTTCACCATGTGTTCGTACCTCATCGAGTCAGATGCAGAAAGGGCCGCAACCTCATCGAGGCGACGGCCCTAACCCTGCAACATCTACGAGCTAGTTCCAAACAGTGCTCGCCCTGATCGCCTCGATATTGAACATCTGGTCCGGCTCCATGTTCCGCATCGTCCGCGCAAACTCTTCGGCTTCCTGGCGCGTGTCGAACAGCGTGCGGCAGTACAATTGGCCGGCGCGCATCGCATCGCATCGCCACACCATCTCGGTCGTCTGCCCTAACCCAAACATGCCAACCCACTCAAACCCGCCGTGGAGCGCCTGTGTGTTCTCGGTTCCGTCGCTGTTCATTGTTCTACCTCTTTTCCCCATGTGACGTGAATCCTACGCCAAAAGGTCTACATGCTTAGACACACATTAGTCACAAACGATGCGCACTCTGGTGTACCCCTTTGTGCAACCAAATCGCCATGCGATGAACCTGCACTGATGAAACAAGGAGGAGCCGTCCAGTTTGGACAACTCCTCCTCTAGTACGCGCTACGACCCAGTTCGGTTCTCGCTTATTTATGATCGGCGTCGACATACTCAGCGTCGATAACACCTTCGTCCTTCTTGGGTTCATCGGAAGTGCCAGCAGCAGCCGCAGCGCCATCGGTCGGAGCACCCGCAGCGTTCGCCTTGTACAGCGCTTCCGCCAGCTTGTGGCTTGCGGTCTGCAGGCGTTCGCGAGCAGCTTCCATCTCGGTCACCGAAGGATCGCCCGTGAGGGTCGTCTTGGCATCCGCCAGCGCCGTTTCCACGTCGCTCTTGTCTGCTCCATCGACCTTGTCGCCGCCGTCTTTCAGCATCTTCTCGACGTTGTAGACCATCGAGTCGAGCTGGTTCTTGGCTTCGATCTTCTCCTTCGCTTCCTTGTCTTCAGCCGCGTGCGCTTCGGCATCCTTCGCCATGCGCTCGACCTCTTCCTTGCTCAGACCCGAAGAACTCGTGATCGTGATCTTCGCGTCTTTGCCGGTCGCGTTGTCCTTCGCCGACACGTTCAGGATGCCGTTCGCATCGATGTCGAATGTGACCTCGATCTGCGGCACGCCGCGCGGAGCCGGCATGATGCCGCCCAGCTTGAACTTGCCCAGCGTACGGTTCTGCGAAGCCAGAGGACGCTCGCCCTGCGTGATGTGGACCTCAACCTCGCTCTGGTTATCAGCCGCCGTCGAAAACGTTTCCGTCTTCTTCGTCGGGATCGTCGTGTTGCGAGGAATCATCGGCGTCGCCACTGAACCCTGCGTCTCGATCGCCAGCGTCAGCGGTGTGACGTCGAGCAGCAGCAGGTCCTTCACTTCGCCGCCGAGCACACCAGCCTGAACCGCCGCGCCGATCGCCACAACCTCATCCGGGTTCACACCCTTATGCGGCTCCTTGCCGAACAGCTCCTTCACCAGTTGCTGGATCTTCGGCATACGCGTCTGTCCACCGACCAGGACCACCTCGTCGATCTTGCTCGCGTCGATGCCGGCATCCTTCAGCGCCTGCTTGCAGGGTCCAACCGACTTCTGCAAGAGATCGTCAACCAACTGCTCCAGCTTCGAGCGGCTGAGCGTGCGAACCAGGTGCTTCGGTCCGGAGGCATCGGCGGTGATGAACGGAAGATTGATCTCCGTTTCCTGCGCCGTCGACAGCTCGATCTTGGCCTTTTCCGCCGCGTCCTTCAGACGCTGCAACGCCATCTCATTGCCCTTGGAGCGCAGATCCAGTCCGCTTTCACTCTTGAACTCGGTGATGAGCCAATCCACAATGCGCTCGTCGAGATTGTCGCCGCCCAGGTGCGTATCGCCATTGGTTGACTTCACCTCGATGACGCCGTCACCCACTTCCAGGATCGACACGTCGAACGTTCCGCCGCCGAAGTCGTACACGGCAATCGTCTCGTCCTTCTTCTTGTCGAGCCCGTAGGCGAGAGCAGCCGCCGTCGGCTCGTTCACAATGCGCTTGACGTCAAGTCCGGCAATCTTGCCGGCATCTTTGGTCGCCTGCCGCTGCGCGTCGTTGAAGTACGCGGGAACGGTGATGACGGCCTCGGTCACACTCTGGCCGAGATAGTCCTCAGCAGCCTTCTTCAGCTTCTGCAGGATCATCGCCGAAATTTCAGGCGCCGTGTACTCCTTGCCCTGCGCGAGCACCGCTACGTTGTCGCCCTTGGCCACAACCTTGTACGGCACCATCTTCATCTCGTCGCCGACTTCGTTCAGGCGACGTCCCATAAAACGCTTGATCGAATAAACGGTGTTTTCCGGGTTCGTAATCGCCTGCCGCTTGGCAACCGTGCCAACCAGCCGCTCCCCGCTCTTGGTAAACGCCACGATCGAAGGGGTAGTACGCCCACCCTCTTCATTGGCGATCACCTTCGGCTCGCCGCCTTCCATCACGGCAACGCAGCTATTTGTCGTGCCTAAATCGATACCAATAATCTTTCCCATAACCTGTTTTCCCCTGTCCTAAGGCCTTAGCCCAATCTCTTGACTCTCACCACTCTAGTATGTGAGTGACTTACTGTCAATGTATATGATGCAGAACTTCACCTTGAGTTGCAGTTTTCGGGGATGAGTTGCACTTTCCCCCGGTTAGGCGCTAAGCCCCTTCGTGCGGGCAGCGCTTTCCTCAGCAGACACACTTCCTAGATTGCAAAAGAAACTGAACACCGAGAAACCCAATTCATTTCAGGCGCTTCCAGCGCCCGACCTGTCCAAACGCGCGTTTGTAGAAGCTTCGTAGGAACTCGTGGTATCGTTTTTCCTGCCCGGGGTCTGTAGCGGCAGCGTCTACGACGGAAGCCTGACCCGGCAATAGCCCGGCCACCTGTTCTTCAGGTCGCAGCCGGTATTCGTCCGCAGCATGAAAATCCACGCCCTGTTTTCCGGCGTTTGTAATATACCCAACTTCCTGGTCTCGCACCCCGAGATCCTGGCAATGACTCGGATTGGGAAACAGCACGCTGAAAGGACCTGGCATGCGTTTTCTCAGATTCTTCTCTCTTTTCCGTAGCCGCCGCGTGAAGACCATCAAGATCCGGCGTGTTCTACCCACCCGGCCTTTCCTTTTCGTCAAGTTAACGATCGCCGCTGCCCTCACTCTTCTCGGGCTACTGACGGGTGCCTATGTTCTGCTCGAGATGGTTGGCGGAACCCCAGTCTTCCCCGAGCCCGGAACAATCGCCAATCCAGCGTTGCTGGCTACCCTGCTCTCGGTGCACGCCTATACGGTCCTGTTCGCCCTGAAGCGGACCGCCCACTGACACGATCCGGGCTTTCGCTTCTTGCGGCCGTTGATCGTCTGGTCGTCCATCACGAAGATCCGGAACCTGTCGACGGACTATTCCTTGGCTCCCGTCACGGCCGTGGGTGAGAGGACGACGAAGGAGAACAAAGGGACACAACCACTCCCGCCGGCCCACACCAGCAGAAAATTTGCTCTAAACTAATTCCACGGCAGTTGCAACAAACGACGTAGCGACTGCACTCGTCCCTCACATGGCCAAACGAAAGAGAATCTGGCGTCTCGTTCTCCCCCTGGCGCTCCTCGCGCTGGTGCTGGGAACGACGCTCAGTATGGTCTGGGACCACCACGTCGACTCGTCCTCCGACACCTGCCCCATCTGCCATCTCAGCCATCAGGCCGTCGACACGCCCACCGCGACTGTTCGCCTCTCCACGCCAGTCCCGACCGGCCCCGACGCCGAGCAGCAATACGTCAGCGCGCCTTCTGCCGCGACTCCCCGCTACATCCCCGCCCGCGGCCCTCCCTCCGTATAGCTTCATGCCTCTTCCGTGCCTCCCCGGCACGTACCTCAGCGCACCTCTACTGACCAGAAGGCTGACTGCTATGCGTTATCCACGCTTGCATTTTGCTGTTTTGCTTGTCACGGCGGTTGTTTTCGGGACTGCATCTGCGCAAACCCCGTCAACACAATCGCCGTCACCCCCACAAGCTCATACCCTCGCCCAGGCACCTGCGGCGGTTACTATTTCGCTCGACGACGCCATTCAGATGGCCCTGCAGCACAACCACAACCTGCTCGCGCTGCGGTCGACCATCCAGCAGAACCAGGCGGCCGAGGTCACCGCGAACCTGCGCCCCAACCCGGTCCTTATCGGCGATTCGCAGTTCCTTCCGCTCTTCAACCTCAACCAGTTCAATTCCGACTACCTCGACAACACTGCGCAGTTCGACCTCGGCGTCAGCTACCTGTTCGAACGCGGCAAAAAACGCCAGGCCCGCCTCGCCGCCGCCCAGGCCCAGACCGCGGTCACCCGCTCACAGGTCACCGACAGCGAACGGACCATCACCTTCGCCGTGGCCACGCAGTTCATCAACATCGAGCAGGCCGAGTCCACCCTGGAACTGGCCCTCCAAAACCTCAAGAGCTTCCAGAACACCGTCGACATCGGCGAAGCCCGCTACAAGGCCGGCGACATCAGCGAAGGCGACCTGTTGAAGATCAAGCTGCAGAGATTGCAATTCGAGACCGACGTTTCCACTGCGAAGCTGGCCCGCCTGCAGGGGCTCTCCGACCTCCGCCAACTGCTCGGCTACGAATCCATCGTCGCCGACTACGACGTTGCCGGCTCCTTCGACTACACGCCCGTAAAAGGTATCGTCGAAGACTTCCAGTCCGCAGCCCTCAAGAACCGCCCCGACCTCCTCGCCGCCCAGCAGGGCATCGCCCTCGCCGAAACCCAGTACCGCCTGCAGAAGTCCATCGCCAAACGCGACGTCACCGGGCAAGTCAGCTATACCCACATCACCGCGATGAACGACATCTCCCTCTTCGGCCAAGTGCAGATCCCCATCTTCGACCGCAACCAGGGCGAGATCGCCCGCACCGGCTTCGCCATCACCCAGGCGCAGGAGCAGGCCAAGTGGACGACCGGACAGGTCCTCACCGACGTCCGCGACGCCTACGAAAACCTCCGCAGCAACGACCAGATCATCAACCTCTACCGCAGCGGCTATCTCGACCAGGCCAAGGAATCGCGTGACATCGACGAGTACTCCTACCGCCACGGCGCCGCCAGCCTGCTCGATTTCCTCGACTCCGAACGGAGCTATCGCGCCACCCAACTCGCCTACCGCCAGGCGCTCGCTACATATCTGCTCGCGATCGAACAGCTTCGCGAAGCCGTAGGAACCAGGAGCCTCCCATGACGATTGCACGCACCCGCAGGCTTCACTGCACGACGGCGCTCGCCCTTACGCTCACCCTCGCCGGCTGCCACTCGGAAGACAGCGCCAGCAAGATGACCTCGTTCTCCGCGAAATCGTCGCCGTCGGCGACACCCACGCTCTTCACCATCCCGCAAGACCAGATGTCCCACGTGCAGGTCATTACAGTGGTGCCGACGCAGCTTACGCGCACGCTTCGCCTCACCGGCAACGTCACCTACAACGCCTTCAAGACGACGCCGGTCATCACCCAGGTCGGAGGCCCCGTCAGCCGCATCCTCGTCGTCCCGGGCCAGCACATCTCCGCCGGCGCTCCCATGCTCGACGTCAGCAGCCCAGACTACTCGCAGCTCCTCAATGCCTATCTCAAGGCCTCCGATTCCTTCCGCCTCGCCGATAAAAACTACAACCGCGCCAAAGACCTCTACGCCCACCACGCCAACGCCGAGAAAGACGTGGAGCAGGCGGAGTCCGACCGCACCCAGGCGCAGGCCGACCTCAACGCCGCCGAGCAGGGCATGAAGATCCTCGGCATCAAGAACCCCTCGGCGCTCTCCACCGCACCGTCGTCCGCGCTGATTCCTGTTCTCGCCCCGATCAGCGGCGAAGTCGTCGAGCGCCTCGTCTCCCCCGGCCAGGTCGTGCAGGCCGGCACCACGCAGGCCTTCACCATCTCCGACCTCAGCGACGTCTGGGTGCTCGCCAACGTCTACCAGGCCGACCTTGCCGCCGTCCGCAGCGGACAGGATGTCATCGTCACCACCGATGCCTACCCCGACACCTTCCACGGCCGCATCTCCTACGTCTCTCCCGCCGTCGATCCCACCACGCGCACGCTGCAAGCGCGCATCGTCGTCGACAACCCCGGCGAAAAGCTGAAGAAGGACATGTACTGCACCGTCACCGTAACAGCGGGCGTCATGGCCAACGTTGTCGCCGTCCCCGATTCCTCCATCCTCCGCGACGACAACAATCAGCCCTTCGTCTACGTCGCCGTCAGCTCCAACCAGTTCGGCCGCCGCGACGTGCAAACCGGCAGCAGTCAAAACGGCCACACGCAAATTCTGAAGGGCATTTCCATCGGAGAAAGGGTTGTAGGTGATGGCAGCCTGTTTCTCCAGTTTGCCAACTCCATACAGCACTAGGAGGCGACAGCCATGATTCACCACGTCGTCCAGTTTGCGCTGCGGCAAAAGCTCTTAGTCCTGCTCATGGTGGCCTTCATCGCCGTCGGTGGCGTCATCTCGTTCCACCACATGCCGGTCGATGCCTACCCCGACCTCTCGCCGCCGATGGTCGAAATCATCACCCAGTGGCCGGGCCACGCCGCCGAAGAAATCGAGCGCCTCGTCACGGTTCCGGTCGAAGTCGAGATGAACGGCGTGCCCAAGATGTCGGTGATGCGTTCGATCTCGCTCTACGGTCTCTCCGACGTCATCCTCACCTTCGACGACGGTACGGACGACTACTTCGCTCGTCAGCAGGTGTTCCAACGCCTGAGCGAAGTCACGTTTCCCACCGGTGTAACGCCCACACTCTCTCCACTCGCCAGCCCCTCGGGCCTCGTCTATCGTTACGTCATCCAAAGCCCCGACCGCTCAGCGCAGGAGCTCAAGGTCTACGAAGATTGGGTCATCGAGCGCGAGTACAAACAGGTTGCGGGCGTAGCCGATGATTCCGGTCTGGGCGGCACAACGATGCAGTACCAGGTGCTGCTCGACCCTGCAAAACTTTACGCGTACCACATCACCGTCCCAACCATCATCCAGCAGCTTTCGGTCAACAACTCCAACGCCGGGGGAGGTTTCTACGCACAGGGTGGACAGACCTACAACGTCCGCGGCATCGGCCTGATGCGCGATACCAGCGACATCGGCAACGTCATCGTCGGCTCGCAGAACGGTGTCCCCATACGCGTGCAGGACATCGGCCAGGTCACCATCGGCAGCGCGCCACGCCTGGGCGAGTTCGGCTTCAACAAGACCGACGACGCCGTCGAAGGCGTCATCATGATGCGCCGCGGCGAGCAGACCCAGGACGTGCTCAAAGGCGTCGAAGCCAAGACGCAGGAGCTGAACGAACACATCCTTCCGCCCGACATCAAGGTCCAGCCTTACTACGACCGCAGCGACCTCGTACAGCTCACCATCAATACCGTCGAGCACAACATGGTACTGGGCATGGTGCTGGTCCTCGTCGTGCTGATGTGCTTCCTGGTCAGTATCCGCGCGGCGGTCATCGTTGCGCTCACTATCCCTGTCGCTCTGCTGTTCTCGTTCATTTTCCTGCACGCACATGGCACCGCCGCCAACCTGCTTTCCATCGGCGCCATCGACTTCGGCATCCTGATCGACGGCACGCTCGTCATGGTCGAAAACATCTTCCGCGAACTCGGCGAGCGCGAAGGACAAGACTACGACTTGCAGGAAGTCATCCTCGCCGCCGCCAAGGATGTCGACCGCCCCATCTTCTATTCCGTCGCGGTCATTATCGCCGGCTATCTGCCCATCTACGCGCTGGTTGGACCGTCGTCGAAGCTCTTCAAGCCGATGGCCGATACCGTATCCATCGCCCTGATCGGCGCGCTGATCCTGACGCTCACCTTCGTCCCGGTGCTGTGCGCGCTGTGGTTCAAAAAGGGCGTGCACGAGCGCGAGAACAAGCCATTCGAGTGGGTCCGCCGCCGCTATGCCGGCTATCTCGACTGGTGCCTCACCCATCCGAAGATGACGATGATCGTCGCCACCTCGATCTTTGCGGCGACGCTGTTGCTCGTCCCCTTCATCGGCGGAGAGTTCATGCCGCACCTTGACGAAGGCGCAGTCTGGGTGCGCGCCACGCTGCCGTATACCGTGTCCTACGAAGAGGCCGCGAAGTTCTCGCCGCAGGTTCGGAACATCCTGATGCGCTATCCCATGGTCACCGACGTCGGCTCCGAGCTGGGGCGCCCTGACGACGGCACTGACGCCACCGGCTTCTTCAACGACGAGTTCTACGTTGGGCTGAAACCCTACGACGACGTCTCCTGGAAGACCGGCCGCATCCACACCAAGGCCCAGTTGGAAGAAGACATACAGAACCAGTTGAAGGCTTTCCCGGGCGTCATCTTCAACTACACGCAGCCCGCGGAGGACGCCGTCGACGAAGCCCTCACCGGCCTCAAGAGCGCGCTCGCCGTAAAGATCTACGGCCCCGACCTCAACGTGCTGCAAGCCAAGGCGCTGGAAATCAAACGCGAGCTCTCGCAGGTTCCCGGCTTCACCGAACTCACTGTCGTCCGCGAGCTCGGCCAGCCCAGCCTGCTGATCGACGTGGACCGCGACAAGATCGCCCGCTACGGCATCAACGTCGCCGACGTCGAAGCCATTGTGCAGGCCGCGGTCGGCGGACAGTCCGCCACTCAGGTCATCCAGGGCGAAAAGCTCTTCGACCTCGTCGTCCGCATGCAGCCGCAGTTCCGCGAAAACGCAGACCAGATCGGCAACCTCCTCGTCGGCACCCCCGCCGGCCAGCAGATCCCTCTCTCCGAGCTGGCGAACATACACGAAGCCTCGGGCGCTTCGTTCATCTACCGCGAAAACAACTCGCGCTACATCGGCGTGCAGTACAGCATCGAAGGCCGCGACCTCGAAAGCGGCGTGCAGGCGGGCCAGAAGGCTGTCCGCAACATCGAGAAATCGCTCCCCCCCGGCTACCGCCTGACATGGGGCGGAGAGTACGGCGAGTTCCTCGAAGCCAAGCACCAGATGGAGTTCATCGGCCCGCTTGCGCTGCTGATCATCTTCATGATCCTGTTCGCCCTCTACGGCAACTTCAAATTCCCCATCACCATCGCCCTCGGCGTCATCCTCACCGAACCGGTCGGCGCGCTGATCGCGCTGAAACTCACGCACACACCGTTCAGCGTTTCGTCGGGTCTTGGTCTCCTCGCGCTGATGGGAGTGTCGGTCGAAACCGCCGTTATCCTCGTCTCCTACATCAACAAGCTGCGCCTGGAAAACATGGACATCCGCACGGCAACACGTGAAGCTTCGCTGCTCCGGCTTCGCCCCATCATGATGACGGCACTGGTCGCCTGCCTCGGCCTGCTGCCTGCGGCGGTCTCCACCGGCATCGGCTCCGACACGCAGAAGCCCTTCGCCATCGTCATCGTCGCGGGGCTCGTCTCGCGGCTCTTCATCGGCTTCTTCGTGAATCCAGTGTTGTATGAAATGGTCGCCCGCGATGGAGATGTTCTGCAGGTTTGAAATGCTTCGTCTAGCGTGGTAGTGTCAGCGCCGGTGGCAAGACGCTCTTTTTTGTTGTCATTCCCGCAGGGAATCTGCGCTTTCTACGGTCGCAGCTACCCCTGAAGGAGAACCGCTATCGCTGGCGAGAGAAAGTGCTAAACGAAATCCGCTCTCGGGAACAATTCCTTCGAGCGCAACGTTGCTAACCTCATAAGCACGTGGTCGTCCAGCGCTGCCGCGCCCGGGGAACGCATGAAACGTATCGTCCGCACAACGCTCTGGTGCCTGCTGGTCTTGTTCGCAGCCCTGAACGGCATCCTTGCCATGAGGTATCTACTGCCTCATGTGCCCTTCGCCGCGCCACTGCCGAACTTCAAACTGCATCGCATTGCGCTCGGCTTTCATGCCTCATTCGCCGGCGTCGCGCTGATTCTCGGGCCATTTCAGATCGTCGAAGGATTTCGCATCCGCTGGCGCAGCTTGCATCGCACCCTCGGATACATCTATGTCGTTGCCGTAGCCGTATCGGCGCTAGCCGCCTTGGTGATGGCGCCGCAGTCCAACTTCGGTCCGATCGCCAGCTCCGGATTTTTCATCCTTGCCATCCTCTGGCTGATAACCACGGGCTTTGCCTTGAAGACGGCTATCCAGCGCCGTTTCCAGGACCACCGCCGCTGGATGCTGCGAAGTTACGCTCTGACCGCAGCGGCGATTACGCTTCGCATTCTGGTGCCCGCAGCAGCAATCATGCGTCTTCCCGCAGGCCCGTCTTACCGGGCGATTGCGTGGCTGTGCTGGCTGATCAACCTGGGCATCGTTGAAATCTACCTCTACTTTCGACCGGATGCTGTTGCGCGACTGCCAAGCAGTAAGAATCAGCCGTTATAGCGGCCGCCCCATCCCTCAGCATCGAACTCCGACATATAGGACTTTCAATCGGTGGCCCCGGTGCGGGGTGACGACTGTTTCATGCCTTCCGACGTAGAATTACCGGCGGATGGCAATCTTCTCCGGAAGCGAATCAGATGCGCTGGACTTTGTGGTCCTCCGCGAAGGCGGCATCTCGCTCTATCGCAGGCACGACTATTTGGCAGAAGACATCGCATGGTTGGAACAGGCGGGATATAAGGTTGCTCGGCTTGCATGTGAAGAGTGGACGTCTGAACGCGACATGCACGCGAGCCTGTTCTCTGCGCTGAGTTTTCCTGACTACTACGGCATGAATCTGGACGCCCTCGATGAAGTCATCACCGAGATCGACGTTCCTCTCGATGGCGGAGTCGTTCTCGTGCTGCTTTCCTACGACCGGTTTGCAAGTGGCCCGGGTGGACCCATTGCGGGATCACCGTATCATCCTGCCGAGGCCCTTTTAGACATCCTGTCGAGAGCGTCGCATCAGTTTCTATTGACCGGAAGACGGTTCTTCACCCTTGTTCAGTCGAGCGACCCTCACCTAAGCTTCCCAAAACTTGGCGGCTACGCACCCGGTTGGAACCGGAGGGAATGGTTCGATAACAATCGTGGCCTCTGATTCCCACAAAGTCCATGAAGGGTTTGGTTGAGTGCGCTGACCGAAAAACGGAACGCTTATATGCAGACGTAGCCGAGCGCGATGATCGCAGCCAAAACCAGGAGCTGGCGAACGGACTTCCCCGTTTCTTTTGCCAGTGCAGAGATTCTGGCCCTTCAGGAAAGCCTGCTCCAGGCTGGGTTCGCATACATCGCTACACCAACCAGGCAAAGCACGACGTTCCCACGTCACCGCCTCCCTCTCAACATTGTCGCAATGATAAAACGGCTGCAGCGCCATAACAGCCGCGAAGAGGACTCATGAACGAGACTAAGTTTCCGGATGCCATCGATGCAAAACTTGTGGGAACCTATCCTGCGCTAACAAAGTCTGGCGGAGGGTACGTTTGGGACGAGGTTCTGGAATACCGGGTTTGGTGTCACCCGGAACTCGGTGCTCCCGCAGAGGATGGTGACGACGATTACTACTATGCGTATGCAACATACGCTGAAGCAGCCGCAGCCTCCAGGAGTTTGCCTGGCACGGAGGAGCCGCTCGCCCTCATCCGCCGGGTTGAGTACATAACCGAGCCGGAGCCCGGAGATTATCGACACGTCAAGGAAGAACGTCTCACCGAATGGCCTGTGGAGTTTCTCCGTCGCCCTCGACGCACACCAAACACGATTCCAGGCTTCCTGTCGCCGTCTGCTCCAGCCAATCGCCTCGATATTCTGCGAGGGCTCGCCTAGCGAGCTGCTTATAAGGTAATAATCCCGGTGCAGTTGTAACCCCTTACACACTCTGTAGTGAGTAAGCGCTTTTTCCGTGCCTTCGCCGCGGAATCTCAGTAAAATTTTGCCAGCAGCGCGCGTCCCTTGCGCTCATGGCGTTGTCCTTTGCTTGCAATTTCTGAATGAGGCTTTATATATGGCTTTGCGTGCAGTGCCGGAACATCCGAAGTTTGCGCGGTTGAAGAAGGAGCTTGGGCTGCCAAAGTGTCATGCCCTCGGTCTGCTGGAGGCGCTGTGGCACTTCACCGGCAAGTTTGCCCCGCGAGGCAATGTGGGCAGGTTCACAGACGCTGAGATCGAGGCCTGGGTGGAGTGGGAGGGCAAACCAGGCGCGGCGGTAGCCGGGCTCATCGCGGCAGGATGGCTTGACATGTCGACAGAGCACCGTTTGGTCGTCCATGACTGGCACGATCACGCCGACTCGACCACAAAGAAGCAAGTGGGACGTTTAGGTGTGGGATTTGTCTCAGACATGTCTGGACATCGGCAGGACATGTGCAGCACAAACAGGAAACATGACGGCCCCCCAGGGCCAGGGCCTGAGCCAGAACCAGAACCAGTGCCAGTAGCTGAGCCAGCAACAGGGCAAAAGAAACTTTCTCCCACTCAACTTGCGAAAGCAGTGCAACAACGCTGCCAGCTCACCGATCCTTCGGGACGTCTTGGCCTTTGCCTGACAGAGCAGTGCCGCTACGCCCAGAAGGAAGCTGCCGATGAGCACATCATTGAGTGCATGTCGAGCGCGTGGTCGCTGCTGCAATCGTCAGGGCACAAGCTGGAGTACGCCTGGGGTCCGGAGAAATTCTTCGGCGAAGGACGCTGGAAGGACTCCAGGGCATGGCCGTGGAAAAAGGACATGGCACCGCAGGAGGAATACAGACCGCGTCTCGCTCTAGACTTACTCCGCGAACAAAGGGAGCGCCGTGCAAGCATTCAGTCTGCCTCTGATCGGGATGGCAATTCCTGGCGCGATGCTGCTTGACCTCTTGCCAGTGATGGATACCACTGGCAATCGCCGCCGCGGGTTTGACTCTTAGTCCAGCTGTCGCGCGGAAACGCAGATTCGCTAGTTTTCCGAAGGCCTCTCGATGTGGTCGATGACGAGGACTTCCACTGGGCCTTTGGTGGAGATCAAGCGGAGGCCAAGCTGCTCCGGGAGGCTGGTAAACAGGGCAGGCGCTTCCGGCTCGGGGTTCGACGTGAAGCTTTGTTGAGCCGGCATTGTCAGGCGTTCGCGGCTCCAGCGCAGCGTGAAGTCGTACGTCCCCGTCAGCCCGGTCTGGTTCACCACCGTGCGTCCACCAATCTCGGAGTAGCCGGCCAGCCAGTGCACCAGTTGGTCGAGGGTAGCTTCCCTGGCGGTCATCTCCGCCTCTTGCCCCTGGTACAGAACGAGGACACCTTTGCGCAAATTCGCGGCGCTTAGAGAAGGGACGACGCCCCCGCGCTGCCGATCGTCTCCTTCCGCGACAGAGGGCGACTCTTTCGCCACAGCCAGCTTTGGTCCGCCCTTCGCGAGAACCAATGCGTAGATGGGCAACTGCCGCGTCTCGAAGTGCACCTTGAGCTTGAACCGCTCGGCCAGCAGTGCCTGCATCATGAGGCTGGTCTGTTCCTTTTGTTGATCATGCGACAGGGTTGAAAACGTCGCCGCCATCGATTCGTCGATGCGGGCCTCTACGTCATAGTGATCGTTGTCGATCCAGGACGGGCCGCCCAGCACCCGCTCGTTGAGACCGGAAGTCCACGGAATTTGATAGGCCTGCTCGATCAGGTTTCTGGCTGTCACGTTCATCGTTCGTGACTCGGTAGGTGTAGCGATGGAGGGGACCGATTTGCCCTCGGTCGATGGCTTGATCGTAGCAACGTCAAACGAAGGCAGAGGCCCGGTCGCATGCAGTACCTGCGCCTGGAGTCGGGAAGCACCGAGAGCCAGACATCCCAGACACAACATCTTCTGGAGGAAATTCCCCCAGGCCACACTCTTGATCATCTACCACCTCGTCATCGGAAGATACGAATAGGTCTACGCCTCAGTTCCTGCAGGCAGGATCTGTCGCCCAAATTACCAGGGGCCCTGCCAATGCCCTCTGCTTCAGTCGAAAGGACAACGCTAAGGACGCAGTGGACGCAAAGGTCACGCCACGGGTGCCGTGGCGAAAACGTTGCGTCCGTTGCGCTCGTGGCGTTGTTCGGCCCGCCGCTCCTGTCCTAAAGGACGAACTGAACCGCCTCCAAATCTGATACCGTGTCTGTGACCTGACTTTATGCATTCCGGACCGTATCTACCAATCATCGTTCTACTGCTGGGGGCCGTCGGATTCGCCGTCGCTCCCCTCGCGCTGGCGTGGATATGGGCCAAAAAGTTCTCCCCCGCCAAGCCCGGCCAATCGAAAAACGCCGTCTACGAGTGCGGCCTTGAGGCCTCGGGGGATGCCTGGGTGCAGTTCAAGCCCGGCTACTATCTCTACGCCATCATCTTTCTGGTCTTCGACGTCGAAGTCGTTTTCCTGCTGCCCTTTGCCACCGCATTCACCGGCTTCGGCATCGCCGAGTGCCTCGGCATGGCCGTCTTCCTCTTACTCTTGATCGAAGGCCTCGCATGGGCCTGGTGCAAGAACGTACTCACCTGGTCATAACGGCACGTCAAAAGGTATAGCGATGAATGAAGCACTCAAAACCGAGCTCGGCAAGCAGGGCATCTTCGCCACCTCACTGCAGGAGCTTTACAACTGGGGCCGCCGCAGCTCGCTCTGGCCGCTGAACTTCGGGCTCGCCTGCTGCGCTATCGAAATGATCGCCACCACCATGGCCCGCTACGACCTTGCCCGCTTCGGCGCTGAAGTCTTCCGCCCATCGCCGCGCCAGGCCGACCTGATGATCATCGCCGGCACCATCACCAAGAAGATGGCGCCGCAGGTTGTCCGCCTCTACAACCAGATGCCCGAGCCCAAGTACGTCATTTCCATGGGCGCCTGCGCCATCTCCGGCGGGCCCTTCAAGCAGGGCTACAACGTGCTCAAAGGCATCGACCGCTACATCCCCGTCGACATCTACATCCCGGGCTGCCCGCCGCGTCCCGAGGCGCTGATCGACGGCTTCATGGCGCTGCAGAAGATCATCGACGAGCAGGCCCTCACCGGCGCCAGCCGCCCGCGCCATCTCAACGCCGCCGAGCCCAGCGAGTTCATCATCCCGAAGTTCGGCGCACACGATCTCGAACCACCGCAAAACCCCGCTGTATGGCATGCACCTCTCGTCAACATCACGACCGCAGGCGAGGATACCTCTGGAAACGCTTAAGGCAGATATCGAAACGAACTTGCCCGGCTGCGTCGTCGAGATCATCTCGAACCCCAGCCCATCGGCACAGCACTCGCTGCTGGTCGATGCGGAGCACGCCTTTGCCGTCGCCACCTTCCTCCGCGACCAGCGAAACCTCGACTACTGCTCGAACGTCACTGGCATCGACTGGCCGCTTAAAGAAATCTCGCAAAAAGTGAAGGTAAAGAAGCTCGTCGACGACGTCGAAACCGAAGTCGAAGAAGTGCAGAAGTCCCTCACCGGCGGATACCTCGAAGTCGTCTACCACCTCTACTCGATGGAACTGAAGACCGGCCCCGTCATCCTGCGTATGCGCACCGCAGACCGCGCCGACGGCGTCCATCTGCCGTCGCTCACTCCCATCTGGCGCAGCGCCGACTTCCAGGAGCGGGAGATCTTCGATCTCTACGGCGTCACCTTCGACGGCCACCCCGACCTCCGCCGCATCCTGATGTGGGACGAGTTCACCGACCACCCCATGCGCCGCGACTACGTCGAACCCGATGACTACGAGTACGAGCCGACAGCGCATGACGAAGTGCTGCGCAAGACCGAAGCACATTATGCCAACAAGGCCGGAGACAACAAGTTCGGAGATAGCGCCGTATGAGCACATCCGCCATCGCGCTTCCGCCCGGCGCTTCGCTTACGGACAACGGCGACACGCAGCTCCTCGAAGTCTCGATGGGCCCGCAGCACCCGTCCACGCATGGCGTCTTCCGCATGGATGTCGCACTCGACGGCGAGACCGTCGTCAAGCTCAAGCCTATCTTCGGCTATCTCCATCGCAACCACGAAAAAATCGCCGAGGACGAAACCTACCTCGGCTCCATGCCCTACACCGACCGCCTCGACTACTTCTGCTCGCTGACCAACAACTGGGCTTATGCGCTGGCGGTTGAGACCC
>Ga0207652_10002114_pt1 | contig 17039 bp, 17 predicted proteins | sample KBSC63BmetaG_FD_184334 | JGI IMG/M metagenome (GOLD analysis project Ga0207652, IMG submission 184334) | Corn rhizosphere microbial communities from Kellogg Biological Station, Michigan, USA - KBS C6-3B metaG (SPAdes) (version 2) | ecosystem: Host-associated > Plants > Roots > Rhizosphere ... | reverse complement strand
AGTCGGCCCGGATCTGGTCACGCAGCGACGCGTCAATGCCGAGTCGAAGACGCAGATTGCGCGTCGTATCGTTGTCCACCGGCAGGAACTCGATCGACTTGATCGTCCCGGCGAATTGCCCGGCGACGAGCACCGTTCCACCAGTCATCAGCCCATTCGCGTTGGCGAGATACGCCGTCAACTCGTAGCGCCGGTGAAAGAGGTTCGCGGTTTGCCCCAGCTTGTAGACCGCGACGCCGAGCACACCGAGCGCGGCAAGAATGACAACCCCGACCTTGAGCTGTTCCCACGTGATGACCGACGATCGCTTCATGCCGAGGCCCCACCGAGAAAGTCATTGATGTAACGGTTGTCGCTTCCCGTCATCTCCTCCGGCGTGCCGAAGAACGTGATGTGATGGTCGTAGAGCAACGCGACCTTGCTCGCCATGCGAAATACGGAGCGGATGTCGTGCGAGACGACGACGCTCGTCACATTGAGCTCGTGTTGCAGCTTCAGGATGAGCTTCGTGATCGTCGCCGTCGTCAGCGGATCGAGCCCGGACGTCGGCTCGTCGTAGAGCATGATCTCCGGGTTGTTCGCCATGCCGCGCGCGATGCCGACGCGCTTCCGCATGCCGCCCGACAGCTCGGCGGGAAACTGCTCCATGACCTGGTCGGCATCGAGATCCACGAACTCGAGCTTCTCGCGAACGCGCGTCTCGATCTCGTCGTCGTCCATCTGCGTGTGCTCACGCAACGGGTAGGCGACGTTCTCGAACACACTCATCGAGTCGAAGAGGGCGGCGCCCTGAAAGACCATTCCCATTTTCTGCCGCACCAGGAGCGCCTCGTCGAACGTGAGCGATGTGATGTCTTCGCCGTCGATGCGGACCTGTCCGCGATCGGGCACGAGCAGCCGCAGAATGAGCTTGAGGATCGTGGACTTTCCCGTACCCGATTCGCCGACGATGGCGACCGTTTCGCCGTCGAGTGCATGGAACGACACGTCCTCGAGCACCGGCGTATCGAACGCGAGCGAGACATTATCCACTTCGACAACCGCGCGCGGCGCCGCCGGCTCGCGGGTCTGACGCGGCGTTTCCGGCGCCGGGGTGTCGCCGGCGAGCTCGCGACGAATCGCGGCCCGAACCGACCGGCCCTGATCGGAGCTCCGGCGCGTCGGTTCATCGGCCATAAGTCAACACCGACAACAGGATTTGCGTGATGAAGTAGTCGACAATCAGAATCAGGATGCTCGACGTCACGACCGTACGCGTCGTCGCCTGCCCCACGCCCTCGGTGCCGCCCGTCGTACCCAGGCCGAAGTAGCACGCCGTGATCGAAATGAGCGCGCCGAAGACGAACGGCTTCGAGAGCCCTTGCACGAAATCGTTCGGAATGACGCGGAGCGCGAATCCGTCCGCCGCGATCTGCGTCCATACCGTCCGCCAGTATTGCGTCGTCGGCACGCCGACGACGAACGACGCGATGATGTTGCCGCCGATGATCCCGATGAAGTCATTGATGATCGTCAGCACGGGAAGCATCACCAGTGCCGCCAGGACGCGCGGCGTGACGAGCTTCTTGATCGGGTCCGTGCCGAGCGTATTGAGCGCGTCGATCTGTTCCGTCACGCGCATCGATCCGAGTTGCGCCGCGATCCCCGATCCGACGCGGCCCGCGACCATCAGGCCGGCGAGCACCGGTCCCAGCTCCCGGATCATCGACGCCGAGACCAGGTTGCCGATGTAGATGGTCGCGCCAAAGGTCTTGAGCTGAACAGACGATTGGAGCGCCAGCACCATGCCCGTGAACATCCCGGTGAGCAGGACGATGCCGAGCGACTTGACTCCGATCTCGTCCATCTGCTGCACGACGTCCTGCGCGTAGAACGGACGTGCGAAAATGAACCGGAGTGATTTCCCGGCGAGGACGAAGTATTCCTGAAGTGTCAGGACTCTCGACTTGGCGGCGTCGTTGAGCCGTATGAGGAGTTCGGGCAAGCGAGTGCGGTCGAGGGTCTTTCAACCGCCCGGGGGACGGCCACGCGGCGGCGGTCGAGTCCGGAAGGGGCAAAGCTTGTGCCGAAGGCTGCCGTTGCTAGGTTCACCGCCCATGCCCCAGTCCGTTTCGCGAGACCGGATCGCGACGTTGCTCGAGGAGGCGTCCAAGCGCCGGGTGGCGGTCGTCGGTGACGCCATGCTCGACATGTATCTACATGGCGACGTCGACCGTATCTCGCCCGAGGCCCCAGTGCCGGTCGTTCGCGTTCGCGAGAGGCGCCACGCGCTCGGCGGCGCGGGGAACGTCGCGCAAAACGTTCGGGCGGTCGGCGCCCATTGCCGCCTCGTCGCCGCGATCGGCGACGACCTCGGCGGCACGCGCCTTCGGTCGATGCTCGCCGAGATCGATGCGTCGGTCGAATCACTCGTCACCGTGGATCGCCCAACGACGACCAAGACGCGCATCGTCGCCCGGTCGCAGCAAGTGGTCCGCGTGGATGAAGAGGAGGACGCGGACCTCGATGGAAGCGAAGTGGAGCGCTTACTGGAGGCGGTGGCGCAAGCCGTCAGCAGCGCGGACGCCCTCGTTCTCGAGGACTACAACAAGGGCGTTCTTGTTCCGCGCGTGATCGAATCGGCGATCGAGGCCGCGCGTGCCAAGGGAATCCCAATCGTCGTCGATCCGAAGTACCGCAACTTCTTCCTGTATCGCGGAGCCACGATCTTCAAGCCGAATCGGCGCGAGCTCGAAGCCGCGTTGGGCGCGGCCGTGGACCTCGAGCATCCGAAGGCGCTGCCCGCGACGTTCGAGCGACTCGGCGTCGACAATCTTTTGCTCACCCTCGGCGAGCGCGGGATGATGTTGATTTCGTCGCACGGCGAGATCATGCACGTGCCGACGGCGGCGCGAGAGGTGTACGACGTCGTCGGTGCCGGTGACACGGTGACGGCCTATCTCGCGGTGATCCTCGCGTCGGGTGGCTCGACTGCCGAAGCCGCGGTCATCGCGAACTACGCGGCGGGAGTCGAAGTCGGGAAGCTCGGCGCGGCAACGGTGTCGCCGCAGGAAGTGCTCGACGCGTTCGACGCGGCCGCGGCAGAGGCGATTGATGCCGGCGCGCGCTGACTTGCGCGGCCGGGCTTAGCTTCCTATCTACGCAGTGCGGGCCCGTAGCTCAGTCGGTTAGAGCAGTGGACTCATAATCCATCGGTCGCAGGTTCGAGCCCTGCCGGGCCCATCGCCGTTTTCGCACCACCGGACATCGATTAGGTTTCGCCCTTCGGGTCGCGTAGCTCAGCTGGTTAGAGCGCCGGTCTCACATACCGGAGGTCCGGGGTTCGAGTCCCTGCGCGACCATTGATCTGCCGAGCCGCCGAGAAGCCGAGGCGCCGAGCAGCAAGGAAAAAGCCCCGCTTAGCGCGGGGCTTTTCCGTTTCGGACGTCGGCTCCGGCGCGACGCAAGCGGCCGGCGAGCGCTTCGTCGACCCGTGCCTGGACGAGGAGATGTTCCCCGTCCATGCGCTGATCGATCACTTCGCCTTCGCGGTGGATCGAAGCGAGAAGCCTCCCGTCCGACGGCGACATCCGGATCTCCGTCACCGGACGGCGCGTCCGGCTGGCGGCAGTCAACGCGCGACGCAGCGGCTCTAGCCCACCCTCAGTCACGGTCGACACGAATACCGACGACGGCACCAGCGCGGCGATCCGTTCCTGCATGGCCAGCAGCGTGTCGTGATCGAGCAAGTCGGTCTTGTTGAAGACGAGGAGCTTCGGCCGGTCGCCCACCTCGAGCTCGTCGAGCACCTGATCGACGACGACGCGCTGCTCTTCCCACGTCGGACTGCTCGCGTCGATCACGTGGAGCAGGAGATCCGCCTCGCGTGTCTCCTCGAGCGTCGCGCGAAACGACGCGACGAGATGGTGCGGGAGCTTGCGAATGAACCCGACGGTGTCCGTGAGCAGCACGTGCGCGTGATCGCCGAGGTCGACGTCGCGCGTCAACGGGTCCAGCGTCGCGAACAGGCGATCTTCGACGAGCACCTCGCGCGCGCCGGACAGCGCACGAAGAATCGACGACTTGCCGGCGTTGGTGTAGCCGACGAGCGATGCCTTGAACTCGTTGGCCCGCGATTGCCGTTGAATGGCGCGGCCGCGCTGCACGTCCTGCAGCCGCTCGCGGAGAATCTTGATGCGATGGTTGATCAGCCGGCGGTCGGTCTCGAGCTGCGTTTCACCAGGGCCGCGCATGCCGATACCGCCGCGGAACTTCTCGAGGTGGGTCCACATGCGCGTGAGGCGCGGCAACATGTACTCGAGCTGCGCCAGCTCCACCTGCATCTTGGCTTCGCTCGTTCGGGCGCGCGTCGCGAAGATGTCGAGGATGAGCTCCGCGCGGTCCATCACGCGGCGCCCGATCGCGTCTTCGATGTTCTTGCCCTGGCTCGGCGAGAGCTCGTCGTCGAAGATGACGAGCGTCGCGCCGGCGTCGCCGACGCGATCGCGAAGCTCATCGATCTTGCCGCTGCCGAGATAGGTCCCAGGGTGTGGACGGTCGATCTGCTGCGTCATCTCGCCGACGACGACCGCGCCGGCCGTGTCGACCAGCTCCTCGAGCTCGCGGAGGTGACCGTCGACGGCGCGGCGCGCGCCCGGGCGTTTCAGCGGAGCGCCGACGAGGAGGGCACGCTCGATCGGCTGCTCGACAAGAATGGGTTCGCGGCTGATGCTCAGAACCCTCGCGTCAACGAATAGGTCAGCGGGCGACTCCAGTTGTCGTAAAGCGGCCGGTCTGAGAATACGGTACCGTGAAGTTGCCGACACTGGACGCGACCGTCACGTCGCCCATGACGTGATAGTCTACCGCACCTGTGCCGAGAATGCTCTTGCCCGCCGTGCCGATCCCGGAGTACGTGAACGATACCGGAATCGTCACGGTCGTCGAGTCACGATCCTGGACGGTAAAACGGCTGTCCAGCGCACCCGTTGCCAGCGTCACGCTGTCACCGGCCAGGGCCACCTTGTACGTCAGACGCGTCGCGTCGAGGCGATAGTGGTTCGGGTTATAGACGCTGAGCAGCACGTCCAAGCTGCCTCCCGTCAGGCCCAAGCCACGCACTTTGACGTCGCGGAGATGCACCACCGGTTGCTCGAACCCGGCGCGTCCGAGTGTCGAACAGGCAACGCCCGCGGTCACTACCGCCGCCGCGGCTACTGCTACTACGAGTTTTCTCATCGTGATTTCCCCCCCGTCGATTCCCCGTTGAAACCCCAATCCCCCCGTCACGGCTACTTCTCCTCCGATTTACGCCGCAGCTCCTCCCACCACGCCAGCCGCTTCGCAATCTCCTTCTCGAACCCGAACGGTCCGGGCTCGTAAAAGCGCGTCCCACGCAGCGCGGGCGGCAGGTACTCCTGCGGGATGTATGCCTCCGGCGCGTTGTGCGCGTATTGATACCCCGACCCATACCCCAGTTCCTTCATCAGACCCGTCGGCGCGTTCCGAATGTGCATGGGCACCCCTTCCGCCGGATGCGCACGTGCCGCGTCGAGCGCCGCACTGAGGGCCACCTTTGCACTGTTCGACTTCGGCGCCGTCGCCAGATAGACGATCATCTCAGCGAGCGGAAGATAGCCTTCCGGAGGCCCCAACATGTGATATGCGTCACGCGCTGCCACCGCGAGCTTGAGCGCTTCCGGATCGGCAAGTCCGATATCCTCGGCCGCCATGGCGATCGCGCGACGAAACATGATCATCGGATCGGCGCCGCCTTCGATCATGCGTCCCATCCAATAGAGCGCCCCCTGAGGATCGCTTCCACGCAGGCTTTTGTGGAAGGCGCTGAGCATGTTGTATGTCTCTTCGCCGCCTTTGTCGTAGCGAGCAAAGCGCAGTTGCATCGCGTCGCGAATCCCTTCCACGGTGATTCGGCGGTCAGCGCCGACGTGGTTCGCGGCCGCCTCGAGAATCGTCAGCGCGCGTCTGGCATCTCCGTCCGATTGTTCGGCGAGCAGTTGTTCCGCGTCCGGCTCGAGAACGAGATTGCGATCGCCGAGCCCACGGTCCGCGTCGCTCAGCGCACGAGCGACCAGACCGCGAATGTCGTCGGCGCTGAGCGGCTCGAGCACGAAGACGCGAACCCGCGACAGCAGCGCGCCGTTGATCTCGAACGACGGATTTTCCGTCGTCGCGCCGATGAGCGTGATCGTCCCCGACTCGACGTGCGGAAGAAAGGCGTCTTGCTGCGCTTTGTTGAAGCGGTGGATCTCGTCGGCGAACAGGATCGTTCCGCGACCCATGCGCAGGCGGCCTTCAGCCTCGCCGACGATTTCGCGGACGCGTGGCACGCCCTCCGTCACCGCCGAGAACGGAACGAACTCGCGATCGGTGTAGTGTGCGATCACCCGCGCGATCGTCGTCTTTCCGGTTCCCGGCGGGCCCCAGAAGATCATCGAACCGACGCTTCCCTTCTCGATCGCTTCGCGCAGCGGCTTGCCCGCACTGAGCAGATGTCGCTGTCCCACGACTTCGTCGAGGGTGCGTGGCCGCATCCTCGCCGCGAGCGGTTCGGGAACGGATCGCCCGAACAGCGACCCAGTGCCGCGTCCGCCGGGTCTAGCTTCCTCGTCGCGCCCGCCCCCTCCCCTTCGGCGCTCAGCCACGGTTCACTCCCTTCTCCTCTCAGAGCGACGCGAGTGACCGCGCGGCAAAGTACAGGCCGCAACCGGCAACGAAGCTGAGCGGAATACGAACGCCGGGTCGATCTTGGAGCTCGGGAACCAGATTCGACGCGCCGACGTAAAGCGTGACGCCGGCCGACACGGCGAGCCCGTACTGCCGGAGGAGCGCGAGATGTTCCGTCAGCAGAACACCGGCGATCGTGCTCAGACCGAGCGCCGTGGCCGCGAGAATTGCCGTCCGACGTCTGGCGCCTGCCGCAAGAAAGAGACTCGAGATCGCGAGGCCTTCGGGAAACTTGTGCAAGAGGACGGCGATGAAAACGAGCAGGCCCAGCGAGCTGCTGACGCGCAGTCCGCTGGCGACAGCGACGCCGTCGACGAACGTGTGCATGAGCAACCCGACGAGCGCCGACATGCTCACCAGCTCGGACACCGAGTGCGTTTCTTCACCGAAGTGGAAATGCCGCCCGATGGTGTGCTGGGTCAGGTGCACCAGAACGTACGAGGCCAGCGCAACCGCCGGAGCAAGGGCGCCGGCCACCTCGATGGATTTCGGAAAGAGGTCGACCACCGATACCGCGATGAGAAAACCGGCCGCGAACGAGAGCAACGCGTCGAGCGCTCGCAGACTCCATGTCGCGCGCGACGTGACGGCCACGGCGCCGAGCACGTTCGCCAGAGCCGCGGCGATTCCGTACAGAAGTTCCGGTGGGATCACGCGGGCTTGAGCCCGAGCCGCTCCGCCGCGGCCGTCACCGCGTTCACGAGATCAGGCGCCGCGGGAAAATGCTGGCGATTCGTTTTCCAGCTTTTCGTGCGCACGCGAATCTGCTCTTCGAGGCCCTTGCCCTCGAGCAGATACAGCCAGCGATCGGTTCGCGCGTAGATGAACAGCTCGAGGTACGGGTTGAGCGTCAGCTGATCGTCGGAGGTGAAGACCGCCAGCTCGACGCCGCCGTAGCGGGCGAGTAAGACCTTCAGCCGGGCAACGGCCTCGCGCACGTCCGGCAACGCGATCGCCTCGCCGGACCAGGTGCGACCGCTCCGGAGATCCTCGATCGCGATGTCGACGGCGGGCGGCAATTGCTCGCTCAGCGCGTAGAACAGATCGACGACGCGCTCCGCGTTCGCCACCACGTGCGCCGTGAACAGGTCGTCGGTCTGCTCGAAGGTGAACCCGTCCGAGCTCACGCGGAAACGCCGCCAGATCGAAGCCTCCGGTTGTCGTCCGCGAAAGAACATGGCGCTCCTGTGAGTGACTACGACGTCCGCTCGCCGGACGCCTGCAGCCGCTTTGCTTCTTGCAACAGCCAGTCCGTCGTATTGCGCGCGGGATCCTCGATCACCGCGGTCATCAGCGATCGGAGAATCTTACCCAGCTCTGGACCGGCGGGAATGCCCGCGCGCCGGAGGTCCTCCCCGTCGACGGCGAGGGAGCCGAGGTCGAGTGGATCGCGAAACGCGATGACGAGCATTCGCCGGTATAGCGCGTGAACCGCCGCCGGCGCGGGGCTGCGCTGCCCGCTCACTCGCGCCGCCGACCACACGGCGGTCGCCAGGCGCATGAACATGCCGACGCGAGTTCGCGTAATTGCCGCGACCCAACGCCGCAGCTCCGCATCCACAGGGCGGCGATCTCCGACGAGGGCTGCCGTAATCGCCTCACCACACGATTCCCAGCTCTCGAGGAGCGCTCCCACAGTTTGAATCTCGAGCTTCGAGCTCTTCAACTGCACGAGCTGGCGCACCGCGGCCATGTGGCCGAGCGGCGCGAGCAGGCCCGCGGTGCGAAGCATTCGTCGCGCCGGACGCCGCGCCAGTGTCGGACGCGCGAGATAATCCGGCACGCTCAGCGCCGCATCGCTGGCCTTCGCCAATGAAGGGATGAGGGTCGCGAACGCACCCGTGTCGCGCCACAGCCGCAGGGCGCGACTCGGGCAGTTCACCTGCTCCATCGTCTTGTCGAGCTCCTGCTTCACACGCTCCGCCGAAAGTCTGCCCAGATACGGCGAGCTCGCATCGAGGGCACGCCGCGTCGGTGCGTCGATCGAGAAATCGAATCGCGCCGCGAATCGGATCGCACGCAATGCACGGAGTCTGTCTTCGCGCATCCGCGCGTCGGCGTCTCCCACCGCGCGGACAACGCGCCGCCTCAGATCGCCTTGGCCGTCGAACGGGTCCCGCACTTCCTGGGTGCGCGGCGAATACGCGATCGCGTTGATGGTAAAGTCCCGCCGCGCCAGATCGTCGTCGAGCGACGCGCCGAACTCCACGACCGCGTGGCGCCCGTCCGTCTTGACGTCCCGCCGAAACGTGGTGACCTCGTGCATCGTCCCCGATTGATCGAGGACGCCAACGGTTCCGAACTCGATCCCTACCGGAATGGTCCGCTTGCCAAAAAGCCGACGCACGTCTTGCGGGGTCGCCGAGGTCGCCAGGTCCCAGTCGAGGTGGGGGTGGCCAAGTAGCGCGTCACGAATCGCGCCGCCCACGCACCAGGCTTCGAAACCGGCCTCTTCGAGTCGGCCGGCGATCTCGAGGACGGCGGCCGGCGGGTTGAGCGGCGTCATCGGTGAATGGGGGGAGAGTTCAGCTGCGCGGTTGGAGAATAGCCGCGCTCGTGGCGCGATTGAAGGTGGTTTCCCACTACAACTTGGAGCCACAAATGCCGATATTTCGCCAGAGTGAACGTTTGGAAGAACCCGAGCCCGGGGAACCCGGTTTGAGCCAGTTGGAGCAGGTCCTCGCGACGTCCAGCGCCGTGGAAACCTTCAAAAGGGCCGTTCGCAGTTATTGCGAGACGGGGACCGCCGACCATATCCACGTTGAGGGCTCTGCCCCGCGGATCAAGGTCCGCCGGGTCCTCACGCAGGTGCTCGCCGCCGAGCCTCAACTTCCGATCGAGCGTATCGCAGTTCGGGCCCGATCTGGCTGCTCCGACTTCGTCGGCACGATTCAGGTTCAAACGGCGAGCGAGACCCGCGTCTACGAGTTCGTATGGGATTGCCGGTGGCGCGCCGAACAGGAAGGCTGGATGGACTGCTTTGGCTTTCCCGACCAGATTCGCGCCGCGCGCGAGTACGATTGGCGCTGCTTCGTCCGCTGGGAACCGGTGCGACGCGCCAGCTAAGCGCCCTCGCCCTCCATCAACTCGCGCAACTCCGAGATCGTTAGTCCGGCCCCGAGGCCGAGCATGAGATCGATGCGCGCCTGCTGCGGACGACGAGCCCCCGCGAAGATCGCCCCGCGTTCCGCCAGACGACGCCCGCCGCCAGGGTAACCGTACGTGCACCCGACCCGCCCGCGCCCCGAGCGCGAAGTGATGACGACGGGTTTGTCCTCTTCGATCCAGCGGCCGATTCCGTCGACCATCGCGGGCGGCACGTTCCCGCGGCCCATCGCCGCGACGACGATTCCCCTTCCCTCGGACCGCGACGCGTCGAGGAGTCTCGAGTCCGCGCCGGCGTACGCGTAAACGATGTCCACCGGTTCCGCGAGCGCAGGCGGATCCAGCAGCGGTGCAGTTGCCGGCAGCGCGCGCCGAAAGATCACGCGTCCGTCATCGATGACGCCGATCGGACCCAGGCCGGGACTGTCGAAGGCGTCGAGCGACGACGTGTGCGACTTCGTGACGTCGAGCGCGGTGAAGATCCTGTCGGACATGAACACCATCGTCCCGCAGCCGCGTGACTCCGCTGCGGCCGCGACGCGCACGGCGCCGGCAAGATTCCCTGGTCCATCCCATCCGAGCTCGCTCGACGTGCGCATCGCGCCGGTGAAGACGATCGGCTTCTCGCCGTCGACGGACCGCGCGAGCAGGTAAGCCGATTCCTCGAGCGAGTCGGTCCCGTGAGTGAGTACCACGCCGTCGACGTCCGCGCGCCCGAGATGACCGACGATTCGTTGACGGAGCGCCCACATCCGGCTCGGCGTCATGTGCGGGCCGGGGAACGCGCCCCAATCGTCGATCTCCAGATCGGCCAACTGGTCGATGCCCGGTGCCAGCGCAACGATGTCGCGGCCACTCAAGGTCGGAACAGCGCCTCCCAGCGTGGGATCGTGGCACATCGCGATCGTTCCGCCGGTGAATAGAAGAACAATCATCCGGCGAGAACGCTCCCACCGTTGACGTTGAGGATCTCGCCGGTGATGTGCCGTGCGAGATCCGAGCAGAGAAACACGATCGGGCCGGCGATGTCGCGCGGCGTTGCAATGCGCCCGATCGGAATTCCCGCGGCGATGCGTTCGCGGCCACCATTCGCGAACGGCCCGGCGCACATTTCCGTCTCGACCCACCCCGGGGCGACGCTGTTCACCGTGATGTCGCGTCGCGCGAGCTCCGGCGCCAGCGATTTGACGAGCGAGATCACCGCGCCCTTCGACGCCGCATAGTCGGCGTGATACGCTTCGCCGCGCTGGCCCGCGGTGCTCGACACGAGCACGATGCGGCCGTGATCGGACATCGCGCGGATCGCCGCGCTCGCCGTGTAGTAGACCGAATCGACGTTTTCGGCCATCGTGCGCCGCCACTGGCCCGACGTCATCTCGGCGAATGCCACGTCGTCGCACGGCCAGATGCCGGCGTTACCGACGAAGAAATCCAGCCCGCCGAGCGCGTCAGCCGCGGCCTGCACCAACGCTTCGGCGCCTTCGGAGGTGGAGATGTCGGACGCGTGCGCGACCGCGGTGACGCCATGCGCGGCACGCAACGATCCGACGAGCGCTTCCGCGTCGGACCGACGACTTCGATAGCCGATCGCGACGTGCACGCCCTCCTCGGCGAAAAGCTGGGCGACGGCCGCGCCAATGCCGCGCGATCCGCCCGTTACAAGCGCGCGTTTTCCTCGAAGTCCGTTCATAGCTCGCGTTCCACGAGATCGCAGATCAGATGTTCGATGCAGAGGTGGAGCTCCTGCGCGCGATCGGTGCGCTGCGTCGGGATCACGACGGAATGATCGGCGAGGGATCGAAGCTTGCCGCCGTCTCGAGCGCTGAAGGCGAGCACACGCACTCCCTTGGCGCGCGCCGCTTCCGCCGCGCGCAACACGTTCGGCGATTCCCCGCTCGTCGAATGAATGATGAGGAGATCACCGGGTCCGGCGAGTGCCTCGACCTGTCTCGCGAAGATGGCGTCGAATCCGAGGTCATTGCCGGCCGCGGTGATCAACGACGTGTCGGTCGTCAGGGCGATCGCGGGATATGCGGCGCGGTCGCGTACGTAGCGAACGACGTACTCCGTGGCGAGGTGTTGCGCGTCGGCTGCGCTCCCGCCGTTGCCGCAGAAAAGCAGCTTGCCGCGGCGACTCACCGTCTCGCGCACCATTTCGTGCGCGCGCGCGAGCTCGGGGCCCAGGTCTCGCGCCACAGTCGACGCGAGCGCGGCGAGCTCGCTCAAGCCCTTCGCGAAATGGTCCGAGACCCCGCCGGAATCGGAGCCTGCTGGCTGAGACATGCGATGATCTAGTCGGAGGAAGGTGAGGCCGGCCCGAGAACGAGCTCGCGCAGTCGCCGGATCATCCCCAGCTGCAGCTTGATCGGCGGCACCGGCATGACATCCTGATCTTCGAGAAGACGACGCGGGTTGTCGCGCGTCAGCAGATTCGCCACGTCCGCATCTGCGACTTCGGCGAGCCACTGCCGCGCTGCGCTGAGCGATCGCTTGTCGACGTGCGTGTCGCTCGCGAAACAGTCCACCAGGCCACGCGCGAGCAACTCCTCGCCGAATCGGTGCATCCGCTTGGGGCCGAGGATCGCCGTGACGTCCATCTGGATCACCGCTCCCGACGATCGCCACGCCGCCACAAGGTCGGCGGTACAACCCCAGTAGCGCTCCGGATGCGCGACGACGGGGACGAGGCCCCCCATGCGGAGTCGCAGGAACTCCTTGGCCGCCGCGGGCGGAAGGCCCATGCGCGCGAACTCGACGAGCCGCGCCGTCGACCCGCCGAGGCCAAGCCGCGGATCGCTCAGATCGACGCCGGGCGCGTCGAGGAGAATCTCGAACCCAAGCAGGAGGCGCGGTGTCGCGGGCGCGGCTGCGATGAGCGTCGTAAGCAAGTCCGCATTGCGATCGTGCGGCGCGTAGGCGGCGTCGGTCGCATCGAGATGCGGGGTACAGACGACGACCTCCACACCGTCGCGCGAAAAGCGCTGCAGAACGCCGACCGACGCCTCGATGGATCGCGATCCGTCGTCGACGCCGGGCAGCAGGTGCGTGTGGATGTCGATCATTCGACGATCGCTCCGAGCCGCTCGATGGCGCGCGTCGTCGCATCGACCAACGTGTCCGGCGACGCGGCGGCGCACTCGAGCGAATACGTCGCGAGCGCGTCCACGGTCAGGAGATCGAGGGCCGAGTCACGCGTCAGCGTCGGCCGCGCCGTCAATTCGCGCAACAATCGCGCGGCGGCGCCGACCAGCACGTCGGAGCTCGCCTCGCCCGCGGCGTCCGGCCCAAGGACTTCGACGATTCGCTGCAGCAGTCGTGGCGGCGGAGCCGGGGTTCGCGTCTCCAGCCACTCGCGCAGGATCACGAACGATGCGTGAGCGCGTCGCGCACCAGCTCCGGCGCGCGAGCCAAGGCGTCGTCGAGCCGCGACGCGTCGGGGATGCCCGCTTGCGCCATGTGGGGCTTGCCGCCGCCCCGTCCACCGGCCGCCGCGGCGATGTCCTTGATCAACGCATCGGCACGCACGCCGCGTTCTCGAAGATCGTCGGTCACGACGACGAGCAACGTGTTCTTGCCGTCCTCGAAGCTCGCCGCCAGCACGCCGACGCCGCTGCCGAGCTTCTCGCGAATCGCGTCGCCGAGCGCTTGTAGCTCTTTGACGTCGCCCGCTCGCACGACGCCGGAGACCAGACGCGACCCGTTGGTCCCCCCCCCGATCGACTGGGCGCGACCGATGAGCGTTTGGAGCTGATCGCCGCCGCCACGCATCGCTTCGTCGAGCCTTCGCTCGAGCACTCGGCGTTCTTCGAGCAGAGTGGCCACGCGCTTCTCCAAGCCGTCCGGAGACGTCTTCAGCAGCTCGGCCACTCGACTCAGCGTGTGTTCTTCGTTCCGGTAAACCGCGTAGGCCCCTGGTCCCGTCACTGCCTCGATGCGGCGGACACCGGCTGCCACACCGGTTTCCGCGAGAATCTTGAACACGCCAATCTGCGCCGTGTTGCGGACGTGCGTGCCGCCGCACAGCTCCATCGAAAAATCCGGGATGGAGACGACGCGCACGACGTCACCGTACTTCTCGCCGAACAGCGCCATCGCGCCGAGCAAGCGCGCTTCCTGGTACGGCAACTCGCGCGTCGTCACCGGCGCGCCACGCCAGATCTCGCGGTTCACGATCGATTCGATCTCTTGCAGCTTCTCAGGCGCGACCGGTCCGTGGTGCGTGAAGTCGAAACGCAGCCGATCGGGCGCGACGAGGGAGCCAGCCTGGTGCACCGCTTCGCCCAGAACCTGACGCAGCGCGGCGTGCAGCAGGTGCGTCGCGGTGTGATTGCGCTCGGTGTCGCGGCGACGGTCGCTGGGCACGAGCGCTCTCGCCCCACCGAATTTGAACGCGCCCGTGACGCGTCCGATCGCCGCGGGACGGCCGTCTACCTTTTTCACGTCGTCGACTTCGACCCGCCATCCGTCGCCGATGATCTCACCGCGATCGGAAATCTGGCCGCCCGATTCGGCATAGAATGGCGACTCTCGCAGAAGCATCGCGACGCGGCCGTCCGGGAGATGCTTCACCGCCGTGACCAGCGTGTCGATCTCGACGGTCTCGTAGCCGACGAAAGCCGCTTCCGCGGCGGCCCCTGGCGACACCTCCCAATCGGATAGCGTGTCCAGTCCACCGACGTCGACCGTCAGCCGCTTCGACTTGCGTTCCTCCTGCGAGCGCCGACGCTGTGTGTCCAGCGCGGCCTCGAAGCCGGCGATGTCCACGACATAGCCCCGCTCGCGGGCCATCAGCTCCGTGAGGTCGATCGGGAAGCCGAAGGTGTCGTAGAGACGGAACGCGTCCTCGCCGCTGATCGTACCGCGAATGTCCGGACCGCCGTCGGCGGTCTGGAGCGGCGCCAGCTGCTCGAAGCGAGCGAGTCCGCCCTCGATCGTGGAGAGGAAGCCCTGCTCCTCGACGCGCGTCGTGTTGATGATGTGGTGCGATCGCTGTTGCAACTCCGGATAGACGTCGCCCATTCGCGCGATCACCTCTTCGACGACTGAAACAAGCGTCGGCTCCTTGCGGCCGAGCAGCCAGGCGTGGCGAACGGCGCGTCGAAGGATGCGACGCAGCACGTAGCCTCGCCCCTCGTTCGACGGAAAGACGCCGTCGGCGAGAAGGAATGCGACGGCGCGAGCATGGTCGGCCAGCACGCGGAACGACGCGTCCTCGCTGCGCTCGTATTTCCTACCGACCGTTCGCTCGACCACTCGAATCAGTGGCTCGAACAGGTCGGTGTGGAACACCATCATCTCGCCTTGGGCGATCGCCGAGATGCGCTCGAGGCCTAAGCCGGTGTCGACGGATGGCCGCGGCAACGGCACGAGGGTGCCGTCCGGCTGCTTGTCGTACTGCATGAAGACGAGGTTCCAGAACTCGATGAAGCGGTCCTTGTCGGAACCTTCGATGAACGCCTCGAGCGAGAACTCGTCGCGATCGAGCTCGGTCCATTCACCGGTCGCGCCTTCCGGAAATTTCCAGTCGCGCGCAAGCTGCGCCGCGTCGACGAAGATCTCCGAGCACGGGCCGCACGGTCCCGTATCGGCCATCTGCCAGAAGTTGTCCTTGTCGCCGAGGCTGTAGATGCGGGAGTCGGGCAACCCGGCAATCTCGCGCCAGAGAGCGCGGGCTTCGTCGTCGCTATAGTGGACGGTGACGCGCAGCAGCTTCGGATCGAGCGCCAACTCCTTCGTCACGAACTCCCAAGCGAAATGGATTGCGTCGCGCTTGAAGTAGTCACCGAACGAGAAGTTGCCGAGCATCTCGAAGAAGGTGAGATGCCGCGCGGTGTGGCCGACTTGCTCGAGATCGTTGTGCTTACCGCCGGCGCGGACGCATTTCTGCGACGTCGTCGCGCGACGATTCCCCTCGGGCGGCTCCTGCATGCCGAGGAACACCTTCTTGAACTGCACCATGCCCGCGTTCGTGAACAGCAACGTCGGATCGTCGCCCGGGACGAGGGATGAACTCGGCCGGATGGCGTGGGAATTTCGGGCGAAGTAGTCCAGGAATCGGGCGCGGATCTCGGTGGCACGCATATAAGAGAATATAGGCCGCCGAAGTGCGGGAATCAGCCGTCGGCGCCGGTCGGAGCGAGAAGCGTTTGCAGAGTCCGCGCGATGTCATCGCTGTCGTAGCCACGGCGCGCGAGAAAGGCGTACAGCCTTCGCCGCCGTGTCGCGTCATCCACCTTCGTCAGCATACGCAACTTCTTCCGCGCAACACGGTCGATCGACTCCGCCTCATCGATACCCTCTTCGTCGAAGACGGATTCGATCGCCTGTTGGGAGATCTCCCGCGATACGCCGCGTTTGGCGAGCTCCTGACCGATTCGGCGACGAGACAACCCGGCGCCGATCGCTTTGGAGCGCGTGAGCTGGCGCGCAAAGTTGACGTCGTCGAGGATGCCGGACGATTTGAGTCGCGCGATCGCGGCGTCGACGTCGAGCTCAGGCTCGCCTTTTTTGATCAGCAGGCGCCGCAACTCCGTAACGCCGCGCGAGCGGGCCTCGAGCATGTCGAGCGCGCGCTCGTAGGTACTGCGTTTCTCAGGCATGGAGGGAAAGGAAAGCCGGGGAGTCGCAGCCTGTTCCGAAGGGAGTTTCCGGGTCCCATCGTCGCAAGACTACTTCTCCCCGGCCAATGTGTGCAGCCGGTGTTGACCGTTTCCCTACTCTTCGACGACCTCGATCTCGCTGATCACCTCGCGAGGGCCGACACCGAGCAAGTTCTTCACTTTTTCTTCCACTTCCGTCATCAACGCCGGCGAGTCCTTGAGGTAGAGCTTTGCGTTCTCGCGGCCCTGGCCGATCTTCTGGCCATTGTAGCTGTACCACGCGCCGGATTTGTCGATGATCCCTGCCTCCGCCGCAATGTCCAACACCAGGCTCGCGTGGCTGATCCCTTCCGCATACATGATGTCGAACTCGGCCTGCTTGAACGGTGCGGCGACCTTGTTCTTCACCACCTTCACGCGGACGTGCGAGCCCACCACATCTTCTTTGTCCTTCACCGGCCCGATGCGGCGAATGTCGAGACGCACCGACGCGTAGAACTTGAGCGCTTTTCCACCCGTCGTCGTCTCGGGATTGCCGAACATCACGCCGATCTTTTCGCGCAACTGGTTGATGAACACCACCGACGTCTTCGACCGGGCGATGGAGCC
>Ga0207652_10002107_pt1 | contig 17083 bp, 20 predicted proteins | sample KBSC63BmetaG_FD_184334 | JGI IMG/M metagenome (GOLD analysis project Ga0207652, IMG submission 184334) | Corn rhizosphere microbial communities from Kellogg Biological Station, Michigan, USA - KBS C6-3B metaG (SPAdes) (version 2) | ecosystem: Host-associated > Plants > Roots > Rhizosphere ... | reverse complement strand
CGAAACGCGCATTGACTGGATTGTGTCTTTCGCCGAGTATCAAAGGGTATACTCTGGGACCTGCTCGTTGGCGCGCCTGAGGGGGCATGCACGACACACTCCGACAGTCGATGAAGCGGCCATCTATATGAGGCATCTCATATGATTCGCCAAAGGCTTCGCGGGATCCTCGGCGCGACGATCACGGCTTGCGTGCCGTGGACGGCGCTCGGCATCATCGTCGGCATCGTCCTGCAGCTACAACTCATCCCGGGAATGGTCATCTATTTGTCGTCTCCGATCCCGGGGGGCACCATTACCGCATGCGCGTTAGCGGGCGCACTTGTCGGCATCATCAACGGCCTCACGTTTTCGACGCTCATTCTCGCGACCGAGCGGGGCAAGAATGTCGACGAGCTCCGTCCGTGGCGTTTTGCGGCCTGGGGCGCTGTTGCAACGGCGGGTACCCTCGGCATCGTCTTTGAGAGTCTGCTCGTAGCAGGCATTGGCGCCGGGCTTGGAGCTGTCGCCGCAGTCGCGGCGCTGTGGACCGCGCGTCGAACGAGTGTGAATCCGCCTGCGGCCTCGGCGACGTGATCGTCATGCGTCGGATTGTCCTGGAACTGCTTCTTGCGGTCGCCGCGGCTGGCTTTCAGCGCGACGGAGGTGACGGCTCAGGCCCGCTTGCGGACGGGCAGGAGAAGATCCGCGCATTCGAGGAGCGCATGCGCGGAGCGTTCACGCGGCAGCAGGCGGCAGCGATCTTTGGCATGGTGGGACCACCGGAGCCGCCAGAAGGATTGCCGCTGCCCGCCGGCACTCGTCTGACGCCCTAGTCGACGGCCGCCAGCGCGCGCCGCGCAGCACTGAACGCTCGCTGAACGGTAGTCTTGTCGCAGCGAACGGTCGCACCTGTTGCGACGTCTCGTACCGTGCTGTAGCGTGCCCGCGTGCAAAAGCGCTCGATCCGCCCATGGATCCTCGTCTCCGCCGTCTGGATTCTTCCCGCCATCCTCGGCTCGCTGGACTCGCTGGCCCAGCAAGGGCTTTCGGGTCAACCGATTCATTTCCGCGATGTGCTCTTCAACGGACTCGATTGGCTGCTCTATGGCCTGCTGACGCCGTTCGTCATCGCGCTCTCGCGGCGATTCCCGCTCGCACGTCCTGTCCGGCCGCGGAACGTCGCCATTCATATTGTCTTCTCGATCCTGTTCTGCTTCGCGTGGGCCGGAGGCGGTACGCTGCTCAAGATGGCCTTGCAGCCGAATACGTTCGAGCGGGGCAGCATCGCCGAGTTCTATGTGAGTTGGGTGTTCACCACGTTTCCGTTCGGTGCGGGCGTCTACTTCTCGATCGTCGGCGTCGAACATGCGCTTCGGTATTTCGCAGAAGCGCGAGAGCGCGAGGCGCAGGTCGCGCGACTGGCTGACCAACTCACGAGCGCGCGCCTCGCGGCGCTGGAAGCACGCCTCAACCCGCACTTTCTCTTCAATAGTCTGAACACCGTGAACGTGCTCGTGCGCGACGGCGAGAATGTCGCGGCGACGCGCGTGATCGAACAGCTCTCGGACGTGCTTCGAACGACGCTGGGCCGCACTCGCGACAGCGAGGTCTCGCTCGACGACGAGCTGGCGCTGGCTCGCCAGTATCTCGCAGTGGAGCAGGCGCGCTTCTCCGACCGACTCCGTCCAGCGATCGACGTGCCGGCAGAGCTTCTCTCCGCCGCGGTGCCGAGCTTTGCGCTGCAACACCTCATTGAGAACGCCGTACGGCACGGCGTCGCGCGACGATCCGCCGCCGGTCGCATCGATGTGTCCGCGCGTCGCGATGGCGAGGTGCTCGAAATCACGGTGCGCGATGACGGTGGCGGATTGACCGGAGAGCCGCCGGCGCCGGGACACGGAATCGAGAATACTCGCGAACGGCTGCGCACCCTGTACGGCGATGCCGCGACGCTGGAGCTCATTCCGGCGCCAGGGCACGGGACGGTCGCGCGGCTCCGGATTCCATACCGCGAAATTCTCCTGCGAGAGGCGCGCAGTGACGACCACTGACAAGTGGCGCGTGCTGATCGCGGACGACGAGCCCGCCGCGCGCCGAGGCGTGCGGCAGCTGCTCGCGCCGTATGTGCGATACGTGGTGGTGAGTGAATGCCGAGACGGGCGGGAGGTCCTCAGCGCACTCGACGCTCTGAATCCGGATGTGCTCTTTCTCGACGTTCAGATGCCGGAGCTCGGCGGCTTCGACGTGATTCGCCGACGCACCGTCGAGCGAATGCCGGTCGTCGTGTTTCTCACCGCATACGACCAGTTCGCGCTCCGCGCATTCGATGCCGAAGCGCTCGACTATCTCGTGAAGCCGGTGAGCGAGGCGCGCTTCGCGGCGACCGTGAAGCGCGTCGAGAAGCGGCTCTGCGCAGGGCAACCGAACGGCGCGCAACGCGAGCAGAGCATCGTCGTGTCCACGTCGCGAGGCGTGATTGTGCTGCCACTCCGTGAGATCGATTGGATCGAAGCCGCTGATTATTACGCGCGCCTCTGGGTCGGATCCAAGAGCTATCTCCTGCGCGAGTCATTGCTTCAGCTCGAGCAGCGCATCGCTGCGCACGGTTTCGTGCGCGCGCATCGTCAGGCGATGATTCGCGTCGACGGCGTGCGCGCGCTGAACACGACTTCGTCGGGCGACCTGATCGCCGTGCTGACGAGCGGCGCGAAAGTACCGGTCTCTCGGCGGCGACGCGCTGCCGTCACGGCGGCAGTTCGCAAGCGCTCGCCGTAGCTCTATTTCGAGATCCGCTTCGCCTCCATCGTACCCGCGTCTCGCATCCACGTTTTGCCGCCGTCGACACTCCGATCCGCTCGCCACAAAAAGCTGTTGGCGTCGATCTGGAGGTAGCGAATGCGAGAGAGCACGTTCTTCCCATGCTGGACTGCGAAACGTGACACGCCGTCCGACCACGTGAGGCCTGGCTCGATCTCGCCGCTGCCCGGCCACGTGCCGAACATGTGCCATACCTTTCGCTCGGCGTCGAAGATGCGATACGTGTATAGGCTGACGTTCATCGCGTTCGATGGCTCGTCCGGCCGCCAACGGTCCTCGATCAATCCGCCGCCGGGCTTCTTCTCGAAGCTCCAATGTCCGGTGAATGCCGGCAGAAATCGACCATCGCCGTCGCGAGACTGAAACCGAAACTCCAGGTTCCGACAAAGGCGTCGTAGTCGGCTGGCGTACCAGCTTTGTTGGCTGTGTCACCGATCGCGAAATTGGCGCCGAGGGTGTCGGGCAATGGAATAGCCCGTCCCGCATCCGCCGACCCTTCCTCGAGCTGCCAATACGGGTTCACCCAGGTCGTACCTTGTTGCACGAACAGCTCGGTCGCGCGACCTCGGGTCGTGTCGCGCTTTCCGTTGGTCTCCACGATGAGTGCATAGTTCGACTGCACCAGCGCCGAGTGGCCCGATGATGATACGTGAGTATTCTCGAATATCACGTCGACGAAGCGGCTCGGCGAGCGAGCGAAGCCGCGCGCGCCGGCCATGATGTCAGTGCGCGAGTTCCATCGGGCCTCGCGATCGCGTCCCTCGAGCGTTGCGGCGGCTGGCGGAATGAATCGACGAAGCATCGCGGTGTCGTTGCGAAACCAGGCACGCCACACCGTGTCGCGTGCCGCGAAGAGCTCTCGCTCGAGGCCGGTGGTTTGGGCCGTCGCCGTGCTGGTGGCGAAGCCAAGGGCGAGCAGCGGGTAATGGATTTTCATGTCGCCACGCTGAGCCTTTCATCGCGACGACGCCAGCGCGAGTCAGGAATCGGCACCGCCGGTGCCGGGAGCGGCGCGATTCGTTAGCGGGTTGGGCAGATCCACGCGGCGGTCGTTCCCCCCGCCGGCGAGTAGCCGAAGCGTGGAACGATGTGCAGCGCCATGACGGCCCACGCGACGGCGACGCAGACTGCCGAACCGGCGAAGATTCCTCCCCTCCGATCGCGCCACGTGCGGCTGCAAAGCACGATGCCGGCCACGATCACGACCACGTTCGAGAGGAGGAACGTGACCAACGGAAAGCCGCACCGATGCCCGTAGGGCCACCAGAAGAGTGATGTCGCCAGCGTCGCGACGAGAACGAGCCGTGCCCAGATTCCAATGGCCGAGAGGCGCTCGCTGAATCGCTGTCTCGCCGCGATCTCCTGGATTCGTTGCAGCCGGATCTGCGTACGCGAGCGCTTGGGCGGGGCGACGGGTCTCGACGGCGCGGGCCGAGCGGCGACAACGCGCTTGGGCATCGATCGGACACGTTCTTCGCGGCGCTTCTCGTCGTACTCGCGCTCGATTTTACGAAGCTCGGCCTTCCAGTCGATGTTGGTCACGTGACGGCTGGGTGCGGGGGTGGAAACGATGCTGCCCAGACGCCGTTGCCCAGACGGCCTCAAGGCTCGCATCCTGGAGGCCAGTTTTCGGTGATCTAGGACATGGTTTTTCGCGGCAGGCAGGAATTACCAACGGTGCTTCGCGGTGCGCTGCGAAAAGATGCGCCGGGTGTACGCGAGGGATGATCAGGTTTGTAGCACGTTGCCTCGACGGTCCGGTCGCGTACTGTCTGCTGTAAAGTGACACCGTCTGGGAGATCAAAATGCCGCGCTGGTTGAGAGTCGTCCGCGGAGTGATCGGAACTGGGTTGACGTTCGCCGCGGGTGTAGGCGTGTTCGCGTCGGTGATCGGTGCGGCCGTGTGGCTCGCGGACCGCATCACGGCTCGCGAGCTGATGCAAATCGTCGGCAAGAGCTCGGTCGTCGCGTTCATCCTTGGCGTTGCATTCGCCGGCGTGCTCGCGATCGCCGCGCGCGTGCGTCGCGTCCACAAGCTGTCGCTCGGATTGGTCAGCAGTCTGGGTGCTGGAGCCGGGCTTCTCTACTGGATCGTGCTCGCGTTCAACGGCGGAAGGAATTGGTCGACGCGGGACGCGATCGCCAACTTCGTGCTTCTCACGCTCATGGGTGCAGGATCGGCCGCCGCGACCGTGATGATTGCACGGCGAGCCCGTTCGGCGTTGGATGCGGGCGACGGACTCAGCGGTCTCGGTGCGGGCGATGAGGAAATCGTTCCCAGCCGTCGCAACTCGACGGTGACCATTCCGAAACTCTAATTTGTCGCCGCTCGACAATGCGCATCGCGATCTCTGGTAGCCATGGAACGGGCAAGTCGACCCTCGTGCGAGAATTGGCCGACGGACTGCCGGACTTCATCGCGACCGACGAGCCGTACTATCTCCTGGCGGAGGAAGGCCACGCGTTCAGCCAACCGCCGACGTTCGACGATTTCATCGTGCTCCACGAGCGATCGCTCTCATTGCTTACACGGTCTTCGTCGCAGCAAATCCTGTTCGATCGATCGCCGGCTGACTACCTCGCGTATCTCGCCGCGCTGGAGCCGAGCGCTGTTTCGCGCGAGCAGATTGCCGATACGGCGGCCGCCATGTCGACGCTCGATCTCGTCGTCTTCGTCCCAATCGAGCAACCGGACTGCATCGGCGGCACGGAGGCGCCGCGACTTCGTCGTCGGGTCGACGAGATCCTTCGCGAAATGCTCGTCGAGAACGCATGGTCATTCGACGCATCCGTTCTCGAAGTCCACGGAACGCCGCGCGAGCGTGCCGACCAAGTTCGTGCCCATCTCTCTCAATGACGCGTCGGGTGGGTCGCCGATCACCGTCGTTGTTCACGCCAAACGCGAAGCATGCGCTTCTGCGTCGCCGCCCTGGTGATTCAGGGCATTGATATGATTGAGCCATCATTGCAAACTCTTATTGACTCCGTCGAAGCGCGGCGACTGCCGCGCGGCCGATGTTTGAGAAGGTACTGATGTATGAGCAAGATCAACCTTGTCTCTGCAAGTGCCATCGTCGTCGCGGTCGCGTGCCTCGGCGGCTGCTTTCATCGCTCAGGGCGGATTGGCGAGCTGGTGAACCTGCCACCGGGCCTCGACAGCGCCGCCACCGCGAAGTGGGTTGAGGCACAGCGCGCGGCGTGTCATGGAAAGCTCTTTCTCCTTCTTGATGAGGGAGGGGCAGTTCGCGACTTTGACAAAGCGCCGGTCACTGACAAACCACCGGTCGGTCGGTATTACACAGCCCTCGTGGGGGCCCAGTGTAACAGTCGATGACGGCCACACATTCCGAAGCCCACGCCCGATCGGCCCGCGATGCTGTCATTGAATGGCTCCTCGATTCAGATCCATCGATCCGGTGGCAGGTCATGCGCGATCTCGTGCGTGCACCGGCAGAGATCGTAGCAGCTGAACGATCGAAAGTTGCGTCGGAGGGCTGGGGCTCACTCCTGCTCGACCAACAGCGCCCAGATGGCCAATGGGGCGACGGCGTCTCAACGCCATTCTGGTGGTCGAACATGTACACGCTGGTGTTCTTGCGAGATCTCGGGATCGACCCGTCGAGCCCGCGCGCGCGCACCGCGATCGATCGCGTTCGCAGCGATGTCACGTGGGGGCCGTATTTCGCGAACTCGCCCTTTTTCGAGGGCGAGGTCGAACCGTGCATCAACGGCCGAGTCGTCGCGCTCGGTGCGTACTTCGGCGAGCGCAGCGATCGTCTGGTCGATCGATTGTTGAGCGAGCAACTCGCCGACGGCGGCTGGAACTGTGACGCGGAGCGCGGCTCCGTGCGGTCGTCCTTTCACACGACGATCTGTGTTCTCGAAGGATTGCTGGCATACGAGACGGCGTTCGGCGCCACGCCGGCCGTTACGAGCGGCCGCGTGCGGGGGCAGGAGTATCTCCTCGAACGTCGTTTGCTCCGGAGATTGTCGACGGGCGAGGTGATCGAGCCGGCGTGGACCCAGTTCGCGTTTCCACCACTCTGGCACTACGACGTGCTTCGCGCACTTGACTACTTCCGAGCCGCTGGCCTCGAACCTGCTGCGCGATTCGACGAAGCCGTTGGCATCGTGCGCGATCGCCGCCAAAATGATGGCCGTTGGCTGCTCGACGTGCGACACCGCGACACACTGCACGAAGAAATGGCCGGCGCAGTTGGAATGGCGAATCGTTGGATCACTCTGCGGGCGCTCCGAGTGCTGGATTGGTATTCACGTGCGTAAGCTGATCTCGATGGTGCTGCTGAATGCGATCGTCGCTGGCCCGCTTAAGGGCCAAGCGAGCTCGATCATTCCGCCGTATGCACGAGACTCTCTTTTGGCGGAGGAGCGGCGGTCTCCCGAGATGCTTCGTGCTCGCCAGCGGAATCTGGATTCGCTCGCCGCCGGACGGCGGCGTTGGAAGCTGGCCAACATGTCAGAGTACCAGTTCCAAGTTCACACCGAGTGTTTCTGTGACTCCCGCGACTCGATCGAGCATTTTCTCCATCGTGACAGTTCACGATGGGAAGATCGTCGGGCGTGTTCCAGGAAAAAATGTCAATGGATTCGCGCTCGAGATGACGATCGATACTCTCTTCGCCCGCATCGAACGAGACATTCGGGAGGCAGGCCGAGTGGTTCAGCGATTTCAGCTCGATCCACGATAGGGATTCCCGCGGGACTACTCGGCGGAAACTCCGTCGATCCCTGATCTCTGGATCCATATTCTCGTCGACAGTTTCGCCGTCGTGCGGCCGAGTTCCACATCCGCTCGCCCGCCGGCACGCTGAACATTGCCATTTGCGTCCGAATGCGGGCGCGGATTCCCAGAATCGGGCATTGACCTAGGCGCCGTCCTCGAACGCGCCGCGAGCGCTCGGCCGAACACTGCGTCGACCATCTTCGTTCTCGAGCCAGACGGAAGACACGCCAGGCGCGTTCCCGTTGACTACGGCGTGCTCTCTGGATCTCGAATCGAGGTCGTCAGCGGGATTGCTCCGGGCGACCTTGTGATCGTCACCGATTTGCCCGCGCGGGAAGGGCGCTCGCGCGTCGCGCTCAAGTAGTCGTCGCACGATTAATTTCAACAGCAAGTGAATCGGTTCGAGTCGCCCCGATTGATCATGCCGATGTTGCTCCGTCACGCTCTGAGATCATTGAAGCGTACGCCCTTGTTCGCCGTCGTGGCGACGGTGACGCTCGTTCTCGGCATTGGCTCCGTTGCGGCGACGTTTGCGATCGTCGATGGCGTCCTCCTGGAGCCGCTGCCGTACGGGCAACCGGACCGCTTGGTCAGCGTCGATCTGCAAGCCGCCGAGCTGCGACGCATTCAACAACCACCCGCGGTCTTCTTCACCTACAAGCGCTTCGCGCATCGCATGGTCGACATCGGCTTCTATAGAACAGGCAACGCGAACATCTGGACTGAACGCGGTGGAGAAGCGCCCGAACGAGTTACCGCGACCTGGGTGAGCGCGTCGACGATTCCGCTCCTTCGAGTGCGGCCCATACTCGGCCGCACGTTCACGGTCGACGAAGAACGACTGAACGGCCCGCAAGCTGTCATTCTGAGCGCATCAGTCTGGCGATCGCGCTTTGGCGGCGCACAGAACGTCATTGGAAAGACGCTCATCGCGAACGCGGTGCCTCGAACGATCGTCGGCGTCATGCCCGACGCGTTCGCGTTTCCCAACACTGACACCAAGGTCTGGCTTCCTGCGAAAGTCGATCCGAACACCACCGTCGCGGGAGACTTCAGCTACTCGAGCGTCGCGCGGCTTGCGCCGGGGGCGAGTCCCGACGGCGTGCAGCGTGAGCTCGCGTCGGTCCTGCCGCGAATCGCCGAGCAATTCCCGCGTCTCGAATCGGGGACTTCGACGAGAGCCTGGATCGACGAGGCGAGGCCAACGCCGATCGTTGTTCCGCTTCGTGACGAAGTCACCAACGGGATTGCACACACGCTCTGGATGCTGGCGCTCGCCGCGGGACTCGTGCTGATCGTCGCATGGGCGAACGTCACGAATCTCATGCTCATTCGCGCCGACGGCCGCCAGCTCGAGCTTGCGGTCCGCGAAGCGCTCGGCGCGAGCCGCTTACGCATCCTTACACACTTCCTCGGCGAATCGCTGCTCCTCACGATAGCCGCCGGTGCAATCGGAATACTCGCCGCATGGGCCGCAGTTCGCGCGCTCGTGACGTTCGGCCCGTCCGACGTTCCGCGCCTCGCTGAGGTTGGAATCACCTCGACGACCGTCCTTTTCATGGTGGTCGTGTCGATCGTCGGAACGATCGTCTGCGGCGCGCTGCCGGCGTTCCGCATCCGACGCGCATCGCTCTCGATCAATCTTCGTGATGGAGGACGTGCCGACACCGCCGGAAAGACTCGGCAACGCCTCCGGGCAACGATTGCCGCGCTGCAAATTGCCGTCGCGCTCGTAGTGTCCGCAGGATCCGCGCTGCTGCTGCGCACGTTTCACCGGCTGTACCAGGAACGTCCGGGGTTCGACGTCTCCAACGTGATGTCGATCTGGACTCAGGTGCCGTTCGCGAATTACGGCGATTCGGCATCCGTGCTCTTCTACGCGCGATTGACCGACGCGGTCGCAAGAATCCCCGGCGTTCGCGCCGTCGGGCTCACGAGCCGGCTGCCGCTCGGCTTCGGCGAGGTGCGCCAGCAGTCGTTCCGAATGGACGGAGAAGGGAAGACGCTCACTCTGCCGATCGACGTGGTCGACGACGGCTACTTCGGGGCGATGAGGATTCCCTTGATCGCTGGCCGAGCTTTCCAGCGTCTGGGAACTCAGCGCGACGGAGATCTCATCATCAGTCAACGCGCGGCGGCGACGATCTGGAACGACCCGAGCGGCAGAACCGCGGTGGGAAAACGCCTCGCGCTTGCGCCGTCCGGACCGACGTACACCGTCGTTGGCGTCGTTGGTGACGTGCGCGATCACGATCTGGCGACCGCGCCGTCGGCACTGGTCTACATGCCGCAGACTGTGCCGATCGATGGGATCGAGCCGAGCGCGCGCCACACGATGGCGCTCGCCGTAAAAACTTCCGGCCCATCGGCACCAATTGTGGCCGAAGTCAGACGAATCGTGCGCGATCTCGATCCGACGGTGCCGCTCTTCAATGTCGAAACGATGAGCGATGTCGTGCGCGCGTCGACCGCACGTCTCTCGTTGACGCTCCTGCTCATGAGCGCGGCGGCAGCGATCACGCTCGTGCTCGGGACGATTGGTCTGTATGGTGTGATGGCGTACATGGTGGCGCTCAGGACGCGCGAGTTCGGCGTCCGTGTCGCACTCGGCGCCGATCCGGAGCGCCTTGCACGAGGAGTCGCCGCGCGCGGCTTCACGTTGACCGCGAGCGGCATCGGCGGTGGTTTTGTGTTGTATGCGATCGCGGCGCCATTCCTGCGAGCGTTCCTGTATGGCGTGACACCGACCGATTTCCTGACGTTGACTGGGACAACGGTCGCGCTTGTCGGCGCTGCGTCGCTCGCGAGTTGGCTTCCCGCGAGACGGGCTGCGCGCGTCGATCCTGCGGAGGCACTTCGCGCGGAGTAGTACTGTGGGGAAAACGAGCGCTCGGCTGCTGATCGCTACGAGCCTGATTGCTGGTGCAGGGTTTGGCGGTTCCGCGCTGAATGCCTCAGCCGCATCACTTGGGTTAGTCCATCCACCGGTACTCAATAAAGCGGCGAACAACGTCAGTTGCTTCGACACGTCTCCGCACGAGGCGAGCTTCGTCGCAGTTGCGCCTGACATCCGACTCGAGATCCTGGACTGGGGCGGCACCGGCGAGACGATGGTGTTGCTCACGGGCTTGGGTGACAACGCGCACGCGTTCGATGAGCTCGCATACCAGTTCACCGATCGATTTCACGTCATCGGAATTACGCGGCGAGGCTATGGTCGCTCGAGCCAGGCACCGCAGGGGTACGACCTCGCGACGAGAGTTCGCGACGACATTGCGGTTCTCGACACGCTCCGAATCCGACAGGCGGTGTTCGTCGGCCATTCGGTGGCCGGGACGGAGCTGAGCAGGCTCGCTGCAGGCGCACGAGGCGCCAACCGCTGTCAGCCTTCAATTCACGCGGTTCGCCGATATGTACGGCGAACGCCTGCTTGCCGCCTTCACCTCGATTCCTGCGGCGCAGTACAACTACCGACCAACGGCATCGCAGCAGACGATCGGCTACATCGCGCAGCATCTCGAAGGTGCGAATTACAGCATCTGTGAGCGTCTCGGAAACGTCAAGCATCTCCAGACGGCGAAGGATTCGCTGGCCGACACGGTCAAGGCACTACGTCCCTAATATCGCAGAGTCGCGTATTGTCTTTGACGTAACATCATGAGACATTCCTCAAACGCAAACAGCCGCTTAGTTCGATGACGATCGGCGGCGCTCTTGCTGTGCGCAGTCGTCCTCATCACATCGTCTAATGCGACTACGCTTTCTGCTCGTTGCCGCGCTTCCCGTGCCACTCGTCGCCCAAACACCGCGGGACAGCATCATCAGCGTTTCGGCCACACGCACGACTCGAGTGGCTCCCGATCGCGCCTCGTTCTATGTGGTAGTCGAGGGGACGGCGGAGACGCCGGCCGACGCCATTGCCCGCGTCGACGTCAAGCTGAAGGCGGTGGTCGCCGCATTGAAGGGTCTCGGATCGCACGTCAGGGTCGATTCGCCCGTCGCCTATGGCGTTGGCCCATCGCCCAACCTGAACGGGTATCCCGCCACGGCGCCGGCGACCGATCTGGCGCGGTCAGTCGTCCGCGTACAAGTCGATCGGCCAGAGCAGACGGCTCAAGTCGTCGCTGCGGCCATCAGCGCGGGTGCGGCGAGCAGCACATCGCTCATGTTCGAGTCGTCCGTCGCGGATTCAGTCCGTCGCGCGCGCATCAAGGAAGCCCTGGCCAACGCCCACACCGATGCCGAGGAAATCGCGAGCTCACTGGGTGGGCATCTCGGAGCGCTGATGAGTGTCAGCACGACCGGCGGTCCGTTCGGCTTCCAGTCGTCGTCGATGCTGAACTTCGACACACGTTTCGGCCAACAGGCCCAAGCGCCGGAGATCGTCGTTACTACGAGTGTGACGGTACAGTATCGGGTCGTGCGATAAGTCCACCCGTGCAGGAAAAATCCGATTGAAACGTGTCGCCGACGGCGCCGCCCCTCCTTCGGGGCGCGCCGTCGTGAGTGTCAAGCTTCATTGGCCGCCACTGCCACCGCGTCGGAGCCACTAAGCTCCCTTCACGCCCAGCACATCCAGCTGCTCGATCACCGGTGGCTCCGCGAGCAGCTTCGGCGCCTGCGCCATCAACGCTTTGGCGATCGGCCCCTCGAGGTGTCGCTGCCGTCCCGAATCATCTTGGAACGCGTCGAAGATGGCGAAACTGCTCTTGCCGAGTCGAAGGGCGAACCACAACGGCGTGGTCGCTTCGGCATTGGCGAGTAGCAAGCCCTGGTTCAGGAACGCCTCGACTTCCTCTTCCTTCCCGGGCTTCGCTTCCATGCGAACAAACAAGCTGCGCGTCAACATGTCGTGTCTCCTGTAGGTGTGAGAGTGTTGCTTCGCAGAGCTTAGGGACGATGCCCGTGGTGGGGTATTGGCAAGAACGTCATTTTTCGTATAATACTTGCCATGCGCATCGACATCCTGGTTCTCGACGACGTCTTCGACCTGGGGCTCTCCGCCGTCCTGGATGTTTTTCAAACGGCGAACGAGCTCATCGAGGTCTCCGGTCTTTCGGTCGCACGGTTCGAGCCACGAATCGTCGGCGTGCGAAAGGCCGTGAAGACGTCGCAGGGCTTCGCCGTTCCCGTGCGTCCTGCCGGTGCGCGTGCGCCCGACTGCGTCGTCGTTCCCGCGATCGGGTTCAAGATGCCCGGACCCCTCGAGGCGGCCCTCGGCCGGTCTGACGTTCGAGACGCGGTGGATGTCGTGCAACGGAGGGCGCGCCAGGGCGCGATGGTCACCGCGGCGTGTATCGGCACGTTCATCTTGGCCGAATCGGGACTCCTCGACGAGCACGAGGCGACGACGACCTGGTGGCTCGCGCCACTCTTTCGGAAGCGCTATCCGAGCGTCGTGCTCGACGAGTCAAACATGCTCGTGAAGTCCGGCCGGTTCGTCACCGCGGGCGCGGCGCTCGGGCACATGGATCTCGCGCTCTGGTTGGTCCGAAGCGTGAGTCCACAGCTCGCGACGTTGACGGCGAAGTACCTCATCGTCGATTCACGGCCGTCGCAGTCCGCGTATGCATTGGCGGATCACCTCGTGCACGACGACCCCATCGTGCGTCGCTTCGAGGGCTGGGCGCGCGCTCGGCTGACGCGCGGCTTCTCGCTGGACGAGGCGGCGAAAGCAGTCGGCGCCAGCAAGCGAACGCTCGCGCGCCGCATGCAGGACGTGCTGGGGAAGTCACCGCTCTCGTACTTCCAGAGCCTGCGTGTCGAACGCGCCGTGCACCTGTTGAAGACGGGGAACGCGAGTGTCGATGAAATCGCGTCGCGCGTCGGCTACGCGGATGGCGCCACGCTTCGGCTGCTTCTGCGTCGCGAGCTCAATCTAGGCGTCAAGGAGATCCGCAAGAGCGCGCGCTAGCCACGAGGTAACGAGCGCGGGAGACGTCCGCATCCCATGGTACGGCTTCGTTCTCCCAGGTAGCGCCATGGCCGTAGAGTGGAGAAGCAGCTCGCCCGGCCACCCTCAGCCGTCGACGCCAGATGCCAACGCCATCACGGGAACAATAGTATGCGCGAATTTGGTGCGACCTACGGCGAGACGCTCGAGAAAGCGTGCGGCCTCGAGGGCGCAAAGCTCGCGGTCAAGTCCGGCTATTCGCCCCTCGGCTACAGGATGCTCCTCGGCAGCTACGTGGCGCTCGCGAAGGTCCACGCGCCAGACGCGCCGCCGCGGAAGGCGATCGTCGATCGCATCGACCAGATCGATCGCGAGATTGCAAGCGAGCATTGGGAAACGCTCACGAAAACACGTCCCATTCGTCTGCCGCCGTGACCCACTGAACGGTCGAGCTGATCCGGCTGAATCATCGGCTGTGCCTGGTCCAAACGTGCGAACCTGGGATGAGAGGGTTTACTTCAGGGGCGAGTGCATGTCATCCCAAGCAAACCTGGCTGCGCCGCTGCGTGACAAACATTATCAATGTCTGTCACGACTTCGCTCGAAAGCCCACACCCACCGCCCCGATTCATGAACACCCTTCAACGACGCTTCGCCGCCGGCGCAATCGGCGGAACGCTCGCGCTCGCGGCGCTCGGCGCGACTCGAGCGCCGCTCAAGTACTCGGATACGACGCTGCCAAACGGCCTGCGTGTGATCATTGCCGAGGATCACACCGCTCCGGTCTTCTCGGTCGTGGTCAACTATGACGTAGGCTCGCGCAACGAGCGCGAGGGCCGCACCGGCTTCGCCCATCTGTTCGAGCACATGATGTTCAAAGGCTCCGAGAACGTCGGGCAGGGCGAGCATCCGTATCTCATGTTCATGAACGGCGGCAACATGAACGGCACGACGAACAAAGACCGCACGATTTATTACGAGACATTGCCAGCGAACCAGCTCGATCTCGCGCTGTTTCTCGAGGCTGATCGCATGCGGTCACTGGCGATCACGAAAGAGAATCTCGAGAATCAGATCAATGCGGTTCAGGAGGAGCGACGGCTCGGCGTCGATAACGCGCCTTACGGCCGCGTGAACGACACGTTGGCCAAGCTGGAGTATGGCAACTTCGCGTACGGCCATTCCACCATCGGGTCGATGGCGGATTTGAGCGCGGCGAGCGTCGAAGATGTCGCGCAGTTCTTCAAAACGTACTACGCGCCGAATAACGCCACGCTCGCAATCGTGGGCGACGTCGATGCCAAGACTGCGTTGGAGAAAGTGAAGAAGTACTTCGGCGCCATTCCGCGACAACCGAAGCCTCCCGCCGTCGACATGTCGGAGGCGCCGCAGACCGAGGAACATCGTGTGATGCTGACCGACCCCCTCGCGCGCCTTCCGCGAATCGACATGGGCTACAAAGGGCCCGCGGGGTCGTCGGCCGACTACGAGGCGCTCTCGGTTCTGTCGACGATTCTCTCCGGCGGCCGCAGCTCGCGCTTTTACGAGAACATCGTTCGGCAGAAGCAGCTTGCGACGAACGTCAGCGCGTTCATTCCCGAGACGCGCGGTCCGGCGCTGTTTACGATCATCGCGAGTCCGACACCGAACGCGTCCATCGCGGACGTCGAGGCGGCGATCACCGCGGAGCTCGAGCGCATCAAAACCGGGCCGATCACCGACGCGGAGTTGGAGAAGGCGCGCGTTGCTTCCGAGCGCGGCGTCGTGAGCGTGATGGGCAGCACGCTCGGACGCGCGGTGAACCTGTCGCAGAACGCGATCTTCTACAACCAACCAGATCGGTTCACTCACGATACTGAGCGAACGGCCAAGGTGACGGCGGCCGACATTCAGCGCGTCGTCGCAAAGTATCTCGTTCCAACGAATCGCACGGTGGTCATCTCAATGCCGAAGGCTCCGGCCCGCGGAGGACTCTAACATGTCGAATCGCATACACGCATTAGAGATGCTCGGCGCATTCGCCGCCATCGTGGCGAGCGGGCCCGTCGCGATGGCGCAGGTTCCGGCGCAGCAGGCCGTTCCTTCAACGACGCAGATGGTGCTCAAGGGGAAAGCCCCCGTCTCGAAGGAGGTTCTCAAGGTCAAGCTGCCCAAGGCGAGCGAAGCGCCGCTGCCGAATGGCTTGGAGGTGATGGTGCTCGAGGATCATCGGCTGCCGCAGGTGACCTTCCAGCTCGTGATTCCGGGCGCCGGCGGCTACTACGATCCGGATGCTCAGCCGGGGTTGGCCGGCTTCGTTGCCGCGATGATGCGTGAAGGGACGCCGACGCGAACGTCGGAGCAGATCTCGTCGGCGCTCGAGACAATGGGAGCGTCGCTGTCCTTCGGCGCCGGAGCCTCGTCGCCGAGCGCACAGGCGTTCGGCAGCTCGCTGACAAAGAATTTCCCCGCGCTGTTCGACATCGCCAGCGACATTCTCCTTCACCCGTCGTTTGCGCCGGCCGAGTGGGACCGCTATCGCGCGCGAACGAAGCCGAGCTTCGTACAGGTTCGAACGAATCCGAATTTCCTCGCGAACGAGCGCTTCAACGAGGCGGTGTTCGGAACGCATCCGGCAAGTCGCATCATCTCGAACGCGACCGTGCTCGACGCCGTGATGCCGCCGATGCTCGCCGACTTTCATAAGACACATTACGTCCCGGATCATGCAGTGATCGCATTCGCCGGCGATATCACGCTCGCGCAGGCACGTGCGCTCGTTGAAAAAGACCTCGGCGCTTGGCAGAAAGCCGGCGTGGCCGCGCCCCGGGTTACCGACCCCGCACCGATCGGTCCAGCGAAGATCTACCTGATCAACCGACCGTCCTCCGTGCAAACGACGCTCTGGGTCGGCACGCAAGCGATCAAGCGTACTGACGCCGACTATAACTCGCTCACGGTGGCGAATCGCGTGCTCGGCGGCGTGATGGGCCGGCTCTTCCGGCATCTTCGCGAAGAGAAGGGCTACACCTACGGCATCGGCAGCTTCCTTGCGCCGAATCAGTACGTCGGTCCGTGGATCGCGCAGACGAGTGTTCGAACCGAAGTCACTGAACCGGCGTTGCGAGATTTGCTCGCGGAGATCGGCGCGATGCGGGACTCGCTGGTTCCCGTGCAGGAGTTGGAAGACTCGAAGCGGTCGCTCGTTGCATCGTTCGCGCTGTCGCTCGAGTCGCCGCAGCAGATGTTGAGCTACTATCTGGAGAGCTGGTCGTTCAACCTACCCGCGAACTACTGGGACGCGTATCCGTCGCAAATCTCGGCGGTGACCGCCAAGGAAGCGCAAGCGTCGGCGCGCAAGTATTGGGATCCGTCGCGGTTGCAGATCATCGCAGTAGGCGATGCGACGAAGATCCGCGACATCCTGTCGAAGCTTGGGACCGTCGTCATGCTCGACGCGGATGGCAAGCCGATCTCGTAAGATCAGAATGGGTCGCCATAAAGCGTGAGGCGTCCGGGGCCCACGTCGAACTCCCGACGCCAACTGTCAACTGCCGACGCCAAGCTCTGCGCTGCTTGCCCGGAGTTTTGTCCGAAAGTGATCGATACCTGTCGGTCCGCGAAGCGTGCGTGCACAGCATTGGTGATAGCTTCGCGATGTTCGTGAA
>Ga0207652_10002105_pt1 | contig 17097 bp, 14 predicted proteins | sample KBSC63BmetaG_FD_184334 | JGI IMG/M metagenome (GOLD analysis project Ga0207652, IMG submission 184334) | Corn rhizosphere microbial communities from Kellogg Biological Station, Michigan, USA - KBS C6-3B metaG (SPAdes) (version 2) | ecosystem: Host-associated > Plants > Roots > Rhizosphere ... | reverse complement strand
AAATTGTTTGTCCTTCGAAATTTGAATTAATTTTGTTCATGACTGTTGGGGTTTTGATAATGATAATTAAAAGTTACTGTAGCGAATTTATTTGACTACTTTCTTAACTGCCTCAACAGTTTTTTTATAGGTTACATGGAGACTTGCTGCTATGCTGGCTGACACTTCGCAGCATAAACTTTTAACCGCTTATCAGCAGTAGTTCCAGCCGACATTACGCTATTAAGCAACAGAATATATTTTGTACTTTGGCTTTTCAATCGGCTTCATTTGCCAAGCTGACAATTATAAAATACCAGCACAGCAGCAAGCCGTCAACGTAAGCAGCCATTATCATGCGACCATTATTAAGACTTTTACTGCTTTACAGTTTAACACTTGCTTCATGCGTGACAAATGATGAAAAGCAAAATTCGCAGAGTTCCTCTTTTGACACAAGGCAGGTGACAGACACGACTCAACAAAAGGGAACGAAAATAAAGAAAGCTGTTATTGCTTCTGACACGTTGACTATTGACGCAAAATCCGCAGTTTTCTATCAACCAGACAGCTTACAAATCAAAAAGAGAATGAAAGAAGTCGGTGAAAAAGATTTCAGGGCCGGCATGGATGACTATATTTATTCTGTAAATACTTCTGCCGAATATTTAGAGAAACAGGGACTAACAGTTATTGATGCAAAGGGTAAGAAATTTTTAGAATTCATAGCGGCAGACAAAAAGTTTTACCTAATAAAACTTGACACAATGCAAGAATTGTGGGGTATGTATTTATTTGACCCAACAAAAAGACCTTACTATGCGGACATGACAATGATAGAGGATGATTATAAAAACTATTTCAAGTAGAGGGAATAATTTATGGTTGACATGACTAAAAAAACGGCTGCTTACAGTGGGCTTGGCGATAGCGGGGGCTGACGTGCATTTCATCAGCTTTTTGTTCGTTGTTCATCAGCGGTCGGGGGCTGAAAGTTCTGATGAACTTTTGTACTTATTCTGTACTTTCGTTCTTTATCGGCTGACGTTCGGGCGAAAGAATATAAATTTCCCCGCCATCGCCAAGTCCTAACGTAAGCAGCCATTTTCACAGGCCACTATCTTTCAGACAAAATTTGTAAATTTGAATCATGGAAATGAAAGTACAAGTTCCTTTTCAGCAACTCTTGACATTAGTCAAAAGTCTGACACCGGGACAGAAAGCAAGATTACGGCAGGAACTTGCCGAGGAAAGGCCAACAATAAAAGATAAGGATGGCTTTATTGAATATTTACTCAACGGCCCTGTCTATTCTGACAAAGAAATACACGTGATTGAGGAAAACCGAAAAAGTATTGCTGCATGGCGGACAAAAAATTAATGGTTGACTCAACTATTTTGATTGAATATTTTCGTAAGACTGACAAGGCTAATTCCAAATTAGTAGCGCATTTTAAAAACTATGACCAGCTCTATATTTCAAGCGTGACAGAGTTTGAGGTTGTTAACGGCGCAACACAATCACATTTGCAGTTTTGGGACGGTATGCTTCCACGGTTTACTATTTTGAGTTTTGACAGTAAAACTGCAAGACAGGCCGCAGAGATTGTAGCTGAACTTAAAACTAAACGCAAAACTATTGATAAACCAGATTTGTTCATTGCAGCGACCGCAGTAGTAAATGGTTTAACCCTAGACACACTAAATATCAAACACTTCATCCATATTGACAGTTTGCAGCTCTTGACAAAATAAAACGGCTGCTTACATCGCATCCTATGTACCTTGAAGTTGAGGAGTTAATATGGTAGATTCTTTTTAAAATTTCTTTTGAAAGAGAAAGATTTAAAAGGGATTTCAAACCTTTTCCCTTCTCAAGATTTTTTTTCCTTATCCCAAAATTAATACCTTTTTTAAAAATCAACACACCCAGCATCCTATGAGTAGTCAATGTTTTTTTGCAGCTTAGCTTTCGGTGGCTGCACACATGCTACAGTTCTCTTGAAGACGAAGGCGAAGATTACGCGCATCCCGTGGATCTGTTTTTTGCAAAGAATCTTTCTGTGATTTAGGAATGTCAGCAGGGTTTACTATCAGGCATTCAATACCCAAAGAGGTAAGTTGCCGCTGAATCCAAAATCCAAACTTACCTGCTTCATAAGCTGCTTTGTAATTAGCTCCAGGGAGGTGTTGTTTTTAAATAGTTGGCCATAATTGCAGGGTTAGGTTTTTGATGTACATTTTTTACAAACATGTCATTTAAATGGATGCCTAAATTCCAGCTGGACTTATGAACATCCATGCCGACAAAAATTGTTTGTCCTTCGAAATTTGAATTAATTTTGTTCATGACTGTTGGGGTTTTGATAATGATAATTAAAAGTTACTGTAGCGTCCGCCAACCGGCGGATGACTACTTTCTTAACTGCCTCAACAGTTTTTTTATAGGTTACATGGAGACTTGGCAATAGCTGAGCGTGACGTGCATTTCATCAACTTTCTGTTCGCTATTAGGTTATAGTTCCGGGCTGAAAATTCTCTATTGAACTATGGATTATAATCTCAACTATTTGTGGGTTTATAATTCTGTTACCAACGTCGCATGAAAACTTAGTAAACGAGAAACGGTCAGTTTTGCCCTTTCAATCAAATACCCTATAAGTTATTTATGGAAAAAACCTAAGCGATAAATGCAGATAACATCGCATAGCTTACTTGCTTGTTGACAATCAACAAACTCTCATGAACAACAGTATAACGTGAACTTTTAATTATAAATTTGGAAATGGTTTCGGTGCAGAAAGCAATTCTCTTGCAATAAAAAATAATTATGCTAAGATTTTCAATGGCTTCCATCTTTTTATCATTCTTTTTTGTATGCCTTGGTCAAACCAAGCTACCACAGGACACGACTAATATAAGTAAGACAATTATAAAGGTTACACTGTTAGGTACGGGAACACCGCAGCCATCTATGGATCGGTTCAGCGCAAGTATTTTAGTACAGGCTGGTGGTAAAAACCTGTTGTTTGATGCGGGGCGTGGTTGTTTATTGAGATTGCGACAATTGCACGTTGAAAATAATACGGTAGATGCTGTTTTTTTCACCCACCTTCATTCTGATCACATCGTCGGATTCCCTGATTTTTGGCTCACAGGCTGGCTGGTATCGCATAGAACAGAACCACTAAAAGTTTTTGGGCCGAAAGGCACCAGTCAAATGACCGATTACTTACAGAAGGCATATCAGTATGACATTGAGATAAGAGAATCAGATGATAAAGCTTCCCCGGAAGGCAGTAAAATACTAGCAACCGATATTAAAGAAGGTGCAGTATATGAAAAGGATGGTGTAAAAGTAATTGCGTTTTTAGTTGACCATTATCCGGTAGTTCCGGCCTTCGGCTACAGAATAGAATATGGGGGACACTCAGTTGTGCTTTCCGGGGATACCCGCTATTCAGAGAATCTGATCAAATTTGCCAAAGGAACAGATTTGCTCGTGCATGAAGTCGCAATTGCATCGGATACATTAAAGAAATCAGATCCGCGGTACAATATACTGGCGCACCATACAACGCCCGAACAAGCAAGTAAGGTGTTTACTGCTGTTGAGCCAAAACTTGCTGTTTATTCTCATATAGTACGGATTTATCAATATCCTGAGGAAGAAATTCTTAAACGGACGAAGGAGAATTACCGAGGTCCTGTAATATTAGGTGAGGACTTAATGAGTTTCTCAGTTGGAGAAAAGGTAACTATTAAAGCCTGGAACGGAAAATGAACTACCGCTTACGTTTGGTTTGGCCATCGGCCGGCAGATGGAATAATTATCGCCTGTAGTTCGCTATCAACAGCAGTTCCGGCAAACGGATAAATATCGCTTTTTGTATTTACGTCCGGCTATAGGTTTTCATCCGAAGTTTCGGATCGGCTGATGTTCGGCGAGACATTCATTGAATATCAACCCATGCTTTACCAGCCAGTGCAGTGATGATGACGTAAAATGCTGGAAATCTAATACAAATTTTTTGATGAATAGCGTATTATAAGAATTTAATTAGTTGCCCTGATTAGTGATGGAACCTCAATAATAAATGTCGCCCCTTCTCTTTTTTTCCTTTGATTTTTTTGCCCCTTTCGCCTTCGCTTAGAATAACGTTGTTTTATTCTCTGCAATACATACCTTTCCTGAAAATTATTTCCATTTCATGAAAGCACCAACTATTCAAGATATTAAAATTGTAAAGGAATTTCAGAATGTTCCCGATGAACAATTGCAATGGCTGATAAGTCAGGGTGAAACGGTAGAAATAGAAAAGGATGAATTACTTTTTAATGTGGGTGAACCCGTCATCATTTCCTACATTGTTTTGAGCGGCAAGATGAGGGTTTGTGCAGTACAATCGGGTAAACAAAAGGAATTACGCATCCTCGATCCCGGGCAGGTTACCGGTTATCTTCCTTACTCCAGGGCAACTTTCACTCCTGCTTTTTGCGAAGCCATAAAAAAATCGTGGGTTTTTAAATGTTCAAAAGAAAAACTTATTGAAGGCTTTGGCACTCACTACGAATTGATAGAAGCGATGGTACACATGATGGTGAGCCGGGTGCGTGAATTCACTTCCATTCAACAGCAGAACGAAAAAATGTTTGCATTAGGGAAACTTTCTGCCGGACTTGCGCATGAGCTTAATAATCCTGCTGCTGCCATATCGCGGGCTGCAGCCTTGCTGCAAACACAGGTTAGCAGGTTGCCGGCTTTATTTGAATCTATTGCCAATTTAAGGATTGAGTCGGAAAAAGTAGAGAAGATCAGTAAGTTGATCATTGACAAAATCAATACAGAACCTCCTGCACTGAACATGATGCAAAAAGCAAATCTTGAAGATGAACTTACAGACTGGCTTGATGATAACGACCTGAAAGATACTGACCCTGAAGGATTGGTAGAGCGTGGATTTACTACAGCTGAGCTTGATGTATTTAAAGATTGCTCTACACCGGAACATCTTCCGGTATTGCTCGAATGGGTAAGCAATTATTTAGTGACCAATAAAATGGCAGAGGACATACGAACTTCTTCTGAACGGATCTCAACGCTTATCGGCGCTGTCAAGAATTTTACCTTTATGGATAAAAATACTGATCGGCAGTTGACAGATATTCATACGGGAATTCGAAATACGCTTACCATGTTGAACTATAAACTGAGGAAAGGAAATATTAATGTGATCGAAAATTATGATGATTCGCTGCCGCCAATAAAAGTGTTTCCCGGCGAACTAAACCAGGTGTGGACAAACATCATTGACAACGCGATCGATGCGATGGAAGTAAACAGTAGGGGAAATCTTACGATAACCACCAATCACGACGACCGGTTCGTGAAAATACTGATTAAAGACGATGGGCCGGGAATCCCGGAAGATGTAAAACAAAATATCTTTGCACCGTTCTTTACTACAAAGGAAATGGGGAAAGGCTCCGGTCTTGGGCTTGATGTGGTGAGCCGCATCATGTTACAACACAATGGTGAAGTAAAAGTAAATTCAGCGCCCGGAGCTACAGAATTTGAAATTTGTCTTCCGATATAATGATCGTAAATTTAACCCCAAATGGATCAGTCAATCATATTTGTAATTGATGATGATGTACAGGTGCTTCGCGCCATCACCAGGGATTTAAAAAATAAATACAGGCAGGATTATCGCGTACTAAGCACTTCATCAGCAAAAGAAGCACTGGACAGTTTGCTCGAATTAAAAAACAGGGGCGAATCTGTAGCGATGTTCATCTCCGACCAGCGCATGCCCGAAATGGAAGGGGTTGACTTTTTGGCGCAGGCGATGGAATATTATGATGATGCGAAAAAAGTGTTGCTTACGGCCTATTCTGATACAGATGCCGCCATCAAAGCCATCAATAACGTAAGACTTGATTATTATCTGACCAAGCCCTGGGATCCGCCTGAGGAAAGATTATACCCTGTTATCAATGACCTGCTGGACGACTGGCAAAATGATTTTCACCCGGATTTTAAAGGCATCAAATTAGCAGGGTACCAGTTTTCGCCAAAGAGCCACGAGATCAAAGAATTTTTATCAGGCAACTTAATACCTTATCAATGGCTTGATGCAACGGATGAAGAAGGCAAGCAGTTATTGCAGCTGAATCAATTTGAAGCAAAAGATTTGCCCGTCATATTTTTTGAAGATGGAACGATGATTTCAAACCCGAGCATCATTGATGTTGCGAAAAGAATTGGCTTAAATCCGGATGTAAAAAACGAGATTTTTGATGTGGTGGTAATTGGCGCCGGTCCTGCCGGATTAGCCGCTTCTGTGTATGGCTCATCGGAAGGATTAAAAACATTATTGATTGAAAGAAGAGCGCCGGGAGGACAAGCGGGCACCAGTTCGCGTATTGAAAATTACCTCGGTTTTCCTTCGGGATTGAGTGGCGCTGATCTTACACGCAGGGCTATTACACAATCAGTAAGATTTGGAACGGATTTTCTTTCACCTCAATCAGTAAAAGCCATACAGGTGCAGGATAATTACAAGAAAATCATTTTGGGCGACGATAAAGAAATAATGGCCAAAGCGATAGTAATTACTACAGGCGTAGATTATCGCCAGTTGACAACACCAGGGATTTCGCAGTTTAAAGGAGCCGGCATTTATTACGGCGCGGCAAATACAGAAGCTTCCGCATGTAGAGACAAAGTTGTTTTTATTGTTGGAGGCGGAAATTCAGCAGGGCAGGCAGCGATGTATTTGTCAAAATTTGCTAAACAGGTAAATATTCTTATCCGGAGAGATGATCTGTCATATACGATGTCGTCTTATTTAATAGATCAGATAAAAGGTGTCGGGCATATTTCAGTTTGTACTTCGGGGGAAGTTATTGAAGCGAAAGGCAATGAAAGATTAGAGCAGCTGACGATTAAAAATATTAAAACAGGAGAAATATACACAGAAGATGCTGCGGCACTGTATATTTTCATCGGTGCAAAGCCTTTTACAGATTGGCTGGACCAGGAAATTATTACCAACGATAAAGGGTTTATTGAAACGGGTAGAGACCTTCAGCACTATGATAATTTTAAAAAGATCTGGAAGCTGGATCGGGACCCTTATTTATTAGAAACAAGCTGCCCGGGAATTTTTGCTGCAGGAGATGTGCGTGCAGGGGCGATGAATCGCGTGGCATCTGCTGTCGGTGAAGGTTCTATGGCGATAAGCTTTGTACATAAATACCTTGCGGAAATCTAGTTGACAGCTAAAACTTCCACTTGAAGTTGAATAACTAAATCAACTAATGATCAGATATTGTCTCACATGCAGGTGCATTCCTTCCATCGCTTTTTATCCAGCTGCTTGTTAATATTTTTGAACGGGTATTCTTTCAAGAGACGAAAAGGAAGAATAAAAGTCAAACAATTCTTTTACTTGCGGCAACTAAAAAAGCTACATCGAAATTTAGAAAAGAAAATCCGAAGAACGCGAAAAATAAACTATCTAAAAATATCAATTCATAATTTCAGTTATCTTTAAGAGACCGGCAGTAAAACGACAAATTTCGTGAATTCTATTTTTTTTGTTGAATAAATCACTATTCTATTTATTTAAAGGCAATTGAATAATAAATTCACTTCCTTCTCCATCTTTACTTTCCGCTTTTATCTCTCCTCCATGCGCTTTTATAATGTCATAACTCAGGCTCAAACCCAGTCCTGTTCCTTGTCCTGTTGGTTTTGTTGTAAAAAAAGGTTGAAAGATTTTATCTAAAATTTTTTGTGAAATGCCGTTTCCATTATCCTTCACGTGAATTTCGATGTGGTCATTAGATTTTTTTGTACTTAATGAAACTGTCGGATTGTATGCCTCTTTCTGCTTTTCGCCTTCGGTTTTTTTCTTTTCATTTACTGCATAAAAAGCATTGTTGAAAAGGTTTAATAAAACTCTTCCAATATCCTGCGGAATGATATTTATTTTTCCAATTGCCGGATCAAAATCAGTTGCCATTGTTGCATTAAAAGCCTTGTTTTTTGCACGCAAACCGTGATAACTAAGCCGGAAATATTCATCAGCCAGAGCGTTAATATCGGTAAATTCTTTTTGTCCGGAACTTTTACGCGAATGTTGCAACATTCCTTTTACAATAGCATCGGCGCGTTTGCCGTGATGATTTATTTTTTCTTCGTTTTCTTTTATATCACTTAAAATATTTTTTACTTCTTCATAATTTCCTTTATCTGCTTCTTCAGTTGCCTCTGCAATCATTTCCTGATTTACCTCGGAAAAATTATTGACGAAGTTTAATGGATTTTAAATCTCATGAGCAATGCCTGCCGTCAGTTCACCGAGAGAAGCCATTTTTTCGGATTGGATGAGTTGAGATTGTGTGGATTTTAGTTCTGAATACGCTTTTTCAATTTGCAACTTTGCTCTTTGTTTATTTCTGTTACTTCGCCATAGTATTAGTGCTAAAAGTAAAAACGCAAGCAATCCGGCAAGCAGAAAATATATTTTTTGCCTATTTATTATTTGTTCCTGTTGCGCCATTATTTCCTGTTTGTAAAGCCGGTAATTAAATTCCTGGTTTTGCATACGGTTTATCTTTTCGTGGCTAAATAAACTATCTTTTGCAACAAGGGTTATTTGCTGGTATTTAAAAGCACTGTCATATTTGTTTTCATTTTTGAAAATATCTGTAATTAGATTTCCGGCATCAAGTGTTTGAACTAAAAATGAATGTTGTGTGTTGATGCTTAATGCTTGTTTAGAATAATAAATTGCAGAATCAATTTGGTTATTTTTATAAAAGTGTTTTGCTAATTCATTATAAGACCGGGCAAGCGTTCTGTAATCATCGTATTGTATAGATTGGCGAATGCTTTCCTGAAACAGGTTAATTGCAGGCTCGTTTTTGCCAAGCTTTGATTGCACAGTCGCGAAGCCTGCCAGAACTCCTTGTATTCCATAAGGCACTTTTGATTTAGATTTTAAGTTAACAGCGATTTGATAAGCTTGTTTATAATAGATCAGCGCACTGTCTAAAATATTTGACTGTTCGTAACTTCTTCCTGCATCGGTATAAAAGTTTACGAGCATAAAATCGTCATTATAATAGTCAGCCGCAGCTTTATATTTATTAAAATACTCAATCGCTTCCCTGTATTCATCTGAATTCCTGTAAACAAACCCCAGTTGCAAATTGCTAACAGCAATTTCAAAGGTATCTTTAGCCTGCTCGCCTATTTGTAAGGCTTTATATATCATAGAAAGAGCATCGGGATAATTGCCTGCAAAAAATAAAGCGTATCCATATTGATTAAGCGCTGCTGCAGACATTGCGGGATCATTAAATCTCCTGGATATTAGTATTTGTTGCTGCGCATAATAAACTCCCGAGTCAAGATTTACGTTTTTGTATGCTTCTACCAAATTTGCACATATGCTGAATTTTGTGGTATCATTTTTTGCCATAGAAAATTCTTTTAGCAAGCTGTCAACTATTTTTCTTTGTGCTGATGCATTGTAAGCCCATAGAATGATACTGATGAAAAGAAAGACTATTTTTTTTGTTGAATAAATCACTATTCTATTTATTTAAAGGCAATTGAATAATAAATTCACTTCCTTCTCCATCTTTACTTTCCACTTTTATTTCCCCTCCATGAGCTTTTATAATATCATAACTCAGGCTCAAACCCAGTCCTGTTCCTTGTCCTGTTGGTTTTGTTGTAAAAAATGGTTGAAAGATTTTATCTAAAATTTTTTGCGAAATGCCGTTTCCATTATCCTTCACGTGAATTTCGATGTGGTCATCAGATTTTTTTGTACTTAATGAAACTGTCGGATTGTATGCCTCTTTCTGCTTTTCGCCTTCGGTTTTTTTCTTTTCATTTACTGCATAAAAACCATTGTTGAAAAGGTTTAATAAAACTCTTCCAATATCCTGCGGAATGATATTTATTTTTCCGATGGAATTATCAAAATCAGTTTCAATCGTTGCATTAAAGCTTTTGTCTTTTGCACGAAGACCATGGTAGGAGAGTCTCAAATATTCATCCGCAAGCTTGTTGATTTCTGTTGATTCTTTTTGCCCTGAACTTTGCCTTGAATGTTGCAGCATTCCTTTCACTATTGCATCTGCACGTTTTCCATGATGATTTATTTTCTCTTCGTTTTCTCTAAGGTCATTTAATATTTCGCTTTCCAATTGTTCATCTCTTTCTGCTTTTGGCTTTATGCGTTCAGCTTTCAGCTCTTCAATCAATTCTTTGTTTACATCTGAAAAATTATTTACAAAATTTAAAGGATTTTGTATTTCGTGTGCAATACCTGCAGTAAGTTCTCCAAGGCTTGCCATTTTTTCTGTTTGAATTAGTTGGGATTGGGTCGATTTTAGTTCTGATAAAGATTTACTTAATGCCGCTGTTCTTTCCTGCACTTGTATTTCAAGTGTTTCATTTTGTGAAGCAAGTAATTGCTGTTTCTCCTGCTCCTGCTCGAGGTTTTTTTGAGAAAGTTCGTTTACGTGTATGAGTTGTAAACGTAAATCACGGTTAGCAGATCTGAACTCCCACGCCAAATGAAGTGCATACGTCAATGGAATTCCTAACTGTGGAAAAATCATTTGCACTAAAAGCAATTGCGATGTATAAACCGGAAACCAATTAAATACGTCGACCACAAATAAGAAAAAGCCCGCCTGTTGTATCAGAAAACCCATTAATAATATCCAAAACCCCGTTGCATTATTTCTGATACCAAGAATAAACATCCTAATAATTTCCACATATACAAGTATTGCAAGAATGCCTACTAAAAAAGCAAAACGTGGATTTAGTACCGCAAACACGCATATACTCATCCCGGCAACTATAAACCATGTGCGGCGAGGCATTTTTCCTTTGTAGTATAAAGCATAAAGTACAAGCAGTAAAAAAAAGTTAAGCCATGCAGATGTTATCGACGCGGTATTACTTGCTCTTAATAATGGCTCCCATTCATTTTCTTTAAGCGTAAAATAAACTGAGGTTAATACAACACAAAAATTAAGCAGCAATAACATAGTAATCAAGCTGGCCAATCGCTTTGGATAAAAGAGCCAGACGAAAAAAAAGTAGATGCTAAAAATAAATATCATACCAATAGAGACAGACAATGAAGTGAAATTGTCTATATCTGCTAGTGGCTCAACCTCAGGAAGTGAAATTAATAGCCGAAAACCCACGTGTTTATTAGCATAACCAGCTCGATTTGCATGCATATTTGAATAGTGTACAAGTAGTGTATGATGCGACTGGCTATCCAAACTAATAATAGTTGACTTATGTGGCACAAAGATTTTTTCATCTTCTATAGTACTTCCAACTGCACCATACCGTTGTATTAATTTCCCATCGAAAAAAATTTCTGAAGCTCCAAATTGGGCCATGCGCAGTATAATCGGTTTACCTCTTAAATTCACAGGCACGCTAAAGGCTTTCCGATACCAGCCGACACCCTGCATTGCTAACGGCTTACCATTTCTGTTTTGCAATAACTCAGTATTTGCAACATTCCAGTTGGCGTTATTTGAATCCATCGCCGACAGATCATTTCCCGCATGAAATAACCATAATGAATCAATCGGTAAATGATTATAGCGAATTACCTCTGACCAATAACCTTTATCTTCAAAATTCTGCGCTTTACAAAAAAAGCTTAACAAGACAAAGCATGTTAGTATAAACAAAATACGCCCTCTCTTTGCCGGGTAAATTGACTTGATGCTCATACATAAGAGTTTACAGGTAAAGAAATTATAAATTCACTTCCTTCACCTCCCTTACTTTCCACTTTTATCTCTCCCCCATGCGATTTTATTATATCATAACTCAAACTCAATCCCAATCCGGTTCCTTCGCCTGTTGGTTTTGTGGTAAAGAATGGCTGAAAGATTTTATCAAGAATCGTTTCCGGAATGCCATTTCCATTGTCGCGAACGGTAATGGTAATCCCATTTTCTGTTTTTTTTGTAGTAACGAAAACTGTCGGCTTGTACGAAATAAGATTCTGGATTTTTTGTTGGTTTACTGCATAGAAAGCATTGTTGAACAAGTTTAGAAGCACCCTTCCAATATCCTGCGGAATGACATTAATTTTTCCAATCGTTTCATCAAAATTCGTTTCCATGGTTGCATTAAAATTTTTGTCTTTTGCTCTAAAACCATGATAACTGAGTCGCAGATATTCATCTGCCAAAGCATTAATATCGGTTGGCTCTGTCTTGCCTGTGCTTGCTCTTGAATGTTGCAACATTCCTTTCACAATGGCATCAGCGCGTCTGCCATGCTGGTTTATTTTTTCCTGGTTTTCTTTAATCTCATTTGAGATAGAAATTGCTTCTTCAACATTTCCGGATTTTAATTCTTGCTGTAATTCGTCAATCATTTCCTCGTTTACTTCAGAAAAATTATTCACAAAGTTCAATGGGTTTTGAATTTCATGGGCAATGCCTGCGGTAAGTTCTCCCAACGAAGCCATTTTTTCAGATTGGATAAGTTGAGATTGTGTGGATTTTAATTCATGTAGTGTTTGCTCCACCTTTACTTTTTGTATATCTGTTTCTCGTTTTTGTTTTTGCAACAAAATATAGGCTTTTTGTTTATGCCTGTTATTCCTCCAAAGAAACAATCCAATTAATAAAAGGAATAGCAATACGGCTAATAAAATATATGTTTTTAGCGTGTTTTGTACCTGCTTTCTTTCATTATCAAGTTCCTGCTGGTGTAACTGTTCATTAAAAGCAAGATTTTGTTTTGATTGGGCAAATAAATGATCTTTTGCACTCATCATTAGTTCTGAATATTTAAATGCACTATCCGTAGCATGGGTAGATTTATAATTATCTACCATAATTGCACACGCATCAACCAATTTAGCAGGTATTGCTGTTTGTTGCGTAAGCGCTACAGCTTCACGTGCATAAAAAACAGAAGAATCTAAAGCATTCATATTTTTGAAAACAGCAGCTATTCCAATATATCCCTCAATAAAGTCAATTTTATTTTTCGAAATGTTGACCCCACTTTTATAATATTGAAGTGCCATTGGATATTCTTTTTTTTGAGAATAAATTGCACCGAGATAAAAATTTGGAACCGGCCATTTAAATTCATTTCTGGTACATAAGTCATAGCACTTTTGTAAGTAATACAATGCAGAGTCTATTTTGCCTAAATGAAAATAAGTTTCTCCTAATTGCCCCAAAACGATTTCTTCCGGAAAATTGAAAGATTTGTTAATCAATTTTTGTTTATTGTAATAAAAAAACGCTTTTTGATAATTGCCCGAATAAAAATAGACACCGCCGATAAAACCTATTGACCATCCAATAAGTATTGAGTCTTTCAAATTTTGAGCAAGTTCAAGTGCCTTTAGTTCTGTTTCAAGTGCTTTAGGATAATTGCCCTTTTGAGATAACGCTTCACCCATTCTATTCAAAATCTGAACTTCTCCTTTTTTGTAATTCAGCTTTCTTGTTAACTGCAAACCTGTAAGGGCATAGGTGATCGCAGTATCCGGATAAGACCACTGGTATTCCCAAACCAGGTCCCTGTATAAATTAACCTTACTGGTGTCTTGCCCTGCAATTGCTAATCTCTTTTTTAGACTATCAGTAAAGCTTTGTTGTGCTACTGTATTTGAAATACAAATAGAAAGAAAGGTGACCGTAAAAAATATTTTTTGAATTAAATTATTCATTGTGATTAAACAATTTAAAAAGGAAGTTTAATAATAAACTCACTTCCTTCACCTTCTTTACTCTCTACTTTTATTTCCCCTCCATGTGCTTTTATAATATCATAACTCAAACTCAAACCCAGGCCGGTTCCTTGTCCTGTAGGTTTTGTAGTAAAAAATGGTTGAAAGATTTTGTCTGAATTTTTTTGTAGAATTCCATTTCCATTATCTCTTACAGTGATCTGAATTTTGCCATCACATTCTTGTGTGCCAACAAAAACAGTTGGCTGATACGAAATAGAATTTTGTTTTTTTTGTTCGTTCACTGCATAAAAAGCGTTATTGAAAAGATTCAATAATACTCTTCCAATATCTTGCGGAATGATTTTTATTTTTCGGGTATTTTCCTCAAAATCTGTTTCCAATAAGCATTAAAAGGTTGCCAACATATAAAGCTGGCAACCCTAAATAGGAACAAATTTATATTTCTACTCTGCCCCCATTTTTGAAAAATCTCCGAAAATATATTCTCTTGAGATTTTTCCATCTGCATTAAACTCGTCAAACATCACCATCGGCACTTTAACAATTTCTCCTGTTTTCTTTGATTTCCCCGACCATGTCCACCATGATTGCACCACCATCGTATTATCCTTTTTGTAGTGAAGGAAATCCGGATAGCCAAACTGAACCTGTTTAATGTCGTCAAATTTGTCAAAATCACTCTTCCACATTTTTACAGCATCAGCAATTGGAATAAAATCAGTCATGCCCGACACCCACCATTTGGCAGTATCCGCATAATAGTTTTGGGTTGTCGTAAAATTGTTGGCAAGATAATCCTTGTTGGCATTGTTTACCACCTCAATGTAAGGGTGTTTAATGTAGATGGTGCCATTTTCTTCCTGCTGGCAAAAAGCGGTGATTGCCGATAGAAATAAGACCGCTGTGATTAGAACCTTTTTCATTTTTTAAAGTTTTATTTTTTCCTACTCGTTTGGCTTTTCGGAATCGCCCCCGCAAAAAGCCTTGTGGGAAAGCCCCGTTTTTTAGAGTGATTTACAGACTTCACTTATTATTTTCATGAATCAATGAACTGCATTGGTTTTGAATTGATTTATGTTGAAAATTTTGGAACATATTTTAATGTTGAAAGAATTTCCTTAGGTGTGAATTTCCGTGAAAGTGCGTATTCGACGACCTTCCATGCCTTCCAGCAAAATCTTGTTTGTAAGTTTTTTTAAAACACGAAAATGATTGTTTCCAAAAGCCCGATGGGTTTTACATAGATTTTAAAACAACCAGTTCATTAAAGGATAATGAATTAAGTAAGAGAAAGAAGGTAAGAGAAAAATATTTTTACAAGGATGGATTAAAAGAAAATGAGCGTCTTATTTTTCCTTTAATAAAGATAAACGAATACTATTGGTTATTTCAAACATATTTTTCGTTATGGAAAAATATGTTTTCAATTTTCGGATACTGACGCATCGTCGATACATGAGGCGATAAATTCAGTTGCGTCAGATTTTATAATGGTATCTGAATCATCAGTGTGGTTCCTTCCCCTTGCTTACTTTCCACTTTTATTTCTCCTCCGTGCGCTTTGATGATATCATAACTCAGGCTGAGGCCCAATCCTGTTCCTTCTCCGGTTGGTTTGGTCGTAAAGAATGGTTGGAAGATCTTATCAAGAATTGTTTGGGGAATACCCTTGCCGTTATCACTAACGGTGATGCTTACACGATTTTCGAGTTTCCTTGTAGTGAGCGAAACCGTTGGTTCATAAAGAGGTGACACCTTTTCAAAAGGTGTCACTTCTTTATGCTGCTCTTTCTGTTTTTCGTTTACGGCATAAAAAGCATTATTGAACAGATTGAGTAAAACTCTTCCGATATCCTGAGAAATGATATTTATTTTACCGATGCTTTCATCAAGATCCGTCTTTATTGCGGCATTGAAGGATTTGTCTTTGGCTCTCAAACCGTGATAACTTAAACGCAAATATTCATCTGCAAGCGCATTGATATCTGTTGGTTCTTTTTGCCCTGAACTTGTACGTGAATGTTGCAACATTCCTTTTACAATTGCATCTGCACGTTTCCCATGATAGTTGATCTTTTCTGCATTTGCCTTAATGTCATTCAATATCTCATCGATCGTTTGCACATCTCTTTCTGCTTCTGGCTTTTGGCATTCGGCCCTCAGTTCTTCAATCAATTCGGCATTTACCTCTGCGAAATTATTAACGAAGTTTAATGGATTTTGTATCTCATGGGCAATGCCGGCAGTAAGTTCGCCCAATGATGCTAATTTTTCTGACTGAATCAATTGCGCCTGCGCAGCCTTTAATTCGTTTAACGTAGTATTCAAACTATTGTTTGCTTCAGACAGCGAAATGTTTGATTCATCCAGTTCCTGTCTCGTCAGCAAAAGGTCATCTGTCATTTTATTAAAAGCCCGGCCCAATTCTCCAATTTCATCCTTCCCTGGTTTTTGAATCCGTTGCGTCAGATCGCCCTTTCCTACTTTGTTTGCAGCATTTCGCAAAGCCCTTACCGGCACTAAAATCGTTCTTGCAAGCAGGTATCCAATCAGAATACCGATCAATAAAACGATGCCACTTACAACGAGTGAAGTGATGCGGATCTTTTTTTGGCTTTCTGCAATCTCTTTTGTGGAAAATGCCAGCATGACGGAACCGGACATTACCGATGTTATAAACGGAGCACGTTTTACGATCAGTGAATCTGAAGATTCAATCGTCGCTTTAGGGTGTTGATTTTCGGGAAATGTTTTAAAGACAGTAGAGTTGACTTTATAATTTGTATGATCGTTATTCCAGGTAGTATCATTTTCAAGCATGCTCACAAACTTCAACCTGGGATCATCTTTTACAAATTCCATCGCAGTTTGTACGCCCTGGAAGTTTTGCTCTGTTATTGCAATCCTCACTCCTAAAGCAACGGTATTTGCAAGGTTTTGCACTTCATCACTGTAGTTTTTTATTAACAGCTTTCTTTGTTGGGCAGGGAAATAATAAAGTGTAAAAAAAGTAAACATTAAAACAATACTGAGAACGGTGAGCCAGATTTTTGTTTTAAGGGTAATGAACATTTTTGTTTTGATTTTCGCAGGAATTGAATTATTATCGGCAATTCATCAGCATATCAGCGCATTCGCGCATTGGCATATTAATCTATAATTTTTTCCCTTCCACCCGCACAGTTTTAATTTCATCATTCGCCGCTACCTGGTCCACAATACCGATCGCGCCGGGGTTTTGAGCAACAAAATTTTCTAATTCACTTGCCGAATTAAAAAAATTAGGGGCCGAGGCTTTTCCCTGGAATACTAATGCCAGCCAGAATTTATT
>Ga0207652_10002101_pt1 | contig 17107 bp, 13 predicted proteins | sample KBSC63BmetaG_FD_184334 | JGI IMG/M metagenome (GOLD analysis project Ga0207652, IMG submission 184334) | Corn rhizosphere microbial communities from Kellogg Biological Station, Michigan, USA - KBS C6-3B metaG (SPAdes) (version 2) | ecosystem: Host-associated > Plants > Roots > Rhizosphere ... | reverse complement strand
TCGTAAACCTGGTTTATTGGAAACAGAATCCAGCGATTATACAAAAGGAGGAAATAGAAGTAATGAAAGAGTTTACTTCCCATCATGAGGATATTATTCTGGAAAAAACCAGGGTCAATGTGAATGATGTTGCCAAAGTCATTGATGGATCCAGGTATTCAATAGATGGCAATATTTTAATGGTAAAAAACACCACCTTAAAAGTGAATCTGCCCTCCTTGGGCTTTGCATTGGTTGCCAAAGCTGAAACTGAAATTCCACTGCAATCAGAGTTATCTTTTGGCAAAAAAGATTTATTGCTACAGTAGCAGTAAACCGATAAATAACCGGAACTTCTGTTTTTTGAACAATAGACAAGGAAACGTCTCTCACATAGGAATGACAACGCTTACCCTTACCCGCTAATGTCTCCGAAATTATTACCCCATTTAATCATTCCAAAATCATAGTTTTAAATAATGAAGTCAGCATTAATTACCGGTATTACCGGCCAAGATGGCGCATATCTTGCCGAATTGCTTTTATCAAAAGGATATGTTGTTCATGGAGTTAAAAGAAGGTCGTCGCTCATAAACACCTATCGTATAGACCATTTGTATGTAGATCCTCATGAAAATCATGCGAATTTCAAATTGCATTATGGCGATATGACTGACAGCACCAATCTAATCCGTATTGTACAGGAAACCCAACCGGATGAAATCTACAACCTGGCTGCAATGAGCCATGTAAAGGTGAGTTTTGACAATCCCGAATATACGGCAAACGCGGACGGAGTTGGAACCCTGCGCTTGTTAGAAGCGATTCGAATTTTAGGTCTTGAGAAAAAGACAAAAATATACCAGGCATCTACTTCAGAATTATATGGGTTGGTGCAGGAAGTTCCTCAAAAAGAGACAACGCCTTTTTATCCGAGAAGCCCCTATGGTGTTGCAAAGTTATATGCATATTGGATTATGGTAAATTACAGAGAAGCTTATAATATGTTCGCGTGCAATGGCATCCTTTTTAATCACGAAAGCCCGTTACGGGGCGAGACGTTTGTAACGCGAAAAATTACCCGCGCAGTGGCAGCGATAGCTCAAGGTTTACAAGATACCTTGTTCCTGGGAAATCTAAATGCCAGAAGGGATTGGGGCCATGCCAGAGATTACGTAGAAGCCATGTGGCTCATTTTGCAACAGGACAAACCGGAAGATTTTGTAATAGCAACCGGCACAACAACTACCGTTCGGGATATGGCAAGAGCTGCATTTGAGGAAGCAGGAATAGAAATCGCTTTTGAAGGAAAAGGAAAAGATGAAAAAGGAATTGTAGTGTCTTGTAATAATGAGAAGTATCAACTACCTGCGGGGAAAGAAGTGATTGCGATAGATCCTGAGTACTTCCGACCTACAGAAGTGGACCTCCTGATCGGTGATGCCAGCAAAGCAAAAGAAAAATTAGGCTGGCAACCAAAATATACTCTTTCTGAAATGATCAAAGAAATGGTGCAGAGTGATCTGGAAACTTATAAGATGAGTTTAGAAAGGAAATATTTTATGTAATTGTGTTGTAACAGAAATCTATTTCTATAAAATTACAAGATATAAATGCAATGGCAGAAAATGTAGCAGAATTCGACCTAATAATTGAACCGGGCCGGTCGGAAAGGAATTACTGGAATGATATATGGCGCTTTAGGGAATTATTTTTTTTTATGGCGTGGCGGGATATACTCGTCCGGTATAAGCAAACCGCTATTGGCCTTGCATGGAGCATCATACGACCTGTTTTAACAATGCTCGTGTTTACTATAGTTTTTGGAAGATTGGCTAAGTTACCTTCTGAAGGCGTGCCTTATCCTATTTTAGTATTTTCTGCGCTACTTCCATGGCAATTCTTCTCTACTTCCTTTACTGATGCCAGTAACTCGCTTATTAGCAATTCAAATATGCTAACAAAAATTTATTTTCCACGTTTAATAATACCAGTTAGCACAGTCATCGTAAATCTTCTTGATTTCCTTATTTCCTTTGTAATCTTACTTTGCTTAATGCTTTGGTACCATTTTTCACCTTCAATAAACATTTTATTTCTGCCTTTTTTTATTTTCTTAACGATGTTAACAGTATTTGGAACAGGTTTATATGTGGCTGCTTTGAACGTAAAATATCGTGATTTTAAATATATTGTGCCGTTTGTGGTTCAATTTGGATTGTATATATGTCCGGTTGGCTTTAGTAGTAATGTGGTACCAGAAAAGTGGAAACTGCTTTATTCATTAAATCCTCTAGTAGGTATTATAGACGGATTTCGGTGGTGTATTCTTGGAGGCAATAATCAAATTTACCTACCTGGAATGTTCCTATCAATCGGTATAGTGGTTTTGCTCCTTATTTTTGGGATTCGATATTTTAGAAAAGTAGAAAAGAAATTTGCAGACATAATTTAAAAATCAAATGGCGATCGCAATAAAAGTTGAAAATGTATGTAAAAGTTATCAAATTACACATAAGGAGGAAAGAGATGTGTCTTTTAGAGAAACAATTATAAAAAACATTACAGAGGGATTTAATAAGACAAAAAATCTTGCAAACCGCAATTCTCTTTTACCAGCAAAGAAAGAAGAATTTAAAGCGTTACAAAATTTAAGTTTTGAAGTTCGACAAGGAGAGCGGGTTGGCATAATTGGTAGAAATGGAGCTGGTAAATCGACTTTATTAAAATTATTAAGTAGAATTACAGAGCCAACAAGTGGCCGCATTTCCACCAAAGGTCGTATAGCAAGTTTATTAGAAGTTGGGACTGGTTTCCATCCAGAATTAACCGGAAGGGAAAACATCTTTTTGAATGGTACTATACTGGGAATGCGTCGGGCAGAAATAAAAAGGAAATTTGACGAGATTGTTTCCTTTGCTGAAATAGGCAAATTCCTTGATACTCCTGTCAAGCGCTATTCCAGTGGAATGTATGTAAGACTTGCTTTTGCTGTCGCTGCCAATTTAGAATCAGAAATACTTGTGGTAGATGAGGTACTAGCTGTAGGAGATGATAATTTTCAAAGAAAATGTCTTGGTAAGATGCAGCAGGTAAGCAGCGAAGAGGGAAGAACCGTATTATTTGTTAGCCATAATATGGCTGCAATTACCAAACTTTGCAACAAAGGTATTCTGTTAAATAAAGGAAAGGTAGAAGTTAATTCAACTATTGAAAATGTTGTAGACAATTACATTTCTACTAATTTCCAGAATGATCTTTTCATACTCGATGAAAATAATGACAAAGAAGTATATTTTCAGAAAATTTTTTTGAGTAGAAATAGCGAAACCCCCACAAATACGTTTGCATTTTCTGATGACATTTTTTGCACTTTTGATATCGATAGTAAGGAAGTAATAAAAGATGCTACGCTTACTTTTATTATAAGAGACAGGAATTTAAGCCCTCTATTCTCTGATCATAAACCTCTTTCAAATTATAAAGGAAGATTAATTGCAGTAATTCCCAAAAAGATATTACTACCGGGAAAATATTATATCCAATCAATGCTGCATGTGCCAAATGTTCGATTCCTAGATAACAATGAGGACTATATAAATTTTACGATTGAGGAAACCGGCAGTAAAAATTCAATTTATAATACCGACTTAGGATTCGTTAATATTCCTGTTTTATGGCAATAAAAATTAAAAAGACTTTACGTGACGTGCTTTTCTATTTTTTCGCTGGAATAATTCCTGAATTAAAACTATTACGAAACAAACATATATACTGGTCGTATTTTGAAACCCGAATCACTGATTGCACTATTGACAAATTTACAAAGCTACATCCTCCTTATAAGATTAGTAACACGGCTATTTCAGAAGGCTCTTATATTTCTCCGAATTCAAGTATATCATTTACAAAAATTGGAAAATATTGTTCTATTGGCCCAAACTTCTTTTGTGGTTGGGGAATTCATCCAACTTTTGGGCTTTCAACCTCCCCTATGTTCTATTCAACAGGAAAACAAAATGGAAAAACGTTATCCAAGGTAAACAAAATTGAAGAACGAAAAGAAATAATTATTGGCAACGATGTTTTTATTGGAGCAAATGTTACCGTTCTTGATGGAGTAACGATTGGGGATGGGGCAATCATTGGAGCTGGAGCAGTAGTTTCTAAAAATATCCCTCCTTATGCAATTGCTTTAGGATGCCCAATAGAAATTATAAAATTTAGATTTGCACCAGAAGATATTGCTAAACTATTGGCAATAAAATGGTGGGACTTTAATGAGAACGATCTAAAAGATGTTGAAAAATATTTTTTTGATGTTCCATCTTTTCTGCAAAACTTTTACAGGCACTAGTTTCTGTTGAATATAGACTAATATTAACGGAAACAAACTGTAACAATCAGAGAGCAATAAGTATGAATGAACAATAAAAAGGTGGAATATACAGTTGATGCTCATTGCTTTTATCAGAAAGTTTTTCTACTAATCCGATTACCTCAAAAATAATTATTTCCACTAGCTAATTAAAAATCAGGTAAATGAAAATTTTTTTTATTACAACCTACAATGCCCGTAATGTTAAAAACTGGTCGGGCATTCCCTACTATTTGGCAAATGGATTTATTGAAGCAGGAATTGAAGTTGAATTTATCGATAATTTACAATCTTTACCGGGTAACTATTTTACATTTCGCGTAAGAAACCTAATTTATAACAGATTATTAAAAAAAAAACTAGGGGAATATAGAAGCTTTTACGAACCAGCGAATTTAAAATTCATTGCAAGTCAGGTGATTGAAAAAATTAATAAAATGGAAGGCGGAATAGTTTTTAGCCCAGGAACAATACCTATAGCGTACTTAACCACAGACAAACCGATTGCTTTCTGGACGGATGCCACCTTTGCTGTAATGGAAAATTACTATCAGGATTTTAATGGTTTATGCAAGAGAACGGTAAAAAATTGCCATTCATATGAAAGGAACGCTCTTAGAAGAAGCAGTTTGTCAATTTATTCGTCCGAATGGGCGGCGAACTCTGCCATGAAAGATTATGACACCGATCCTAAAAAGGTAAAGGTGATCCCTTTTGGGTCAAACATTGATCTTAAAACCACCGAAAGTGATATTGAACTTAACAATAATAAGAAATCCAGAAGCATTTGCAAATTACTTTTTATAGGACAAAACTGGGAAAGAAAAGGCGGCGAAGCCGCTATAAGAGTGGCTAAATATTTAAATGAAAATTACATTAAAACAGAACTAACTATTGTTGGGTGCACCCCTGCTGAAAGCAAAAATTTACCTGATTTTGTTCATACTCTTGGATTTGTCGATAAATCAAAGAATGAAGGGAAGAACTTAATTCACCAATTATATTTTGAAAATCACTTCTTTATTCTGCCTACTACCGCAGAATGCACCCCGATTGTTTTTTCTGAGGCAAATTCCTTTGGATTGCCTGTCATAACCACAAGTACAGGAGGAATCCCTTCCATTATCAGAAATGATGTTAACGGACGAATGTTTGGAAACGAAATAGATATTCCTGTATGTGCGAAATATATTTACGAAATATTTGATGATTACGAGCGGTATAAAAAATTTTCGTTAGCATCCTTTAACGAGTGCATGACCCGGCTTAACTGGCACGTTTCTATCAGCAAGTGTATATCCTATATGCAAGGGCTCGAAAAGAGCAATGAAAAAACCCAGCACACAAGGCTGCAACAATGTGATCCTTTTTAAAACAAAAAGAACAAAAAACGGCTCCAATTCGTATATGCAGAATGCTTTGATATTTTCTCCTGGCTTGGATGGTCACAGGCAGGTTTATGTATTCGTGATGGCACATATTTTAGAAGAATGCGGCTTTAAAATTTTTATCGCCGCAAATTCTCAAGAGAAGATCGTGAACTCATTTTATGTTAACAAGTTAAAAGAAAGGGATAATATTACCTTCTTAAATACGTCTGAATATGAGGGTGGTGGTCTTGATATTAAATTCTCTGAATTTCTTGCTTTGCAAAACGCGTGTAAAGCTGATTTAACAATCTTCACAGATGCCAGTAATCATATTCCTTTATTTATTTCGCGCATTTTTAATTCAAAGAAATGGAGCGGAAAAGTTGTAGGTATTTTTATGAGGCCATTTTATTATTACCGGCCAAGGCGCCTTTTGAATACGCTGAAACTGTTGAAACATTTCTCTTCCAGGTGGAATACTGATGAAGAATTATTTTATAAATTTTTTTTAAAAAAATTCTCTCTTCTCGATGTTTCACTTTGCATTGATGACAACATTGTAAACAATAGCCCAAATTTTACATGGCTTCCGGATGTCTTTCAGCAGTATGCAGAAGTAATTCTTAAAGCTGATGAAAAATGTGAGCAACGACACTGGATTGAAAAGCTGAAGGCATTTAAAGAAAAAAATAAAGGCAGGTTTTCGTTTTTCTATTTTGGAACCGCGCAATCCAGAAGAGGATATGATATACTTTTGAAACTGGCTGAAGAAACGGGAGGTTGTTTTATACATTGCGGATTGAGAGATAATCATGCAAACTTTTCTTATGACCCCGACAAAATAATTTCATCACTGAAAAAGGAAGACCGGTTTTTTGAGACGAATGAGTATATAGACGATCCATTGTGTATTGAATATTTTTTCAAGTCGGTAACTCATCTTGTGCTTCCTTACAGAAACTTTTTTGGTTCCAGTGGGGTTATGTTGCAGGCTTTGAGATATGGCATTCCAATTTTGGCTCCTGATTCGGGAGTTATGGGGTATAGAATTCAGAAGTACCATTTGGGAATGACTTATACGGATTCGGATATGAATTCATTGAGAACCCAACTTGAAAAGTTTAAAAGAATCGATCCAAAATCTTGCGAAAATGATATAAACGCCTACATGAATTTACAGTCGATTGAAAAATTAAAAAAGGTGCTGGTTCATTCATTTGTGTCTTCAAGCAAGAGTTTCAAGCAACCAAAATTACAGGAGGTATAATGGGATTGATAAGGCATATACTACCCTATTTGTTGGTTCTTTTTTTTCTGTATAAGGCTAACAAGCAACCGCTGTTTTTATTGGGTATTCCATTTTTAATGTTCATGAGCAATTCGATTTTTTTCGAAAATGCGAAGCCATTCCAAATTCCGGGTAGTTTATATGATCAGTTGATCTTTATTTGGCTTATCTTCTTATGGTTGCTTTCAAAGACTTTTTTTAAAAACGCCCATGACGGAAAAATTAACAACCGTTTGAATCTAATCGATTTTAGCGTTTTTGCACTGATTATAATTACTTTTATTGGATTAATCAGAGCAATTATTGATTATTATCCTATCGTAACCGGCATATTTGAAGAGTTTTGGATTGAGATTTCCTTGTTTGCCGGCTACTTTGTCATTAAAAACTGGATTTCATCAAATAAACCGGAAGTAGTCGTTAATTTTTTATATACTCTTGTGGTCGTTAATAGCTTAGCCTCATGTCTTTTTATACTCCACCAGGGCTTACATTTTAATGTTTATACCGGCGAAGAGTATTTGTCTGATAGCTTCCAGGGGCAGGAGATTACCCGAAGCTTCTGGTTTATGCCACAATTTCTTTTCTTTTCTATTGCTTTCCTTTTGGTGTTTACGAAAAGATACTCTTTTGTTTCCATAAGTTTATTATTAGTAAATTTACTGGCCATTGTAATTACATACACTATATCCTCTCTAATTTTAGCAATTCTCATTCTTATTATTTATTTTCTTTTAAACGGATTAAAAAATGGCCGGTTAGGAGCAGCCGTTAAAAATATGGTTGTTTACGCAATATTAGGAATGGCAGGAGTCTTTATCATGTCGAGGTTTATGCCTGCAAATACCAATTACCTACTGTCCCGGATTTCAGAGCACACAGAATCTCAATATACTCAAAAAGAACCGAATGATATGGATGTTCGTTTCACGAATACAGCAGAGGTTATTTCCCAAATAGATCAGAATAAAAAGCTGTTTGGAATTGGGCCTGCCACCAAATTCCAATCCTCAAAAGTTATTGGCATGCAAGCGAATACGGCCGACATTGCCTGGTCGGGAGTTATTTTCCGTTGGGGTTTTATTGGACTAGGAGTTTTTATCCTGATCTATATATTTTCCTCTTTTCGCGCTTTCAATTTTTTTATGAAGTGTTATGGTATCAGATCAGATTTAGCACTATTAATCCTGCTTGTGATTATTTCGCAATTTATTGAGTGTTTTGTTTCCTGGACCTTTCTATCCGGGCATGGTCTCGCTATCGGCTTCTGGTACTTTGCGATATTATCGGCTCTACCTGTTTTCAATAAAAAAAATGCCATTGCTATTGATAACAATCCTTATGCTCCAACCTTATACCAGTTAGTTTTTGGGTAACAATACTTTTTAAATCAATTTATGAAATCAGATTCAATGATTACTAAAGACAAGCGACCGAAAATAACTTTTGGTATTATCGTACTTAATGGGGAGCCATTTATTCGTTATTGTCTTCGGTCAATTTATCGCTTTGCACACGAAATTATAGTAGTGGAAGGAGGGCACGAAGACGCCAAGTCCGTTTGTACCAATGATGGTCATTCAACAGATACAACGCTTGAAACTTTATATAAATTCAAGGAGGAAGAAGATATCGAGAATAAGCTCATTATTGTTACGAGAAATGGTTTTTGGCCACACAAAGACGAGTTAGGGAGGAGCAGAACCGCACAATCGCGTGCTTATGCAGAAAGAGCCACAGGAGATTATCTTTGGCAGGTTGACGTTGATGAATTCTATAGAGAAGAAGATATGCTTCGCGTTACCAAAATGTTAAGCAATGATCCGTCGATCACAGCTATTTCATTTAAGCAAAAAAGCTTTTGGGGCGGAATTGACTATATATCTGAAAGTTATGCACTACTAAGAAATAAGGGAGGATGGCATAGAATTTTTAAATGGAATACCGGCTATAAATACATTACACATGAACCTCCGACAGTAGCGGATGAAAAAGGAGTAAGCGTTCATGAAAAGCATTGGATTTCCGGAGAGCAAATGCAAAAGAAGAGTATTTATATGTATCATTATTCCTTATTATTTCCATGGCAGGTGCAACAAAAAGTAAAGTTGTACAGGGATGAGAAACCGGAAGGGTGTGCAGGAATAGTGCAATGGGCGGAAAGCAATTATTTTAAAATGGGAAATCCTACAAGGGTTCATAACCTTTATAATGTCCCCAGCTGGCTGGAACGATTTAACGGTAAACATCCTGAACAAATAATTTGCATGATGAAAGATATAAAAGAGGGTAAAATCATAGCGGAGCTAAGAAGAACAGATGATATTGAATTATTATTGAAGTCTAAAAAATACAAACTGGATACCATTCTTTTACAAATTGGAAATCCGGTAGAACAGATCTTAACTCAATTATATAGAGTAAAAAACATTCCCAACCGAATGCGGAAAATTGTTTCTAATCTACAAAACAGATCAAATTGAGGGTTCTGTGGTTTACCAATACGCCTTCGTTGAGCGCAGGTCACTTAAATAATAAATCAATTGGAGGCGGATGGATTGGTTCGCTGGAGGCAGAGCTTTCTAAAATTCCATCCATTCAGTTAGGGGTATCATTTAATTTTGACGGTGAGATTAAACCCTTCAATTTAAGGGGCACAGAATATTATCCCGTCTATCTCCCCGCTACAAAAAGCAAAATAAGAAGCCTGGTCACACGTTGGAGAACGCCTATACAAAATGAAAGCGATATTCAACCTTACCTGGATATTATTCATCAATTCAAGCCGGATATCATTAACATTTTCGGAACTGAGGGAGTTTTTGGGTTAATTACTTCAAAAACTGATATTCCGTGTATAATTCATTTACAGGGCAATTTAATTGTCTACGATCTCAAATGGCATAGTGGCTTGACTGCTGTTGATGTTTTCAGATATTCAAAAAAGTCGGACCTCTTAAAAGGTTTTGGAGTTTTCTACCAATATCGGCTGAATAAAAAGGAGGCTGAAAGGGAAAGAAGAATATTTCACCAATGTAAATTTGTTATGGGCAGAACCGACTGGGACAGGAGAATTACTTCTGTATTATCTCCTGATTGTAAATATTTTCATTGTGATGAAATGATTCGTGCTGAATTTTATTCGCATAAGTGGGTGCCTAAAGAACGCAAAACAAACTATATCCTTATAACTACGATTAGAAATAATATCTATAAGGGTCTTGAAACTATTTTTGAATGTAAAAGAATATTAGATGAAATAAATGCGGAATGCAAAATAGTTTGGAAAATAGCCGGAATAAATGAGGCTGATGAGATTTCATATCTCTTGCAACGAAAATTTAGAGCGTCATTTGATGAGAATCGAATTCAACTATTAGGTCCTTTACAGGAGAAGGAATTAATTAATGAAATGTTGGAAGCAGATGTATTTATTCATCCATCACACATAGACAATAGTCCTAATAGTCTCTGTGAAGCGATGTTACTTGGCATGCCGGTTATTGCTACTTTTGCTGGTGGAATTCCAAGTATAGTAGAAAACAAAAAAGAAGGATTATTAGTTCAGGATGGAGATCCTTATGCCTTAGCCGGTGCCATTATGGAATTGAAAAAGAATAGGAGTTATGCAAACGAACTTAGAGTAAATGCGAGGGACAAGGCCTTAAGAAGACACGATCCTAAAAGAATTGTAAATGACCTGATTAATATTTATTCTTCTATCATTTAATGGTTATTGCTGCTTAATGAGAAACTCAATATTTACGCGTTTTACAGAAGATAAGGGCAGTTGGTGCTTTAGGAAGCTTTCTACTTTAACAATGTTTTTGTTTAAGTCGTACTCACATTTTAGGGTTACAATATTATCTTCTTTAAAAGGAATTGAAATAGGATCAGGTTGCCAGTTTTTTGGAGTGCCTCATTTTAGCCGCGAACGTTTTTCGACTATACAGATTGGAGAAAATTGCACGTTTCGGTCTGACCATACATCAAACTTAATTGGAGTGAATCATAAGTGCATTCTTTCAACCCTCGAGGAAGGAGCGATAATAAAAATTGGCAATAACAGTGGTTTCAGCGGCGCAACTATTGGGGCAGCAAAGAAAATAGTAATTGGCAATAATGTCCTTTGCGGCGCAAATTCAATTATTACTGATACAGATTGGCATTCAGAAAGAAGCAATAATCTGCCAAGTCCTGTAATTATCGAAGATAATGTATGGATTGGAGTTAACACTGTTATCCTGAAAGGAGTCACCATAGGAAAGAATAGTGTCATTGGGGCCAGCAGCCTGGTGGTAAAAGATATACCGCCAAACGTTATAGCCGGAGGAAATCCATGTAAAATTTTAAAACAAATAACATGAAAATTTCCTTTTTACTACTCAGAAAGGCAATTTCATAAAATGGGATACGCCTCTCATGTCAGCTTGAACACAGGAAAAGAACAAATATGAGAGACTTTTAGTTTCACGGATAATTATGGGTGATTAACGGTCTAACTGGAGTGGCAAGAAATTCAGTCATTATAAGGTAAAAAAATTGAAGAATAAAAAGTCAATTGTAGTCGCGGGATTTAATGGATTTCCTAATGGATTCGCAGAGGTTCAAAAGATCATTTTAATTTCTAAAGGCCTTATTTTAACCGGTAATGATGTCACTGTTATTTGCAGAAATGGTTTTCACAACGAAGCAGACTATCCTCACACAAAAGTTAGGGGCATTTATGAAAACATTAATTACATATATGCATCTGGCAGTTGCTTCCGAAACAAAAATTTCTTGATAAGAAGGGTCAATGAAATGAAAGGCAGAATCAATGAATTTCTTTTATTAAGGAAATACAAGAAGAATGATAAATTGGATTATGTGATTTTATCAACGCGGCTTTTTTCTCTCGTTTTATATTATAGGATCTTATCAAGAATATTTGGTTTTAAAACTATATTGAACCATGTGGAATTTTATTCAGCAATGAAAAAAGAAAGTTTACAAATAAGCCAATGGGTTAACGATAAATTATTTGACAGATATGCCCCCGTGTTTTCAGACGCTGTTTTTCCAATTAGCGAGTTCCTTGTGCAACACCTGAAAAAGATTTCTCCGGATATTAAATATTTAAAATTACCCATACTAACAGATTTCAAGAAGTACGAGGGTATTGCAAAGTTTGGGGATGAAAGGTACTTTCTTTTCTGCGGACATGCAGGATATAAAGAGATAATAGAATTTATCATTGATTCTTTTGATATTCTAAACAACTCCTGCTTTTTCCTGTATTTAATCGTTAATGGCAATGACAATGACGTGATGGAAATCAAAACATACGCTAACCAAAACGTTCAAAAAGATAAGATTAGGATTTTTTCAAAGTTGCCTGAAAAAAAATTATATAGTTTTTATAAAAGTGCGAGCGCGCTTTTAATCCCCTTACGACCCACCTTTCAGGACAGCGCCAGGTTTCCACATAAAACCGGAGAATATCTTGCTTCGGGGAACCCCGTCATTTCAACAAACTATGGTGAAATGAAACATTATTTTAAAGATGGCGAAAATATGCTGTTAGCAGAAAGTTATGACAAGAAGGTGTTTGCAGAAAAAATGAAATTTGTTATATCTCATCCGAAGGAAGCAGATACAATTGGGCGTAATGGGCAGGCTATTGCCGATGAAATCTTTAGTTATATCAATATGGCTCCGCATATTGATTGCTTTTTGAAATCATTAAAATAAACCTTGCAACCAAAAGCGTAATGATAATCACTTGTAAAACAGTAGTATCTATATTCTCCTAAAATAATTATGAAATTTTGTTTTATTGGGGATTTTTCGGACGCTTTAAAAGGCCGGACCCCCGGCGGTGGACAACTTCAGGTTGCCTTATTGGCAAAAGCGCTGGCGTTAAAGGGACATGAAGTTGTAATCGTTGACCCGGGTTCATCCGAAAGCTTCATAACACCGGAAGGCGTAAGATTAATAAGGGTGCCTGATTGGGACAAAGGTTTGAGAGGAGTGCGTCTTTTCTTATACCGTATTCCCCGACTAAAAAAAGTTCTTCTTGAACAGAACGCGAACTACTATTATGTTCGAATGAGAACTTACATGCATCTCTTACCTTTCTGGGCTTCGAAAAAGGCAAACGGAAAATTTATTATCGCTACCGCCTGTGATCTGGATGTATTAAACCATTTCAGCAAATTTAAATACGAATATAAAGCCCGATTCAATTTATTCAGGTTTTTTACAGTCGACTTTCCTAATGATCTAGTCTATAATTATCTTTTAAAAAAGGCGGATTTTGTTATATTGCAACATTCCGGACAAAAGATTAATCGAAATTCTGCAAAAGGCAAAATTGCTATTTTCCCTAATATTTTTGATTTTAGTAATATCAAAGTTTTAGACAATACTCACGAGGAATATTTTATTCATGTGGGAACTTTAAACATTTTAAAAGGGTCCCAAAATCTATTTGACTTAATAAATGTTCTTGATAAAAATATTTCAATAGTAATTGTTGGACAACCAACGGACAAAAAATCTGAAAATATTTATAAAAAGCTGCAGAAACTGGAAAATGTGGTTTTGAAAGGAAGAATTGATCATGAAGATACGATTCAGCTAATTGCTAATGCAAAAGCATTAATTAATACATCAAATTTTGAAGGCTTTCCCAATATTTTTTTGGAAGCATGGGCAAATGGTGTTCCGGTAATTTCGCAAAATGTGAATCCCGGACAGGTTCTAACTAAATACAAGCTTGGAATATATTGTGATGAAGACATATATAAAATGAAAAAAAGTATCGAATTATTTAAGAGCGAAGATTTCGAAAAAGAAAAACTGATTTCATACGTTTTGCGGTTTCATGATTTTACAATGGCCGGTGAAAGATTTTTGAATATTATAAATAACTCTCAAAAAAACTGATATGTGTGGAATTACAGGAATCGTTCAATTTAACAGGGAGAAAGCAATTGCGCCAGCTGTTTTAAAGAACATGTGTGATTCAATTTATCATCGCGGACCGGATGATGACGGTCTTTATATGAGCCGCAATGTAGGATTGGGCTTCCGCCGTTTAAGCATTATTGATCTGAGCACCGGCCATCAACCACTCTCCAATCAAAACGAGACTGTTTATATTGTCTTTAACGGGGAGATCTACAATTACCTGGAGCAAAGGCAAAAGCTAATACAGAAAGGGTACATTTTTAAAACAACCACTGATACTGAGGTGATCCTTCATCTTTATGAAGAATATGGAGTTGATTGTCTTCAATATCTTCGCGGAATGTTTGCTTTTGCTATTTGGGACAGCAATAAGCAGCAATTGTTCTGCGCCAGGGATCGTTTTGGCATAAAACCCTTTTATTATTACAGTGACCAGGAAAAATTTGTTTTTGGATCTGAAATCAAAGCCATACTAAAAAGTAATGATATTGATAAAACCATATCCATCGATGCTTTAGATTCTTATTTTGCCTTTGGATACATTACCAGCGATTTATCTATCTATAAAAATATAAAAAAACTTCAGCCTGCACACTATCTTCTGTTATCCTTGAAAGACAAGCCGGTTATTGAAATTAACAGATATTGGGAAATACATTTTGATCCTGACTATTCCAAATCCGAAAACAGGTGGAAAGAAGAAATAGAAGCGTGTTTTTCTGAAACGGTCAAATTGCATATGATCTCCGATGTACCATTAGGTGCATTTTTAAGCGGAGGTATAGATTCCAGTTCTGTGGTAGCAATGATGGCAAAGAATTCTGACAGGCCGGTAAAGACCTTTTCAATAGGATTTAAAGAGCAAAAGTTTAATGAATTAAAATATGCCCGTGAATTAGCCAATAAATATGGCTGTGAACACCATGAACAAATTGTTGAACCCGAATCAATCGGCCTTCTGTCCAAATTAGTAAGTGCTTATGATGAACCTTTTGCTGACTCTTCAGCAATTCCTACCTATTACGTGTCTCAATTGGCGCGAAAACACGTAACGGTAGCACTTTCAGGTGATGGCGGTGATGAGCTATTTGCAGGCTATAATAGTTATACCAGATTTAGTAAATTATATTCAAGAGCTTTTAATTTTAAATCCCCTTTTCTTAATAAACTTGTATGGGGCAGTGTTCATAAACTGATTCCAAAGCAGGTTAGGGGAAAAGGATTAAGCTATTTACTTTCGCAGGATAAAAAATATCAATTTGCATACATGTCCTGGGAAAAAGAGGAAAGACAGAAACTTATGTCGCCTGATCTTTCTTCGATCAATTACTTGAATGCCTCAGAAGATTACAAAGTAAATATTTTAAAAAAGAGTAGGATAAAGGATTACGTTACACGGATGCAATATCTTGATTTGCACACGTATATCGTAGATGATATTCTTACCAAAGTGGACAGAGCAAGTATGATGAATTCGCTGGAAGTAAGAGTGCCGTTACTAGACCATAAGTTTGCAGAATTAACTTTTAAGGTACCGTCGAATTTAAAATTAAAAGGATCAGAACAGAAATATATTTTAAAGAAAACCATGGCTCCGATGTTACCTGCAAGCATTTTAGATCATCCAAAACAAGGGTTTGCAGTACCCATTTCAATCTGGTTTAACGATGATTTAAATACCTATTTGCATGATACATTTAATTCATCCGATTGCTTATTATATAACTACCTGGACCGAAGTTTTATAAGAGATAAAATTTTAGATAACCAAATTGCACATCTGGATTTTAGCGACAGAATTTGGGCGCTTTTATTCTTGAATGAATGGTTGAAACAAAACCGTTAGGGAAAAATTGTCAGTGAAAAGAAAAACTGATTTCATACGTTTTGCGGTTTCATGATTTTACAATGGCCGGTGAAAGATTTTTGAATATTATAAATAACTCTCAAAAAAACTGATATGTGTGGAATTACAGGAATCGTTCAATTTAACAGGGAGAAAGCAATTGCGCCAGCTGTTTTAAAGAACATGTGTGATTCAATTTATCATCGCGGACCGGATGATGACGGTCTTTATATGAGCCGCAATGTAGGATTGGGCTTCCGCCGTTTAAGCATTATTGATCTGAGCACCGGCCATCAACCACTCTCCAATCAAAACGAGACTGTTTATATTGTCTTTAACGGGGAGATCTACAATTACCTGGAGCAAAGGCAAAAGCTAATACAGAAAGGGTACATTTTTAAAACAACCACTGATACTGAGGTGATCCTTCATCTTTATGAAGAATATGGAGTTGATTGTCTTCAATATCTTCGCGGAATGTTTGCTTTTGCTATTTGGGACAGCAATAAGCAGCAATTGTTCTGCGCCAGGGATCGTTTTGGCATAAAACCCTTTTATTATTACAGTGACCAGGAAAAATTTGTTTTTGGATCTGAAATCAAAGCCATACTAAAAAGTAATGATATTGATAAAACCATATCCATCGATGCTTTAGATTCTTATTTTGCCTTTGGATACATTACCAGCGATTTATCTATCTATAAAAATATAAAAAAACTTCAGCCTGCACACTATCTTCTGTTATCCTTGAAAGACAAGCCGGTTATTGAAATTAACAGATATTGGGAAATACATTTTGATCCTGACTATTCCAAATCCGAAAACAGGTGGAAAGAAGAAATAGAAGCGTGTTTTTCTGAAACGGTCAAATTGCATATGATCTCCGATGTACCATTAGGTGCATTTTTAAGCGGAGGTATAGATTCCAGTTCTGTGGTAGCAATGATGGCAAAGAATTCTGACAGGCCGGTAAAGACCTTTTCAATAGGATTTAAAGAGCAAAAGTTTAATGAATTAAAATATGCCCGTGAATTAGCCAATAAATATGGCTGTGAACACCATGAACAAATTGTTGAACCCGAATCAATCGGCCTTCTGTCCAAATTAGTAAGTGCTTATGATGAACCTTTTGCTGACTCTTCAGCAATTCCTACCTATTACGTGTCTCAATTGGCGCGAAAACACGTAACGGTAGCACTTTCAGGTGATGGCGGTGATGAGCTATTTGCAGGCTATACGGGCTATACTAAATTTAAAAAAATCAGATCATTTCCTCTAAACTTTCGTGGATC
>Ga0207652_10002099_pt1 | contig 17115 bp, 17 predicted proteins | sample KBSC63BmetaG_FD_184334 | JGI IMG/M metagenome (GOLD analysis project Ga0207652, IMG submission 184334) | Corn rhizosphere microbial communities from Kellogg Biological Station, Michigan, USA - KBS C6-3B metaG (SPAdes) (version 2) | ecosystem: Host-associated > Plants > Roots > Rhizosphere ... | reverse complement strand
TGCTCGCGGCGATGAAGCGCGGCTACACGGCCCTGGAATACAAGAGCACGGTGCGGCGGTTGCGTGCTGTGCGGCCGCAGATCTCGATCTCGAGCGACTTCATCGTCGGCTTCCCTGGCGAGACCGCCGACGACTTCGAGCGGACGATGGCGCTCGTCGACGAGGTCGGGTTCGACTACAGCTTCAGCTTCCTGTACAGCGCACGGCCGGGCACACCCGCTGCCTCGCTCGCCGACGACACGCCCCTCATGGAAAAGCAGGCGCGCTTGCAGCGGCTGCAGGCGAGGATCGAGGCGCAGGGCAACGCCATCAGTCGTTCACGCGTCGGCACCATCCAGCGCGTGCTCCTCGAAGGCGCGTCGCGCAAGGACGGCAGCGAGCTGATGGGCCGCACTGCGTGCAACCGGGTCGTGAACCTGCCAGCGCCGGCGCGCAGCGCGGGCGAGCTGGTCGACGTGCGCATCGTCGACGTGCGCGGCCACACGCTGCGCGGCGAGCTCGTCGCCTGACCGGCGCGGGCGGCGGGCGGTGTGTCAGCGGCGGCGAAACCCCGCCCACCAGAGCGTCAGGGCAGAGGCGAGCACCATCGCCCCGTAGGTGGCCATCCGGCCGTCGCGATCGAAGGCGAGCAGGCCGGCAATCGAGGCCAGCGCCGCCGCGCCGCTCGCCCATGCCCAGAGGCGCCAACCGCTGACGCCGCGGAGCTCATGCCGCCAGATCAGCTTCGTTCCTGCGCTCGCGAACGCCCCGAGCAGGACCGCAGGTGCGAAGAAGTTGGTGAGATGCCAAAAGGCGTCGGACGGCTGCAAGGGGGCGAATTTTATAATCGGGCGATGAGCGTCTTCACGCTGGGGCTCAACCACACGACGGCGCCGCTCGACCTGCGCGGCCGCTTCGCGCTCGCGCCCCAGCAGCTGGCGACGACGCTGAAGTCGTTTCGCTCGCGTCTCGAGCGCATCGACGAGGTCGCCATCGTCTCGACCTGCAACCGCACCGAGCTCTACGTCGGCGCGCCGTCGAGCGCCGTCGATCCCGCCCTCGAGTGGCTGGCCGACATGGGCGGCGTGCAGCCGGCGGCGCTGCGCTCGCACGCCTACATGCTCGAGGGCCCGTCGGCCGCGCGGCACGCGTTCCGGGTCGCGAGCGGCCTCGACTCGATGGTGCTCGGCGAGCCGCAGATCCTCGGCCAGCTCAAGCAGGCCGTGCGCGAGGCCGGCAGCGCGGGCACGCTCGGCACGACGCTGCAGCAGATGTTCCAGCGCTCGTTCGCGGTCGCCAAGGAAGTGCGCTCCTCGACCGAGATCGGCAGCCACTCGATCAGCATGGCGGCGGCGGCTGTCCGCCTCGCGTCGCAACTGTTCGAGGACCTCGGCCAGACGAAGGTGCTGTTCGTCGGCGCGGGCGAGATGATCGAGCTCGCCGCGACGCACTTCGCGGCGCGCCAGCCGCGCCAGATGGCGGTCGCCAACCGCGGCGCTGCGCGCGCGGACGAGCTCGGCGCGCGCTTCAACGCGTCGACCTTCCCCCTCGCCGACCTGCCCGATCGCCTCGCGGAATTCGACATCGTCGTCTCGTGCACCGCGAGCTCGCTGCCGATCATCGGCCTCGGCGCGGTCGAACGCGCGTTGAAGGCGCGCCGCCACCGGCCGATGTTCATGGTCGACCTGGCGGTGCCGCGCGACATCGAGCCCGAGGTCGCAAGGCTCTCGGACGTCTACCTCTACACGCTCGACGACCTGTCCGCGCTGGTCCAGACCGGCGGCGAAAAGCGCGAGGCCGCCGTCGCGCAGGCGGAGGCGATCATCGAGACGGGCGTGCAGAGCTTCGTCCAGTGGCTCGACCGGCGCGGCTCGGTGCCGCTCATCCAGGCGCTGCACGCGCAGACCGACGACTGGCGCGCGATCGAGATCGCGCGCGCGAAGAAGCTGCTCGCGAGCGGCGAGGACGTCGATGCGGTTCTCGACGCGCTCTCGCGAGGTCTGACGCAAAAGCTGCTGCACGGCACGCTCGCCGAGCTGAAGGCCGCCGATGGTGAAGAGCGCCTGCGCCTGACGCAGACGGTGACGCGGCTGTTCCTGCGCGGCAGCGGCCGCAACCTCGGCAACGACAAGCGTTAGCGACCGTTCGGTCGCGCCCGCTTCGCGGCTCCGGCCGCTCTCCGTCGATCCGAGTTCCCATTCATGAAGCCTTCCTTTCGCCAGCAGCTCGAACGTCTCGCCCTTCGGCTGGCCGAGCTCGACGCGTTGCTCGCCGACGGCAGCATCGCCGCCGACATGAAGCGCTACCGCGAGCTCGGCCGCGAGCACGCCGAGGCCAGCGCGCTCGTCGGTCTCTTCCGCCGCTACGAGCAGCGCGAGCGCGACCTGGCGTCGGCGGACCAGCTGCTCGCCGAATCTGCGGGCGACGAGGACATGGCCGGCCTGGCACGTGACGAGTCGGCATCCGCGACTGCCGATCTCGCGAAGCTGCTCGCCGAGTTGCAGACGGCGCTCCTGCCGCGCGACCCGGACGACACGCGCGACGTCTTCCTCGAGATCCGCGCCGGCACCGGCGGCGACGAGTCGGCGCTCTTTGCCGCCGACCTGGCGCGCATGTACCTGCGCTACGCCGAGCGCAGGCGCTGGCGCACCGAGATCCTGTCGGAAAGCGCAAGCGACCTCGGCGGCTACAAGGAGCTGGTGGTCCGGATCGAGGGCGAGCTCGTCTACGCAGCGCTGAAGTTCGAATCCGGCGGCCATCGCGTGCAGCGGGTGCCGGCCACCGAGACGCAGGGTCGGATCCACACGAGCGCCTGCACCGTCGCGGTCCTCCCCGAGCCCGACGAAGCCGAGGAGGTGACGATCGACCCGAGCGAGATCCGGATCGACACCTTCCGCGCCAGCGGCGCGGGCGGCCAGCACGTCAACAAGACCGACAGTGCGATCCGGATCACGCACCTGCCGACCGGCATCGTCGCCGAATGCCAGGACGATCGCTCGCAGCACCGCAACAAGGCGAAGGCGCTCGCCGTGCTGACCGCGCGCTTGCGCGAGAAGGAGCGATCGGAGCGCGCAGCGAAGGAAGCCGCGACGCGCAAGGGCCTGGTCGGCAGCGGTGACCGCAGCGACCGGATCCGCACCTACAACTTCGCGCAAGGTCGTGTCACCGACCATCGCATCGGCCTCACGCTGTACCGGCTGCAGGCGATCCTCGACGGCGACCTCGACGAGCTGATCGCCGCGCTGCAGACTGCGCAGGCGGCCGAGCAGCTCGCGGCGCTCGAGAGCGGCGCCTCGTGACGCTGACCGTCCGCGCAGCGCTCGCCGACGCGCGCGCGCGCGGCGTCGCGCTGCTCGATGCCCAGCTGCTGCTCGCGCGCGTTTTGGCGACGACGCGCAGCTCGCTTATCGCCCGCGACGAGCGGGCGCTCGCCGCCGACGAGGTCGAGCGCTGGTCGGTGGGGCTGGCGCGGCGCGCCGCGGGTGAGCCGCTCGCCTACGTGCTCGGCGAGAAGGAATTCCACGGCATGCTCCTCGAGGTCACGCCCGACGTCCTCGTGCCGCGCCCGGAGACCGAGCTGCTGGTCGACTGGGCGGACGATCTGCTGCGGGCCTTCAAGGACGATCGCAACGTCGCCGGTGCCCGCGCTTCCCCGAGCTTTGTCGACCTCGGCACCGGCAGCGGTGCGGTCGCGCTCGCCTTGAAGCGCCTCCATCCGCGGGCACTCGCCACGGCCAGCGACGCCAGCGCCGCTGCGCTCGCGGTCGCAGCTCGGAACGCCGCGCGGCTCGGCATTGGTCTGGAACTGGTCGAGGGCTCCTGGTGGAAGCCCTTCGCCGGGCGCAGCTTCGACCTCGTGGTCTCGAACCCGCCCTACGTCGCCGACGACGATCCGCACCTGCCGGCGCTGCGTCACGAGCCGATCAGCGCCCTGACAGCGGGCGGGGACGGCCTTGCGGCGCTGCGGTCGATCGTCGCCGGGGCGCCCACCCACCTTGCGGAGGGCGGCTGGCTCGTCGTCGAGCACGGCTTCGCCCAAGGCGCCGCCGTTCGCCAATTGCTGGACCGCGCCGGCCTGCTCGGCATCGAAAGCCGCCGGGATCTGGCAGGGCACGAACGGGCGACCGCCGGTCGGCGCCCGAGCGCCGCTTGACACGCAGTCACAACGATCACCGTCCGTCGCATCGGCGCAATCGCCCCGTGAAAAACCCCCGTCCGGGAGCGGCGGCCGCGCCGCTGCGGCGTGCGCCCAACAGCTTTTTCCGACGCCCCGTCGTAGGATGAATTCCGGCCGCGCAAAGCGGCCCGATGCACCCCGAGGTGATCGAGGAGTCTCCCATGCGCAACGTGCTCTGGATCTGTGTCGCCGTCGCTTCCGCGCTGGCCGTCGCCGACGTGCGCGCCGAGGGCGAGGGTCTGTCTGCCAATGCCGACCGCATCGCCTGGACGCGGCTGCAGAGCCGCATCGCGTACGCGCCCGGTGCGCCGGGCTGGCGCGCCGAGCTCGCGCCCATCGAGAGGACGGGCCTGCAGGTCGGCGGCCTCGGCCTGTTCGGCGACCTCTACCTGGGCAACGACAAACCTGCGGCCGGCGAGCCTGCTGGCGGCTTTCGCGCCACCAGCGGCGTGCTGATCGGCGCGCGCAGCCCGGTGTTGGGCGCTGCCTCGAACCCGGGCGCGGGTGGCCTGTTCGCCAGCAACCGGCGCCTGTTCGGCGCTTCGCCCGGAACCCTCGGCGCGAGCGATGCCTCGGTCGACAGCGCGACCGTGCCCTACATCGGCATCGGCTACAGCAACCTGTCGGCCAAGAGCGGCTGGAGCTTCAGCGCCGATCTGGGCGTTGTCTCGCAGAGCCCCGGCAACGTCGTTCGCTTCGGGCGCGTCTTCGGCGGCTCGCAAAGCCTCGATGACGTCGTTCGCGACATGCGGCTGGCACCCGTGATCCAGCTCGGCGTGTCGTACTCGTTCTGAAATCCTTCCGGCTCGCCGACCGAACGTTTCCCGGTACAGTCTCCCGATCGATATCAGGAGGCAACTCGCACCATGAGCGACGTTCATCAGCGCATCGACGACATCGTCAAGACGAACCGCGTCGTGCTGTTCATGAAGGGAACGGCGCAGTTCCCGATGTGCGGCTTTTCCGGCCGCGCGATCCAGATCCTGAAGGCCTGCGGCGTCAACGACCTGAAGACCGTCAACGTGCTCGAGGACGAGGACATCCGCCAGGGAATCAAGTCGTATTCCGACTGGCCGACCATCCCGCAGCTCTACGTCAACGGCGAGTTCGTCGGCGGCTCGGACATCATGACCGAGATGTACCAGGCGGGCGAGCTGCAGCAGGCGCTCGGCATCGCCGCCTGACGTCGTGAGCGGCCGCTCCCGTCGCGTCGTCGTCGGCGTGACCGGAGCATCGGGCGCGATCTACGCGGTCCGTCTTCTCGAGCGACTGCGCCGCGCCGGGCGCGAAATCCATCTGGTCGCGAGCGCCGCAGGCCTGCTCAACGTTCACCACGAGCTCGGCCTCGATCGCAAGGGGCTCGAGTCTCTCGCCGACGTCGCCTACAAGTCCGCCGACATCGGCGCGGCGATCGCGAGCGGCTCGTTCGCGGCCGAGGCGACCGTGATCGTGCCCTGCTCGATGAAGTCGCTCGCGGCGATCGCGCACGGCCTCTCCGACAACCTGCTCACGCGCGCGGCCGACGTCGCGCTGAAGGAGCGCCGCAAGCTCGTCCTGATGGTGCGCGAGACGCCGCTCAACCTCGCCCACCTGCGCAACATGACGAGCGTCACCGAGATGGGAGCGATCGTCTTTCCGCCGATGCCGGCGTTCTATCACCGGCCGACGACGATCGAGGAGATCGTCGCCGACACCACCGAGCGCATTGCCGCCCTGCTCGGCATCGAGGACGCCGACCCGAAGCCCTGGTCAGGGCTCTAGGGGCTAGGCCCGCGCGTCGGCCGGCGCGTACTGCCAGAGCCGGCGAGCGCCGAACACCGCGTTCGGGTACTCGGGCCGTCCGCGGCTGCCGTTGTAGCGCCCGAGCGCGAGGAAGAGATCGCCGCGCTCGCGCTCGACGTAGTGGCGCAGGATCACGCAGCCAAAGCGCAGGTTCGTCTGCATGTGAAAGAGGCGCCCCGCATCGCCATCGCCGATGAGCCGCGCCCAGAACGGCATCACCTGGGTGTAGCCGCGCGCCCCGGCGATCGAGATGGCGTACTTGCGAAAGCCGCTCTCGACCTGCACCAGGCCGAGCAGGAGCGCCGGCTCCAGACCGGAGCGCTTGCTCTCGTACCAGAGCGTCTGCAGGAATTCGACGCGCGTGACGAGCTCGGTCTTCTTCTGCCGCAGCCGGTCGCTCATCGCCCCCAGCCAGCGCAGATAGGCGAGCCGGTCTTCGAAATTGCCGAACGTCGGTGTGGGCGGCGCCGAATCGGCGACCGCCGCCGAGAGTGCCGTGCGCACGGCGTCGGCGAGCGGCTCTTCGGCTTGGGTGCCCGCCAGCGCGGGAAACGGCAAGCCCGCAACGAGTGGAGCGCCCGCAGCGGCGGCGATCAGCGAACGCCGGCCTCTCCCGCGCAGGGAGAGCTCGCCCTTCATGCGGCGAGCTTGCCCTTCAGGAAGGCAAGCACGTCCGTCGCCGCGATGCTCGTCGGCGTCGCGTCGCGCCGACCCTGGTATTCGAGCGTGCCGGCTTTCAGGCCGCGTTCGGAGAGGACGACGCGGTGGGGCACGCCGATCAGCTCCCAGTCGGCGAACATCGCGCCCGGCCGCTCGCCGCGGTCGTCGAGGAGCACGTCGACGCCTGCGTCGACGAGCGCCTCGTGCAGTCGATCAGCCTCGGCGCGCACGTCGGGCGAGCGGTCGTAGCCGATCGGGCAGAGCACGAGCGCAAAGGGAGCGAGCGCCTGCGGCCAGATCATGCCGCGCTCGTCGTGGTTCTGCTCGATCGCTGCGCCGAGGATGCGCGTGATGCCGATGCCGTAGCAGCCCATCTGCAGCAGTTGCGGCTGGCCCTTCTCGTCGAGGAAGGTCGCTCCCATGCTCTTGCTGTAATAGGAGCCGAGCAGAAACACGTGGCCGACCTCGATGCCGCGCTGGACCGCGAGCACGCCCTTGCCGTCCGGCGATGGATCGCCAGCGACGGCATTGCGGATGTCGGCGACGACGCCCGGCTCGGGCAGGTCACGGCCCCAGTTGACGCCGGTGTGGTGAAAGCCCTCGGCGTTCGCACCGCACACGAAGTCGCTCATGACTGCGACCGCGCGATCGACGACCAGGCGCACCGGCCCGCGCGTCTCGACCGGGCCGAGATAGCCGGGCACGCAGCCGAACGCCGATCCGATCTCGGCCGCGCTGGCGAAGCGAAAGCCGCGGTCGAGGCCGGGCAGCTTGCCCGCCTTGATCTCGTTCAGCGAGTGATCGCCGCGGATCAGAAGAAGCCAGATCGTCGCCGGCCGCGCTGCCGAGGCGACGCCGGAATCCGCATCGGCCGCGTCGTCGGTGGCGAGGACGATCGACTTGACGGTGCTCGAGAGTGGCACGCCGAGCAGCTCGGCGACGTCCTCGCACGTGCTCCTGCCCGGAGTCGGCGTGCGCTGCATCTGCTGGCGCGGGACAGCGCGCGAAGCTGCGGGGGCGACCGCCTCCGCGAGCTCGATATTGGCTGCGTAGTCCGAGTCGGGGCTGTAGACGATGGCGTCCTCGCCGGTGTCGGCGATCACCTGGAATTCGTGCGAACGGATGCCGCCGATCGATCCGTTGTCGGCCGCGACGGCCCGAAAGACCAGGCCCATGCGCTCGAAGATGCGGTTGTACGCGGCGTACATCTGGTCGTAGCTGAGGCGCGCGGCGTCGAGGTCGCGGTCGAACGAGTAGGCGTCCTTCATCGTGAACTCGCGGCCGCGCATGACGCCGAAGCGCGGCCGTCGCTCGTCGCGAAACTTGGTCTGGATATGGTAGAAATTCTTCGGCAGGGCGCGATAGCTGCGCAGCTCCTGGCGGGCGATGTCCGTGATGACTTCCTCGCTCGTCGGCTGGATGACGAAGTCGCGCTCGTGGCGGTCCTTCACGCGCATCAGCTCGGGGCCGTACTTCTGGAAGCGCCCCGATTCCTGCCAGAGCTCCGCCGGTTGCACGACCGGCATGAGGAGCTCGACGGCGCCCGCGCGGTTCATCTCCTCGCGCACGATCGCCTCGATCTTGCGGATCACGCGCAGGCCCATCGGCATGTAGGTGTAGATGCCCGCGGAGAGCCTCTTGATGAAGCCGGCGCGCACCATCAACTGGTGGCTGACGACCTCGGCATCGGCCGGTGCCTCCTTGAGCGTCGAGACGAAGAAGTGGCTTGCTTTCATCGGCAATGCGCGGGCGCGAAGTGGGTCGCGGCGGCCAACTGAACGACTGCGCGGCAGGTCGGCCGAAGGGCGCGAAGGAGTTTGACTCGCGTGATGCCGGTGCGATAATCCGATCAACGCAAGAATCGAGGTTGATTATGCTCGACCGTGATGGGTTCAGACCCAACGTCGGCATCATCCTGCTCAACCCGAAGAACCAGGTGTTCTGGGGCAAGAGGATCAGAACCCACTCCTGGCAGTTCCCGCAAGGGGGCATCAACCACGGCGAAACGCCCGAGCAGGCGATGTTCCGCGAGCTTCACGAAGAAGTGGGGCTGACTCCGGACCATGTCCGTGTCGTCGCGCGAACGCGCGACTGGCTGCGCTACGAGGTCCCCACGCATTTCATCCGTCGCGACGCGCGCGGGCACTATCGCGGGCAAAAGCAGATCTGGTTCCTGCTCCAGCTGCTCGGCCGCGACAGCGACATGAACCTGCGCGCGACGGACCACCCGGAGTTCGACGCCTGGCGCTGGAACGACTACTGGATCCCGCTCGACGTGGTGATCGAATTCAAGCGCGACGTGTACCAGATGGCGCTGACCGAGCTCGCCCGTTTCCTGCCGCGCGGCGCGCAGCACAACCGCTACCTGCGGTCCGGGCTGCGACCGCACCATCGCGACGACAGCGATGGACAGCGTCGCCACGAGACGGTCGCCGCCGTCGCGACGCTCGCCGCTCCGCCGATCGCGAGCACGCCGATCGACGCGGCCGGAGTGCTCGCGCCGACGCAGCTCGCCGGCGCGATGCCGAAGGAGCCGCTCGCCTGAGACGCGCGCTCGCTCAGGCGAGCACGAGGTTGTCGCGGTGGATGAGCTCGGGCTCGGCGGCGAAGCCGAGCAGGCGGGCGATCTCGGACGACGGCTTTCTTGCGATCAAGCGCGCTTCCGTGCTGCCGTAATTGCTCAGGCCGCGGCCGATCTCCTCGCCGGTGGCGCGGCGCACTGCGATCACGTCGCCGCGATGAAATTCGCCCTCGACCGTGACGACACCGATCGGCAACAGGCTCTTGCCGCCGTGGCGCAGCTTGCTGGCGGCGCCCTCGTCGACGACGACCGCGCCGCGCAGCTGCAGCTGATCGCTCATCCACTGCTTGCGTGCAGCCACCTTGGGCGTAGCCGCAATCAGCGCGGTGCCGATGTCCTCCCCCGTCGTCAGACGCAGCAGGACCTCCGGCTCCCGACCCGATGCGATCACCGTGCTCGCGCCGCTGCGCGCGGCGCGTTTGGCCGCGAGGACCTTGGTCAGCATGCCGCCGCGCCCGAGCGCCGAGCCGGTGCCGCCGGCCATCCGCTCGAGCGCTGCGTCGCCGGCGCTCGCGGTCGCGATCAGATGCGCGCCTGGCTCGCGGCGCGGGTCGGCCGAGAACAGGCCGCGCTGGTCGGTCAGGATCACCAGCGCGTCGGCGTCGAGCAGGTTGGTGACGAGCGCGCCGAGGGTGTCGTTGTCGCCGAACTTGATCTCGTCGTTGACGACCGTGTCGTTCTCGTTGACGACGGGCACCACGCCGAGGCCGAGCAGCGTGAGCAGGGTCGAGCGCGCGTTCAGGTAGCGTTCGCGGTCAGCGAGATCGGCGTGCGTGAGCAGCACCTGCGCGCTGCCGATGCCGTGCGCCCGCAGCGCCGTTTCGTAGATCTGGGCAAGGCCCATCTGGCCAACCGCCGCGGCCGCCTGCAGCTCGTGCACGGCGCGCGGTCGGGCCGGCCAGCCGAGCCGCTTCATGCCCTCGGCGATCGCGCCGCTCGAGACCATCACGAGCTCGCGCCCGGAGCGCACCAGCTCGGCCATCTGCCGGCACCAGTCGCCGACGACTGCGCTGTCGATGCCGCGTCCGTCGTTCGTGACCAGCGTCGAGCCGACCTTGACGACGATCCGTCGCGCCTCGCGCAGCTCCTGGCTCATCGGCGCGCGTCGGCGTCGAGCGCGTCGAACCGCGGATCGCGCTCCTCGGACGGCGGGCGCGCTTCGGCCGCGACGTGCTCGTAAACCGCGCGCACGAGCGCGTCGCACCCTTCTCGCGTCAGCGCCGAGATCGCGAACACGGGGCCCTTCCAGCGCAACCGCTTCGTGAACGCCTTGATCTTCCCGTCGCGTTCGCCGGCCGGGATCATGTCGATCTTGTTCAGCACCAGCCAACGCGGCTTGGCCGCGAGCGTCGGGTCGTATTTTTCAAGCTCGCCGACGATCGCGCGCACCTGCCGGACCGGATCGGCGTCTTCGTCGAAGGGGGCGAAGTCGACGAGATGGAGGAGCAGCCGCGTCCGTTGCAGATGACGCAGGAACTGGTGGCCGAGACCGGCGCCTTCTGCGGCGCCCTCGATGAGGCCAGGGATGTCGGCGACGACGAAGCTCTGCTCAGGGGCAACTCGCACGACGCCGAGATTGGGATGCAGCGTCGTGAACGGATAGTCGGCGATCTTCGGCTTGGCGTTGGAGATCGCCGCGATGAGTGTCGACTTGCCGGCGTTCGGCATCCCGAGCAGGCCGACATCGGCTAGCACGCGCAGCTCGAGCTTCAGGCGCCTTTGCTCGCCGGGCCAGCCCGGGGTCTTCTGCCGCGGTGCGCGGTTGGTGCTGCTCTTGAAGTGCAGATTGCCGAAGCCGCCGTCGCCGCCCTTCGCGAGCAACGCCTTTTCGCCGTGCTCGAGCAGCTCGGCGAGCTTTTCGCCGGTTTCCGCGTCGCTGATGATGGTGCCGACCGGCATGCGGAGCACGATGTCGTCGGCCGCCGCGCCGTACTGGTCGGAGCCGCGACCGTTCTCACCGCTTCTCGCTTCATGGCGGCGCGCGTAGCGAAAATCGATCAGCGTGTTGAGGTTGCGGTCCGCGAGCGCCCAGACACTGCCGCCGCGCCCGCCGTCGCCTCCGTTCGGGCCGCCGAACGGGATGAACTTCTCGCGTCGAAAGCTCATGCATCCGTTTCCCCCGTCGCCGGCGGCAACGTCGATCGTCGCTTCATCGACGAATCTCATGGCCGTCGTTCGACCTCGCCGGCTGGCCGCTGCAGCGCCTCCGACGCGCCAGAGCTTCGTCGGCCGTGCTGCGGCCGCACCATCGTGAAGACGCCGAGCACGATCAGCACCGCCGGCCACCACTGGCGCAGCCAGCCCATCGGCAACAGCCCAAAGTTGTTAGCGAGCAGCAAGGCACCGACGATGACGAGGATCAATCCGCTCCAGCTCATGCGAACCTCGATTGGGATGTGGAGAGTTGCATGGTAGTTCAGCCTCCACGCCTGAACTGGCGCGAAGCCAGTCCAGCCGGCGGCCAGCGCACAGCAAAAAGCCCCGGTACACGGGGCTTTTTGGGCAGGGGCGAGGAACGCTCAGCTGTTCTTTACTTCCACCGTCTGGCGATTGCGCGGACCCTTGATCGAATAGCTGACCTGCCCGTCGACGAGCGCGAACAGCGTGTGGTCGCGGCCGATGCCGACGTTCGGGCCGGCGTGGAACCGCGTGCCCCGCTGGCGCACGATGATCGATCCCGCGGGCACGACCTGGCCCCCGAACACCTTCACGCCGAGCATCTTCGGTTGGGAATCGCGGCCGTTGCGCGTCGAGCCGCCGCCCTTTTTCTGTGCCATGTGAAAACTCCTGGAAGCTGCTCGCTCAGGCGGGGTTGACCGCGCTGATCTTGATCTCGGTGAAGGACTGTCGGTGGCCTTGGCTCTTGCGATAGTGCTTGCGACGGCGCATCTTGAAGATGCGCACCTTGGGGTGACGGCCGTGCGAGACGACGCTGGCGACGACAGTCGCGCCGGCGACGAGGGGCGCGCCGAGGACAAGGTCGGCGCCGTTGCCGATGGCGACGATCTGGTCGAGCCGGATGTCGTGGCCGATCTCGGCGGCGAGCCGCTCGACCTTGATCGTGTCCCCGGCGGCGACCCGGTATTGCTTGCCACCGGTCTTGATGACGGCGTACATCTGAGATTCCTTCGTTGGGCTGCGCCTTGCGCGCAGACGCCGGCCGACGCCGGCCTCGCCATGCCCCACTGCAAATCGAGGCGGCGGAAAGCCTGCGACTATACCATGTGCGCTTATCGCGGAGCAGCTGAACGCGGGCCGCGCCGCCCCTGCGGCGAGCGCTGGGCACCGGTCGGCCGCTGCGGCGCACGCTTTCTATAATCAGCCGCTTGACGCACCTTCTCGTGCCCACGCCGCGCACCGCGCCCTCCGCGGCCATCGCCGTTCCCCCAGTCGCAGGCGGCGACCCGATGGGCGACGAGATGCGGCAGGTCGATGCCGTCATCCAGCGCCGTCTCGCGTCCAAGGTCGCGCTGATCGATCAGATCGCCAACTACATCATCAGCGCCGGAGGCAAGCGCATCCGGCCGCTGCTCGTTCTCTTGTTCTCGGGGGCGCTCGGATTCGCCGGGCGCGAGCGATTCGAGCTGGCGGCGACCGTCGAGTTCATCCACACCGCGACGCTGCTCCACGACGACGTGGTCGACGAATCGGGCCTGCGACGCGGCCGACGCACGGCGAACGCGATGTTCGGCAATGCGGCCAGCGTGCTCGTCGGCGACTTCGTCTATTCGCGCGCCTTTCAGATGATGGTCGCCGTGAACCGGATGCGCGTCCTCGACGTGCTCGCCGACGCCACCAACGTGATCGCCGAGGGCGAGGTGCTGCAACTGATGAACATGCACGACCCCGACGTGACGGTCGACGACTATCTGCGCGTGATCCGCTTCAAGACCGCCAAGCTGTTCGAGGCGAGCGCGCGACTCGGCGCCGTGCTGGCCGACGCGGACCACGGCACCGAAGAGGCATGCGCAGACTACGGACGCTCGCTCGGCACGGCGTTCCAGCTCGTCGACGACCTGCTCGATTACGAAGGCGCGACCGAGCAGCTCGGCAAGAACGTCGGCGACGATCTCCGTGAAGGCAAGCCCACGCTGCCGCTGTTGATTGCGATGGAGCGCGGCTCTGTCGATGAGCGCGCGATCGTTCGGCACGCCATCGAGCACGGCGAAGTCGCGCGGCTTGCCGACATCGTTGCGATCGTCCGCGCCACCGGTGCGATCGACGCGACGCGCGCCGCGGCGCGCGCCGAAGCGGACAAGGCGCGCGCCTCGCTCGAGGCGTTGCCGACGACGCACTACAGAGATGCTCTGCTAGACTTGTCGGTTCGATCCGTCGAGCGTTCGTCCTGACTCACCCGCGCCCTGGCGCGTTCGGGCGCGGCCGGCAACTCGACTGTCGCATCGGGGTGTAGCTTAGCCTGGTAGAGCGCTACGTTCGGGACGTAGAGGCCGGAGGTTCGAATCCTCTCACCCCGACCACCACTTCGCCTGCCGCACCCGCCCAGCAACGGATGTTGCAAAGGCGCCGTGAATTGTTGCCGGCACCCTCGAGCAGCAGCGTTTACACCCCTTGGTGAATCGGCGATCATCGTCCGCTTTTTTCACCACTGATCGGGCATCTGACGTTGGACACGCTCGCCGAAGCGCCCCACTCCGCCCTCTCCGGCGTCGCGAGAGTGCTGGTCCACGCGGGCAAGCTGAACCCGAAGACTGCCGAGGAGCTGGTCAGGTCATCGCGCGACAAGCGCACCAGCTTCATCGCCGCAGTGATCGGCGCCGGCTCGGTCACGCCAGCCGACCTTGCCCACACACTCTCGAGCGCGCTCGCGCTACCGCTGCTGGACCTGAGCGCGATCGATCCGACCAAGCTGCCGCGCCACGTCATCGAGACGAAGCTCGCGGCGCAGTACCAGGTCGTCGTCCTCGGCAAGCGCGGCAACCGCCTCTTCATCGGCGGCGCCGATCCCACCGATCAGGAGGCCGCCGAACGCATCAAGTTCGCGACCCAGCTGACGCCGGAATGGGTGATCGTCGAGCACGACAAGCTCGTGAAGCTGCTCGAGACCGCGGGTGCAAGCTCGAACGAGACGGTGGAGTCGCTGGCCGGCGGCGACTTCGAGTTCGACATCACCGACGACGTCACGAGCAAGCCCGAGGAGGAGGCCGCCAGCGACGTCGAGGACGCGCCCGTCGTCCGTTTCCTGCAGAAGATGCTGATCGACGCGATCAACCTGCGCGCGTCGGACCTGCACTTCGAGCCCTACGAATACCACTACCGCGTGCGCTTTCGCGTCGACGGCGAGCTGCGCGAGATCACGCAGCCCCCGCTCGCGATCAAGGACAAGCTCTCGGCGCGGATCAAGGTCATCTCGCGGCTCGACATCGCCGAGCGCCGCGTGCCGCAAGACGGCCGCATGAAGCTGAAATTCGGCAACAAGGCGATCGACTTTCGGGTCAGCACCTTGCCGACGCTGTTCGGCGAGAAGATCGTGATCCGGATCCTCGACCCGTCGAGCGCGAAGGTCGGCATCGAGGCGCTCGGCTACGAGAAGACCGAGAAGGACCGGCTGCTGAAGGCGATCCAGCGCCCCTACGGAATGGTGCTCGTCACCGGCCCCACCGGCAGCGGCAAGACCGTCTCGCTCTACACGTGCCTGAACATCCTCAACCAGCCGGGCGTGAACATCGCCACGGTGGAAGACCCCGCGGAAATCAACCTGCCGGGCGTCAACCAGGTGAACGTCAACGACAAGGCGGGCCTCACGTTCGCTGTCGCCCTGAAGTCGTTCCTGCGCCAGGACCCGGACATCATCATGGTCGGCGAGATCCGCGATCTCGAGACTGCCGACATCGCGTTGAAGGCGGCGCAGACCGGCCACATGGTGATGTCGACCCTGCACACGAACGACGCGCCGACCACCCTCACCCGGCTCGCCAACATGGGCGTCGCCGCGTTCAACATCGCGGCGAGCGTGCTGCTCATCACGGCCCAGCGCTTGGCGAGAAAGCTGTGCGAGAACTGCAAGGCGCCGGCCGACTATCCTCGGGAAGCGCTGCTCAAGGCCGGCTTCAAGCCCGAGGATCTCGACGGCAACTGGAAGCCGTTCCGTGCCGTCGGCTGTTCGATGTGCAACAACGGCTACAAGGGCCGCGTCGGGATTTACCAGGTCATGCCGATCACCGAAGAGATCCAGAAGATCATCCTCGCCTCGGGCAGCTCGATGGATGTGGCGGAGCAGGCGCAGCGTGACGGCGTGCGCGATCTGCGCCAGTCCGGCCTCATCAAGGTCCGCAATGGAATGACGACACTCGAAGAGCTGATCTCGGTCACGAACGAATAGCGAACGCAAAGCAAAGGCGGGGTTTCGGGCCTCGAAGACGTATGGCAACGGCAGTAGCTGCAAAGGGTCGCGTCAAGGACATCGTCTTCGAGTGGGAAGGCAAGGACAAGAACGGCAAGAACGTCCGTGGCGAGATGCGTGCGGGCGGCGAGGCCATGGTGAGCGCGAGCCTGCGCCGCCAGGGCGTGATGGTGAACAAGGTGAAGAAGCGCCGCATGAGCGGCGGCAAGGCGATCAAGCAGAAGGACATCGCCGTCTTCACGCGCCAGCTCTCGACCATGATGCGCGCCGGCGTGCCGCTGATCCAGTCGTTCGACATCGTCGCGCGTGGCAGCACGAACCCGAAGATGACCCGGCTGCTCACCGACATCCGCTCCGACGTCGAGACCGGCACCAGCCTCTCGGCCGCCTTCAGGAAGCACCCGCTCTACTTCGACGCCCTCTACTGCAACCTGGTCGAGGCCGGCGAGGCGGGCGGCATTCTGGAAACCCTGCTCGATCGTCTTGCCGTCTACCAGGAAAAGACGATGGCGATCAAGAACAAGATCAAGTCGGCGCTGATCTATCCGGTCGCCGTGCTCGTGGTCGCGTTCGTGGTCCTCACCGTGATCATGATCTTCGTGATTCCGGCCTTCGAGGACGTGTTCAAGTCGTTCGGCGCCGACCTGCCCGCGCCGACGCTGGTCGTCATCGCGATGTCGAAGTTCTTCACGACGTACTGGTACCTCATTTTCTCGATCCTCGGCGGCGGCATCTACTTCTTCCTCCAGACCTGGCGCCGTTCGGTGAAGATGCAGAAGTACATGGACCGGCTGCTGTTGCGCGTGCCGGTGTTCGGCGATCTGGTCAACAAGTCTTCGATCGCGCGCTGGACGCGCACGCTCTCGACGATGTTCGCCGCCGGCGTCCCGCTGGTCGAGGCGCTCGACTCCGTCGGCGGCGCCTCGGGAAACGCCGTCTTCGCTGAGGCGACCGAGAAGATCCAGAAGGACGTCTCGACCGGCTCGGCGCTGACGACCTCGATGCAGGCGACCGGGGTCTTCCCGGTCATGGTGCTGCAGATGTGCGCGATCGGCGAAGAATCCGGCTCGCTCGACGCGATGCTCGGCAAGGCCGCCGAGTTCTACGAGGACGAGGTCGACGAGGCCGTGAAGGGCCTGTCGAGCCTGATGGAGCCATTCATCATCGTCATCCTGGGCACGTTGATCGGCGGCATCGTCGTTTCGATGTACCTGCCGATCTTCAAGCTGGGCCAGGTCGTCTAGGGTCGATGCCCTTCGCCGACGTCCTGTTTTCGCCCGTCGTTCTCGGCCTGCTCGGCCTTTGCATCGGCAGTTTCCTGAACGTCGTCATCCATCGCCTGCCGTTGATGCTGGAGCGCGGGTGGCGGATGGAAAGCGCGGATGTGCTCGGGCTGACGCACGAAGAAGCCGCGCCGGCGATCACGCTGTCCACCCCACGCTCGCGCTGTCCTGCCTGCGGTCACGCGATCTCCTGGCGCGAGAACATTCCCGTCGCGAGCTGGCTCTGGCTGCGCGGCCGCTGCTCGGCGTGCAGGACGCGCATATCGGCGCGCTATCCGCTGATCGAACTCGG
>Ga0207652_10002094_pt1 | contig 17150 bp, 16 predicted proteins | sample KBSC63BmetaG_FD_184334 | JGI IMG/M metagenome (GOLD analysis project Ga0207652, IMG submission 184334) | Corn rhizosphere microbial communities from Kellogg Biological Station, Michigan, USA - KBS C6-3B metaG (SPAdes) (version 2) | ecosystem: Host-associated > Plants > Roots > Rhizosphere ... | reverse complement strand
TTCACTGCTGTTACAACACATAGTTTAAAAAGTGCTTTGTCTAATCCTCTGTCTTCCCTGAGAGATGAATAAGTAATCGCTATTCGATTGTAAAAAATTGATTGTCGAAACGGCTTTTCAAATGTTATAGAAGGAACATTTTCTATTAACAATTGCATTAAAAAAAGAAAAGTTACTTGATTATAGCTCTTCTATAGCAAAACAAATTAAGGATACTCCATATGAAACTTTGTAGAACTAAAGACATATTCAACCCCTCCGCAAAGAAAAAAAAATTAGACTTACGGTCGATTAAACAATTGCCTTTATACCAAGCAAGAAAAGAATATTGAAAGATAGCTTTTCCTAAACCTGATGCTAAAACTCCGAGGATATGAATCGTATGAGGCGACTGTCTTCTAAACGATTAGCTCAGGAAAGAATCTGACCACAACCTACCTCTCCCATTTCACTAATCGTTTTTGCATTTCTTCAACCAACTCCTTATTATTCTGATACACTAGGTTGGTCATAATAAGCTGCTTAAGTTTAGCGGATGCTTCAGAATTCGAAATAAGGTTGTTAGCAACTAACTGATCAAAGATCCAAATCATGCCATGATAAGGGATAGAATTCTTCTTTGCCGTATTCCTGACAGCTTTGTCACTGCTTAATACCATAGCATTTAATTTTGATGCCAGGTATAAAACTGTTTTATCACTTTCAGAAAGCGAACGCGGACAAGGAAGGGAAAGTATTTTTTTCTTCTCGCCTTCTGTTATATTATGAGCAGTTAACTTGCCAACCAATTGAAATGCAGAAAGTATCTCCAGCTGATTCTCATATAGTTCACTAAGTACATCAATAGAAGTATGAACTTGCAAATCCAGACTAAAAAATAGTGCAGTTAGTTGCAGGTAGTATAGATCAATAAAAATACAAGCATCAGTTATGGCTAATCTCATAATCATCTACTTTGGTTTTATCCGGGCAGTATGGCTGACGGCAATAGCTGGTTTTATTGCACCAGCAATGTCTCATTTCGAAATTCAGCCAACTTCTGATTTTTTAAAGAGGCGGCCTTGCTCATTGAGATTTGATCTTCAGCCAAAGCCCTGTAAATTAACTGATCAAAACGATTCGATGCTTCTATGCCATCGTATTCAACAGGCTCATCCACTTTCCAGTTCATCTGGTTCATCATAAAAAAGAACTGCCGGGTGTAATGATCATTGATGATATTGCAGGCTTTGGCCCTCATTACAAGAGCCTGTAATGAAATGCCATATTGCTTTTTGATATTGCCGAGCTCAGGAATAAATAAACGGTTTCTATGCTCTCCAAGCGCTTCTCTTATAGCTTTATCCGGTAAAAGCATTGCACCTGCAAATTGATGGCAAAGAGTTTCTTTTTGCTTTTCAGTAACATCATCAGCAAAAACTAATATCAGGTGAGCCAACTCATGCAGCAAAGTAAACCGTACTCTGTCATTCTTTTCTAATTTTCTTATATTGTAGGCTACTACCGGGATGTTTCCATTAACCAGTGTTTGCAGGCCATCAAATGTAATGTCGGCATCAATTTTTACTACTTTTATATATTTCTCTTCCAGCAATTCGATCACGTTCGCAATCGGGTCATTGCCAAGATCCCACACCTTTCTAACCTGGTTTGCGGCTTCATTTACCTGATCATAAGTAAACACCTTTTCAAAGCCCTCAAGAGGATTGACATATTTATTTTGAAGGCCGAGTATCTCTTCTAGCTCCAGGTATCTTGAAAGGTATTCGCGGGTTTGTTCTACAATTTTAGCTTCTTCTCTTGAAGGCATTCTTTTTAGCTTACGGTATTCCACTACTCCAATTTCTACAACGGTATCTCTAAAAAAATAATCAGGACGCACATGTAAAGCGGTACTTAACAGGCTGACCATCTCACTATCGGGTAGCACTTCACCTTTTTCATACCGGTGAAGCGCCTGACGAGTTACCTTATTTTGTAATGCATCAGCAAGATCCTGTAAGGAAAAGCCATTTAATAAACGGGCCGACTTAAACCTGTTAGCAAAGATTGTATTCATTGTTGAAGATTTAAGATTGATAAATGGGAGAATCTATTTTAGTTTACAAAACTACAGAACTGGAGTTTTATTTTTGTTGCTGTATTGTCAAATTAGTGTTAATTAACTCTTTCTGACAGTTTAAAGGATAATATATTAATAAAACTGACAAGTTAACATTTTTAGTTGACATATTTAATTTAGGATATTAATTTGTATACTGGGAACAAATTCATTGATCGGCGGGAACTATCAGAGATAAGAATTCTTAACGGAAATGGTTTGATACCACTGCAGCATGCAAAAGATGAATTAAAAGTACAATTCATATGAAAAATAATATGAGTTAAATGATAATTTAAAATGGAAAATAGAGATGCTAAAACATACTGTGGATAGGTACGATCATTATTTTGATAGTATTAATAATAAGGGCAACTTATTCTTGGCTCTTAACACCTTTTTACTGGGTGGGATAATTACCGGATATTATGGCATCAATAAAAGTTTCGAAGATAGATATAATCTTTTATTTTTTACTGGTTAGCTGTGATTTGCTGTTTGCTGAGTATTGGATTTACGCTTTGGACTATCATACCATACTTGAATAAACATGTAGAAAGTGAAAAAAGTTCGGTTATGTATTTTGGGGATGTATCGCTTCTTACTTTCCCAAACCTTAAGAAAAAATATGAGCAAATGACCGAATATAAAAAATATGAAGATTATTTGCAACAGGTGCATTTGTTAGCACAAGGTCTTCAAAAGAAATTTTGATTATTCTAGGTTTGATCCGGAATGGGCATTAAGTTATCAGACCAATTATTATTTAAAGCATATGGCCAAATCAAATGTTTTAAAACAAGCATTAGTATTATTTTTAAAAGAAAATAATCATTATCGCGTTGAAAGGTTATTAATAAAAATTACTTATTTCCTTTCTTGATTCAACATTTCTAATGAGGTACATTATTGTTATTATTTACAGTTTTTTTCTTTTGTCGGCTTATGGGCAGAACACTACATCAGTAAAACAGCACTTAAGAGGTAAGTGGATTTCAGAAGACGATAAGCAGTTTGAACTTGTTTTTAAGGATAGTATTAAGCAAGATTTCTATTATGGAAAGGTGGAAAGTACTTATCAATATTGGATAAAGAAAGATACACTAATTGCAAAAGATGTGAGCAGCGGCGATGTTTTCAATTATGCCATTATGGGTATCACTGGAAAACACTTGACCCTAATGTATTTGGAGAAAGGTAATCTTTTGAAGTTTCGAAAACAATCAGCAGCTAAAATTGGCGAGGCAAAAAAGCGGCTGAAGAAACAAATTGAACAGTAAATTTTTTTTAACCGGGATGCGAGGATATCGCAAAAGAAAAAGGTGTTGGGATCATAAACTGAGTATTTTTTAAAAATAAAATGATTTCAAAAGAATAATGGCAAAAATTCCTACTAAGACATGAATGCGAATTGAAATTTGATTGCATGCTGTGAGGTTATTGCAGGTGGCATTCGATTGCATGCTGTGAAGTTATTGCAGATGGCATTCAAATTAAGTTTCTTCCCTGAAATACACCTTATAAAAGCTCATATTCATTTTCTCATCAAATCCTTTTTCTATCAGTTCATTATTCCCATGGATATAAATATGAAAGTTTTTGTCAAGCTTTAAAACACTTTTATAATTTCTGGATTGTTTTTTTACCGCCTGGACCGAGATGGAAAAATTATCAGCAATCTCTGTTTCATATTCCTTTTCATAATTCTGTTTGTATTCTTTAAAAGAATTGATTCCTTCTGCATCTCCGATAACTTCATTAGAAAACTCATCAATATTAAACTCTTCTTTTTGTTTAAAATAATTCATTGAGCGGTTGAGCATGTCTATCTTCTGTGCTTTGGTTATATCATATACTTCATCTAGCTTTTTAGTAACAAAGCTTTTATAAATACTCAAGGTATTTTGGGTCTGGTTGTAGTTATCGTTTCTTATAGTTAGTTTTAAAAATTCATCAATCCAATAAACGGCTTCGCTTCCTTTATTTGTATTATCCATAACCGCAACTTTATATCCTTCCTCTTTTTCGGTATTAAAAATAAGGCAACCCTTGTCTAACTTTTTAATATTAATAGCTTCCTGTTCATATTGGATTTCAATTCCATTTTTATCAGGATATACTTTTAAGTATGTTTCTTTTGATTCTGATTTAAAAATGCCCAGAGCGTTAAATAGTTCACCTTCTACTTGCATCCCCGTAAGATAAACAACATATAGTTCGCCGGATTTTATTTTAGGATGGTTTGACACATCGTATAAATGTTTGGTTATTAGTCCGGAATTTTCGTGCAATGTTTCCGGATTATTAAAAATCATTTCTGCAAAATGATAAACTTCATTTAACTGCAAATCATTTGTAGAATGTGATAACCGATAGATTTCATTTACTTTTTCGAAAGGAGATAAAAAATATTGCAATAATAATTTACTTAAAGTTTCATCTTCTATAGTGGTAGGATGTTGCGATAGTTTATATTTTTCATCAAGTAATTTATTTCCTGATTGATGAATAGAAAGGGAGCTTATACTGGCTTCAGAATAAGAAATCATGTTTGCTAATGTTTATCTTATTTTTATAAAAAATTTATTTTATTGGCCACGATATTAAGCTAAAAGTTACCACATTCCACTAAGACCGGTCATAAATGTTCGATGATAAACTGGTATGGACTTCACTTTTTGTGCAGAAAACCTGCTACCATACCTGCTTCCGTTCGTTTTCAACATTTAGTGAATAACAATTTCTACATATTTTCCAATTCTCATTTTACTTTACATGAGAATTCTGGTTGACATACACTTGTTAAGTGGTGTCATTAAAAGGGAATCCGGTGCAAATCCGGAACTATCCCCGTAGCTGTAATCCTTGAGCAAGAAATTGCATCGTATTTTCAGTGATTCTAAACAAGCCACTGTCCGCATTGCGGATGGGAAGGCCACAGAAAATCAGGAAAGTCAGAAGACCTGCCAGTTCGAAATTTATAAAAACAAAAACTTTCGGAGGAAAAGTAAAGTCGTCATTTTACTGCAATATTTTTTGCAGTTTAATCTGTCGCCCATCTTTTTTTCCTGAAACATTTTATCACAATAAAAAATATTTTATATGGGACTATTTGATAAAAGGATCAATTACAAACCTTTTGAGTATCCTGAAATTTTGCAATTTACAGAAGCCATTAATCGCTCTTTCTGGGTACATTCCGAAGTGGATTTTACTGCCGATACACAGGATTTTCATTCGCTGCTCTCAGGCAAAGAGCGCAGCGCTATCAAACGGAGCCTGCTGGTGATCGCTCAAATTGAAGTGGCTGTAAAATCGTTTTGGGGAAACCTATATCACCATTTTCCCAAACCTGAACTAAATGGCCTGGGAAGCACCTTTGCGGAATGTGAGTTCCGCCATTCTGAAGCCTATTCGCGTTTGGTGGAAGTTCTGGGATACAATGATGAATTTGAGAAACTGATAGAGGTTCCGGTGATCGCAGAAAGAATTAATTACCTGGCCCGGGCGTTGAATCATACTGGGTCAACTGATAAAAAGGAATACAGTATCGCTTTGATATTGTTTACCATTCTCATTGAGAATGTTTCCCTGTTCAGCCAGTTTGCAGTCATTCTTTCCTTTCCCCGATTTAAAGGATGGATGAAAAATGTGAGTAACATTATTGCATGGACTTCTGTTGATGAACAGGTTCATGCCAATGCGGGTATTTATCTTATCAATAAAATAAAAGAAGAATATCCTGAAGTGATGGATGAACAAACGATATTCCGGATTACTGAGATGATAAAAGAATCCATTGAGGTAGAAGAACAGATCATTGACTGGATTTTTAAGGAAGGCGAAATAGAAACCATCCACAAAAAGGACCTTGTTAATTTTGTCAGGTTCAGGGTGGATGAAAGTTTAAGTAAAATTGGCTTTCCGGAACAATTTTTCATTACAATGGAACAGTATCATCCTATGAAATGGTTTGAAGAAGAAGTATTTGCCAACAGCCTTGATGATTTTTTTGCCAAGCGGCCAGTTGATTATACTAAACACGATAAGAGCATTACTGCTCATGATTTGTTTTAAGTGATGAGTGGTGAATTGTGATAACAAAATTCTATGCATTCTAGCCCCTTTAAATCTCAAACATCTAAAAAATATTATAAACCTGAACAACATGGAAACCATTTTTGAAATCGCCCCGGTAAAAGAAAGGCTGTGGTGGAAAAATGAAGAAAGCGAACAAAACCTAAATCGCGGATATCTTTTAAAAGGAGAGACCGTAGAAAAAGCAATTGAAAGAATTTGTACTGCGGCTGCGCAACGGTTGTATAAGCCTGAGCTGGCAGAGGCTTTCCAGGAAATGATAGAAAGAGGATGGATGAGCCTGAGCTCACCGATATGGGCCAACATGGGCACTGAAAGAGGATTGCCGATCTCTTGTTTTAATGTACACATCCCTGATAATATTGAAGGCATTACTCATAAATTGGGTGAAGTAATTATGCAGACCAAACTGGGCGGTGGCACGTCCGGATATTTCGGTAGCCTTCGCGGAAGGGGGAGTGCCGTAACGGACAATGGAAAAAGCAGTGGTGCTGTCAGTTTCATGCGTTTGTTTGATACCGCCATGGACACTATTTCCCAAGGCGGTGTAAGAAGAGGCGCTTTCGCGGCTTATCTGGATATTGACCACCCGGATATTTTGGAATTTTTACAAATCAAAAATATAGGTCATCCCATACAGAATTTATTTTTTGGAGTATGTGTACCTGATTACTGGATGCAGCACATGATAGATGGCGATATGGCCAAGCGTGAAGTATGGGCACGGCTTCTCGAATGCCGCCAGCAAAAAGGACTGCCGTATATTTTCTTTTCGGATAATGTCAATAAGAATAAACCGCAGGTTTATAAAGATTTGAACTATACCATTCATGCGAGTAATCTTTGTTCAGAAATTATGTTGCCTTCGACGGAAGATGAATCATTTATATGTTGCTTATCTTCCATGAACCTGGAAATGTATGATGAATGGAAAGATTCCGATGCCATACGCCTCGCCATTTTCTTCCTTGATGCGGTATTACAGGAATTTATCACCAAGACTGAAGACAATCATTATCTCGCCAATGCCAATCGTTTTGCAAAAAGACACCGGGCTTTAGGATTGGGTGTATTAGGCTGGCATTCTTACCTGCAAAAAAACAGGATTCCTTTTGAAGGAATGCGCGCCAAGCAACTTACTTCCCTCATCTTTAAGGATATTCGCGATAAAGCTGACAAGGCCACACAAGATCTGGCGCGTATCTATGGCGAAGCGCCGCTGCTAAAGGGGTATGGCCGCAGGAATACCACTACGCTGGCGATTGCGCCCACTACTACTTCCTCCGCCATTCTGGGTCAAACTTCACCGGGAATAGAACCTTTCAGCAGCAATTATTATAAGGCCGGGCTTTCCAAAGGAAATTTTATGAGGAAAAATAAATACCTGAAAGAGGTGTTGATAGAAAAAGGCATCAATAATGAAGATACGTGGCGCAGCATTATGCTGCATTATGGCAGTGTGCAACACCTTACTAAACTTAGTGCCGATGAAAAAGCGGTATTCAAAACTTTTAAAGAAATCAGTCAGTTCGAAATTATACAACAAGCCTCCATCCGCCAGCAATATGTGGATCAGTCGCAAAGCCTTAACCTTAATATTCCTTCCAATCTGCCGGTAAAAGAAGTAAATAAACTCATCATAGAAGCCTGGAAGCTGGGTATAAAAACATTGTATTATCAACGAAGCCAAAGCGTTTCAAAAGAACTGGTGACGAGCCTGGTGGATTGTAAGAGTTGCGAGGGGTAAGGAAGCATGATATAATTTTTTATTTTTTTACCAATTTCGTTTATGCATGACTGTTAGTGTGATCAGTTTTTAAGAAAACAACTTTTAAATAATTTCTGCCTAGCGAGGCAAACTTTTGTCAACTTACATAAAAAAATCGTTCGTGCATGGTTCTCTGATAATAAAATTAATTGAGTTTATGAAAACGAACCATCAGATGCTGTAAAGCATCTTGAATTTGACAAATATGGAATAATCCGGATCCCATTTTTGCATTAAATGTCTATATTTATTTTTGCGTAAAAGTATTTACCAATTGTGATTCAATTTTTGTATGTCAGAAACGCTTAAAGAAACAATCAACGTTCTAATTGCTGAAGATAACCGCTGGCTTCTAAAATCTTCAAAAAATAACATTGACTACAATGTCATGGAAGCGGCTTGCGGTGAAGAGGCTGTAAAGAAGGCTATGGATCATAATTTTGAAATAATAATAATGGATTATAGAATGCCTCCTGGGAATCACAGGCCTTGGAGCAACTAAGCAAATTTTAAAATTGAAGCCGGAAATAAAAATATTAAGTTATACTACAGATTTTTATGCTGTAGAGGATATGATCGAGGCGGGTGCTAAAGGAGGCCTTTCGAAAAACTTTAAAAAAGGGGAGATGGATGAGGCAATCAAAACACTTCTCACAGGGAAAACTTATTTTTCAAATGAAATAGCAGAAAAGCTTGACCTCAATGATAGGTTTAAGGAGTAAAGTATTGTGAAATCTCAGTAAGGGGACCAATGTCTATCTCCGCATCAAACGACTGAGCGTTTTTGAAGGATGCATTTACTGCTCCTACTAGGTTATCGGTTTTAGTTCGATAATCAGGTCGCTATAAGATTTATCTACTATGTTTTTTTCTGTCAGCCCGAAAAAATTAAAGTATTTATCACATTGGTTTTTCAGGTATTGAATGCTAAATTCCTCTTTGTCGTCAATTGCTTCTACTTCGATAAATGTTCCTAAATTTTCAACAATGTCAAAATGAAATTTAACATTGTCAATGAAGTATATTTTTCTTTTTTTATCAACAACGATTTTTATTCCAAGTTGCTTCGTCAAGATGTCTTTTAAAGCAATATTTGGTTCGTGTTTGTATAATATTATTTGCGATTGTTTTGAGCCTGCAATGTCTTCTCTATAATAATTTATTAATGAGTTTTCAATATTTCCTTCTCTCAATTTTAGCCTTCCGTGCTGAACATTGAAGTATGTGTCTATTTGATGATCAAGTCCTTTGTAATCTGGATTTAACGCAAGTAATTTGTTTTCGTATTTTTGAATTTCATCAACCTTTGCTTTAAATTCATAGTTTTTAATATTCATACTCTTTTTGTCATTTTGTTTGGTTCTCAAAGCGGTTTTGTTGAAATGATAATTACCGGTAAAATCTGACGGTGCGCGATTTTATAATTTTCCTGGTGAGGGCCAACAGTCTCTGTTAATTCTGTTCAAATTCATTTAAACTATCACACTTTAGATCCTGGATTTTGTCTTTTAGCTTTTTTCGGGTTCGCCTACCATTATCATTTTTAGGATTAAAAAATTTGTCCTAAATGATAATAGCTATGTTCGATAAGCCCTTCAATATTTCGTAAATAGCTTCCGTATTTTTCGTTCACGAACTGGCAGATTAGTCTCTTCTAAACTGCTTTAATATATATTTATAAAACGCCTCCTTGTTTACATTCGTTGCAATTGAAATTTCATGCCCCATCTCTCCAATTATTGTCTGGCCGGCATTAGGAGGCCTTTCGTTTACATAAGCCCTGACTGTTTCAACAGTAAATTCTTCTGGTATGGCCAGATAACTAGTAGCGAGCATATCCCACATAAAATAAATATAATAGTAATTTGGAATCGTATCAATTGTTAGCGCCCAAAACTGTCCGGCTAAATTTGAAAGTTTAAAGTTTGATTGTTCAGCCAATTTTGACAAAAATTTTTTTGTTACCGGAACTTTGTTTGTAACATCTAAAGGGATACAAATTAGTGGGAGATTCATTTCAAGCAGCTCCTTAGAGCTTTTGGGATCCCAATATACATTCCATTCTGCGGTTCCATTATGTTGATAAGTTTGAACGTTGCCTTGTGTTCGGAATGCTCCACCCATCCAGATTATCTTTTTTATTTTTTCTTTTAGTATTGGCTTTTGTTTAATTGCGTTTACTAAATTAGAGCATGGGCCAGTCATTAGTATGCTTACCTGAGCGTCAGCTTGCAATAATTTCTCTGTTAATAATTTAGTGGCTTCCTTGTATTCGTAAGGATTTGGTGGTTCGGGAAAATTAATTAAAGCTGGAAGTGCATTTATGATTTCTGGCTTGGCTCTCCACTGGCTTGGAAATGCATTAATCCCGTTTAATTCACTTCTTCCAATTTCAATATTTTCTTTTCCAAAAAGTTGAAGAAGTTTGTAAGTGCTTTCAACTGCCGGTTCAAGGAAACAGTCAGCAGGGGTTACATTAATACCAATAAGTTTCTTATTTTCCATAGTCATAAGTAGCAACTGGGATAATATATCGTCAATTGCGCCATCGTGTTCCATGAACACCAATTCCTTATCTATCATGAGTGTCGTTTTAATTTGCAGTTAATGAGAGGGCTTGGTGACGGGCTTGCATTTGAAATAATTTCGGGCGAGAACCAAAGCCACTTGACAAATAAAAGATGAAGATAAATACAAAAAGCTAATGTACGAGAGGTGATTTAATTTAGCATTTACGAAGCTTGTTTCTCAAAAAATCAGCGACCATAAAAAAACACAAAGTTACATTGCGCGTAATATTAACTAAAATAGGGTAGTAAAACTATTTTAATTCTCTTTGTTAGTAGTACGTTTGGTTACCATATAAATTACAATTCCTAGTTATTCAATTCAGCGATCATCTAATAGCGATGCTACATGGACTGCTTTGACCCTGCAACAGGAAATATATTGAACAAAGAAATGATTGCAGCTGATGATATCAGTAGCAGCCATTTGTAAATAATTTCTATTCTGCCGGGATGGTGCCAATCAGTTTGTTCAATTTAATAAATCAACAAACGGAGGCGTAAATTTTTCTAATCCAATAAATCTTACCAATTATTGGGGACAAGGCGCTAATGTTCAAACAGGAATAAATGGGCAAGTATATGTTTGTTACGTAGATTATAATGGTAATAATATCAGTAACAACTGGACTTCTAACGGCAGTTCCTGTCAGACAGAATGGTAATGGTAAAGCAATTATATTTCATTTATTGAATCAATTTTTGCTTTAAGTCAATTAAAAGAAACCTTTAATAAAGATTTGAATTTTGGGAAAGAATGATCGGAGAAGTTTCAAATGCCGGAAAATTACCAGGAAAGAGGGATTTGATTTTTACTAAAATTATGCAAAATAATGAGCTATTAATGAGGTTTGTTTAACTAAATGTTAATATTTTTCGAAATAAAAGAGCGAATGTCCAGTATATCGCTAAAAGTTGTATTAATTAACATTTTTTTTTGTGGTATTAATAATAAACATATTTTTGCAAAATTAAATTTAAATAAGACACATGAAAAAATTTCTGATGCTCTTCGCACTGCTTATACTTACAGGAGTATTTGCATTTGCACAACAACACACCGTTTCGGGGAGTATAAAAGACAACGCGGGAAATCCGGTTCCTTATGCTACTGTCACTGAAAAAGGAACAAAGAATGCCATAACTGCCGATGGTTCAGGTAATTTTTCCCTGCAAATGAAAGGGAATAATTCCCTTGTAATTACTGCCACAGGCTATCAGCCTGAGACAGTCACTCCTACAGGCAATTCTGTTCAGGCAGTAATGACGATTAATCCACAGGAATTGGCTACAGTAACAGTTACTACTGCCCTGGGAATTCAACGTAGTAAGAATACGTTGCCCTATGCAGCACAACAGGTAACAGGAGATGAAGTAAGCAAGACAAGGAATGATAACTTTATCGATGGGCTTTCTGGTAAGGTGTCAGGTGTCCAGGTAACCCAGAACAACTCATTGGGAGGTTCTGCCAATGTAATTATCCGGGGATATAAATCATTGACAGGCAATAACCAGGCACTTTTTGTTATTGATGGTACGCCGGTGGCCAATACCAATACAAACACCGGTGATCAACAAACAGGGCGTGGTGGTTATGACTATGGAAATTCTGCTGCAGATATTAATCCTGATAATATTGCGTCTATAAATATTTTAAAAGGTGCTGCTGCAACCGCTCTTTATGGCTCACGGGCAGCCAATGGCGTCGTGTTAATTACAACCAAAAAAGGAAGAAAAGGATTTCATATTACCCTTAATACCGGTTTGACAACCAGTTCAATAGATCCAAACACTTTTGTAAAATACCAACACGAATATGGAGGTGGATATGGTTCTATCAACGGTTACGGTTCTCCCGACGGAAATTTCTTCTATTTAGATGTTAATGGCGACGGCACTCCTGATCTGGTTGATCCCACAACTGAGGATGCTTCATGGGGGGCTAAGTTTGATCCTACATTAATGGTTTACCAATGGGATGCTTTCGATAAAACTTCTCCAAATTTCAAAAAGGCTACTCCCTGGGTAGCAGCGAAGAATGATCCTACCACCTTTTTCGTAAAGCCATTATCACTGAACAACAGCATTCTATTGGATGGAGGAGATGATAACTTTACTTATAACCTTGCTTATACCCATACAAATGACCAGGGAATGTTTCCAAACAGCAAGATCAATAAAGATTTAGCTGATTTTGGAGCCAGCTATAAAATAAACAATAAAGTAACCGTAAATGCTTCTATAAATTATTCGTTAGTTAAAGGGCTGGGAAGATATGGTACAGGTTATGACGGACTAAATCCAATGCAAAGTTTTCGGCAATGGTGGCAGATGAATAATGATATCCAGGAATTGAAGGCTGCCTATTTCAGAACCGGGCGAAATGTTACCTGGAACTGGGCTGACCCTCAGCACCCGGAAGAAGGACCAATCTATTGGGATAACCCATATTTTGACCGTTACCAGAACTATGAGACAGATAGCCGAAGCAGGTACCTGGGTAATATCGGTGTTGTTTATAAAATTACAGATTGGTTAAGTGCACAAGGCCGGGTTTCGCTTGATTCTTATGATCAAATTCAGGAAGAAAGACTGGCAGTTGGAAGTCTTCCATTATCCCTGGCTGGTGGAACCGGTAATGATGCGTCTGGCTATTCAAGATACAATCTGAGTTACCGTGAATACAATTATTCCGGTATTATTAATTTTGACAAAAATGTTACCAACAATTTGAATGTTAAAGCACTTGTAGGAGCAGACAGAAGACAGAATAATATCAGTTCTATCATGGCTGCAACAAACGGAGGATTAGTGATTCCTCATTTCTATGCACTTTCCAATTCGTTAAATCCTATTTCTGCTCCCGACGAGAACTATACGGATATTCTGGTAGATGGTGTATTCGCAGGGGCTACATTAACCTGGAAGGAAATGTTGATATTGGATGGTACAATAAGGAGAGACCATTCTTCAACTCTACCTGCTAATAATGCTTCATACAACTATCCATCTATATCAGGAGGCTTTGTTTTTTCAAAGTTACTTGAGGGAACCAAATGGTTGAGCTACGGTAAATTAAGGGCCAATTACGCGGAACTTGGAAACAGTGCACCTGCTCATAGTACCACCGATGTATTTGTAAAACCAGATCCTTATGGAAGTGCTACCTTGTTTTCTGTTTCTGGGACAAAGAATAATGCCAGTTTGAGACCTGAGCGAACAAAAAGTTATGAACTGGGACTTGAAATGAATTTCCTAAGAAGCAGGTTGGGTTTTGACCTTACTTACTATAATGCAAAATCTGTGGACCAGATTCTTCCTGTAGCAGTATCTACAGCAACCGGATATGATAATGAGTATGTGAATGCTGGCGTTATTCAAAACAAGGGCTGGGAAGTTTCTTTAAATGGAAGTCCATTTAAAACGAAGGATTTTGAATGGGATATAAATGTAAACTGGAGTAAAAATAATAATAAGGTACTATCATTATTTGGGCCTGATTCTTCTGCAGTTTTACAGCTTGGTTCTTTCCAGGGAGGAGTAACCATTAATGCCGTGCCCGGCCAACCTTATGGCCAGATAAGAGGTAAAGATTTCATTTATACAAATGGACAGCCAACTGTTAAGGATAACGGTTATTATGCTATGACATCTACAGCAAATAATGTTATTGGTAATGCAACTCCAGATTGGCTAGGCGGGATTAATAATAGCTTCCGTTACAAAGATATCACCCTTAGTTTCTTAATTGATGTAAGACAGGGAGGAGATATTTTTTCTTTGGACACTTATTACGGTATGGCGACCGGTTTGTATGATGTGACTGCCGGAAAGAATGATTTGGGCAAGGATGTAAGAGATCATGTTGAGAATGGCGGTGGAGTGATTTTGCCTGGTGTTACAGCCGATGGCAAACCCAATACTAAGCGTGTAAATGGAGATGTAGGCGGTGGAACTCTTTTTGGATTGTTTGGATACTACAGAAACCCTGCAAAGAAATTTGTATATGATGGCAGTTATGTAAAATTAAGAGAGGTGACTTTAACCTATTCGCTTCCTTCTTCAATCATTGGAAATGGCAAAATTTTCAAAGGAATTGACGTGAGTGTTTTCGGTAGAAATCTCTGGATCATCCATAAGAATATGCCATATTCTGATCCTGAAGAATTATTGAGTTCCGGTAATATACAAGGGTACCAGAGTGGTGCATTCCCTACTTTACGTAGCATAGGTGTTAACCTTAAATTTAAATTCTAAAATAACTGAAAATGAAAAAAATACTCATAATTCCTATTTTACTTTTAGTTCTTTCTTCCTGCAATAAAGACACAAGTAATTTGAATATAGATACGAAGCATGCCAGCACGGCGCCTTCTTATGCTTTATTTTCGAATGGTCAGAGAAATCTCGCAGATGTATTAGCAACTCCAAATGTTAATATAAATATATTTCAATTGATTACCCAGCAATGGACAGAAGTAACCTATGTCGATGAGAGTAACTATGACCTGGGAACAAGAAACATATCCAATAACTGGTGGAGAGCAATGTATAAGACCGTTTTGATTAATCTTGAAGCTGCTAAGGCTGGTGTATCTAAGGATGTTGATAATGCTGATGAGCAGAAGAATGACCTTGCCATGATTGATATTATGGAAGTATATACCTGGCAGGTACTCGTAAATACTTATGGAAATATTCCCTATAAGGAAGCATTGGATCCTAACAATCTATTTCCAAAATATGATGACGCGAAAACTATATATTATGATTTGTTAAGCAGGCTTGATACTTCCATAGCCGCATTGAATCCTTCCGCTGCAAGTTTTGGAAGTGCTGATCTTGTTTATGGAGGCGATATTGCCAAGTGGCAAAAATTTGCTAATTCTTTAAAATTGAACATGGGAATGGTTATAGCAGATTCTGATCCGGCTAAAGCTCAGGCCGCCGTTGAATCTGCAGCACCAAATGTTTTTACTTCAAATGCTGATAATGCCGTGTTTACCTATTTTTCTGCTACGCCAAATGTTAACCCTGTGTGGACTAATTTAGTACAAAGCGGAAGAAATGATTATGTCCCTTCAAAGACGATTGTGGATCTGATGAACACACTGAACGATCCACGCAGATCTGAATTCTTTACAACAATTGACGGAGTTTATAAGGGCGGTACAGTAGGAATAGGTAATTCCTTTGCATCTTACTCTCATCCAAGCGATAAAGTGGAACAACCGGATTTCCCTTACATTTTCTTAAGTTACTCGCAGGTGGAATTTGATCTTGCTGAAGCAGCCGCAAGAGGTTTTAATGTTGGAGGTGGCACTGCTGCTGCGCATTACGCTACTGCTATTGAGGCCTCTCTTGATTATTGGGGAGTGCCTGCTTCCGCGGTTGCAGCTTATTTGGCCCAACCCTCTGTAGCCTATGCGACAGCACCCGGAAGTTATAAACAAAAAATTGGTATACAGGAATATATTTCATTATATATGGACGGATTTGGCGCATGGACAGTACAAAGGAGATTGGATTTTCCTGCACTCGTTGCACCGCCTACCGCTCAATCTGCTTTTCCTGTAAGATACACCTACCCGGTGAGCGAACAAAATCTTAACTCGCAAAGTTGGACCGCTGCTTCTTCAACAATTGGAGGGGATAAAGTTGATACCAAGTTATGGTGGGATATTAATTAGTTCCCTTTTGCATAATAAATTTTCGGTAGGGTGGTTGTTTTTTTTTACCGCAATGTCTCACGTTAGTGGATGTTGCACAATGCAGCTGCTTTTTCGAATTGGAAAGTACAAAACATACCAACGTTAATTTGTAAACCATATTTGTAAACTTGTCATATTTCTTCATATGTTGTTTATAGTGTCTTAAATAACCATTAATAGATACCGGATGTGAGATGATTAGCCTGTTAAGTGACGTGTTATATGTCCGCCCTGATTATTTCTTCAGAGATACGGTTGCAGAGACGGGAACAGTGGAAATACCGTAAGTTAAAAAGAATGCCTGCAAAGGAAGAAGCTAAAATTGTAAAGCAAACGTGTGAATACCTGTCAAGATACCTGGAATTGGAAGTAAGGTAAAAGGTAGATTCCTTTTCAAAAAGGACAAGCAAAATCATTACTTACGACATTACTAACTGTACAGTTATTCTCTTTATAAAGTTGATGAACATTAAAATTTTGGTGCAAAAAAGTAAGCATTACCTGCCTTTTTTGTTTCAGAAAGGACAAGTGTTGTAATCGGTTAGGTAGTGTAGTATCTGTACCCTCTTATTAAAAAATAAGCATTGCAAAAGGGTTAGGCAAAAAATCAGCTTTTTTTATTGTCATGCTTTTGGTAAACGCGCACAGTTTCAGCACATCCCGATAAAAATCGGGAAGAGCTGCAAAATAAAAAGTCAGGCCGCTGCCATCGTTTTTATTATTTTAACGTGAGTTCGATATAACGATGCCAAATTTACAGAGAAAGTTGCAAGGAGTAAGAGTTGTCTGTTTCGAAATGGCTTGCCAGGGAAGGCTTTTTAGGCATGAAGTGATAGGCTCCAATTGCTGAGAAAATATTGATGATAAAACCATGGATGCTTCTATGTCTTGAATGCTCTAACTGG
>Ga0207652_10002089_pt1 | contig 17168 bp, 13 predicted proteins | sample KBSC63BmetaG_FD_184334 | JGI IMG/M metagenome (GOLD analysis project Ga0207652, IMG submission 184334) | Corn rhizosphere microbial communities from Kellogg Biological Station, Michigan, USA - KBS C6-3B metaG (SPAdes) (version 2) | ecosystem: Host-associated > Plants > Roots > Rhizosphere ... | reverse complement strand
CCTAAAGGTCTATTATGAGCAAGTGAAACGTTTTAAACTTTAACGAAACCGCCGTACACGTAAGTACATACGGTGGTGTGAGAGGACGGCGGCTCAAGGAAACTTGAAACCGCCTCCTACTTTAATTAAAATCCCTTTATGGATCTGTTTTGTTCATCTTTTTTAAATCAAAATAATGTTCTAAAGATAGCAGTTTAGTAATGTCCTGGCACAGGTCGAGACCCCACCACCATAATGCTGACCGCCGTAGCATTCGCTTGATTATAAATAATGCATCTTTGCGTCCAAAACCAGAAGAGACGGATGATAAAGATTAATCAACAATATTCATTCCCCTCAGAGGAAGTATTGTTCTCATTTGCATTGGCATCTGAAGCAGCCGAAGTTTTTGGGGGCTATCCTACATTAATAACAGGAATAGGTAAAGTGAACGCAGCTTATGAGCTGACAAAAGCAATCCAATACAAAAGGCCATCATTGATTGTTAATCTCGGATCAGCGGGCAGTAAGGAGTTTCAGAAAGGCGATGTAGTGTGCTGTACCAGATTTGTACAAAGAGATATGGACGTTCGCGGTTTAGGATATGCACAATATGAAACCCCCTTATCGGGCGTGGCCCCGGTTCTCGAATATGGTTTAATGATTGATGGTTTGCCGGAAAGTGTTTGCGGAACCGGTGATACTTTTGAAATGGCACATGCGGCCACACTGTATAATGTGGTAGATATGGAAGCCTATGCATTGGCACTGATAGCCATGAAAGAGAATATCCCATTCTTGTGTCTGAAATATATTTCGGATGGCGCTGACGGTAAGGCAGCTGAAGACTGGACTGTCCTGGTTCACAAAGCCGCTGTAGCTTATGGAAGCATTTTGAAGTTGAACAAGAACATGATGATTTGAGGTGCGCACAAATTCCTTTTCCTCATGCTCCAAAAATGGCTCCAAACCCGTGACTTTAAGCATCTTTTATGGTTGGCTTTAGTAACAAGCTAGCACCGTTCCGGAGAGCTGCGCCAGCTTAGTCACCTCAAATTTATCATGCAATAAATAATGCGTAGTGGTATTAAAATAATGCAGGTAATTTGTCTTTTCATTTAATATATTGTAGTTTCTGCAATAGAACGATTATTTATCTTTACTGCAAAAAACACTCTGAGGTTATCTAATCTATATAAAAACAGGCAATTCTTTTCTCCGAAACTTTATTGGAAAGAAATACTTGGACTTTTAATGATTCTGCTGGCATTTGTATTTTTCAGAAGCGAGCGGAGAGAATTGGTGCAAATAATCCCGAACATTCAAAACGCTGATCCTTTGTGGATTCTTGCCGGCGTTGGCGTCACCATTTTATATGTGTTTTTACAAAGCGGCATGTACGTAAGCAGTTTTTTGTCTATTGGCTTACCGCTAAAATGGGTTGATGCTTTTGAACTTTTTTTAAAAAGGAATTTTCTAAGTATTTTTTTACCTGCCGGCGGCGTAAGCGCTCTTGCCTATACGCCTTCCCAATTAAGAAAAAGGGGTTTTAATAAAACCCAAATCGGACAGGCAAGTGGTTTATATGGCTTCGCGGGATTATCTACTGTTTTTCTAGTCGGGCTTCCGGTTTTGGTTCTTCTCACCTTGTCGCCAAACAGGCAGTTTAAAACTGCGTGGGTAGGGTTAATTTTTGTTGTGCTTTTATTAATTGGTTTGATCTGGTTGGCAAAATCACTGAAAGAAAAAAATAAATTGTATCAGTTTATTGAAAAAAAAATTCCAAAGGCTTCACCGGTTATTGATGAGTTGTTTGCTGCCAATGTTCAGCAAAAAAAATATGCTGGCGCTATTGGATTCTCAGTGGGAGTGGAACTGAGCGGAATGGCTTCTGTTTACCTCGCCATGCTGGCGCTTGGCGTTTCTCCATCGCTTATGGCTGCCGCTGTCGGCTATATGGTTACCGTTTTGCTGATGGTAGTTTCTCCGTTTTTACGTGGTCTTGGCGCGGTCGAAATGTCTCTCGTTTACATCCTGGAAATGTACGGTTACTCCACGGTTCAGGCATTGTCCGTTACAATTTTATATCGTGTATTTGAATTTTGGTTGCCAATGTTTTTTGGTATTCTGGCTTTCGCATGGAGAGGACGGCAATTATTTATCAGGATTGCTCCTGCACTACTCATTTTTGCCTTAGGAATTATAAATATTATTTCCGTTGGAAAACCGCCTTCACACTCACGGCTCAAGTTGCTGCGGCAATTTTTCCCTTTAGATGCGATTAATGCTTCAAATGCGCTGGTTCTTTTCGTCGGATTGGTACTTCTTATCACATCGGCTTATATGTTCAAAGGATTGAAAAATGCATGGCGTTTGGCGGTCCTGTTGGCAGTATTATCACTTATAGGCAATCTTACAAAATCCCTTGATTATTACGAAGCTGTTTTTGCGGCCATCACCATTGTGCTATTATTATTAAGCAGAAAACAATACCTCATCAAAAGCAATTTGAAATTGGTGCGTGTTGGTTTATTATCTGTGGTCATCGTGTTTTTATCAGTATTGATCTTCGGATTTGTCAGTTTTTATTTTATCAATCCACGGGCCTTTGGTATTGATTTTACCTGGAAACAATCCATCCAGTATTCCTTTGAGTTTTTTTTAATGAATGGAAACGATACGATAGAACCTCACACACCTGTCGGCCACCAGTTTCTTTGGTTCTTTCAATTACTTGGTTATTTTAGCTGGACATTTCTGCTGTTTACGCTCATAAAACCATATATCAGAACGCAGCCCGAAAGTTCATCTGGCAGGGACAGAGCTGAATTTCTATTGCGTGAATATGGAAACTCTGCCGTTGATTATTTTAAAATTTCAAAAGATAAACTGCTTTTCTTTTCTGAATTATGCGACGGATTTATATCTTATAGAATTGCAAATGGTTTTGCCATTGCACTGGAAGAACCCGTGTGTGCAGAAGAAAACAAACCTGAAGTATTGGCAGAGTTTTATAATCAATGCAAGAAAATGGGTTTAAAAGCCTCATTCTACCGGGTGGATGAAAACAGTATTAGGTGGTTTAATGAGCTTCGCAAGAAAAAAATAATCATTGGACAGGAAGCCGTTTTAGATGCAGAGAATTTTACTATGGAAGGAAGAAATAAAAAATCGTTACGTAATGCGATGAACAGCCTTCAGAAAAAAGGGTTTGTTACTAAAATTCACCGTCACCCTCTTTCCCCGGAACTCGTTTCTGAACTTAAAAGAATTTCTGATGAATGGCTTGCCTATTATGGAAAGGACGAACAAATTTTTTCGCAGGGAATGTTTAATGCAGAAGAAATTGCTCAGCAGGATGTAGTCACTTCTGAAAATGCGACAGGTAAAATTGTGGCGTTTTTAAATATTATTCCTGACTATGCCTCTGAAGAATCTACTTATGATCTTATCCGAAAGACAGGTGCAGCGCCCGGAGGATGTATGGATGCACTTATCATAAAAATGGTAGAATATGCAAAAGAAAATAAATGTAAATATATCAATCTGGGATTAGTGCCGATGACAGGAATATCAGAACCAGACAGCCCTGCCGAACAAATTATTAAATATGCGGCGGAAAAATTAAAGCGCTTCAGGCATTTCCAGGGATTGCGGGATTTTAAAGAAAAGTATGCAACTATCTGGCAAGATAAATACCTCATTTATGATTCGGATTACGATTTGATTCAACTGCCCGCTGCATTAAACAAAGTGATGCAGCCTTAATAATAAATTATGAATAAGAGAATATACCTACTTCTTCTTTTTTCGACATTAGCTTTCGGTGTTGTTGCACAAAATTTGCCTATGAAACAATGGAATGCATCAACGCATAATAAGCCTTTGATTTTTTATATAAGTGGTGATGGTGGGTTCAACAGATTCTCGAATGAATTATGTACTTCTATAAATAAACAGGGATTTGATGTAGATGCGTTGGATTCCAAATCTTATTTCTGGAGTAAAAAAACACCCGAACAAACCGCACAAGACATCAGTGATCTTTTGTCTAAAAAAATTGCGGGTCGCCCAAACCAACAGATCGTATTGATTGGTTATTCTTTTGGTGCGGATGTGTTACCTTATGTGCTGAACCGGTTGCCTAAAAATATTTCGGACAAAATAAAAGTTTCTTTTCTACTGGCTTCATCCGGGAGCACCGACTTTGAAATTCATATAGCTGATTGGTTTGGATCAGATAAAAGACGAGGTATGGATGTATTACAGGAAATAAACAAAATCACCAATCATAAGATTGTAATTCTAAACAGTAGTGATGACGAGGGCCTTAATGCCGCAAAAATAACTACCAAAAACCATGTGACTGAAATACTCTCCGGTGGTCATCATTTTGATGGGGATATAGAGCAGATAGTAAAAACAATTTTGAAGTTTATTTAAAGCGGGACTGGCATTTTTGGACCCCGGGATTTACGTCGGGGCGATACTGGTAGCTTACTGCTGATTTAAACGAGCTTACTTTTGCAGAAAAGGCGGTGGGAACCTATATTGATTTCATGTCAGGGGATGGGGATAATTCTGCGATCAGCATCTTTAACGGGAGGTAACGGTAAATTGATTTCTACCCATTAGGGGCCTTGGAGGCCACTGATTACGGTTAGGCAAAAGCATCATTAAAAAGCGGTCAATGTTATTGGCGGCTTTTTTTGTTGGGTTGTCCAGGTCAATGCAAAAGTTGTTATGGTTTTAATAAACAAAGATAACAGCTCCCTTTATGAAAGAGGCTCCGGTTTTGGCGCACTTCCGGCGGGACCCGAATTTTCATTGGGCAGCGGAATGAATTCTTTGTTATCGGTTGGAGGTAACAGGATGCGGCCTTGTTTCCAGTCTTCCTTGGCTTGTTCAATCCGTTCCCTATGTGATGAGACGAAATTCCACCAGATAAATCTTTCACCCAGCGGTTCTCCTCCCAGAAGCATCAAGGTTGAATTTTCTTTGGCGCCAATCAAAGGATCGTCGCCCTTACTGAACACCAGCATCTGGCCCGCATGATAGTTTTTTCCAGATACTTCTACCGTTCCTTTCGCTATGTAAAAACCCCGTTCTTCGTACCCTTGCGGAAGTCCGAATGAAGCATTTTGCTGAAGAACGACGTGCAGGTAAAATAAGGGTGAGTTGGTCTTTACTTTATTACCAAGTCCATAAGCGTCGCCGGCGATAAGTCTCATCCACATGCCCTTGTCTGTAAACACCGGCAGTTGATCCGGGGTGTAGTTATGAAAAGACGGGCTGTCTTCTTCATCTTTTTCCGGGAGGGCAACCCAGGTTTGGATCATCTCCAATTCACCCCCTGCGAGGGCCGCCGGATCTTCAAATCTTTCGGAATGAGCAATGCCGCTGCCTGCGGTCATCCAGTTTACTTCACCAGGGCGGATGACCTGCTCTACGCCGAGGCTGTCGCGATGCGTAACCTGGCCGCCAAAAAGATAGCTGACTGTTGAAAGACCGATGTGCGGATGCGGCAATACATCCAATGAATGCAAAGCGGATGGAGTTTCTACAACCGGTCCTGCATGATCCATGAAAATAAATGGGCCAACCATCCTCCTTAAGCGGAAAGGAAGTATGCGCTTCACCTTCATGGATTTACTGATGGCGGCGCTGCGGGCTTCAATGACTATTTCAGGCATGATTATAATTTATGGTGAGTGAGGATATAACGAAGTTAAGATTTTCCCGGACAGAGCCAGACAGCCCGATGGCAAAAAATAATTGTAATTTGTATATGAATTGAACTGGCCTAAGCTGTTTCCTCAATTATCGTTCAGGCGGCCGAAGAAAGTGTCCCGACTGGATTTGAGGTCCTAAATCCTTCAATCCTATAAATTATAATTCAGACAATATCTTATTGGCTCCCAGCACCAAAAACAAATAATCCGTCGTCCCTCCTCCCAGTACATATTCTCCCTGTTGCCATAAATAAGGAAATGCCAGCAGCTCAGGAAAATCCGGGCGAATCAATGCCGTTCCTGATGCAATACCACCCGGAATGTAATACCAGTCTGCCCGGTTAAAACCATACGCCGGAATCATAGAATGTGCGCCCACGCCCGATGCAAACGAAGCCGTATTAGAACCCGGGTGACAACCTAAAATAAAATTCAAAGCCGCCAGCATGTAATCATCACTAACAATCTTCGGAAAAGCCACGTGCAAAAAATATTGCTTGTAACCGAAATGCTGAATGTCCCAGCCCGCTCCCCAGATGTTGGGTTTGTAAGGAACCTGGTAAGGCGTTTGTTTTGCCTGGGATTGAATCGTATCAAATAAAACTTTTACTGCGCAGGTAATGGTCTTGGTAAATCCGTCGTCATTTATCATCGGCAACACACGTCCGACTACCCAGCCATAATTATTAATTTGTTTGGCAATCGCTTCTTTATTTGCCACTAAAAAATCAGCATACTTTTTATCTTTTGTGGTGATGTATAATTCTGTTGCCAGTTCAATTCTGTCACCAGGACTCTTGTCTTCCGTGTTGTTCCAAACCTGCTCTGCAATGGTCAAACAATCATTGGCGAGCGTATCATTAAAACCCTTCATAACACGATTGGCAGCAGCTAAAGCACCTGCTGCTTCCAGGCTTCTGGGTGGGTTGTCTTCCGTAAACACCCAACGGTCATCAGGCGAATTGGGCAAACCCACAGCAGGCGTATCCACAGTTGATTTTACATCATTATAAAATTTATTGTCAGTAATATTTGCCGGGTCGCCAAGCGTGGTGTATTGAGGCATGGTAGGTTCGATAATTCCGCGATAAAATCTTCCCAAACTTTTGTATCCCCCAACGATAGATAGCAGCCCATGCTCAATTTGCTGCAATACATCCGGCTTGCCATCGGGCTTCTGTATTTCTACCACGTGCGTTTGCTGATTGATGCTGGTGTTATCATATTTTACATCAAAGGTTTCATACGCTAACGTTAACCCATACACGGTTTCTGCCTGCGACTCCACGCGCAAATCAAAATCGCCTGCATCATGCCAACCGCCTGCGTTTAAGCCGGGAACGGTTTCACCGGATTTATATTTAGTCAAGGTGGATGGCCCCTGGATGTATCCATCAAAATGATTGGAATCTGTAGGTGCCATGCGCGCATCATCCATGTGGCACCAGCCATGCCATACCTTGTATTTATCATTCACGCGCATGTGGCACATCTGCGCCGGCAAAAAATATTCAAGCGTGGGCTGCCATACATTTTCCGCATACACGCTATCGCTTATCTGGAAAACATTCGTCGTGTCGTTTCCATATTTTATCACATACATGCCCGGCCTTTTTATTTTTGAAAAATCGAACTGCAAATAATGATAACGCAAAAAGTTGCCCCAGTCTTTAGGCGCAGATTGCAAGACATTTTCAAAGCCCCCGCTTTCATTCACGCGCAATAAAGAGGCATTCATTTTTCTTTTATCTTTTGGATCCAATTCTACCACCGCAATTTTTGGTTGCCCAGGATGATAACCCACCTGCGAGACCTGCACCACCGGCTTTGACATCCAGCCGTCAATAGCATGTGGCGTAACGAGCCATTCTACAGCGCCCTTTGTTTTTCCTTTTTGAATGAGCGAGCGTACCACGAACCAGCCGTTATTATATTTTCCTCGGCCATCCAATAATTGCAAATTATTTCCATTGAGATTTTCAATTATCATCCTTTGTTTATCGCTTTCAGGAGCAACGGTTAGCTTATTGCCTTGTGCCATCGGCATCACCTGCGTTTCACCTTCATCATCTATGTAGGTCTGGTCATTCGATTGCCGCGGAAAAATGCCAAACCTTTTATCCATGTAATACGATTTTCCAAAAAGAATGGAAGGCAACAATTCAAAATTGAAACCCACTTTTCCAATCCAGTCATCAGGCAAAGCTCTATCCAGGTCAACAATTATTTTAAAAGATTTTCCCGCAGGAACCACATTGATGGTATAACCAAATTTTAAATCAGGATAGATGACCGGGTTAAATCCTTTGCGGTCAATGGCTTCATTTGGATAGGCCATGTGTACGCTTATGGTGCCCGTTTTTTTATCTACCACGCGTTTGCCGACTTTTGGTATCGGCTGCCATTGGCCCGGCGTAGGGTTCAGGCGGACGTCACCGTTGGTAGCCACGCGCTCGCCATTTTGAATTACGCCAACGCCGCCCTGGTGGCCTTCGGGGTAAAAATCCCATGCGAGCATCACATTCACACTTTGGTATTCGAGATACTCTTTATCGTTCAGGTGCATAGGCCCTTTGACCGTTTGCGCCAACAATTGTGTGCTGCTAAAAAGAAGAAAAAGAAGAGTACAATTTTTCATTATTTGTTGCTTTGCTATTGAGTTGTGGTGAGGGATGTAAGATAATTATTTTTAATTCAAAACACCTTTTCTGAGAATGTGAACTGTGTAGGATGTACCAGCAATTTGATTATAAAACAAGATACACAACACCTTTTACCGCAGGGCCGTTATTTTTTAGATCAATGAGGTAAACATAAGCTCCGGCGGCTTGCTGTTGCCCTTTAAACATTCCATCCCATGAAATAGTTTGGCCGTTGTTGTCAAAGACCTTTTGGCCATACCTGTTAAATACTTTCACTTCCGCACCGGGAAAAGCTTTCAGCGTTTCAATAACCCATGTATCGTTTTTGCCATCACCGTTTGGCGTAAAAGCATTTGGAACATACAATTCAGGATAAACTTTCACCAAAACACTATCCGTAGCTGTTTTACAGCCTTTATTAGAAAAAACATTCAATACATACATTTGAGTAGCCAGCGGATTGACAACCGGTGAGAGGGTCGTATTTCCGGTTATATTAATTTCCGGGGCCCATAAATAGTTTACATCCGTTCCTTCTGCAGTGCCTTGAAGCGTCGCTGATTGGCCCTTGATTATTACTCTGTCAGGGCCGGCATTTGCAGAAGGATTTATATTAACTGTAACTAAAACAGAATCGGAAACAATACAATCCACATTGGCGACCTGGAGGATATACAACGTTGTTTGAGAAGGCACGGCTACCGGATCGGAAATCTGTGGATTTGAAAGCCCTTCAACCGGCGACCATTGATAAGAAGTTATATGATTGCCGGTACTTTTCAATTGAGCCTGGTTTCCTTCGCAAATTTCCTGGTCGTCGCCTGCATTCACCTCCGGCCGCACGGAGATGGTGGCCACGGTGGAATCTGTACTGGTACACCCTTTTTCAGAAGTTCCGGTCACATAATATTTGCCATTATTTGCAAAGGTGGCCATGGCGATAAAGGGATTTTGTTCGTTGCTGATAAAATTGTCTGGCCCTTTCCAGGAAAACTGAGCTGCATCATTGGCGGTTAAAATTAAAGAATCTCCTGTGCAATGGCCTCTTGTCGAAGCAGCTATCAAGGGATATTTATTTACGCCGACCGATACAATATTTGAATAAATAGAACAAGAAGAAACGTTTATATTTTGTCTTTGCGAAACCGCCATCCTATATAAAAATCTTCCTGGTGAATTCGTTGCCGGTCTTATATAAGCGAGATTGGTGGCACCATTTATATTTCTAAAAGTGATTCCGTCATCCTGGCTTTCCTGCCATTGATAAACCGGGTCAGAATATCCGGACGAAACATTGGCACCAATCGTAAATATAGAATTGTCGCCTGTACAAACATCTACAGAATCCAATGATCCATTGATATTTGCCGAAACCAATGGGCCACAAGCCCTAAAAGTAATGTCGTCCAATAACAGATCATTCCCGCAGCCACCGGGCGCATTGTTGGTCATCCTTAGAACAACTGAATTGACATCTATTGTTGTGGAGAAAAAGAAGCCATACTGTTTCCAGCCAAGGTTTTCCGGGATATCTCCGGTAGAATACGTTTGCAAAACCTGGCCGTTGGGTGTCTCAATATTAAAGGTAATGTTGGGTTTTATAGTATTGCCGTAGCAGGCAAAAGATTGGATCAAATTGTAGATCCAGGCGGCAAATTCATAAGTGGTATTGGGGCAAAGCCCATCAACTTTTTTTACAAAAAAGTCTCCAGGCGTATAAGAGGCATTTACGACCATCATGTATCCATTGGGATTTCCCGTATGATCGCCTGTATGGTGCCATGTATCATTAAAGCAATTAGTGATTGTATTGGCAACTGTATAAAATCCGTCGTTAGGGCATCCATCAGCGATATAATTATAATTGGTTGTGGCTCCAAGGGCAGGTCCGGGATTGGTGCCAGAGCCAAAAGTGATATTTACTACAGGATCACCAAGACTTCCCTGGCAGAGTTGCGCAAACAATTCTGAAGAGAAAATAAAGAGAAACAGGAAAGAAAAGAATGAAACTTTAATATTCTTTCTCATTACTGATCATCATTGCTTTTGCTATTTGGCAAATAATAGCAAATATAACCCCATGCAGTATAGGCTTCTTTATTTTTTGAAGAATGTAGTAAACAAACAAATATTCGCTATTTCCGCAGTGGTTTTGGAACGAACTTACGACCATTAACTCATCTCAATTGATTATGCTCTCGGCGAAAAATTGCTGGCGGTGGAGTTGTAGGTTCCTTCCAAATGCCGGTGCCTTAGGGCGGTTTTCCTGCTGCTTGGCAGGATTCTTCCGGCTGCCTTATTGCTGATTTGTTGAGGGCATATTGCAAGGCTTAGCTATATGACAGCCAGGATTTAGCAAGGATTCAGCAAGAAAGGTGTAATTTTTACGTTCAAATTGTTAGATTTTTATAAATCCCCGTTCAGATTATAATCATGCAAGAGGAACATTAACCGCCAATTTCTTTCAGTAAGTCGTTCAGATCAAGTGCTTTTGTAAACATGTCTAATGAACCGTCGCTTTTCTTTGGCCAAAGTTGTTTTGGCTTGTCCCAGTATAATTCCACACCATTACCGTCAGGGTCATCGAGATATAGCGCCTCGGATACACCGTGGTCGGCTGCACCGGTAAGTGGATACTGTGCCCTCCGCAGCCGGTCGTAAATTACAGCAAGATCTTTCCTGGTTGGATATAGAATGGCAGTATGATATAAGCCTACGCCATTTTTGGATGCAGGTGGCAAGCCTTTGCTGTGCCAGGTGTTTAAGCCGATGTGATGATGATAACCGCCGGCAGAAATAAACGCAGCCTGATTTCCATACATCGTGGTTACTTCAAAACCTAACAAGTCGCGATAAAACCCCAGAGCCTTGTTAAGGTCGGCTACTTTAAGATGGACATGGCCTATTTGTGTTTGGGGAGGAATACTATAATTTTCACTCATTTTAGAAAGTTGTTTGAAAAAGCTGTGATGATAAATTAATTCTACTTACCCTGTAGCAATCTGCCGGGCAGCAGGATGATCCCTTTTAGTAAACCGAAAACTCCCTCTACGGCAATGCCAGCTAATCTGAATGGCAGGGTGAGTATCCAAAAAACAGGATACAATACCAAAGCCAAAATAGCAAGCGGCCAACAAAGTATAAAAAGAATGATCCAGGCAATGAACGCAAACATGAACCAAAGATAATCACAATAAAAACGCCGCCGGTTAAATTACATGAATGGCATTTCACTTCTTACATCCTGGGCATCAATAAAAGCGATGTTAAAAGATAGAGAATATCCTTTCGACATTGCACATTGGATGACATTTAATCTGTATTTTTAAAACTGCATTTCGGGGATATTCTTTTCTCTTAAAAGCTTCAACGATAACAATTAAATCAATAACTCATGGGCCTATTTAGTTTTTTCAACCGGAAAAATGGGAGCGCCAATCACCTGGATGGGACAGATTCCACCGTTCAAAAACTTAATGAAACCCCGCAGGGTGTGTTTTTCGAAAAGGATAAACCATTAAACGGTTCATCCGTTGAAAACCATAGTCCTTCATCTTCCGAGCATGGAATCAACCTGCTTTTTCAATTCCTCGAAAAGAACTATGAAAAAAAAGGGTATGATGATGCTTTAATAAACCCGGATAATACTCACCTTGAACAAAATATCGCTGGGCTAAAAAACGAATTGGAAAGAACGATCAGAAAAGTAAAAACCTTCTATGAAGATTTTATCCGGGAAGTTAATTTTCACATCTCAAGCCGTACCAGGAGTGGCATGGTAGATACGGTAGAGGAATTAAATGCAAAAAAAGAAACCGCCGAAAGTCACATTCGCCAGGTTTTAGAAATTGAACAGGAAGCAAACGAAAGCAGGGGAGTGGCACAGGGAATTGTATTAAGCTATACCCGCGGCTTCCGCAATGGCCTGGCGGCGATTTCCCATCATTCAATCATGAACAGAAACTTTTAAAAACAGCCTTATGAAAAACTGGTGGATCCGCTTTGGATGTTTTCTGACAGGTTACAATTTTGGTATCGTAAGAAACTCCAGTGAAGTAGCTGCTAAAACAGTGAAGCGGTATACTTCGGCGATGTTGATCGTCTGTATCTTATGGGCATTCATTGGATATGTGTTTACCCAGCGATATTTACACGGCGGCCAATTTGGATCGATTGTTGGAGCAGTTATATTGGTTCTTATTATTGTTCAAATAGAAAGGCAAATAATACTATCCATTAATCCTACATTTTGGCTTTACCTCGCAAGAGGAATTATCGCCTGCACCATGGCCATCATCGGAGCGATCATTATTGACCAGATTATTTTTAAAGAAGACATCGATTTAGAGAAGATCAATTCTATTGAGGAAAGAGTAAGAAAAGCGCTGCCGCCAAAGACGGAGGAGCTGCACACCCAGATTGCCTCTCTCGATTCAGCGATCAATAAAAAGGAAGAAGAAAGGCTTAACTTAATTAAAGATGTCGAAGATCATCCGACTACCAAAGTTTTTTCTACTCAATCAGCGGTTAAAACTGAGAAACGAACGATGATTGATTCGGTGACCGGCAAACCCATCGTCACAGAACGATCAACGCCCCAGATGGTAACCGTAACTTCAAACATGCCAAATCCACAGATCGATATGATTGCGCCACTGGAAAAAACCATCAGCGAACTAAGGATTCAAAAGTTATCCAAAGATTCTGCACTTTTAAATATCAGGCCGGCGCTTGAAAAAGAGATTAGTTCCAAGGTTGGTTTCCTTGATGAGCTGGAAGTGATGTATCGTTTGATCACCCGGTCGAATGTGGCCCTGATCGTTTGGTTGCTTTGGTTCTTTTTTCTTTTCGGACTGGAGATGCTTGTATTGATCAGCAAGGTAAATGAGAAAGAAACCGATTATGAAAAAACGGTTAAGCATCACATGGCGTTACAGGTAAAAAAACTGGAGGCATTTGCGAGGGCTTCTGAAGGAGAATAAATTGTAGGACCGGCTATTAGCAGGCCCTTGATCAACGTCTCACCATGTAGGGGAGCCACTTCATTCTATAAACAAGATAAGATTTCCCGATGCCAAATATTGCAACATCAATTCAGCCGTGGCTTTCTGTAAAAAATTGCGCTAAAGCCGGAGCATTTTATGAAACTGCATTCAGCGCCATTGAAACCTATCATATGGAAACACCTGGCGGTGGATTAGTTATTAAACTTTCAGTTGACGGTGCTGAATTCTGGGTAAGCGGACTGACGACCGGCGAAGATGAAGTGATCAATAATTTAAGACAAGACGTAATTAAAATAATCCTTACTGTTGAAAACCCGGATGCCATTTTTGAACAGGCAATAAAAGCCGGAGCTACAGAAGTGTTTCCTATTGGAGAAGAGTATGGTTGGAGATTAGGAAGGCTTACCGACCCGTTCGGTATTGACTGGGAAATCGGCAAACCGTTGAAAAAAAAATCGTAAATCTATTGGAATGGCCTCTAAGACTTCCAACTGCGGAAATGATATTGTAGAATAAAAGCATTTCCCGGGGATTGAAATTTACTTACCTTGTAGGACAAATTTTTAAAAAGTAAATTTATGTCTCAAAAAAAGATTATTGCCGTTTTCGGCGCAACGGGTGCGCAGGGAGGCGGTTTGGTACGTGCCATTCTAAATGACGCTAACAGTGAATTTGCAGTTCGCGCTATTACAAGAGATCCCGATTCTGATAAAGCAAACAAACTCGCTAAAATGGGAGCGGAGGTTGTTGCCGCAGATATTGATGATCCGGAGAGTTTGAAACGTGCACTCAACGGCGCTTATGGAGCTTACTTTGTTACATTTTTTTGGGATCATTATTCCCCCGAAAAAGAGATGGCAGAAGCAAGGAATATGGCAGCGGCAGCCAAAGACGCAGGGTTGAAACACGTTATCTGGTCAACCCTTGAAGATGTAAGAAATTATGTCCCACTTGATGATGATAGCATGCCAACACTGCGTGAAAAGTATAAAGTTCCCCACTTTGACGGCAAAGGCGCTTCTGATCATTACTTTACTGATGCGGGCTTGCCCGTTACTTTTATGTTGCCTTCCTATTATTGGGATAACCTGATCTATTTTGGCATGGGTCCAAAGAGGGGTGCAGATGGCAAACTATCTATTACCTTTCCCATGGGAGATAAAAAAATGGCGGGCATCGCTTCAGGGGATATCGGAAAATGCGCTTATGGAATCTTTAAAAAAGGAGCGTCATTAATCGGCAAAAGAGTTGGTGTTGCCGGTGATCAGCTCACTTGTATAGAAATGGCCGAAGCCATATCGAAGGCTTTGGGTGAGGAAGTTTCCTATCATGAAATTACTCCTGAACAGTACCGTGGCTTTGGTTTTCCGGGTGCAGATGACCTCGGAAACATGTTCCAGTTTTATCGCGATTTTGATGAGGTGTGCAACAGCACCCGCGATGTAAAGCGTTCCAGAGAGCTAAATCCTGAATTGCAATCATTTGATATGTGGCTTGGAGAAAATGCAAAACGAATCCCCTTTGAATAGAATGCTTTCCTTCCAACAATAGCCATTGGCAAACATTGCGACCGTGAAAACAAGGGATTTTGTAAAAATATGAATCTTTGTTCGTTTACTGATATTGTGGTAGGTGCTAAACTTTTAACTTTCTAAGATAAAAAACATCTTCCATGTTTATCAGGATCACCAATGATTCGCAGCAAACCGGTATGGAAGCAGGAAAAAAAGCTGCCTCTCTTATTCGCCAGGCGATTGCATCAAAAGGAAACGCAACAATTATACTGGCAACGGGTTCCAGCCAATTTGAAACATTAAACCAATTAACAGGGGAAGAAGGAATTGAATGGGATAAGGTTAGGATGTTTCATTTGGATGAATATATTGATTTGCCGGTTTCTCATAAAGCCAGTTTTAGAAGATATTTACAGGAAAGATTCATTAAAAAAGTTGCTCCACTTAAGAGTGTCAATCTAATTGACGGAGAAGAGAATCCTGAACAGGAATGTCAGCGGTTGCAAAGGTTGATTTCGCAATCACCGGTGGATGTGGCTTTGGTAGGCATTGGAGAAAATGGGCATTTAGCATTCAATGATCCTCCGGCGGATTTTGAAACTGAAAGGGCTTACCTGGTTGTGAAACTGGATGAACAATGCAGGCAACAGCAGGTGAATGAAGATTGGTTCAGTTCAATAAGCGAAGTTCCCACACACGCAATCAGCATGTCAGTAAAACAAATTATGTTATCGAAACAAATCGTATGTACTGTTCCGGGAATCCGAAAAGCTAAAGCAGTAAAAAATACGCTGGAAAGGCCGGTAAGCAATTATTACCCGGCAAGTATTTTACAAAATCATCCCGATTGCTATTTATTTCTTGACAATGCCTCTGCATCTTTATTAAAAAACCGATAAACGGAGTGAAATATGAGTTATGGCAAAGAAACTAAAAATAATAAATGGACGAATTATCACTCCGGAAAAGATCATAGAAAACGGGAGCCTGCTTATTTCAGATGGGATTATTACAGAAATCAGTGATAAAGAAATCCTTACGAAAACCGATATTACTGTTGATGCGGAAGAAAATTTCATTTCTCCCGGTTTTATCGATATTCATGTTCATGGAGGAGGTGGAAGCGATTTTATGGATGGCACCATTGGAGATTTTCTAACCATTGCTGAAACGCATTTGAAATATGGAACTACTGCCCTTGTGCCCACCACGCTTAGCGCGGGAAAAGAAAACCTTTTACACATTCTTGATACTTACCGAAAAGCATCACAGGAAAATGTAAAGGGTGCGCAATTTTTAGGGATACATATCGAAGGCCCATATTTTGCGATGAGCCAAAAAGGAGCGCAGGATCCGCGTTACATCCGTAAGCCGGATAAAAATGAATACAGTGAGATCATTAAAAAAACAGGTGACATTATTGTTCGATGGAGCGCTGCCCCTGAGCTGGAAGGCGCCATAGATTTTGGTAAATACCTAAAGGCGCATGATATTTTACCCGCGATAGCTCATACAGATGCAGTTTACGAGGATGTCGCCAGGGCATTTGAAAATGGCTATACGCTTGCGACGCATTTTTATTCTGCGATGTCAGGAGTAACGCGGCGCAATGCTTTTCGCTATGCCGGTGTGATAGAAAGTGTTTATTTAATAGATGAAATAGATGTAGAAATCATTGCCGATGGAGTCCATTTACCTGCGCCGTTATTGAAACTCATTTATAAGATAAAAGGACCAGGGAGAATTGCATTGATCACCGATGCAATGCGGGCAGCGGGGATGAGAAACGGCGAAAGTATTCTCGGTTCCAGGGAAAATGGATTGAAAGTTATTGTAGAAGATGGCGTTGCCAAACTGCCCGACCGCAGTTCATTTGCGGGGAGTGTGGCCACCACAAACAGGCTGGTAAGAACGATGATTCAAATAGCTGGTGTTCCGGTAATTGAAGCCGTGAGGATGATGACCTTGACGCCCGCGCGAATCATGAAAATTGATAAACATAAAGGATCTATAACTGCAGGGAAAGATGGTGATATGCTGATATTTGATAAGGACATCAATATTCAAACAGCTATTGTAAAAGGGGAAGTTTTATACAATAAGTCGTAATTGAGGGTTAGCTCTTATTTCTACTTCTGGAATTTAATTTTCATGCTTAATTCTTAAGGTAACGTGAGTTCGATATAAGAAAAGTACAATTTTTATTATTAAATTACAGCATTATTACAATTATATTACACTGATTATCAGAAGAATGTGAGCATAATTTAGTATATTTATAGTGCAAACAAAAAA
>Ga0207652_10002083_pt1 | contig 17202 bp, 16 predicted proteins | sample KBSC63BmetaG_FD_184334 | JGI IMG/M metagenome (GOLD analysis project Ga0207652, IMG submission 184334) | Corn rhizosphere microbial communities from Kellogg Biological Station, Michigan, USA - KBS C6-3B metaG (SPAdes) (version 2) | ecosystem: Host-associated > Plants > Roots > Rhizosphere ... | reverse complement strand
GCCGCATCGCGTCGATTCCGAGCGTCTCGCGCATGAAATCGAGCGCCGCCGGCGCGGCCAGCCAGGGCGAAGGATCGCGCGTGCCGGTCCAGTCGAACTCCTGCAGCCAGTCGCCGCTCGTCACGCCCCACGAGAGCACGCCCGGGTGCAGGCCGGCACGCCGCTCGGGCGCGGCCCAGAGGACACCGCAGCTGCGCGGCGCGAACGCCCACTTGTGCAGGTTGGCGACGTACCAGTCGACGCCGAGCGCCGCGATGTCGAGCGCGATCGCGCCGGGCGCATGCGCGCCGTCGACGAGCACCGGGACGCCGCGCTCGCGGCACGCCGCCGCCATCTGCGCGAGCGGCAGCACGAGCGCGGTTTCCGAGGTGACGTGATCGAGCAGGGCGACGCGCGTGCGCGGTGTCAGGGCGCGCTCGATCGCGGCCACGAACTCGGCCGGGTCGCGCGCCGGAAACGGCAGCGTCGCCGTCGTCAGCCGCGCGCCGCACGCGCGGGCGATGAACTCGGCCGCACGGACGACGCCGCCGTAGGCGTGGTCGTGGATCAGGATCTCGTCGCCCGGCGCGAGCGCGAGCGAGCGCAGCACCGCGTTGATGCCGCTGCTCGCGTTGTCGACGAAGACGAGCCCGTCGCCATCGGCGCCGAGGAAGCGCGCGACCACCGCGGCGGCCTTGCGCAGGCGCGGCGTCGCCGGCGGCGCCGACATGCCGAGCTGCATCAGCTCGCGGATCATGAAGCGCGCCGGATGGCGCTCGATCTCGTCGAGGATCGCCGCCCGCGCGCGCATCACCGCGCGCGGCGTGACGCCGACCGTGCCGTGGTTCAGGTAGACGGCTGCGGGCTCGAGCGGGAACTCGGCGAGCAGCGCGTGCCCGAAGCGGGGCGGCGATTTCGGATCGGAAGACGGCGTCGGCGAGAGCATGGCGCCATTGTGGCCAGCCGCTCTCGCGGGCGCGCGCCGCGCCCCGCCGGCTCAGCCCGACCGGCGCGCCGTCGCCATCAGACTGCGGTAGTCCTCGCGCGCTTGCTGCATGCAGCTTTGCCGGTCCTCGCGATTCGGCTCGGCGCGGCAATCGCGCCGGGCCTCGGCCAGCACGGCGGCCGCTTCATGGCGTGCGGCGCTCGGGCTCTCGGGCGAGGGTTCGCTGCTGCCGACCGTGATCCGGGTCTCGTGCATGGTGCTGCCTCCGGCGAAGGCGGGGGAATGGGCTGCGGCGGCGCCCAGCGCAAGCGCCGCAACGACGATCGATGCTTTCATGCTCGAACTCCTGTCGTGTTCGCCCCGATCGGGCTTGCCGGTTCGACTGCAGACGCGCCCGCGAGTTTCACCGCCGTGCGCACGATCGAGCGAGCGCCACGCACCGAGCCACGCGCTTCCTCCTCCTGACGATGGATGACGGCGCGATGCACCGGGCCCAGCATCGCGGCACCGATCTGCACAGGAGGCACGATGAAGAAGATCCCGCTCCACTTGCTCGCTGCGCTGTGCGCGGCGCCGGCCGTCTCGCTCGCGCAAGCCCTCCCGCCGGTCGAGTTCCCCGCGCCCAGCCAGCCGCTCACGGCCGCCGCGCTCAAGGAAGCGATCGCCGGCAAGACCTTCGACGTCGACCTCGCCGACGGCAGCCACTGGCGGCTCGAATACAAGCCGAACGGCTACTTCTTCGTCAACACGGGCAGCGGCTTCAACGGCACCGGCGAGTGGCGCGCCGACGAAGCGCGCCTGTGCAGCCACCTGCGCGGCAACCCGATGTCGTGCAACGAGGTGCGCGAGGCGGGCGGCGTGCTCTACCTGAAGCGCGACAGCGGCGAGGTGATCGCGTTCAAGCGCCGCTGAGCGGTCGCCCCTGCTCAGGCGGCGCCGCCCCGGCGGCGCGCCTGCGCGAGCTGCCGGTTCCGCACCTCGCCCTGGCGCGCGAACATCCAGCCGGGATATTCGGCCGGCAGTCGGCTCACCTCGTCGAGGCGGGCCAGCTCGGCCGCGTCGAGCGCGATCGACGCCGCGCCGATGTTGTCGGCGAGCTGCTCGGGCTTCCTGGCGCCGACGATGACGCTCGTCACCCCCGGCTGGTGCAGCAGCCAGGCGAGCGCGATCTGCGCCACCGACGCGCCGCGTGCGCCGGCGATCTCGCGCATGCGGTCGATGCAGTCGAACGCGCGCTCCTTGTTCACCGGCGGAAAGTCGAACGCGGTGCGTCGGCTGCCCGCCTCGGCCTGCTGCTCGCGGCCGTACTTGCCGCTCAGGAAGCCGCCCGCGAGCGGGCTCCAGACCATCAGGCCGAGGCCTTCGCTCCGCAGCATCGGCACCAGCTCGCGCTCGAGGTCGCGGCCGGCGATCGTGTAGTACGCCTGCAGGCTTTCGAAGCGGGCCAGGCCTAGGCGTTCGGCGATGCCGAGCGCCTTCATGACCTGCCACGCCGCCCAGTTCGAGACGCCGACGTAGCGAACGTGCCCGTGCTGCACCATCGTGTCGAGCGCGCGCACGGTCTCCTCGATCGGCGTCGCCGGATCGAAGCCGTGGATCTGGTAGAGGTCGACGTGGTCGAGCTGCAGCCGGCGCAGGCTCTCCTTCAGCGCGGCGACGATGTGGCTGCGCGTGGCGCCGCGCATGTTCGCGCCGGGGCCGGTCTCGCCGAACACCTTGGTGGCGACGACGACGCTCTCGCGCGCCACCTTCAGGTTCCTGAGCGCCTGGCCGGTGATCTCCTCGGAGCGGCCGCCGGCATAGACGTCGGCGGTGTCGATGAAGTTGATGCCGGCGTCGATCGCGCTGCCGACGATGCGCTCGGCATCCTCCTGCTGCAGGCGACCGATCTTGCCCCACATGCCTTCGTCGCCGCCGCCGAACGTCATCGTGCCGAGGCAGAGCTCGGAAACGAACAGGCCGGTGCGGCCGAGCGGGTTGAGCTTCATTCGGTTCTCCTCGGGCTCGCTGCCGTGCGCGGCAGCATGTTCGTCGCTCGGCGCTCAGCGCGCGCCGAACGACGCGTTCTCGAACAGGTCCTTGAATTCGCGCGGCTGCGAGCGCCAGTACTGGCGCGGCGCGACGACGCGCGCGCCGAGCGCGGCCGCGGCGTGCCAGGGCCAGCGCGGGTCGTAGAGCATGGCGCGGGCGAGCGAGACAGCGTCGGCCTGGCCGCTGGCGACGATCGCCTCGGCCTGCTCCGCTTCGGTGATGAGGCCGACGGCGATCGTCGGCAGGCCCACCTCGGCCTTGACCCGTGCCGCGAACGGCACCTGGTAGCCGGGGCCGACCGGGATCTTCTGCTCGGGCGAGACGCCGCCGCTCGAGACGTGGATCGCCGCGCAGCCGCGCGCCTGCAGCGCCTTGGAGAGCGCGACCGTGCCGTCGATGTCCCAGCCGCCCGGCACCCAGTCGGTCGCCGAGATGCGCGCCCAGACCGGCCGCTCGGCGGGGAACGCTGCGCGCACGACGTCGAAGATCTCGAGCGGGAAGCGCATCCGGTTCTCGAGGCTGCCGCCGTACGCGTCGCTGCGCCGGTTGGCGATCGGCGAGAGGAACTGGTGCAGCAGGTAGCCGTGCGCCGCATGGATCTCGACGCCGTCGATGCCGAGCCGCGCCGCGCGCGCGGCGGCGCGCGCGAAGTCGTCGCGGATCTTCTGCAGGCCGGCCGCGTCGAGCGCGAGCGGCGGCTCTTCGCCGGCCGCGTGCGGCAGCGCCGAAGGTGCGACCGCCTGCCAGCCGCCAGGCGCGTCGCGCGGCACCTGCGCGCCGCCGTCCCAGGGCGCACGGCTCGACGCCTTGCGGCCGGCGTGCGCGAGCTGCATGCCGATCGCGATCGGCGAATGCGCGCGCACCGCCGCGAGCACGCGCGCGAGCGCGGCCTCGTTGGCGTCGCTGTAGAGGCCGAGATCGGTGGCCGTGATGCGCCCATCGGCGGAGACGGCGGTCGCCTCGACGATCAGCATGCCGGCACCGGAGAGCGCGAGCTGGCCGAGGTGGATCAGGTGCCAGTCGGCGGCCGAGCCTTCGCCCGCCGAGTACTGGCACATCGGCGCGACGACGATGCGGTTGGCGAGCCGCAGCTCGCCGACCTGGAACGGGTCGAACAGATGGGGCATGGCAGACCAGTCTAGGTCCGGCGCGCGCTCCCTGCCGAGGCGACGGTCAGTCGCCGCCGGGGGCGGGCCGGTCCTTGCCGGCGCCACTGGCCCAGGCGACCGCGGAGGCGATCACCGCTTCGGCAGGCAGCGCGATGTCGACGCGCAGCACGTCCGGCTCGTCCTCGCCCGGCGGCTCGAGCGTCTGCAGCTGGCTGGCGAGCAGGGTCGGCGGCATGTAGTGCCCGGTGCGGCCGGCCATGCGGGCGCGGATGAGCTCGGCGGGGCCGTCGAGAAAGACGAAGCGGACGCCCGGCGCGCCGGCGCGGATGCGGTCGCGATAGACGCGGCGAAGCGCCGAGCAGGCGATCACCACGCCGCCCGGCGCCGCCTCGTCGACCAGACAGCGCGCGATCCGCTCGAGCCAGGGCCAGCGGTCTTCATCGCCGAGCGGCGTGCCGGCCTGCATGCGGGCGACGCTCTCGGGCGAATGCAGCGCGTCGCCGTCGATGAAGCGAAGGCCGAGCGCTTCGGCGATGCCGGCCGCGACCGTCGATTTGCCCGAACCCGAGACACCCATGACGACCAGGCGGTGCGCCCGGCCGCGAAGCGCACGAGCGGGGGCTCCCCGGATCGGCTCGCGCTGGCGCGGCATGCGAGTGCTCCGGCGTGTCCTGCCGCCGCTCAGCGCGGCCGCTGCAGGCGGCGGTAGGCGCTGAAGTGGCGCACCGCCTGCTTCGCGTCGCCGAGCTGCTGGTGCAGTCGCGCAGCGTTGTAGTGCGCGTCGGCGAGGTCGGGAGCGAGCCTCAGCGCGGCGTGGTAGCTGGCGAGCGCCGCGGTGGCGTCGCCGCCGTCTTCGAGCGCGATCGCGCGATTGAAGTGGAGCAGCGCCTCGTGCGGATTGATGCGCAAGGCACGGTCGTAGAGGGCGACCGCCTCGGCTGCGCGCTCGCTCTCGCAGAGCAGCGCGCCGAGGTTGAGATACGCGTCGGCGTGCAGCGGATCGAGCTCGAGCACGCGCCGGTATGCGGCCTCGGCAGCGCGCAGGTCGCTCGCCTCGAGCACCTCCGCGCGCCGAAACCACGCCGCCGCGTCGGCCGTCGGCGCGGCAGCGCGCGCCGGCGCGCGCTGCAGGACCGCGACGCTGCCCGCCTCGGGCGCGAGCTCGAAGTCGATCAGCAGCTGGCCCGACTCGGCCTGCCACTGCGAGCGGCCGTCGCGCACGGTGACGTCGTTGCCGACCGCGGTGATGCGCAATCCCGTGAGCGGCAGCTCGGCCGGCAGCGTCGCCTTCAGCCTGCGCAACGACGCAAGGATCTTGCGCGGCGGTATCTTCGCCGCCTGCAGAGCGACCGCGGTGCGCAGCAACACGACTTCGCGAAAGGTGAAGCGGTACTCGTTGCGCGGGCCACGGCTCGGCGCGACGAATCCGGATGCGATCAGCCCGGCGATGACGCCGCGCGAGAGGCCGAGCATCTCCTGGATGCCGCGAATCGTGTAGGTGTGCGGGTCGTGTTCTCTCGGCTCCGTGGTCACTTCCTGGCCCGCGTGCGCGCGGGAGGGACAGCCGCTTCCTCGACCTTCGCCGCGCGCTTGACGCCCTTGCGTTCGCGGGCTGCGTCGGTGGCAGCCGGCGCTGACGCCTTCGCCGGCGCCGGTGCCGCTGCCGACGAAGGCGCTGCTGCCGCGGACTTCTTCGCGGCCGGCGCGGCCTTGCTCAGGCTCGCGCGCAGCGCCTCGACCAGATCGATCACCTGCGCGCCGCCTGCGGCTTCCTCGCGCGGCTCGTTGGCGACGATCTGCTTGCCGGCGATCTTCTCGTCGATCGCGGCGAGGATGCGCTTCTTCTCCTCGTCCTCGAACATCGTCGGATCGTAGGTGTCCTCGCTGATCTGCTCGATCAGCTGCATCGCGAGCTTCAGCTCGGCGGGCGAGACCTGCACCTTCTCGATGTCGAGCTCCTTCATCGAGCGCACTTCGTCGGCATAGAGCAGCTGCTGCAGCACGAGCCCGTCTTCCGCGGGGCGAACCTGCACCACGTACGACTTCGCCTTCCACGCCCACCTGGCGAGCGCGACGCGGCCGCTCTGGCGCATCGCTTCCATGAGCAGGTTGTAGGGCTTGGCGCCGCGCTTGTCGGGCGCCAGGAAGTACGCCTTGTCGTAGAAGATCGGATCGATCGCCTTGTCGGGAATGAAGGCGACGATGTCGATCGTGTGGCTCGGGCTTTCCTGCAGCGCCTTCAGCTCCTCGGGCTGGAAGATGACGAAGCGGTCCTTCTCGAACTCGTAGCCCTTGACCATCTCCGCGCGCTCGACGAGGCGCTGGTCCTTCTCCGAGACGTACTGCTGCTTCAGGCGCGAGCCGTCCTTGTCGAGCATGTTGAAGCGCACGGCCGCCGAGCTCTCGGTCGCCGAGTACAGCTTGACGGGGATCGACACGAGGCCGAACGAGAGCGAGAGCGATGCGAGCGAACGGGCGGCCATCAGGGCTCCTCGAAGCTTCGGGTCCGCCTCGCTGGCGCGAGCGGACCGGGAGCATACGGGCAACCGCCGTGCCGTGTCACCCCGCGACGTTGCGCGGCGCCGACGCGGCGACGCCGAGCGTCTTCATGCCGGCGGCGAGCGATTGCCGCGCCGTCCAGTAGCCCGCCCACGGGTCGTGCTGCTCGAAGCTCAGGTACTCGCGCGCCGTCTGGACGCTCCACTGGGCACCGCTCTTCAACGCCATCAGCTGCTCCCACGCGACCGGCATCGAGACGCCGAGGCCTGGGCGCGCGCGCGCCGAGAACGCCGCCGCGGTCGTGTGGCTGTGGCCGTTCCTCAAGTAGTCGACGAAGATCTTGCCGACGCGATGGGCGCCGCCGCTCCTGGCGACGAAGCGCTCGGGAATCGTCTTCGCCAGGTGCCTCACGACCGCCGCCGAGAACGCCTTCACGCGCTCGTGGTGCAGCCGCGGCGCGATCGGCACGACGACGTGCAGCCCCTTGCCGCCGCTCGTCTTCAGCCAGCTCTCGAGGCCGAGCTCGGTGAGGATCGCGCGCGTCAGCAGCGCGGCCTCCTGCACGTGCGTCCACGAGACGCCCTCGCCCGGATCGAGGTCGAAGACGACGCGATCGGGCAGGTCGATCTTCGCGGCGGTCGCGTTCCACGTGTGGAACTCGATCGTGTTCATCTGCGCCGCGGAGAGGATCGCCGCCGGCGTGTCGACGGCGAGCAGCGCCGGGTGGCCGGGCCAGAGCGCCGCGTCGAGCTCGCGCACGCCGGCGATGCGCTTTTCCGGATGGCGCTGGAAGAACAGCTCGCCGGCGATGCCTTCGGGCGCGCGCACGAGCGAGACCGGCCGGTCGGCAAGGTGCGGCAGCATGCGTTCGGCGACGCTCTCGTAATAGCGCACGAGCTGCACCTTGGCGATGCCGGTGGAGGGGTCGATGACCCGCTCCGGGTTGGTGACCTTGACGCTCGTGCCGGAAGACGTCGCCGGCGCCGCCGCTCGCGCAACGCGCGCGCCCGCGGCGACGGAGCCGCCGATCTCGCGCGGCTGCTCGCGCGTCACGTCGCGCGCCGGCTTGTCCGGCCGGAGGCCTGCATAGACGGCGTGCCGCACGTGGCCGTCGGGCGTCCACTCGCGAAACGAGACCTCGACGACGAGCTCGGGGCGCACCCAGCGCTCGGCGCCGGCGGCGCGACGCGACCAGCGCCCCGGCGCGATCGACTTCACGTCGAGCGTCGGCGTCTTCGTCTCGAGCGCCAGCAGGCGCCGGTGCAGGTCGCGTGAAGTGCGCGCGTCCCAGCCGGTGCCGACGTTGCCGGCGTAGGTCAGCGTGCCGTGCTGCCACGTGCCGAGGAAGAGGCTGCCGACCTCGCCGCGCGCGCCGCTGCGGTCGGTGAAGCCGCAGACGACGAACTCCTGGCGCAGCGAGCACTTGATCTTCAGCCACGTCTCGGTGCGCTGCGAGACGTAGGGCGCATCCGGACGCTTGACGACGATGCCTTCGAGCTGCATCTGCCGCGCCGCCTCGAGCATCTGCGCAGGCGTCGCCGGGAACGCCTGGCTCAGGCGCACGCGCTCGCTCGCCCGGCTGGCGAGCAGCGATGCGAGCAGGGCGCGTCGTGACGCGAGCGGCACCTTGCGCAAGTCGTTGCCGTCGTGGAACGGCAGGTCGAAGACGAAGTACTCGATCGCCTCGCTCCGTGCGTTGTCGATCGCGTTCTGCAGCGCGTTGAAGTCGGGAACGCCGTGCGCGCCGAGGACGACGATCTCGCCGTCGAGCCACGCCGAGCCGATGCCGAGCGACTCGATCGCCGCCGCGAGCGGCTTCATCTTCCCGGTCCAGTCGTGGCCGCCGCGCGTGACGAGCCTGGCGGCGCCGTGCTCGATGCGCGCCATCAGCCGGTAGCCGTCGAACTTCGTCTCGACGATCCATTCGCCGGCTGGTGCCGACTCGACGAGCGTGGCGAGCTGCGGCTCGAGCCGCTCGGGCAGCGCGGCGCGCAGCGCGGCCGAGAGGTCGATCGCGCCCGGCCCGGGCGACGCAGCGGCAGCGCTGCCGCGCGGCTCGCGCTCCTCGACCGGGCCGAGCGGGTGCGCGACGACGCTGTCGGGCAGCGCCGTGATGACGTCGTACTCGGCGACCGGCCGCGCCCACGCGTCCTTCTTCTTGAAGAGCATCCAGCGGTCCTGCTTGTCGCCTTTCTTGGCGATCCGGACCAGCTCCCACCACCCGGCGAGCTTTTCGCCGTGCAGGCGAAAGACGAGCTTGCCCTTCTCCATGCCCTCGCGCGGGTCGCCCTCGGGCTGCCAGGTGCCGCGATCCCAGACGATGACCGTTCCGGCGCCGTACTGCCGCGGCGGGATCGTTCCTTCGAAGCTCGCGTAGTCGAGCGGGTGGTCCTCGACGTGGATCGCCATCTGCATCTTCGAGGGATCGAACGACGGACCCTTCGGCACCGCCCAGCTGAGCAGCGCGCCGTCGAGCTCGAGGCGAAAGTCGTAGTGCAGCCGGCTCGCCCAGTGCTTCTGGACCACGAACGAGAGCGCCCTGTCGTCGGTCCCGCGCGCCGCATGCGCGCCTGACGGCTCCGACGTGACGTCGAAGTTGCGCTTCTGCCGGTACCGGGAAAGCGGCCGTTGCGCCATCGTCCCGATGTGCAGCCTGGACGTCGCATGATAGCGACGACAACCCGCCGCGCGGGCGCGGCACCGCACGTTCGCCGAAACGTATCGCGCCGGCTGCCCGACGCCCCCGCTGCGGCTTTTCCTACAGCCGCCACCAGCGCCGCGGGCGAGCATGGTCGATTGACAAGGAGTTCGACATGCACCTGCGACAAACACTCGTCACCGCGCTCGCCGCCGGCTCGCTCGTCCTCAACTGCGGTGCTGCCTTCGCGCAGCCCGATCGCAACCGGGACCACGGTGACCAGCAGCGGTCGCAACAGCGCGACCACCACGATCGACGCGACATGCGCGGCGACCACCACGACCGCCGCGACATGCACGGCGATCGGCGCCACGATGCCCGCGCCGACCGACGCCACGACCTTCGCGACCATCGCCGCGACGACCGTTACCGCGGCGGCGATTGGCGGCGCGGCGACGATCGACGCGGCGGCGACTGGCGCCGAGGCGACGATCGCCGCGCGGGCGAGTGGCGTGGGCGCGGCGCCGGCCCCGACCACGACTGGTATCGCGGCGGCCGCTTGCCGCCGCAATACCGCGGCCACCAGTACGTGGTCGACAACTGGCGCGCGCACCGGCTGAGCGCGCCGCCGCGCGGCTACCACTGGGTCCAGGCCGGCAGCGACTACGTGCTCGTCGCCATCGCCACGGGCGTGATCGCCTCGATCCTGCTGAGCCAGTAAAGCGGCGCGCCGTCGCCAGCGCCGCGTCGGCCGGGCGAGGCATCATCGGTGCACTGGAGGCAGACCCACGATGAGACCCTCGCTCGCGATCGCCGCGCTCTCGGCAATGCTCGTCTCGGCGCTCGGCGGCTGTGGGCTGCTGAAGGGCGAGCAGGAGGTGCCCGCCCGCATCAGCGCGCGCATCGTCGGCATGCCGGCCGGCGAGTTCTTCGACCGCTACGGCGCGGCGCGCACGCGCGTCGAAGGCCCCGGCGGCACGATCGACTACACGTGGGAATCGTCGGTCGGCTACGCGCGCCCGGGCGTGCTCGGGCTCGACCCGCGCGTCTGCAGGCTGCGCCTCGCGGGCGACGCGCGCGGCCGCATCGCGCGCGTCGACGTGCTGTTCGATCCGCCCGGGCTGAAGACCACGTCGCGTTGCGCGGAGATCTTCGCCGGCCCCTGAGTCCTGTCGGCCGCGACCGAGGCACGCTGGGTGGCCGACAATCGTCCGATGCCTCACAGCGCACTGAAAGTCGTCCTCCTCGAGGGCATCGACGCCTCCGCCGTCGCCGCGTTCGAACGCGACGGCTACACCCGCATCGTCACCCATCCGAAGGCGCTGAGCGGCGACGAGCTGCTCGCCGCCGTCGAGGACGCGCACCTGCTCGGCATCCGCTCGCGCACGCAGGTCACCGCAGACGTGCTGCGCCACGCGCCGCGGCTGGAAGCGCTGGGTTGCTTCTGCATCGGCACCAACCAGGTCGACTTGCTCGCGGCGATGCGGCTCGGCGTGCCGGTCTTCAATGCGCCGTTCTCGAACACCCGCAGCGTCGCCGAGCTCGTGCTCGCCGAGATCATCATGCTGATGCGCGGCATTCCCGAGAAGAACGCCATCCTGCACCGCGGCGGCTGGGTCAAGAGCGCCGCCCACTCGTACGAGGTGCGCGGCAAGACGCTCGGCATCATCGGCTACGGCCACATCGGCACGCAGGTCGGCGTCCTCGCCGAGCAGCTCGGGATGAACGTGCTGTTTCGCGACATCGAGGCGCGCCTGCCGCTCGGCAACGCGCGCGAGGCCGAGCTGGAGGAGCTGCTGCGGGCGTCGGACGTCGTCAGCGTGCACGTGCCCGAGACGCCGCAGACGGCGCTGATGATCGGCGCGGCGCAGCTCGCCGCGATGAAGCCGGGCAGCCACCTGATCAACGCCTCGCGCGGCACCGTCGTCGACATCGATGCGCTCGCCGCGGCGCTCGAGCGCGGCCACCTGCGCGGCGCCGCGATCGACGTCTTCCCGGTCGAGCCGAAAGGCAACGACGCCGTCTTCGAGTCGCCGCTGCTGCGCTTCGACAACGTGATCCTCACGCCGCACATCGGCGGCTCGACCTCGGAGGCGCAGGTGAACATCGGCAAGGAGGTCGCGGCCAAGCTGATCCGCTACAGCAGCAACGGATCGACGACCTCGGCGGTGAATTTCCCCGAGGTCGCGCTGCCGAAGCACACCGGGCGCGGGCGCCTGCTGCACATCCATCGCAACGTTCCCGGCGTGCTGGCGCACGTGAACGAGAAGCTGTCGGCTGCCGGCATCAATATCGCCGCGCAGTACCTGAGCACCAACGCGGACATCGGCTACGTCGTGATCGACGTCGACAACGATCCCGGCGACCCGGCGCTCCGTGCGCTGTGCACCGTGCCCGAAACGATCCGCTGCCGGATCCTGTATTGAGCAGACGCCGGGCGATGGGCCTCTCCCGCAATCTCGGCGCCCCCTCGCGCCCGAACGCTTCCACCAACCCGAAAGCAGTGCCGATGAACGAAGCTCCACGGATGGCGTTCGCCCACATGGGAATCTACGTCGCCGACATGGCCGCCATGGCCGACTTCTACACGCGGGTGCTCGGCTTCTGCATCACCGACCGGGCGCTGATTCGCGGCGCCAACGTCGTCTTCCTCTCGCGCGATCCCGACGAGCATCACCAGATCGTTCTCGTTCCGGGTCGCGACCCGGCAAATGCTTCGACGATCAACCAGATCTCCTTTCGGGTGGTCTCGTTTCCGGAGCTGCGCCGGATCCACGCGTGCCTGGTCGAGGAGGCGGTCGCGTCGATCAATCCGACCAACCACGGCGGATCGTGGTCGGTCTACTTCGCCGACCCCGAAGGCAATCGCATCGAGCTGTTCGTGCAGACGCCCTGGTACATGCCGCCGGTGTCGATCCCGCTCGACCTCGCGCTCCCGGACGAAGAGATCTATCGGCGCACGAAGGAATTGGTCGAAGCCACGCCGGGACACATGGCAAGGACGCTTTGGAACGAGCAGATGCGCCGCCGGATGATCGAAAGCGGCACCATCGAGCAGCGAGAGCAGGCGTAACGCGACGACCTCGCGCGAGAAACGACGTTCCTGCCTGCTCGCCGCCGCCACACGCGACACTGGCAGATCAACCCGAAGGCGTCCGCAGAAGCCGCGCCACCTCGGCGAGATCGGCGACGATCCGGTCGCACGCGAGCGTCTCGGCCGGACGGCCTTCGTTGTAGCCGTACGGCACGCACCACACCGGGCAACCCGCGGCGCGCGCCGCGGCGACGTCGTTGCCCGAGTCGCCGACCATCAGCGTCGCCGCGGGCGCGCTGCCGAGCCGCGCGCAGGCGGCGAGCAGCATCTCGCCGCTCGGCTTGCGCGCCAGCCCGTCGTCGCCGGCGACGACTGCCGCGAAGCTCGCCGTCGAGTGCAGCCGATCGAGCAGCCGCTCGGTGAAGTGGCGCGGCTTGTTGGTGACGACCGCCATCGGCAGTCCCTCGCCCTGCAGCAGCGCCAGCCCGGCGGCGACGCCCGGATAGAGCTCGGCCACGGTCGCCACGGTCGCTTCGTAGTGGGTTTCGAAGCGCGCGACGGCACGCGCGATGTCGGTGCCGGTCGCGCCGACCTGCACGAGCGCCCGCTCGACCATCGACGCGACGCCGCGGCCGATCAGCGCCTCGACCGCGCCGTTCGGCAGCGCCGGCAAGCCGAGCTCGGCGAAGGTGCGCGCGAGCGCCGCGGCGATCTCGCCGGCCGTATCGACGAGCGTGCCGTCGAGATCGAAGAGGAGCGCGCGAACGCGATGTCGCAGAATCGAAGTCACCAACGCCCTGACGTTCCTCCAAGGAGACTCTGCAGATGAACAGGCTCGTCCCCGCCGCGCTCGCCTTCGCGATCCTATCGCCCGTCGCGGCGCGCGCCGACACGATCAACGTGATCACGTCGTTCCCGAAGGAGCTGACGAGCGCCTACAAGGCCGCGTACGAGAAGAAGTTCCCGGGCGACAAGGTCGAGATCCTGAACAAGGGGACGTCGGCGGGAATCGCCTACGTGCGCGAGCAGCCCGCCGGCAGCCGGCCGGAGATCTTCTGGGCCTCCGCGCCCGACGCGTTCGAGGTCTTGAGCTCGGCCAAGCTGCTCGAGAAGGTCGACGTGCCGACGCGCGGGATCCCCGACAAGATCGGCAGCTATCCGATCAACGATCCCGAGGGCTTCTACCGCGGCCAGGCGCTCGCCGGCTACGGACTGATGTGGAACACGCGCTACCTGCAGGCCAACAAGCTGCCGGCGCCGAAGGAATGGGCCGACCTCACGAAGCCGGTCTACTTCGGCCACGTGGCGACGTCGTCGCCCTCGCGCTCGGGAACGACGCACCTGACCTACGAGACGATCCTGCAGGGCGAAGGCTGGGACCGCGGCTGGACGCAGATCCTGCAGATCACCGGCAACGCCGCGGCCGTCACCGAGCGCAGCTTCGGCGTTCCCGACGGCGTGCAGAACGGCCAGTTCGGCATCGGCCTGGTGGTCGACTTCTTCGGCCTCGCCGCCAAGGCGTCGGGCTTTCCGGTGGAGTTCGTCTATCCGAGCGTGACCGCGATCGTGCCTGCCAACATCGGCGCGATCGCCGGATCGAAGAGCCCGGAAGGCGCCAAGCGCTTCATGCAGTACACGCTCTCCGAGGAAGGCCAGCAGCTCCTGCTCGACCCGAAGATCTCGCGCCTGCCGGTGCTGCCGGCAACGTATGCGAAGGCGCCTGCCGGCTACCCGAATCCGTTCGGAGGCACGATCCAGGCCAAGGTCAACTTCAACAGCGCCGAGTCGGAGCAGCACTACTACGTCGTCTCGTCGCTGTTCGACCAGATCATCACCTTTCGCCTGAAGGAGCTGCAGGCCGCGACCAAGGCGATCCACGACGCCGACAAGCGCCTCGGTGGTCGCGCCAGCGCGCAGCTCGACGAAGCCAGGAAGCTCGCCTGGACCGCGCCTGTCAGCGCCGCGCAGGCCAAGGACAAGGAGCTGCTCGCCGTGTTCGCCGCCAAGAAAGGCGACGACGCCGCCGTGCGCCGCAAGACTCAGATCGAAGAGGAGTGGAGCAGCAAGGCGAAGGCGAACTACGCCCGTGCCGTGGAGCTCGCCAACGCGGCCAAATGATCGTCGCGGTCGCGATCGCGATCGCCGCACTGCTGTTCGTCTTCCTGGCGGCTCCGGTCGCCAGCGTCGTCTACACGGCGTTCGCGAGCGGCGCGGGCGGCTTCACGGCCGAGTACTTCCGGAGCTTCTTCCAGATCTCGCTGATGCGCGAGTCGTTCTGGAACAGCCTGCACGTGGCCGCGATGTCGGTGCTCTTCGCATCGCTGATCGCCGTGCCGCTCGCCTACTTCACGGTGCGCTACCGCTTTCGCGGCGCGCTTCTGGTGCAGACGCTCGGCGTGCTGCCGCTCGTGATGCCGCCTTTCGTCGGCGCGGTGGCGATGCAGCTCCTGTTCGGCCGCTCGGGCAGCGTCAACCTGCTGTTGAACGAGGCCTTCGGCTTCACGCTGCCGATCATGCAGGGCCTGAGCGGTGTCATCTTCGTCGAGAGCCTGCACTACTTCCCGTTCATCCTGCTCAACCTCGTCGTCGCGATGCGCAACATCGACGGTGCGATGGAGGAATCGGCGCAAAACCTCGGCGCCTCCGGCTGGCGGCTGTTCCGGCGCATCGTCTTTCCGCTCGCGCTGCCCGGCTACGTCGCCGGCGCGTCGCTCGTCTTCGTCAAGGTCTTCGACGACCTCGGCACGCCGCTCGTCCTCGGCACTACCAACATGCTCGCGCCGCAGGCGTATTTGCGCATCACCTCGGTCGGCGTCGAGGACCCGATCGGCTACGTGATCAGCGTCATCATGATCGCCTTCTCGGCGCTCGCGCTCTGGCTCTCGGCGCGCATCCTGAAGGGCCGTGACTATGCGACGCTGCAGCGTGGCGGCGGCGGGCTGCGCCGGCGCGACCTGTCGCCTTGGCAGACGCTCGCCGCCTACGCCTGGGTCGGCCTGGTGCTGCTGCTCGTGCTCTCGCCGCACATCGGCATCCTGCTGATGTCGTTCTCGCGCGTCTGGAGCCTCAGCGTCCTGCCCGAAGGCTTCACGCTCGCCCACTACGCGACCGTGTTCGGCGAGTCGTCGGCGATGATCGGCAACACGCTGCTCTACTGCGGCCTCGCGGCGTTGATCGACGTCGTCCTCGGCACCGCGATCGCCTACATCATCCTGCGCACGCGCCTGCCCGGACGGCAGGCGCTCGACTGGGCGGCGTCGGCGGCGCTGGCGATTCCGGGCGTCGTGCTGGCGATCGGCTACCTGCGCCTGTTTCGCGGCGTCGAGCTGCCGTTCGCCGAGGGCGCGTTCACCGCCAGCTGGATCGTGCTGGTCGTCGTCTACGCCGTGCGTCGCCTGCCCTACGCGCTGCGCGCGTGCATGGCGGCGCTTTCGCAGCTGCACGAGTCGCTCGAGGAAGCGGCCGGGAATCTCGGCGCGACCCAGGCGCGCACGGTGCGGCGCATCGTCGTCCCGCTGATGGCCGGCGGCATCCTCGCCGGCTTCGTCACCAGCTTCATCACCGCCGCGGTCGAGCTGTCGGCGACGATCGTCCTGTCGTCGTCGGCGAGCCAGGCGCCGATGTCGTACGGCATCTATCTCTACATGCAGAGCATCGCCGGGCGCGGGCCGGGCGCGGCGCTCGGCGTCATCGCCGTCGCCGTCGTCGGCGTCGGCACCTATGCCTCGCACTGGCTGCTCGAGCGCCGCTCGGCCGACCCAGACGCGGCACCGGCGGCCATGCCGGCGGCAGCGACTGCACTCTGACGCGAGATCGCCATGAACCCTGTCCGAGTCGAAGCGCACAACATCCGCCTGTCGTACGGCGCGACGCCGGTGCTGCGCGACATTACGCTGGCCGTCGAGCCCGGCGAGTTCTTCGCGCTGCTCGGGCCGTCGGGCTCGGGCAAGTCGACGCTGCTGCGGCTGATCGCCGGCTTCAACCGGCAGCAGTCGGGCCGGCTGCTTGTCGGCGGCAAGGATGTCGGCGGCGTGCCGCCGTGGCAGCGCAACGTCGGCATGGTGTTCCAGAACTACGCGCTCTGGCCGCACATGACGGTGCTCGGCAACGTCGCCTTCGGCCTCGAGGAGCGGCGGCTGCCGCGCGACGAGATCCGCCGCCGCAGCGACGCCGCGCTCGAGCTCGTCGGGCTGGCGGGCTACGGCGCCCGTCGGCCCGGGCAGCTTTCGGGCGGCCAGCAGCAGCGCGTCGCCCTCGCGCGCACGCTGGCGATCGAGCCGGAGGTGCTGCTGCTCGACGAGCCGCTCTCCAACCTCGATGCGAAGCTGCGCGTGCAGATGCGCCAGGAGCTGTTGCGGCTGCATCGGCGCCTCGGCATCACGACGATCTTCGTCACCCACGACCAGGAAGAGGCGATGACGATCAGCGACCGCATCGCCGTCATGGACCAGGGCGTGATCCAGCAGATCGGCCGGCCGATCGAGCTGTTCGATCAGCCGGTGAATCGCTTCGTCGCCCAGTTCGTCGGCACGGTCAACCTGTTCGAAGGCGAGCTGCGCGAAGGAACGACGTTCGCGTCGCCGGCGCTCGGCACGCTGCGCCTGCCGGCGGCGATGTCGCCCGGATTCGCCGGGGCCGCCGACCTCGCGTTCCGGCCGCACGCGGTGCATCTGCTGGACGGCGACGCTGCCGAGAGCGAGCGAGCGGGCGATGACGAGAGCCTGCGACTCGAAGGCCGCGTCGCCGGCGCCGAGTTCCTCGGCGAGGCGGTCCGCTACGAGCTGCGGGTCGGCGCGGCGACCATCATTGCCGATCGTCCGCACCGGCGCGGCCAGGACCGGCTCGCCGACGGCGCGGCGGTGCAGGTGCAGGTCGCCGCTTCGGAGATGCGGCTCATGCCGCGCCAGGCAGCGACGCCGGCTTCGGACGGCTGAGCGCCCCGGCGGCATGCCGGCGCGAGGTGCGG
>Ga0207652_10002082_pt1 | contig 17220 bp, 13 predicted proteins | sample KBSC63BmetaG_FD_184334 | JGI IMG/M metagenome (GOLD analysis project Ga0207652, IMG submission 184334) | Corn rhizosphere microbial communities from Kellogg Biological Station, Michigan, USA - KBS C6-3B metaG (SPAdes) (version 2) | ecosystem: Host-associated > Plants > Roots > Rhizosphere ... | reverse complement strand
CAGCCTGTGCGGGCCGTCGTCGCTGCTGTTCAACCTGGCCACGCGCGATCCCGTCACCTACGTGAAGTTCATCATCGGGCTGTACGAGCGCGGCGACGCCCGCATCGGGCAGCTGGAGGTGAAGCCGGGGAAGGATCTGAAGGGCTACGATCCGGCGGGAAAGATCGCCCCGGCCGACTGGATCGGCCTGGCCAGCCTGCGCGACTCGGAGAACTGGTTCTACGACTACCAGTCGGTCGACGACGAGTTCGCGGGGATCACGCTCCCCTCGCACCTGGAGGGCTGGTTCAAGAAGATCGGCTTCTCGAAGGTCATCAACGAGACGAACCTGGTGTTCGGCAAGGCCGAGGGCAGCATCGTCGCGGCGGATCGGCTGTACAAGGACAACTACTGGGTCTGCCTGTTCATCAACGCCAACCTGCTGTCGGCGGCCGATCAGGGCTCGGGCTCGGCGACGCCGGATCACTGGGTGGTCTTGCAGTCGGACGTCACCATCACCGCCGGGGACATCGCGTTCGACGTCTACACGTGGGGCGACGGACACCGGCACGTCCCCAGCACACCGCCGCTGTCTGTGGCGAGCTTCTCGCGCAACTACTATGGCTACGTCGCGGCGAAGTACTGATCGGCTGGCCGGCGCGCTGGCGCTCGCTGTGCTGCTGGTGGCCGCGGCGCCCGGTCGGGCGCGCGCGAACATCCGCGCGCCCCAGGTCACCCCGCGCGCACCGTCGGGCGCCCTGGCGCCGAGCCCGCCCAGTCCCCAGGTGCGGGTGCTGGGCGAAACTCTGACGTTCACCTGCGACGCCGCCGCCTGCGACGTCGCCGCCGCGTACCGCGTCTCCGCGTCAGCGCCGGCCGATCTGACGCTGGCCTTCATCCTGCCGACGGCCGAACGGGTGATGGCGCAAGTGGGGACGGCGTCGGGGAGCGGGGCAGCTATCCCCGTGACGGTCGGCCCCAGCGAGCCGCTGCACGATGACGACGTTCCGCGCGAGGAGCGCATGGGGTACGCGGATCATCCACCGCCGGTCTACCAGGCGCGTTTCACGGCGCCGGTGACCGCCGGAGAGAACCGGATCGCGGTCACGTATCGCCAGCCGCTGGGGCAGTACGAGCGCGACCATGGCTACCTGAAGAAGGGGCGCTTCCTGGACTTCTTTCGCTACGAGATCTGGCCGCTCGACGAATGGCAGCGCGCCCGTGACTTCCAGGTGCAGGGGGCGGTCGTCATCACGCGGCCTGCCCCCTCGTGGTGGCAGCGGACGTTCCACCACGTGCGCTCCATCGGATGCCGGGGCATGGAACCGCCGGCACGGACCCTGCTTGAACAGCGCGGGGATCAGCTTCGATTTCAGTTTCAACTCTCCGAGCCGCTGCCCAGGCGGCTGTGGTGTTTCATGGGCGATGACGATCTGGTGAGCAAGCCATGACGATGACGGACGGCGGTCTGGCGCGAAACAGGGGGCGACGATGAGTTCGATTGGTCCAGTGACGGTATCCGCGATTGGTGGGCACGAGATGCACCTGCGCGCCATGAGCGGCAACGAGGAGCTGGGCCGGCTGTTCGAGTACTCGCTCGAGTTGCTGAGCCCCGACGTCAACATCAAGCTGACCGACGTTCTGGGCACGGCGGTGACCGTCACCGTTCACCTGCGGGACGGCGGGTTCCGTTACTTCAACGGCTACATCAGCCGGTTCGCCTACGCGGGCGTGTCCGGTGACTCCGCGATCTATCGCGCCACCGTGCACCCGTGGCTGTGGTTCCTGACCCGGACGGCCGACTGCCGCATCTTCAACGGGCAGTCCGTCCCGGACATCATCAAGCGCATCTTCGGGTACTACACCGAGGCCCAGTTCGAGGGGGCGCTGCCCGGGTTCGAGCCGCGCGACTACGTCGTGCAGTACCGCGAGACCGACTTCAACTTCATCAGCCGCCTGATGGAGGAGGAAGGCATCTACTACTACTTCCGCCACGAGGAGACCCAGCACAAGCTGATCTTCGCCGACGCGGTGGGCGCGCATGACACCTACGCGCTGGCGACGGTGCCTTTTCTCGCCAGCACCAACAGCGGCCGTCACGCCATCGACCACTTCGACATGTGGCGCGTCTCGCAAGAGGTCCAGCCGGCGGGCTATTCAATGAAGGACTACGACTTCAAGGAGCCGCGCGGAGACCGGCTGTCGAGCGTCCAGCTGAAGAAGGACGACGACAAGCGCACCGCGCGGGGCGCGTTCTTCGACTACCCCGGGAACTACCCCAGCCGCGCCGCCGGCGATCTGCTGTCCCGCATCCGCATCGACGAGATCAGCACCCAGTACGAGCTGGTCGAGACCCAGGGGACGACGCGCGCGCTCGGCGTCGGGCAGACGTTCCGCATGACCGACCTCACCCGGGTCGATCAGAACCGCGAGTACCTGGTGGTGCGCGCGCACTACGAGATCCGAACCCACGACACCGACTCCGGGCACGACGAGGAGCAAGAGATCTTTCGCGCCTCGTACACGCTGCTGGATTCGACGCAGCAGTTCCGGCCCACCCGCCAGACGCCGAGGCCCATCGTGCAGGGGCCCCAGACCGCCATCGTGGTGGGCGACAAGAAGACCGTCGACGACAAGTCGGAGATCTGCACCGACAAGTTCGGTCGCGTTCACCTGCGTTTTTACTGGGAGCGGCTGGGCCCCGAGCGGCCAGGAAAGAAGGACGAAGCCGACACCAAGAACGAGGATCTGACCTGCTGGGTGCGCGTGTCGCAGCTATGGGCCGGGTCGCAGTGGGGCGGCATCCACATCCCGCGCATCGGCCAGGAGGTGGTGGTCGACTTCCTGGAGGGCGATCCCGACAAGCCGCTGGTCACCGGGCGCGTCTACAACAACGACAACATGCCCCCCTACGAGTTGCCCGCCAACAAGACGCAAAGCGGGATCAAGAGCCGCAGCGCCATTGGCGCCGGGCCCAGCAACTTCAACGAGATCCGGTTCGAGGACAAGAAGGGGGCCGAGGAGCTGCACCTGCAGGCCGAGCGCGATCAGACGACGCTGGTGAAGCGCAACCAGTCGATCACCGTGAACGGTGACCGCAGCGTCAGCGTGGGCGGCAACGAGACCATCAGCGTGTCGGGGACGCGCACCTCGACCATCACCAAGAAGGAGACGCAGACCTTCAACGACGCCCGCGAGATGAAGGTGGCCAAGACGGACGACATCGAGATCACGGGCGCCCACACCGGCAAGTACCACGCCGGCCGGACCGAGACGGTCGAGAAGGGGGACACGTTGACGGTCATGGACTCGGACAAGACGGTGACCGTCCACGGTGTGTACAACACCGTGGCGGACAAGCAGTTCCAGGTGGATCAGGGGTCGCAGAAGATCCTGCTGAAGGACGCCGTCACCATCACCAACGGCAGCTGCACGATCTCGTTCCAGAAGGGGGCGGCCAAGCTGGACGCGGCCGACGAGATCACGCTGACCTGCGGACAGTCGTCCCTGTCGCTGAAGAAGGACGGCACCATCGAGATCCACGGCGCCCAGAAGGTGACCACCAGCGGCGCCAGCGCCGGCACCGAGCTGTCGGCGGCCGGCGCCACCATGTCCGGCATGAAGGTCAGCGTGTCCGGCTCGACGATGACCGAGATCACCGGCGCCATCGTCAAGATCAATTGACCGCCGTCAGCCCGGGCTGCAGTCGAAGTGAACGCCGTCGCCGGACGTGATGCCGCGCAACGCGCGCGCCGCTTCGGGGCCGCCGGGCAGGGGCTGGATGATGGCGGCGTTGCGGTCCAGGGCGCGCTGCAGCTCGCGGCGCTGCCCGGGCTTCGCGCAGACGCAGTCGAAACGGGACATCTCTCGCAGGTCGGCGGCCAGGATCGGTTCGAACGCCTTGCGATAGGCCTCGGGCGCGGCCTGCCAGGCGGCCACCAGCTGGCGCAGCGGTTCTTCCGCCAGCTCGGGCTTGTGGCAGCCGCCGTAGTCGGTCCGTGCCTCGACCCAGGCCCCCTCGTCGTTGCGCAGCTGCTCCAGCGCCCGGGCCAACGGCTGCCCGGGGGAGGCGACGATCTCGAGGATGCGGGACCAGTCCAGGCCACTCCGCCCGCCGCTGTCCATGAAGTACGCGCTGGCGCCGGTGACTTCGATCGAGGCGTTCTCGACCTGCGGGTCGCCGGACATCAGCGCGTGTTCCAGCCGCGGGACCAGCGCGAGCGAGCTGGTGAGGAACTGCCCCAGAGCCTCGGGCGAGCTGCGGGCCTGCAGAGAGAGGATCCAGTTCTCCCGCGCCGCCGCGCGCAGGTCGTCGGGGATCGCCACGTCTGCATCGATGCCGTCCTCGGGCACGGTGAAGGTGTCACGGGTGGGGGGGCCCGCGACGCATTCCCTGTCCAGCACCGCGAGCTGCTCCGCCGCCAACCCAGGATCCCTGAACGCGCGTGTCGTGCTTCGCTCGCGGAAAAGCGCCCCGTCGTCCAGCAACCGGAAGCTGGAGGCGGTGTCGAGCTGACAGGCATCCCAGTGCCGCTCGTGACGGTCACCGAGGCCGGTCCATAGATGACGGAAGGTCCGCCGGCGCTCTGTGAAGTACGAGACGATGGTCTGAGTGGTGAGCTCCTGGCCTGCCGTGGCGGTGACGTCGACCCTGAACCAGTGGGCGCCGTTCAGATGGGCCGGGGCGACATCGATCGTCCACCGATCCGCCTGCGCGGGCAACTGTTGCGATACCTTCTTCGGTAGGGTCGTCTGTCCCCGCCGCCGGTGGCCGTTGAAGGAGAGCGCGATGACGACCCGTCCCGCGATCTTGCCGGCGGGAGGCACGACCGCAGCCATCAGAGTGATGTCATGTTCCAGCACGCGACAGGCGGTCGGCGCGTCGGCGCGCTTGACGTTCAGCGCGCGCCTGAGTTCGTCGGCCGGGGGACATGTCGCCGCCGTGCCCGCCTGGCCCCCCGCGCCCTCCAGAAGCAGCAGAAGAAGCGGCCACGCCAGTGAACTCACCCTGCGATCATAACGGCCTCTCGGCGGCGGTGTCGCTAGAGGCTCGTCAGAGTGGGACCATCGCCACGTCGTCGACGCAGACGGTCGCGTCGGTCCCATTCGGGACCGTGATGGCGATGCCCATGTTGGCGTCGGTGCCGTTCATGGGCATGAACGTGTGGGTGAACATGCGCATGTTGTTGTTCAACATCTCGTCCACCTCGTAGTCGGACGTGTAGGGCTGGACCGACAGGGCGACCTTGACGTGCATCTTGACGTTGCCGGTCGTGGCCGACGCCGCGTAGGAGAGGCGATACATCTTCGTGCCATCGAGCGTGACGTTCGAGGTCGCCGTCCACCCGAGCAGCATCGAGCTGCTGGGGCTCGTGAGGCAGAGCCGGCCGTTGGTGATGGTGCCGTTGCCATTCTCGATATGCCAGTTGGCCATGCCGTTCGCGAAATCACCGTTGGTGATCAGGTCCCCCGGCGGGCTGCCTCCCCCAGCGCCATTCGACCCGCCCGCGGCGCCGGTCCCGCCGGATGCGCCGCCCCCGGCGCCGCCGCTGCCTGCCGCGCCCGAGACGCCGCCGCCACCGGGCTCGCCGGCGGTACCTCCGGCGGCGCCAGCGGCGCCGCCCTCATTCGGTCCCCCGGAGCCACCACCGCCGTCCGGTGTCACGCCGCCGTCTGGCTGCGGGGCGACCGCGGCTTTCAGCTCGACCCGGGCCGTCACCGCGCCATGCTCCACCAGGCTGGCGGTGGTCATGGCGCTGAGGTAGGCGGCGCCCGAGGCGTCGATCGCCTCGACGGTGATGCCGACGTCACCGCTCAGCCCGTTGAGCTTGATGCGGCGGAAGAAAGACATCAGGATGGCCCCGTCGACCAGTTCCGGCGCGAACGTGTCGGTCACCGCCGCTCCGGTCCTGGGCGAGACGGTGACGCGAAGGTTCGCGGGCGCACCGACATCTGCCGGTGTCGAATTGATCGTGAGGGCGAGGACCGTATCGCCGTTCGAGCAAGCGGGCGCCAGCCACAGGGCGGCTACGAACGCGGCGCACAGGAACGACGACGTGATCTGCAAAGTGCGTTGGGGGTGGCGCATGGGGCAAATCGTACCGACGTTTGGGCGCCGCGCCAACCCATCGGGACGTGGGGAGGGTCACGAACGACTCAGCCGCCCAGCGACCTCAGGTCCAGGGCGGCCAGGCGTTGCTTGTCTCGCAGGATGTCGATCTCGACGATCTTATCGCCGCGCACCGTGAAGGCCATGACCGAGAAAGGCTCGTCGCCCAGCAGGCAAAGCGCGCCGGCCACGCCGTTGACCAGCACGGGCCGTCTCAGCAGGCCCAGCTGCGAGAAGGAGCGCGCGCGTCCGGCCACCTCTTCCGCGCCGTGCACCTCGCTGGGGACGCGCGTCGCGCCCAGGTCGGTGCGCAGGACGACCTGGGGGTCCAGCACGCCGACCAGCCTGTCGAAGTCGCCGTCGCGCGCCGCCGCGAGAAAAGCGTCAACCACCCGCCGCTGCACGTCCGCGGCGGCGTCGGGCACCGTACCCCGGTCCTTCACGCGACGACGGCCGCGGCTGGCCAGCTGGCGCGTCGCGTCCGGTGTGCGCTGGACGATGGGCGCGATCTGGTCGAACGGCAGATCGAAGATGTCGTGCAGGACGAACGCGACCCGCTCGGCGGGGGCCAGCGTCTCCAGCACCATCAGCAGCGCCAGACCGACGCCGTTCGCCAGCAGCGCCGCGTGCTCGGGGCTGGTACCACCGTCGGGGTCGATGAGCGGCTCGGGCATGTGCGTCTCGTTGCGCGTCTTGCGCGCGCGCAGCACGTTCAGTGAGATGCGGGCCACGACGGTGGTCAGCCAGGCGCCCAGATTGTCCACCTCGCCCGTCGCCGTCCCGCTCAGGCGCAGCCATGCTTCCTGAACCGCGTCGTCGGCCTCGTTCACCGAACCGAGCATGCGATACGCGACTGCCCGCAACCGGGGTCGCTGCTGCTCGAACTGGGTCGCCAGCCAGTGGCTTTCTTCGTGAGGGGACATCCGTTGCGGGGACTCGGTCATCCACGTCAGACACGCCAGCCCCGTGCGGTGTGACGGGACCGCGAAAAGATCTCGATGCGGTCACGTTTCTAGCGCGCCGCGGGTCCTGAAGCAGCCTCGCTCGAGCGGCGGGGCGCAACCCCACCATCGAGAAAGGAACACTGCCATGGAACCGAGGATGAAGAGCCCTGCCTTGACCGTGCCCGGCCTGCGGGACGCGCTGCTGGCCGCCAGCAAGACCACCGAGGGCCGGGGCGTCCCCCGCGCCACGCTGGAGCTGGTCAACGTGCGCGTGGGCCAGTTGAACGGCTGCAGCGTGTGCGTCGACATGCACACGCGATCGTTGAGGAAGCTGGGCGAGAGCGACGCGCGCCTGTTCGCGGTCGCCGCGTGGCGGGAGGCCCCGTACTACACCGCCCCGGAGCGGGCAGCCCTGGCGCTGGCCGAGGCGGCCACGCGCCTGAGCGACCGGTCGGATCCCGTGCCCGACGACGTCTGGAAGGAGGCCGCCGCGCACTTCCCTGAAGCGGCCCTGGCCGCGCTGGTGACGGCCATCGCCCTGGCGAATGTGTGGAACCGCCTGAACGTCCCCACCCGCCAGGTGACTGGCGAGTGGGTCGCCCAGTACATCTGATATCCGCCCTCTCAGGCGATCTTCGCCGCCAGGTCCAGCAACTTGCTGGAGTAGCCCCATTCGTTGTCGTACCAGGCGATCAGCTTGACGAAGGTGGGGTCCAGCTGCAGGCCGGCCTTGGCGTCGAAGATCGACGTGCAGGCGTTGCCGCGCAGATCGGTCGAGACCAGCTCCTCGTCGCTGTAGGCGAGGACGCCGGACAGCGGGCCGGTCGCGGCGGCCTTCACCGCCGCGCAGATGTCGGCGTAGCTGGCCTGGCGCTCGAGCTCGCACGTCAGATCGACCACGGACACGTCGGCCACCGGGACGCGGAACGACATGCCGGTCAGGCGTCCCTTCAGCGCCGGCAGCACCTTGGTGACGGCCTTGGCCGCGCCGGTGCTGGCCGGGATGATGTTGTTCAGGATGCCCCGGCCGAAGCGCCAGTCCTTCCCGGACACGCCGTCCACGGCCTTCTGCGTGGCGGTGGTGGCGTGCACCGTCGTCATCAGGCCGCGCTTCAGCCCGAACGCATCGTCGACCACCTTGGCCAGCGGGGCCAGGCAGTTCGTCGTGCACGACGCGGCCGAGATGATCGGCTCGCCCGCGTACTGGTCGGAGTTCACGCCGTACACGAACACGGGCATGTCGTCCTTTGCCGGCGCCGAGACGATCACGCGCCGCGCGCCTGCCTGCAGGTGCCCCTGGCAGGTCTCGCGACCGAGGAAGACGCCCGTCGATTCGATGACCACGTCGGCCCCCGCGTCGCCCCACGCCGAAGCGGCCGGGTCCTTCACCGCCGTCGCGCGCACGGGACGGCCGTCGACGATCAGGAAGTTGTCCTTCACGGACACGTCATGGGGAAACAGCCCGTGCACCGAATCGTGCTTCAGCAAGTAGGCCAGGTGCCCCAGTTCCAGGAGATCGTTCACCGCCACCACCTGCACGTCGCTGCGTTGCATCGCCGCGCGGAACGCCACCCGGCCGATACGTCCGAATCCATTGATGCCGATCTTGATCATGACCGTCGTCCTCCTTGCCCATCTGTGTAGCGCCGGCGGGCGATGGCTCAAAGGACAATGAAATTGCATTTTCAGCCAAGGGCGCGCAGACTGGGTTAGTGACCCTGGCGGCCAAGCGCGTCTGGTTCCTGGTGGTGCCGCGGGTGGGCCTGCTGAACATCGCCGGTCCCTGGGAGGTCTTCGGCCACGCGAACGACCTGCTCGGCTGGACCGCCTACCAGACCGAGCTGTTCGGCACGCAGGCCCCCACCACGGCCACCCGTCACGATCTGATCATCGGCGGCGTTCGCCCGCTGCCGCGGAGGCCGGCGCGCCTGCCTGACATCGCCATCGTGGCCGGCGCACCGCGGGGCCGACCGCCGGCCGAGCAACAGCCGGTGCTGGAGTGGCTGCGCCGCAACCACGCCCGCATCCCCACGGTGATCTCGATCTGCATTGGCGCTTTTCTTCTGGGCGAGGCCGGCCTGCTGGAGGGCCGGCGCGCCACCACGCACTGGATGTTCCTGAACGAGCTGCGGGCGCGCTTCCCGGGCACGCAGGTGGTCGACGAAGGGATCTTCGTCGAGGATCGCGGGGTGTGGACGTCGGCCGGCATCACCGCCGGCATCGATCTGGCGCTGGCGCTGGTCGAGGCGGATCACGGCCACCAGCTGGCGATGGCGGTGGCGCGCCGCCTGGTGCTGTTCCTGCGCCGCTCGGGGAATCAGGCGCAGTTCAGCGAGGCCCCGCGCCGGCAGGAGCAGGCGCCGCCGAAGCTGCACGACGTCGCCGCCTTCGTGCTGGATCACCTCGCTCAAGACCTGTCTGTGCAGCGGCTGGCGCGCGGCGTGGGGATGAGCGCGCGCTCGCTCAGCCGCTGGTGCCGCGATCAGTTGGACGAATCTCCGGCCGAGCTGGTGCGGCGCCTGCGCATCGAGGAGGCGCGCCGCCTGCTCGAGGAGACGGACCTGCCGTTGAAAGAGATCACGGCGCGTACCGGGCTGGGCGACGCCAGCACGCTGTGGCGCGTGTTCACGCGCCGCCTGGGCGTCACGCCGGCCGCGTACCGGGACCGCTTCGCCGCAGCGTGACCTCTACCGTTGGCGGGCGGGCGGCCTGATGTTCAGCACCGTCCAGTACAGCCCCAGCTGCCGCGCCGCCGTCACGAACTGGTCGTAGTCCACGGGTTTCTGCACGTAGCTGTTGGCGTGGTGGTGATAGGCCTGCATGCGGTCCTTTTCCTCCGTCGACGACGTCAGCACCACCACCGGTAGGTGCTTGGTGCGCTCGTCGGCGCGCAGCGCCGCCAGCACGTCCAGCCCGCTCAAGCGGGGCAGGTTCAGATCCAGCAACACTACCGCCGGCGCGTCGCCCGGGCTGCGCCCCGCGTGCTTGCCGCGGGCGAACAGATAGTCCAGCGCCTCGACGCCGTCCTCGACCCGCAACAGGCGGTTCGCGATGTTCGCCTCCCGGAACGCCATGGCGGTCAGCTCGGCGTCGTCGTCGTTGTCCTCGACCAGCAGGATCACTTGGTCCTTGTTCATGCGGGCTCCCCGAGCGTGAAATAGAACGTGGCGCCCTGATCGGGCGCCGAGCGGGCCCAGATCCGGCCTCCGTGACGGGTGACGGCGCGCTCCGCGGCGGCCAGGCCGATGCCGGTCCCCGGGAAGTCGGCCGCCGCGTGCAGCCGCTGGAAGGGCTGGAACAGCTTCTTGCCGTAGTTCATGTCGAAGCCGGCGCCGTTGTCCCGCACGACGAAGGCCGGCCCATCACCGTCAGGGGGCGTCTCGCGGGTGACCTCGATGCGGGCGCGCGCGGCCTTCCCGCTGAACTTCCAGGCGTTCTCGAGCAAGTTGTGGAGCAGCATGGTGCTCAGGCGCGCGTCGGCGTGCGCCACCAGGCCCTCGGTCACCACCGACTCGACGATGCGCTCGGGATGGCGCGCCGCCAGGTTGGACAGCACCTGGCGCGCGATCGCCGACAGGTCGACCCGCTCGCGGTTCACCGGGCCGCGCGTGATGCGCGTCAGGCCCAGCAGGTCGTCGATCAGCTGCGCCATGCGCTGCGTGCCCGCGCGAATGCGCTCCAGGTAGCGCCGGCCCTCGTCGTCCAGCTGGCCGGCATGCTCAGCCAGCAGCGCGCGGCTGAAGCCGTCGATGGCCCGCAGCGGTGTCCGCAGATCGTGGGAGATGGCGTAGGTGAGGGCGTCCAGCTCTTTGCTGGCGGCGGCCAGCTGGTCAGCCATCGATTCGTCGCGCACCGGGGTCCTCATGCGCGTCCCGACGGATGCCGGTGGGAGTGGTCCGGTACCGCCCGCAAAGGGTGCACTCCGGGGACGTTATCGCAACTCCGCGATTCTCTCGATGTGGGGCCAGGTAGCGATTTCGCGCACAACGCGGGCCCGGCGTTTTCGGTCACACTGCTGGGCGTGCAACATGCTGGGGTGAACGAGCACGCCGGACAGTTGAAGCGCGGACTGTCGCTGGCCAGCGCGGCCGCGCTGCTGTTCGGGATGACGGCGCCCTTGCTGAAGCGTGCCAGCGAGGGCGTGGGGACGTTCGTCGCCGGGGGGCTGGTGTACCTGGGCGCGGCGCTGGCGGCCGGCGCGCTGGCGTGGGCGCGCCAGGGCCGGACCCGCAGTGGGGTACCGCGCGCGGCGCGCCCGCGATTGGTGCTGGTCGCCGTCATGGGGGCGGTGGTCGCGCCGGCGCTGCTGGTGGCCGGGCTGCGCCGCGCGGACGGCGCGACGGCCTCGCTGCTGCTGGCGCTGGAGGCGCCGTTCACGATCGTGCTGGCGCGGCTGTTCCTGGGCGAGTTCATCGGCGCCCGCGTGGCGATGGCCGCGGTCGCCATCACCGCCGGCGCCGCCCTGCTGGTCGGCAGCGCCGCCACGGCGGGCGTGGCCGTGACGCCGGCGGGCGCGCTGCTGGTGGCGGCGGCGTCATTGGCGTGGGCGCTGGACAATCTGCTGTCGCGATCGCTGGCCGATCTCGATCCCCTGCAGGTGGTGACGCTGAAGGGCGGGGCGGGCGCTCTCCTGTCGGGCGTGGTGGCGCTGGTGGGGAGAGATCCGCCGCCCGCGGCGCGCAACGCGCTGGCGCTGCTGGCACTCGGCGCGTTCGGTTACGGCGTCAGCCTGCAGCTTTACCTGCGGGCGCAGCGCCTGGTCGGCGCGGCGCGGACGGCGTCCATCTTCGCCACCGCGCCTTTCGCGGGCGTGGGCGTGGCCTTCATGCTGGGCGCGCCGTACCCGGGGCTGGTGTTTCCGATCGCCACGGCGCTGATCGGCGCGGGCGTCGTGCTGCACCTGTCCGAACGGCACGAGCACCGTCACCGCCACGAACCTGTGGAGCATGACCACCTGCACCGGCACGATGACGGACACCACGACCACGTGCACCGTCCCATGCCGATCGGCGCGCACAGCCACCGCCACGGTCACGGCCCCCTGGAACATTCCCACCCGCATAGTGAGGACCTTCACCATCGCCACGCTCATAGTCCGGAAAACAAAGGCGAAAAGTGACGCGCCCGCTGCCTGGCCGCGGGACACGTCCAGACGGGAGGAACCCCAAATTTCCCAGCCAAGGGGGCATCGACGTTGATGATCGGCCAATCAGAATGCTACCAATGGTTCCAGTCACGCTATAAGTGAGCGGTCTCACCGCGTCACGCGGCGCGGCTCGAAATCCCCTCGCCCGCAGCCCCCGTAGCCAGCAGGAGTATTCATGCCCGGATCGAGACTGGTCTCCCTTTCCATCTGTCTTTCGGCGACCTTGCTGTTTTCCAATTGCGCGCCCGCGCCGAACAGCCCGCCCGCTGACGGCAGCGGCGGCAACACCAGCAGCTCGGGCGGCAGTACAGGTTCGGGGGGATCGAACAGCTCGTCGTCGGGCGGGTCGAACGGGTCGTCCTCGGGTGGCAGCAACGGCTCCTCGTCGGGCGGGTCGAATGGGTCATCGTCGGGCGGCCAGCTGGGCAGCGGCAGCGGCGGCACCACCGGCAGCGGCGCGAGCGTCGGGTCGGGGGGCAAGATGGGCTCCGGCGGAACGACCGGTTCGGGGGGCGCCGGGACCTCGTCGGGTGGAGCGACCTCGTCGGGCGGTACTACGGGCAGCGGGGGCTCGACCGGCTCCGGCGGCGCGACCATGCCCACCACGGATCAAAACGGCAAGGGTCTGGCGAAGCCCGGCGACATGACGATGATGTCGAAGGACTACCTGAACCTGGGCGACATGCGCCTCATCAACAACCGCTGGGGCTCGGACGCCTTGAACTGCGGCGGCACCCAGCAGAGCGTCTCGATCAACTCGGACGGCAGCTTCGGCTGGACCTTCAACCGTCCCACCTGCGGGGGCATGAAGGGTGATCCGGACTTCCCCGAGGTCGAGTTCGGCGTGGCGCCGTTCGGCCGGACCAGCAGCCTGCTGACCACCCCTGCGTTCTCGTCGACCAAGCTGCTCCCCATCCAGATCAAGAACCTGAAGAGCGCCACCGCGAACATCGACACGTTCAACAGCAACTTCCAGAAGCCGACGTACTGGGATTCGAACTTCGAGTTCTGGATCAGCAAGCAGGATCCCACGCAGAACGACAACGCCGGCGTCTACGCCGAGATCATTGCCTTCGTGGGCTGGCAGAGCGACCGCCTCAGCAAGCCGAACGGCTGGCCCTGCGACAAGAGCGGAAACGTGACGGCGGGCGGCAGCAGCTTCAACCTGTGCCACCAGAGTGACACCTGGTCGAACGGCCAGTGGCGCTTCTTCAACTTCAACGTCAACAACGGCCCCATGTCCACCTTCAACAGCAATGTCGACATCAAGGCCATGCTCGACTGGGTCATGCAGAACTACAGCGGCTTCACCACGGACATGTGGCTGACCCGCATCGAGGTCGGCACCGAGGTGGACGACAACACGCAGGGCACCGGCAAGATCAACAACCTGACCTTCGAGATCAACGGAGAGTCGCGGTCGGCCCAGTTCGCGAAGTAGTCGCCGCGGAGTAGCTGTTCGTGCAAAGGCGGCGGGGATTCCCGCCGCCTGTTTCACGCGGGGAAGCCGCAGCGGTGCCAGGTCAGGACCGCCAGCCCGTCCGCCGCCGGCAGCGTCATGCCACCGTCGCCGGGCGGCCTTCAATCGAGGTACAGCGTCGCCAGCAGGCGCAGCGTCAGCGGGTAGGCCGGCGTGTAGTTGATGTCCTCGCAGCCGTTGAAGCCGGGGCCGGCGGCCAGGCGGCCATTCTTTCCGCAGCCAAAGCCCGCTGGCACCGCCGCGCCGAGGGCGGGCTCGCCGGGCAGGCGGCTGACGGTGGCGAACTGGGCGGAGCGGAAATCGCCGTTCAGCAGATTCTCGATGTCCAGCGCCACGTCGAACCAGCGATGGCGATAACCCACGTGCAGGTCGAACTGCGTGAACCCCGGCGCCGTCAGCGCGCCGTCGTCGGTGGCGGGGCGATCGCCGATGCCATAGAACCGCAGGCCGGCGCGCGCCACGCCCGGGCCCAGCTGGTGTCGTCCTGACAGCCCTCCGGCCCACGTCTGTCGGGGCGCCAATGCCAGACCGCCGCCGTTCTCCCGGTCGGTGGTGAAGCGCGACTTCGTGAAACTCAGTTGCAGATCGGCGGCCAGCCAGGGCGTCAGCTCGTAACGCGTCTCGATCTCGACGCCTTTCCGGGTGGTCGGATCACTCACGGCGGTGGTGCCGTCGTCGCCGTTCCACACCGTCTCACTGGCCAGATCCAGCTGCCACAGCGCCGCCGCGAGATCCCAGCGCTGGAACAGGCGGGTGCGGGCGCCCACCTCCGCGCCCTTCGCGCGCGCCAGCGGCGTGACGGCGGGCTGCGCGAACACGCCGCGCACGTCGTTCGAGTGAAAGCCGTGGCCGTAGTTGCCGTAGAGGTCCAGCTGCGCCCGCGGCCGGTCGAGCGGCGTGAAGATCACACTGGCCTTCGGGCTGAGCCGGCTGGCCGCCCCGGTGCCGCTCTGGGGGGCGGCGGGATCGCTGCTGGCCAGGCGGTTGTCGACGGCGAACGAGACCAGATCGGCCCGCCCGCCCACGTCGGCCCGCAGCCAGCGCGCGGGCGTGATCTCCTCGTTGAAGTACGCCGCCATGAACGTCTCGTGCACGTCGTTGCCGCGCACCGGCGTGGTCTGCCGGCGCTGCACGGTGTTCCACAGCTCCTCGTGGATGTCGTCGCTGCGGGTCTCACCGCCGAGGGTGGTGTCGAACGTGACGGGGCCGGCGTGGCGCAGGACCCGGTAGCTGAGCTTCGTGCCGTAGAAGGTCCGCCGATCGACCTGCTCGATCTCGTCGCCGTTGGCGGGATCGCGCAGGTACAGCGTGAAGTTCGAGAACAGGTTGAAGCGGTAGCTGGCCAGGTAAGCGAGCGCCTTCACCTCGCTGGCCTCCGTCGGTCGCAGGTGATACTGCACGGCCAGTTGGTGGCGGGCCGTGTTGCCCCCCTCGTCGGGATCCAGAGATCCGAAGCGGTCGATCAATCCCTGCTCCACGGCGCGCGCGGGGATTTGTCCCGAGCCGTGCCAGTTGCCGGCGTAGCTCATCTCCGTCAGTGAAAGGCTGGAGGTGGGCGTCACGTCATAGGTCAGCTTGTTGAACAGCTTGTAGCGGTCCCAGTGATCCGGGTTGTCGAAAGGACCATTGGTGCGGCCGATCTCCGCGGCGAACGTCGACTTGAGGGGGACGTCCTGGAACTTGGGACTGGCGATGGCCAGGCCGCGATAGCCCGCCTGGCCATGGCCGGGCGAACCGACCATGCCGAATGCCACCGCGCCGTGCTCGAAGTCGTCTCGCGACACCATGTTCACCGCGCCCGCCGTCGCGAAGTCCCCCTGGTTGACGAAGTAGGGGCCCTTCGTGATCTCCACGCGCTCGACCACCTCGGGGATGATGAAGTTCGTGTCGGCGAACCCCTGGCCGTGCGCGTGCGAGACCAGGTTGATCGGGACGCCGTCGATGGACAGCGCCAGGTCGGTGCCGTGGTCGGCGTCGAAGCCGCGCAGGAAGTACTGGTTCGCCTTGCCGCCACCCGAGTGCTGCACCATCACCAGGCCCGGCGTGACGCGCAGGATGTCCTGCACGCTGCCGATGGGGCGAAGCTGGAAGTCGCGATCCTGCACCGAGAACGACGACGCGGCGCTGATCGGCTTGGTGCCGAGCACCAGCGTCGACTGGTTCGGTCCGCTCTGCGTGACCTCGGCCAGGGCCGCTGCTGACGGCGGGGGGCCCGGTTCGGCGTGGCGGCCGGCGGCACGGGCGCCTCCTCGGGCAAATGGAACTCGTACGTGAACTCGACCGTCGCGGCGATGGGGACGCCGTGGCGGCGCGCCGGCTCGAAGGTGAACTGCCTGGCCGCCGCGGTGGCGGCCTCGTCGAAGCCGTGGCCGGCCGGCGACGTCACCCGCACGGCCACCACCTGACCGGAGGCGTCCAGGTCCAGTTCGAGCCCCACGTTCCCCTCGACCTTCTGGTTCAGCGCTTCGGGCGGGTAGGGCGCGTCGGGGTGCTCCTTCAGCGAGGGGGGCGTCGTCGCGTCGGCCAGTGGCGCGGCGGGCGCGGGTTCCTCCGCCGCCGCCAGGCCCGAAGTCAGCGCGCCCACCAGGAGCGCGGCGAAGCAGGCGCGACGGGGCGCGAACGGGACAGGGGACATCGGCATGCTGGCGGTGACACCTTTCCGGAAAGTCGTGCCAATAACATGTGTTCGCGAAATCGTGCTACTACTTTCGCCGATTTCGCCGGACCCCGCTGATGTTGCACAAACGAGACCCGAGACCCAGATCCGTTCCCGTAGATCGGACGTACTGATGGGTGTCGTGATCGGATCACCGTTTCGTGCAGCTTCGCACGGTCAGGGCCGCGGTCTGCGGCGCTGGCTTCCGCGGAGCGGCGGCGCCCTGCTGGCGTCCGCCGCTTTTCACGCGGCGGCGGCGGTGACAGTCGGCGGGGTGCTGGCGCGCGGCACCCGGGGGGGCGAGCGGCCGGCCGAGATGGTCGAGCTGGATCTGGCGCCCGCCGCCGAGGTGGCGACGAATCTACCTGTACCCGCCGCGGCGCCACCGGTGGCCGCGCCGTCCGAACCGGTGCGGGCCCACCCCTCACCGCGCCACCGCGTCGCCCTGAGGCCCTTGGCTGTCGCGGTGGTCGCCGATCCGGCGCCCGTGCTCGTCGACGCGCCCGCCGCACCGCCGCGCTTCGTGATGAGCGCCGGCACGGTCGCCACCCGCGCCACCCCCGTCGCACCCGCGGGTCCGGTCGCCTTCGCGGCGCCCGGTGGCGCGAACGCGCCGGCAGGGTTCGCCGCGAACGCGTTCGCGGAGGGAGACGTGAGCGAGCCGGCGCGCCTGCTGTCGTCGCGGCCCCTGGTCTATCCGCCGGCGGCCCGCGCCGCTGCCATCGAGACCGACTTTCCGATGGAGATCGTCGTCGACACCGCCGGACGCGTCGTCGCCGCGCGCGCGGTGCACCGCGCCGGCTACGGCCTGGACGAGGCGGCGCTGACGGCGATCCGCGCCTATCGCTTCTCGCCGGCGGTGCGGGCCGGCCGCGCCGTGCCCGTCCGCATGCGGTGGGTCGTTCA
>Ga0207652_10002077_pt1 | contig 17256 bp, 10 predicted proteins | sample KBSC63BmetaG_FD_184334 | JGI IMG/M metagenome (GOLD analysis project Ga0207652, IMG submission 184334) | Corn rhizosphere microbial communities from Kellogg Biological Station, Michigan, USA - KBS C6-3B metaG (SPAdes) (version 2) | ecosystem: Host-associated > Plants > Roots > Rhizosphere ... | reverse complement strand
GGAACCGCTGAAGAGCGTGGGCTCCTGTGGCACCATGCCGATCGCGCCGCGCAGCTCGAGCAGCGCGAGCTCGCGGACATCCGTGCCGTCGAGCGAGATGCATCCGTGCTGCACGTCCCAGAAACGGGGAATGAGCGACGCCACCGTCGTCTTGCCCGCACCGGACGGGCCAACCAGCGCCACGACCTCGCCGGGCGCAATGCGGAGCGAGAGGTCATTGAGCACGTCGGGAAGATCCGGGCCGTACGCGAAGCGCACGTGCTCGAAGCGCACGTCACCACGCACCGGCTTCACGAGCGCCACCGGCACGCCGGGTTCCTCTATGGTGGGCCGCGTACCGAGCAGCTCGAACACGCGCCGTGCCGCCCCAATGGCTTCCTGGTAGCTTCCGAAGAGCGACGCGAGCGACCCAACGGCCGCGGCCACGAACACGGCGTATAACAGGAACTCCACCAGCGCGCCGGGCGTGAGCTGTCCGGAGAGTACCAGCCGACCGCCCTGCCAGAGCACCGCCACCACGCCGCCGAATCCGAAGAACGTGATCACGCCGAAGAACACGCCGCGAATGCTCGCGCGCCGGATCGCGGCCGTGACCACGTCATGCAGGTGCGCCGCGTAGCGCCGTGACTCCTCCGCCTCGCGCGTGAAGCTCTGGACGGTGCGAATCTGCCCGAACGCCTCTTCCGCCGTCCCCATGGCTTCCGCGACGCGATCCTGTACGCCCGTGCTGGCGCGCCGCAGCGACCGGCCGAACAGCCACGCCGTTCCCACGACCACCGGCACGACGAGCAGCGTGGTCACCGTGAGACGCGGATTCGTGACCGTGAGCAGGACGACACCGCCCACCAGAAAAAGCACCTGTCGCGCGAGCTCGGTCATCTGGTAGTTCATCACCGACTGCAGCAGCGTGACGTCCGTCGAGAGCCGGCTGGTGAGCTCGCCACTCCGCCGCTCGGTGAAGAATCCTGGTGACAGCCGCACGAGGTGCGCGAAGAGATCCTCGCGGAGACTGGCGATCACCTTCTCCGACATGGACGTCAGCAGCCACACCTGGCCGTAATTCAGCACGCCCTGCACGGCGAACATCGCGAGCAGGAAGAGCGCGATCTCGTCGAGACGGCGCGAGCTTCCCTTGACGAACGCCGCGTCGAGCAGCTTGCTGACAATGGCCGGGAAGGCGAGCGTCACCGCGGCGCTCAGGACGAGCGCGATGCCGCCGACGATGAGGCTCCACCGGTGGGGGAGCATCCGCGCCAGCAGCGGCCGCAGCGCATCGGGCGCGGGCACGCCGCGCGCGCGCCCGTCGCCGTCAGCCGTGGCGCCGTTCAGGCGAGCCGGCCGTCGAGCCATGAGCGAATGTCTCCGAGCGACACGTTCATGCGGCGTCGCGCATCGTAGGCCTTCTGAAAGATCGCGAGCGCGTCAGCCACGGACGTGTCCCGTTCGAGCGGTGCCGTGGCCCAATTGCCCGTACTCCACTCGCGCACGTGCAGCTGCCCATTCACGGGCCGGCCGAGCATGATGAGCCGGTCGGGTTCACCCGCGCCTTCGGCAATGAGCACGCCCAGCTCGCCGGGGAGAGGCGCTGTGTCCGGCGTGTCGGCGCGATCCGTCATGGACGCGCGATGCCGCGATCAACAGCCATGGCCACGAAGAGCAGGGCGAGATAGAGCAGCGAAAACTTGTAGACGCGCCACGCCGGCGCTGTCCACTGGGCCGCTCGCATCACGCGCACGATGCCGACGAGCAGCAGCGCGCCGAGTATCGCGGCCGAAATACCATACACCACGCCGAACGCCCCGAACGCGACGGGGAGCAGCGTGAGCGGTACCAGGATGACGGTGTACCAGAGCATCTGCCACATCGTCTCGCGCTCACCCCACAGGAGCGGCGCCATGGGGACGCCCGCGCGACCATAGTCACGCTGCTTGAGCAGAGCAAGCGCCCAGAAGTGCGGCGGCGTCCAGTAGAAGATGATCAGGAAGAGATAGACGGCGGCGAGATCGATGCGTCCGGTGACCGCGGCCCACCCCACGAGCGGCGGGAACGCGCCGGCCGCACCACCGATCACGATGTTCTGCGGCGTTCGCCGCTTCAGCCAGCGCGTGTAGAGAAAGACATAGAAATAGAATCCCGCGAGGGCCAGTCCCGCGGTGAGCAGATTGACGGTGTAGGCCAGGAGCGCGGTGGCCGCGGTCGCGAGTGCCACGCCGAACGCCAGCACCGCGCGCGGATCCATGCGCCCACTGGGAATGGGGCGCAGCCGCGTGCGCGCCATGCGATCGTCAATGTCGCGGTCAATGTACATGTTCACCGCGTTCGCGCCGCCCGCCATGAGATATCCGCCCAGCGTGACCAGCAGCACGAGTCCGACACTCGGGCTGCCCGCCACGAACATCGGTGCGATCGTGGTGACGAGCAGCAGCGAGATGATGCGCGGCTTCGTGAGCATCACCAGGTCGCGCATGATCGAGCTGGTGCGCTCCTCGGGAACGGCGACGCCGGTCATGATGTAACCTCGGGGAAATGCACGCCCGCCGGCGCGGTGCCGCGCTCGGCGCCAGGGACGCCGAGCGGCTCAGGTGCCTCCGCGTGACGCGAGACGACGCGCGCCAGATAGGCCAGGGACACGAGCGCCAGCCAGATGAGCACGCCATTGGCCTGGTGCAGCGAGCGCCACGCCGCCGGCAGGTGCAGCTCCACCATGACCGCGGCAATGCCGATCTGCAGCAGGATCAGCCCGAAGGCAACGCGCACGGCGCGCAGCACCACCGGGGCTTCGCGTCGTCTGGTGAATCCAATGAGCAATCCAAGCACGTGGAAGAAGAGCAGGAAGGCGAGGAGCCGGTGTGTCCATTGTATGTGCTGCGTGGGCAGCGCCGGAAGCAGCTGCCCGCTGCACAGCGGAAAACCCAGACATGCCACCGAGGCGCCGGGGTAGGTTGCCGTCATTCCGCCCATCAGTACGGTGACGAGCGCAATCCCGGCGCCGGCCGTGGACCCGCGCATGGCGCGCGCGCTGCCGCGCTGACTCTGCGCGGCTGCTCCGCCGAATCCTCCGGCGCGGATCACGGCGCAGGCGAGAGTGGCCAGGAGCGTGGCGGCCAGGAACCAGTGGCCCAGCGTCGCGTACCAGGCGTTGCCGAGCTTCACCGTGATCGCGCCGAAGATGGCGGTGATGATCACGATGACGACCGCGAGTCCCGTCGCGCGCAGCACGCCGCCGCGGCCGCCCACGCCCGGCTCCGTGCGCTTCGCGAATGCCGTTGCCGCCAGCACGACAATGGCCGTGGTGAGCAGCGCCGCGAGCAACCGGTGGCTCCATTCGATGACGATGGTCGGGTGGTCGAGCGGCGGGAACCAGTGGCCATAGCAGCGCGGCCAGTTCTCGCCGCACCCGAGTCCGGATCCGGAGATGCGTACGATCGCGCCAAACACGACATGCGTGAGCGCGAGTGCGAGCGTGAGGTACGACAGGCGTTTGAGGGCGGTCACGATGCGAACCTCATGACCGGTGCTCGAACCGGGTGACGGGCGCTGCCGGGTTGACGCGCGGATGCATGGCGTGCCACGTGAACACGAGCACGGCGGCAAGCGCCAGGGCCGGCAGCACCGTCCACGCAATTTCAGTCAGGCGCCTGGGTCTCAGAATGCCGCTCTCCGACATGGAGCGATCCGTGCTCACTCGGAGAGTCGACCGCACAATGGCAATTTCCGCCATCACGCAGCACGCGACGGAGACCCAGAATATCAGATCAGCCAAGAGTCAATGAGTCGGGGAATGGGATAGCTCATGAAAAGTGACAGAGAGCCCGGCCGGACACCAGTGCCGGGCTGTTTCGCACGGCGATGAGCACCTGTCCTTGCCCGTGAGCGACTCGTTGCATCCAGCGGTTGGCCATTGCCCATTCGCACTCTCATATTGCTGCATGTCCGAATCCAGACTCCCTCGCCAGCTCGGCTTCCTGAGCACCACCGCGGTCCTGATCGGCTCGACGATCGGCTCCGGCATTTTTCGTTCGCCGGCGGGCATCGCCGAGCGTCTGCCGGGTCCGCTGCCGCTGCTGGCGGTGTGGACCACGGGCGGACTCTTCGCGCTGTGCGGCGCGCTCACGCTGGCGGAGATCGCGGGGGCTCTCCCGCGCACGGGTGGACTGTACGTCTATCTGCGGGAAGGGTGGGGCAAGCTCCCGGCGTTCCTCTTCGGATGGTCCGAGCTGGTGATCATTCGCGCCGCTGCACTCGGCGCCATCGCCACCACGTTCTCCGAGTATCTGCTGCGCGTACTGGGCTACGATCCCTCGGTGGCGCCGTACAACTGGTACGTGCACCTCATTGCGGCCGTCGCCATTGCGGTGGTCGCGATGTTCAACATACTGGGACTGAAGTGGGGTTCGCTGGTGCAGAATCTCACGACCGTCGCCAAGTACGGCGGACTGCTCTTCATCGTGCTCCTGGCACTCGCGCTTGGCCTGCCGCGAACGGGCGGACACTTCACTCCGGCCGCACCGCCCGGGAGCTTCAGCATCTCGGCGTTCGGTCTCGCGCTGGTGTCAGTCCTCTGGGCGTACGATGGGTGGGAGGACGTGAGCTTCGTCGGGGGTGAGGTGAAGAATCCGCGGCGCAATCTGCCACTCGCCATTGTCGCCGGGACCATTGCCGTCATCGCCATCTATCTGCTGGCCAACGTGGCCTATCTGGCGGTGCTGCCGGTTGACGCGGTGCGTCGCTCCCCGCTCGTCGCGGCCGATGTCGCCCAGCGGCTCATGGGTACGCCGGGTGTCATCTTCGTGGCGTCCACCGTCATGCTCTCGACATTCGGCACGCTCAACGGCTCCATCCTGACGTCGCCGCGCATCTTCTTCGCCATGGCGGACGACGGCATGTTCGTGCGCAAGGTCGCCTCGGTGCACCCCCGCTATCAGACGCCCTGGGTCGCGATCATCCTTGCCGCCTGTCTGGGTATCGCGTTCGTGCTCGTGCGCAACTTCGAGCAGCTCGCCGATGCCTTCGTCATCGCGATCGTCCCGTTCCTCGCGCTGGCCGTGGCGGCGGTGTTCCCGCTGCGCAAGCAGGCCGGGTACGATCCACCGTTCCGTGTGCCGGGCTACCCGGTGATCCCCGGGCTGTTCATTCTGGCGACGATCTGCCTGCTGGTGAACGCGCTGCTGGATCCCTCCAGCCGCTGGGCGACAGTGGCGGTGCTGGGCGGCGTGCTGCTGGGCATCCCGGTCTACTATGCGACGGTGGGTCGCCGCCGCGCGGCCAGCCCGGCCACCGAGCCGTAGCCGGCGGCGCGCTCCGCTGCGCGTCGCTGCGCCGCGGGGAAGCGTCGCGCGAAGCGCGACTGCGGGAAGCGCTGGCCTTCGGCCAGCTGCGGGAAGCGCGCGGCTCCCTCACGGGAGCGCCCTGCGGGAAGCGCCGCCGGGCCGGAGGCCCGGCGGCTGCGGTTTTACGCCCTGCGCACTACGCCCCATGCACTGCGCAAGACGCGCAACCCACCACCCACCACGGCCGCCGTTCCATTGGGAATCGTCGCCGCGCCGGCACGCCGCCACTGGGAATGGGCAGATGGGGAATCGGCCTCTCCCAACCGCCCTCCCCGTGGGAATGGGCGATGGGCAATGGGGAATTGAAGTGGCGGGCGTAGGGCGAGGTCGCGTCCCGCAGGCGATGCGCCGTCAGGCGCCATCGCCGCTTCCCGCAGCTGGCCGAAGGCCAGCGCTTCCCGCAGTCGCGCTTCGCGCGACGCTTCCCGGCGGCGCAGCGACGCGCAGCGGAGCGCGCCGCCTCGCTGCCTAGAACACCTTCACGTTGATATAGCGCTTCGGGTTCGCCTTCACGTCAGCCAGCAGCGAATCCAGGCGGGCAAGCGAGCCGCGCAGCTCGTTGTACACACCCGGGTCATCGAGCAGACGGGCCACCGTGCCGTTGCCGGTTTCCACCTTGGCCATCACGCTGTTCAAGTGCGTGCTCGTTTCCTGCAGATTCCTGGTGAGCGCGTTCATGTTCGCGGACGCGGCCTGCATGTTGTGCACGGTCGAATCAATGGCCGCGCTGTCCAGCGCGGATACGCTCCGGCGCAAGGTGTTGAGCGTGAGCGTGAGTCCCCTGGACTGGTCGGCCGCCACCTGGTTGAGCTGCGCGACGAGCGCATTGGTGGACGCGATGGTCTGGCGCAGATCCTTGATTCCTCCCTGCTGCACCATCTGCAGGCGCACAGCCTGCACGACCGTGGACAGCGCCGTGCTCATCGAGTCCACGCGGCCGATCAGTTGATCCACGCTCGGCGACGGGACGCCGGCCGGAATCGTGTCGCCGGTGGGCATGAACGTTGAGGGATAGCAGAGCGGCGCGGGCGCACCCGGCTTGGGCAGCGCCGTCGTCCTGAGACACGGCTTGAGCGCGATGGACTTGTCGCCGAAGAACCCCTCGTTCTGCACCAGCGCTGTCGTGCCCTCCGGAATCTTCCACTGCTTGTCCACCGACAGCGTGACATCCAGGAAACCCTTCGGGTTGAGTGCCACCTTGTCCACGTATCCCACCTGGACACCCGCGAGCAGCACGGGCTGCCCCACCTTCAGGTTGCTCCCCCACGCGAAGCGCGCGTACATGGGGTAGCTGCGCGAGAATCCGCGGTGCGCCAGCCAGAGCGTGCCCACGATGCCGATGACGACGGCCAGGGTCACGAACACGCCTACGATGACTTCGTCGCGTCGCTTCATGCGGCCAGTTTGGGTGCGAGGTAAAGCGCGGTGAGCGCGTCGAGCAGCAGGATGACCACCGAGGAGATCACCACGGCCCGCGCGGTGGAACGACCCACGCCTTCGGCGCCCGTCTCCGCCACATATCCCTCGTACGAGCAGATGAGCGCAATGGCGGTGCCGAACAGGGTGGCCTTGATGAGCGCGTAGTAGATCTGGAACGGAATGAACGTGAGTCGCAAACCCGACGTGTAGTCGGCCAGACGCACCTTGGTGGCGAGCAGCACCGTGATGCCGCCGAACACGATGCCGGTGGCGATCGCCACGATCGTGAGCAGTGGCACCATGGTGAGCCCCGAGATGGTGCGCGGCACGACGAGATACGCCACCGGGTCGTACGCCAGCGTCTCGAGCGCGTCAATCTGTTCGGTGACACGCATGGTGCCGATTTCCGCGGTCATGCGCGCCCCCACGCGACCCGCAAGCACGAGCGCCGTGAGCAGCGGACCCAGCTCGAGCACGAGACTCTGGCGCGTGATCCACCCCACCACGGAGAGCTGCACGCCGGGAAAGAGCTGAAACGTCGTCTGGTACGCCGTCACCGCGCCAATGAAGGCGGCCACGATCCCGACGAGCGGTATGGAGTCCACGCCAATGGTTCGCATCTGCGCCACTGTCAGCGGCAGATACGTGCGTGGCTCGCCGAGCGCGCGGAAGATCTCGCGCAGGAAGTAGACGCGGCGACCGATTTCCTCGAAGAGTCCGGCTCCCCACCGTGCCATTCCCCGGAAGAAGTACACGGCGTAGCGCTGAGGCAGGGGCAACGAGCTGGTCGGACGATGGCGGTCGTCCCTGCGAAGCGTGGTGCTCACGCCGGCCGGGGCGTGGGACGAGTCACGTGCGAACCCTGGTGAGGAGCAGCCCACCGAGCGCGCCGAACAGGATGTTCGGCAGCCAGGCCGCCAGCGTGGGTGGAATCACGCCGCCCTGTCCGACGGCTTTCGTGATCTGGATGAGCATGAGAAAGATGACCGTCACCGCAAGGCTGATGCCCACGCCATACGCGGCGCCCCCGCGCTGCGAACTCGTGGCGAGCGGCGCGCCGAAGATGGCGATGATGATGCACGTGATGGGAATCGCGATCTTGAGGGCGCGCTCCACCTTCAGTTCGTTCGCGTCGGCACCGGATCGCTCCAGCGCGGCAATGTACCGGCCCAGTTCAAGGTAGCGCATCTCATCCGGGCTGCGCGGCGCGAGCGTGAGATTGGCCGGCGGTTCAGTGAAGACGTTGTCGCGCGACGAGTCGAAGTGCACGGCGAACGTGTGTGAGGAGTCCGGAATGATATGCAGGTCGCCCTGCCGCAGCGTCCACTTGTGCGTGGTCGTGTCCCACTGCGCGTTCTGCGCGGCCAGCAGATACGTGGGATAATCCGGGCCGTTGCCCTTCCGCGAAATCGCAAGGTTGTCAATGTAATGCCGGTCCACGTCGAGCGACGAGATCTGATAGACGCGCCCGCGCTGGCCCTCGAAGGCGAAGTTGAAACGGTCCGTCGTGGAGAACGTGTGCTCCTCGAGAATCTGGTTCCGCCTGGCGTCCGTGACCGGGACGAGTTCGCCCAGAAACAATCCGAAGAGGGCGGCCAGCGCGGCGCCGAAGAAGATCGGCATCACCATGCGGTGAAAGCTGATGCCCGACGCTTTGGCCGCCGTGACCTCGGAGTGTCGCGTGAGCGCTCCGATGGAGAACACCGTGGCAAAGAGCACCGCGGCCGGAAGCACCATGAACATCGAGTCGGGAATCCAGTACAGATAGCTGAGCGCGATCTGCCCGTTGCCGAGATTGCGATTCAGATAGGTGTTGAGATGGTCGGTGAGATCAATGATGATCGTCAGCAGCGGGAAGCCGAGTGCCGTGGCGACGAAGATCTTCCAGAACTCCGTGAGGACGTACCGGTCGAGCGGGCGGATCCGCAGTTTCACGAGGCCTTCTCCGGCGTGCCGGCGCGAACGCCGGTGCGGCGCAGCCGCTGCGTGACGCGCTGCCGCAGCGCGTCCCACATTTCGCTCGCGTCGGCGCCACGCGTGCCAGCGCCGTGGTGCTGGACCCGCAGCAGGAAGATCAGTCCGGCCGCCGTGAAGATCGCGTTGGCGGCCCACATGGCCCAGAAGGGGTTCATGATGAGTTTGTTCGCCAGCGTCTCGCCGGCGATCAGGCATACGTAGTAGAGCCCGAAGGCCACGATGCTCACGACGATCACCACACCGACGCCGCCCCGCGGGAAGCGCAGCGCGATCGGCGCACCAAAGAGCACGAACACGATGCACGCCGCGGCGAGCGCAAACTTCTTCTGGATCTCCACCTCGTAGCGGCTCACCGTGGACCGCGCATCCGTGATCCGGGCCCGGGCCACCTCGAGCTGCGGCACGCTGGTGAATCCGAGGGCCGGAGGTGGGTTCCGCTGGGCGGCCGACGTCAGTCGCTCCTGCGGAGGCCGGATCGGCGGCGCCTGCCGTGCGGGGAATTGCGGCTGCGGAACCAGCTGCGCCGACGGCTGCGCCCCGGGCTCTCCGGTTTGCGGCACGGCCATGCGCCGGATTCCGTTCCCTGCGGGCCCATGCGGCCTGCGCACCGGCTGCTGACTGGCCGGGTGCTTGGGCACCGGCTGCTGACTGGCCGGGTGCTTGGGCACCGGCTGCTGACTGGCCGGGTGCTTGGGCACCGGCTGCTGACTGGCCGGGTGCTTGGGCACCGGCTGCTGCCCAGCCGGCTGTTGCGTCACCTGCGCCGCCTCCGCCGTCTGCGCACCACCGAACACCCGGCTGATGAGATCACAGTACACCTGTCCGGAAGTGGGTCGCATCTTCCGTGGCGCAGCGCGCTGCATGAGCGGCTGCACGCCGGTGGTGAGCCACGTCGTGGTGTTCTCGATCATGGCCGCGAGATCGGCGCGCGCCACATCGAGTGAATACGCGCCCGACTGGTACTGCTTGCTCATCTCGCAGATGGACATCTCGCGTTCGCCCTTGTACGAGTCCTGATCCGCATTCTCGAACTTGTTCGCCACGCCGCGCACTCGAACGACATCGGTACCGAAGTACAGTCGCTGCAGCGAGCCCGGATCGTCGCGCGCCACCTCGAGGACGTAGCCGTGATGCAACGTCATCTCCAGCGTGCTCTCATCGCGCGTGAGCCCCATCTGCCCGCTGTCGGCGTAAATGGTCTTGCGCCGGGTCGGATCCTCGAAGTTGTAAATGAACACCTCGCGCAGCTTGTTCGTGGCCGGGTCAATGTGGCCCGTGCGCAGGAAGAGCTTGCCCGGAATCACCTCGTTCATGACCTGCTCGCGCAGCGCGAAGGTGGGCTTCTTGCGCGCGATGGCCGTCTGCAACGTGCGCAGCTTGTGGTTGGCGCGCGAGAGGACCTGATCGTTGAAGAGCAGCATGATCACGGCGAGCACCGCGCCCGCGCACAGCACCGGCGTGACCACGCGCCCCACGCTCACTCCGCTCGCGCGCAGCGCCGTGACCTCGTTGTCCGCGGCCAGTTGGCTGAAGGCGTACAGCACCGCCACCAGAACGGCCATGGGCAGCGTCATGGCCACGATGAACGGGAGCGACAGGTAGAACAGCTCCCCGATCACGCCCCAGCCCAGCCCCTTGCCAACCAGGTTGCCGAACTGCTTGGCCACCTGATTGATGAGCATGATGGTGGTGAGCGCAGACAGGGCAAAGATCAGCGGCCCGATGTGTTCCCGGATGACGTATCGAGTCAGAAGCTTCATGCAGCGCACGCCTTGGATGTCATGGGGTTCTCCGCGCGCGGCCGCGCCCGTTTCCGCATGATGAACGCGTGACGCGGCCCAGTCGTCACCGTTCGCCGGTGCGTACTACCAGACCAGCCGTCACGTACCCCATATTCCGTCTGCAAACCTCAAAATGTAACTCTCCCGCTGCCACCGAGCGACCGGGCGTGGCGCAGGTTCGCTCCAGCATCTACCCCTCTCGCCGCGATCGGGTGCGTATCTCCGGACCGTCGCTGGTCATCGCCCTCCTGCTGGGTTCCGCGACACTGACTGCGCAGGAGGTGCCACGCCTCGACACGGTCCCCGTTGCCGTAGCCGGGCCGGGCCTGCGACTGCCGCCGCGCCGCGATTCGCTCATCCTCACCTTGCCGCCGGAGCTGCAGCCGATGGGGCGCCTGGGCAACCCCGCCAAGGCGGCGGAGGTGCTCACCGCCGCTCTGGGCCGCGACCTCGCCGGGCAACGCAGCGCGCTCTGGCGCGACGTGGTCACGCGCCGCGCCCGGGCGGCCGCGGCGCTCGGGCGGGCCCCGGAGCAGCCCGGTGCAACGGACTTCTTCGGCCAGCACGCCGACCTCGGATTGCAGTTGCAGTCGCGCGTGGAAACCCGCTTCGAGCGCGACCGCAACGAACGCTGTCAGGCGACCGACCTGCTCAGTCCCATCGACAACTGCCAGGGCGCATTTCAGCCGCAATTCAACTTCCAGTTCGCCATGAAGACAGGCGGTGTCGTCGCCAACCGCCTCCATCTGAACGTGGATTACGACACGCAGCGCGAGTTCGACGCATCCAACAACATCTCCGTCTACTACGAGGGCAAGCCCAACGACATCATCAAGCGCGTGGAAGCCGGCAATGTTTCCTTCACGCCGCCTCCATCGCGCTTCATCACGGCCGGCATTCCGAGCGGGAACTACGGCATCCAGGCCGTCGGGCAACTCGGGCCCATGAACTTCCAGGCCATCGCGGCGCAGCAGCGCGGCAACATCGTGCGTGACCGCGTCTTCACCGTCGGCGACCGCACCGTGCAGAGCGTGGATCGCGTCATCGAGGATTATCAGCTCGAGCGCCGCCGCTTCTTCTGGGTGATCGACCCGCGCGTGGCGTTCCCCGACAAGTATCCCAACATCGACATCCTGGACCCATCGCTGCCGTCGTTGCTCGCGCGCATCCCCCCGGGCGAGCGTCCGCGCCGCGTGCTCCTCTATCGCTATCGCAGCCCCGCTGCCGCGGGGAGCGCCGCGCCCGTGATCAACGGGCCCTTCGCCGTACTCCGGTTCGCGAACAACACCAACGTGATCGGGCCGTTCGAGGTACTGCAGCAGGGAGTGGACTACTACATCGACCCCACCAACCTGTGGGTCGTGCTCGTGAATCCGCTCTCCGCCGATGAGAAGCTGGCCGTGTCCTATACGGTCACCGGGCCTGATGGGCGCGAAGCCGTCGTCGGCAGCGTGGGCGGCACCTTCCCCAAGCAGAAGGGCATCGCCGGCCGCGACACCCTCAATCTCCTGTGGGACAATCGCGTGCTGCCCGGGGATCCCGCATTCGATCGCGAGATCCGCTCGGTGTATCGCGTGGGTGGCGACGAGCTGCAACGGCAGACCTTCCAGGCCAGGATCGTGGTGGGGAGCGGGAACGACCAGGAGAAGCCGATTGGCGGCACGGTGGACACCTACCTGCAGCTCTTCGGACTCGCACAGCGGAACAACTCCTCCACCTTCGACGTCACCAATCGCCTCTGGCCGCGCGTCACCGATCCGAACCAGGCGCTCACGATCAGCGGCGGTCTCGCGGGCACGAGCAGCAAGCTCATTCGCGACTACTTCATCGTGTTCCCCTCGCTCATGCCGTTCGCGGACTCGGGGCTCGCTCACCCGCCCAACCCCGTGAATGATTCGCTCTATCGCATCACGGACGAGGACCTCAACTCCCCGCGCCGTCCGCCCACGCAGTACCGCATCCGCATCAGCTACTCCGCCGCCGGCAGCGGCGAGGCGGGCTCGCTCATGCTGGGCTCCGTGCAGGTGCGCCCGTTCTCGGAGCGCATTTTTCTCGACGGCCGCCAGCTCGTGCGCGACTCCGACTACACGGTGGACTACGAGGTGGGGCGCGTCACCTTCAATCGCCCCGATACGCTCTTCGCTACACCGCGGCAGGTGAGCGTGCAGTTCGAGGAGAATCCCGTGTTCGCCACCGCGCCGACGTCCATCCTCGGACTCGCGGCCGAATTCCCCAGTGAACACGGCACCGTGGATTTCACCGCGCTGCAGCAGTCGCAGCAGACCTCCTTCAACCGTCCGCCGCTCGGCTTCGAGCCGCAATCGTCGCTGCTCGCGGGCGTGCGCGGCGATTTCACCTGGGAGAGCGCGGCGCTCAGCAGCCTGCTCGACAAGCTGCCCCTCGTGGATGCGAGCGCGCCCAGCACGGTGAATTTTCAGGGCGAGTTCGCCACCAGCCGGCCGCAGGCGAACGCAGCGGGGGCGGCGTACATCGAGACCTTCGAGGGGGCGGGCGGCGTGCCCGTGGACCTGCGCGAGACCGCGTGGCGCTACGGCAGCCAGCCCGCGATCATCAACAGCGGTGTCCCCATCGATGGTACGCTCTACGACTTTCCGCTCGACAGCGCCGCCACCATGGCGTGGCAGAATCTCGGCACCGTGCTCGATCCGCTCACCGGCGCGGGAAGCGCGGTGCAGTTCTTTCCCGAACAGATTGATTCGAGCTTCGTCTTCATTGGCGGGCAGACCTTCCGCAGTCCGGAAACGGTGCTCTGGCTCGATCTCTATCCAGGCAGCGTGGGCGGTCTCCCCGACGCGCAGGGGCAGAACCGCTGGTTTCCGCACAGCGGCGGCGGGCGTCCCTGGCGCTCCATCAGCCAGTCGCTCAGCCCCAACGGCGTGGATCTGTCGCACGTGGAGACGCTCGAGTTCTGGACCCTGGTGGACACCGCCGCCGCCGCACGCGCCAGCAATCCCGCGCTCATCTTCGACTTCGGCGACATCTCGGAGAACACCGTCGCCTTCGCGCCGGAGACGCTCACCGTACGGGCAACCGGCGAGCAGGGGCTGGTGGATTCGCTCTTCACCGGACGCAAGCTGCAGGGCTTCGACAAGCTCAACACCGAGCGCGATCCCGTCACGCAAAGCTTCGACGTGGCGCGCAACGACATCGGACTGCCCGGCGACATCGTGGACACGCTGTTCGTGAACAACCTCGCGGGCGGCCTGCGCGACACGGTGTTCAACCGGCAGCTCTGTCGCCGCGGCGACCAGCCCGTGCTGGCGCTGGGCGACGCCACCGCCGACTGTACGGTGGGCAACCGCCGGCTCGACGAGGATGACCTCGACCGCGATGGCGTGCTCAACTTCACGAGTGCGCAGCGCAACAGCGAGCAGATTCTGCGCTACGTGGTGGACCTCTCGGATCGGTCGTCGTACAGCAAGATCGGCCGCTGCTATCGCAGCATGACGGACACGTCGTCCGTGGGCGTCGGCGTGCGCACCGTGTGCTGGACCAAGGTACGCGTCGCCTTTGCGTCGCCCACCGAACAGATCAACAACCCGCTCATCCGGCGCATTGTCTCCATGCGGCTCACGGTGGTCGCGGGGCGGGGACACCAGCCCAACGCCTTCACGCAGTTCGCGCTGGCGCGGCTCCGGCTCACTGGTGCGCCCTGGACCAAGCGCACCGATCGCGCCATCGCCGGCATTGGCGGCGAGAACGCGAATGGGACGGGCACCGTGATCGCCACGACCATCGGCACGCAGGACCGCGACGACCAGGGTGGTCTCACGTATCAGTCGCCACCGGGCGTCACGGACGAGCCGGACAGCAAGGGCGGGGTCTTTTCACCGGGCGTGGTGCAGGTGAACGAGCAGTCGCTCCGCGTGCAGGCGCTGAACGTGCCGCTCTATCACCGCGCCGAGGCCTATTTCCGCTTTCCCGATGGCGAGAAGAACTTCATGGGCTATCGCGAGCTGCGCGTGTGGGCACGCGGTCGCAACAAGGGGTGGGGCCCGCAGGGCGATCTGCAGTTCTACATCAAGCTCGGACGCGACGACGACAATTTCTACCTGTACCGGACGCCGGTGAATCAGGGCGGCACCAGCGATGCCTGGCTGCCGGAGGTGAGCGTGGATTTCCGCCGCTTCTTCGCGCTCAGGGCGCAGATCGAGAACGCCTTTCTGCGCGGCGGCACCGCGCTGGCGTGTCACGGTCTCGACTCCGCGCTCGTGGCGAACTCGCTCCTCCCCACCGCGCCGGGGACCCAGCGCTTCGCGGCGTGCGACAGCGGCTACATCGTCTACACGAGCAATCCCGCGATCAATCCGCCCAACCTGGCGGCGGTGCAGGAGCTTGCCGTCGGCATCGTGCGCGTGAATGACGCGGGGCAGGGGAGCGGTGGCTCCATCACTCCCGGCGACACGCTCGAGCTCTGGGTGGATGACATCCGCCTCACGAGTGTCGTCAACGATCCCGGCTACGCGGGACAGGTGGGCCTCAGCATCGCGGCGGCGGACCTGGGCACGTTCTCCATCAATGCGAGCCGCAAGGACGACAACTTCCGCCAGCTCGGCGAACAGCCATCGTTCGTGACGGATAACGATGTGAACCTTTCGTCATCCATACGATTGGACAAGCTCCTGCCCAGGTCGCTCGGCCTCCTGCTTCCCGTCACCGTGACGCACGATCGCAGCGGCGGCGACCCGCATTTCCTGTCAGGATCCGATCTCCTGGCGGACGCGGTGCCGGACGTGCGCACGCCGAGCAGTTCCACCACGTCGTATGCCATTGCGGTGCGGCGCGCCTCGCCGCTCGAGCATTCCACCTGGGCGCCGCTCGTGAACAATCTGGTGCTCACCTCCACATACGTGACGTCCAGCGCGCGCACGGAGCTGCAGACGGCGCACACCTCCGCGTTCACCGCCGGCCTCGACTTCAACCTCATCTCGCGCGCGCGGAGCGTGCGCACGCCCGGCTGGATGCAACGCGTGATTGAGCATCTGCCGGATTTTCTGCGCAACAGCGAGCTGCTCCAGTCGCTGCACGACGCCAGCCTGCGGTGGAATCCCACGCAGGTTCGCTTCACGAGCACCTATGCGGACAACGCGAACCAGCGCCAGAGCTTCCTGTTCCCCGTGCCGGTGACGCAGGACATCGGCCAGAGCGTGACCGGGCTGGACAATGTCTGGCGCAACACCGGCACGGTGGAGCTGCGTCCCTTCAATTCGTTGAGCGCGCGATGGGACATCTCGAGTCTGCGCGACCTGCGCGACTACGGGGACAGCACGGGCGTGGGTGTGGTGGCCGGTGCGGAGCGGCAGAAGCTGCTCGGGCTCAACATGGGGATCGAGCGTGAGCGCGAAATGTCCACCGTGATCAGCGCGTCGCCGCCGCTCGCGTCGTGGATCAGGCCGCGCGTGGACTTCACCAGCAGCTTCTCCGTCTACCGCGATCCCAACGCCCCCGACCTGATCACGCAGGACTCGCTTGGCCCGTACCGGCTGCCGCGGCGCATGTCCAACAGCCAGGGATTCGCCCTGGGCGCGACAGTGGATTTCGCGCGGCTCGCCTCGGTGTACTCGAACGATTCATCGAACGTGCGTGCGCTGGCCCGGGCGCTGTCGCCGGTGGACGTCCAGTGGCGTCGCGATCTGCGTTCCACTTTCGACGGTGTGGCCTTCGATCCGTCGGTCGGCTACCAGCTCGCGCTGGGCGGCGTGGAGGCCTTCCGCAACGTGCAGGGCGTGCCCGCCACGAGCGCGGGGGTGTCGCGGAACCTGATCGTGTCGCACTCGCTGTACCTGCCGTACGGCCTCACGGTGATCGACCGTTACAGCGACACGCACAGCACGTCGTGGTCGCAGCTCGTGAACATCCAGACCATCCTGGATGCGGAGCAGCAGACCTTCCCCGATGTGAGCGTGCGCTGGACGTACGCGCCCCGCTCGTTTCTGCGCGCGGTGTTCACGAATCTCACCGCGCAGGTGGGCGCGCGCATCACACGGGCGAACAGCTTCCAGCCGACCACGGCCGACGCCGGCGCGCTCGCTGACACCGGCCTCAGTACATCGCAGACACTCTGGCAGTATCCTATGACGGGGTCGCTCGTCTGGTCGCTCTTCGGCGGCTTCTTCACGGACGCGACGTGGAACCGGATTGACCAGAAGGAGGTACGCAGCGGTGGACTGACGCAGGGAAGCCAGCACGACCTCAGCCTGGACATCGGCAAGGCGCTGCCGCTGCCGAGCAGCTGGAATCTCAAGAGCAACCTGCTACGCACCCGGCTGGGGTATCAGAACACGCACACGCAGTCGTTCTTCGTGCAGGACACGGCGCGCACACGCGTCACCGACAACGGGCGCTGGGCGGTGACGTTCAACGCGGATTCCGACGTCTCGGACACGATGTCCCTCACACTGCTGCTGGCGCGCGTGCTGACGTTCGACAATGTGTTCGATCGGCGCTTTTCGCAGACCGTACTGTCAGTGGCGTTCCACCTGTCGTTCGCGGCGGGGGAATTACGGTAGGGCAGTCCTCGCCCCGCCGCCCTTCCCGTGGGAATCGGCAATCAGTCCCCACACCACAGCCCTTCCCGGGGGAATCGGCAATCGGGAATGGGGAATCGTGGGAATGGGGAATCGGCCTCCCCGCTGCCGCCACTCCCATCCGCGTGTGCCTGTATCGATTATTCTCCTAGTTGCCTATCCCCATTCCCACGATTCCCCATTCCCGATTGCCGATTCCCC
>Ga0207652_10002074_pt1 | contig 17261 bp, 14 predicted proteins | sample KBSC63BmetaG_FD_184334 | JGI IMG/M metagenome (GOLD analysis project Ga0207652, IMG submission 184334) | Corn rhizosphere microbial communities from Kellogg Biological Station, Michigan, USA - KBS C6-3B metaG (SPAdes) (version 2) | ecosystem: Host-associated > Plants > Roots > Rhizosphere ... | reverse complement strand
GCAAGGTTTAGTTCTTGTGACAGAGCGGCTGCTGCTTCGCGAGTTTGAGCCGGGCGATACTGACGCTCTGCTGAATGTGCTCGGTAATCATGTCGCAATGCAGTAATATCCGGCGCCGTTCTCCCGGTCTGAGGTGGAAGACTGGATTCGGCGCAACCGGGCACGCTACCGTGATTGCGGCTTTGGATTGTGGGCGATGTTGCTGAAAAGTTCGGGCGAACTGATCGGAGATTGTGGGTTTTTCATACGTGAAGTGGAAGGTCATCTCGCATTTGAACTCGCGTGGCATGTGCGCCGCGATCTCTGGGGGCAAGGATTCGCGACGGAAGCAGCGCAGGGATGTATCGCCTACGCGTCTTCGACCCTCGGCGCCGAACGCATCATTGCGTTGATACGGCCGGAAAATCCGAGTTCGTGCAAGGTGGCGGAGAAAAATGGGATGCGCTGCGAACGAAAGATCTTTTGGCGCGGGTACGACCATTGCGTTTATACAAAGATCTTGACGTAGAGAAGCGGTATGCCGCGTCTCTACGCCGCAGGTTTAGAGTTGCGTCGACGAGCGGATTGAGAGAAATTGAAACCGCGCGAAGGTTTTGGTGATGGCAAAACGCAAATCCAAAGGCGCTTACATGATTTCCGCCGTGGCGGAGATGTATGGCATTCATCCGCAAACGTTACGGCTGTACGAGCGCGAAGGGCTGCTGAAACCCTCGCGCACGGATGGTAACACGCGCCTGTACACGGAAGAGGACCTGCAAAGGCTGGAATTCATTCTGAACCTGGCTCGCGATCTGGGAGTGAATATCGCCGGCATCGCAATTATCTTGCAGATGCGCGAGCGCATGGAAGAGATGAACCGGCAGATGCAGGAGTTCGTCCGCTTCGTTCAGCAGGAAGTGGCGTTTCGCGCCAGCCACGCGCATGCCGACCCGAGCCAGGGCGCCATTGTGCCGATACGGAAGCCGGGCGTTCCAATCACCACAAAAAAGAAATAGCCGGCCTGAGCCGGCTCCGATCGGTAGAGGAAGTTCCTACCCAATCTTCTCTTCAATCTCCTTTTCCGGCACATCGTGACCGTGGATGGAGATTATCGGTTTGGAGCCTTGTGCGGCGGCAGCGGCCAATTTCGCGTCAGTGCTTGCGGGGTCAGTCCCGGGTTCCGAACCGGCATTGATCTTGTTTCGGAGTTTCTGCGGGTACACTCGCATGCGCTGCCGAATCCTCCGTTCTACATCCGTCCATTCCTCCCTGGCGCGATCCATCTGGCGGCGAACATTAGCCAGGCTCTTTCTTTCCGCACTACGTAGATTTTCGATCAGACGCATCTTAAGTCTCTCCTCTCGCTCAGCGTCTTGGAGCAGACACTCGTGGCATCTTATGTGATGCGCGGCAGCGTTGAAGGGAAACTGCTGCTGGCCAGGTACTCTGGAAGCGCCGGGTTGCAGGTTTGCAACTTGTGAGGGGCAGGCGTAGGCTTATGGGGTTCCTCCAGCCCAGAGAGGCCGAATGGCTTTGAAGGGGAACTCTGCGGGAGCAACTTTGCAACGTCAACCATGCTGTCTTCCACCAACCCCGCAGTCACGCCTGTAGTCCGCGCGATCTGTGCACACTGAAGAAGGACGCACGATGAATATTTACGTAGGGAATCTCGATTTCAAAGTCACTGAAGACGAATTGCGCCAGGCATTTTCAGCTTATGGCCAGGTAGACAACGTAACCATCCTGAAAGACCGTGATACCGGCCAGCCGCGAGGGTTCGGATTTGTGGAGATGGCCAATAGCGAGGAAGCACAAAAAGCAATCAACAGCATGAACGGAGCCCAACTTGGGTCGCGCGCGCTGAACGTGAATGAAGCGCGCCCGAAGGAAGCGCGAGCTGGAGCCGGTGGACGTGGAGGTTTCGGCGGCGGGCGCGGTGGCGGAGGCGGCCGGGGACGGAGCGGAGGAGGCGGCGGGTTCCGCAACCGCTACTAATCAGGAAAAGCAGAAGGCGCAGCGCAAAGCTGCGCCTCGGTTATTTTCTTAGACAAAGTCCACGTGCGGCTGGCTGGGAATGATGCCCGCCCGATAGCCCATGTCCAGCAGCCGCGCGACGGCTTCCTTGCCGTCCTCGCCATAATCGAGCGTGCGGGCATTCACGTACATGCCCACGAACTTGTCGGCCATCTGCTGATCCAGGTCGCGGGCAAATTGCATGGCATAAGCCAGCGCTTCTTCGCGGTGATCCAGCGCGTACTGGATGCTGTTGCGCAGTGCTTGCGTGACAGAGCGAATCATGTCACTGCCCAATTCCCGCCGAATGGCATTTCCTCCCAGCGGAAGAGGCAGCCCCGTGAGTTCATGCCACCATTTACCCAGGTCGAGCAGACGGCACAATCCTGAAGATTCGTAAGTAAGCTGGCCTTCATGGATGATGAGCCCGGCTTCAAACTTGCCGGCCAGAACGGCGGGGATGATCTGGTCGAACGGAACGACCGCAGTGTCGACGGTGGGCGCAAACAGCTTCAACGCCAGATAAGCGGTGGTCATGGTTCCGGGGACTGCCACCTTCACGCGCTTCAGCTCATCGAGGCCGATCATTCGCTGCGATACCACCATGGGCCCATACTGTTCTCCCACGCTGCCGCCGCACGGCATGAGCGCGTATTTGTCCTGCACGTAAGGATAAGCGTGGAAGGAGATGGCGCTCACATCATAGAAACCTTCCATGGCTTTGCGATTGAGCGTCTCAATGTCCGTGAGCGTATGAGTAAACTTCAGGCCGGGCACGCGGACCTTGTTGGTGGCCAGCGCGTAGAACATGAACGCGTCATCGGAATCCGGGCTGTGAGCCACGGTGATTTCGCGAACCTGAGGGATGACAGACGGAAGTGACATATCAAGAAGATCCTGCGACCATCGTTCCGGAGTTGTGGCCTGCTTTGAAAGCAAAAATTTTGGCCACAAATAAATTTACAACAGCAAAGCTCTGTAGAGAGTGGCCGGGAAGAAACTTTTCGAGACTAGCTGCTACCTGGCTTTTTCCACGGGCTCGTGATCCGCATGGAGCTCGCCCAGGGAGTGCTGCGAAGGCTGATGAGCGGGACGCCGCAGGTGCCAGCGCAAACGCCAGAGCATGGCGACAATCGCAATCACAATGGCCGAAAGCGACGCCACCAGGAGTCCATACAATATCCTCATCAGCACAGCGCTAGGATATCAAAAGCGCGCCAGCCGCGGGCCCGTGAAAAGCGCCTAGACGCCTACGGGGAAAGGCTTAGTGTGAGGCTCGCGATGCACTGAGCGCCGCTCAAACCTGCCCTGCAGCAATGACATAAATCCCGTGTACCAGTAGCCGATCACGAACAGCAGCAGAAAGGGGATGGTCCAGTAGTTCTGGCTGCTCATGGCATACCAGCACATCATCACGAAGTAGCCTCCCACCAGAAGCTCCAGCCAGGGAACGATGCCGAGCCGCCGGCGGTATTTCTGCCCCATCGCCTTATCAGCCTTCGATTGCACGCGGTACTTGGGCGTGCGCTTGAACGACGACTTAATGCCGAACAATGCCTCCATTACCGCTCGTGTATTGGTGAGCGTGAGGCCGATGCCGAGCGACATCAGGAACGGCAGATAGAGGAACGTCCGCGGCCAGCGGCGCGGGAAGAGTTCCTTCTGCGAAACCAGATAGAAGCTGGAAATCGAGAAAGTGGAAGCCAGAAACAGCGGCAGGTCGATCAGCAGCATCTGGAACCAGCCGCCAAACGAGCGGATGATCATGGCCGGCAGCAGCAGCGTGGAAAGCACAATCATCAGCGGGTAACTGATGTTGGCCGTGAGGTGGTAAAAAGCCTCTATCTTCACTCGCCAGGAAACCTTGCTGCGGAAGACCAGAGGAAGAACTTTCTTGCTGGTCTGGATGAGGCCTTTGGCCCACCGCGCCTGCTGGGTTTTGAATGCGGTCATCTCAATCGGAAGCTCCGCCGGGCACTCGATGTCCTGAACATACTTGAACTTCCAGCCCTTGAGCTGAGCGCGATATGACAGGTCTGTATCTTCGGTCAGCGTGTCATGCTGCCAGCCGCCTGCGTCGTCAATGGCCTGGCGCCGCCACATTCCCGCCGTGCCATTGAAATTAAAGAAGACTTTGCTGCGCGATCGGCCGTCATGCTCCAGGATGAAATGCCCATCGAGAAGAATGGCCTCCACTTCCGTCAGAAAGGAATAATTTCGGTTCAAATGCGTCCAGCGGGTCTGCACCATGCCGATCTGCGGTTCGGCAAAGTGATGCACCACGCGCATGAGCCAGTCTTCCGGGGGAACGAAATCAGCGTCAAAGATGGCGATGAACTCGCCCTTGGCGCTCAGCATGCCGTGTTGCAGAGCTCCGGCCTTGAATCCTTCCCGATTGGTGCGATGAATGTAAGTGATCGGGTGCCCCAGGGCGGCATAGCGCTCCACCACGCCGCGCGCGACTTCAACCGTTTCGTCGGTGGAATCATCCAGCACCTGGATATCGAGTTTGTCTTTGGGATACTCGAGCCTGCAGATGGCATCCACCAGCCGGTCCACCACGAACTGCTCATTGAAGATGGGGAGCTGCACGGTGACGCGGGGCAACTCGGCGAATTGCTGCGGCGGATCTGTGGTGCGGTTCTTGCGATGCCGGTAGTAGTTGTACACCAGCGCATAACGATGCATGCCGTAGCCGGCCAGCACCACCATGACGAAGAAATAAGGAATTAGAAGGCTCAGGTCGAAGGCGTTCGGGGTATAAAGGCCCTTGAAAGTGCGGTCCAGAAACTGGCTCTTCAAGTAATGCACCAGCCCGCGCTGCGAATTCACAGCTAGAAAAAAGACAAGGTTGGCGAACAGCGTACTCAAGGAGCGCTCCTCAACCAGATTCAGAAAAGAAGATTGTAGCAGAGCGCCGCACAGGCAGGTGGAGCTCTGAAATGGCCGTGATCCCACGTCGTGCCGGTGACACCGGACCATGTAAGGCGGCAATGGGAATGGCAATGCAGAACCGAAGTTTGCGATTGCGTGCGTTTCATCCCATCATCTGAGACGAAAATCGTGGGCCGACTTTTGCGTGCCGAATTGGTACCAACTTGCTCTCCATATCTCCTTTGTAATAACTTTCAGCACCTGGACAAGTCCAACGTTCGGGAGGGCGTGCCATGGGTTTCAAAGATCTGGTGGTGGCAGGCCGGGTATTGCGCAAGAGCCCGGTATTCACCGTCACGGCAGTTCTGACCATTGCGCTGGGAGTGGCGGCCAGCACTGCCATATTCAGCGTGACCAACGCCGTGCTGCTACGGCCGCTGCCTTATCGCGATCCCGGGCGACTGGTGGTTGCGTCCAGCGATCTGCGCAAACGCAACGTCCGCGATTTCCCGCTCTCCAACGCGGACTTCATTGATCTGCGTGACAACACCAAGTCGGCATTCGAGGACCTTGCCGGCGTTTTCACGACTCCGCTTACCCTGCAGCGCGAGGACGGCACTCCCGAGCAGACGAAAGCTGCGGTGGTCACCACCAACTTCTTCCGCCTGCTGGGTGGAGGCATTGCCTATGGCCGCGACTTCAACGATGAGGACGCTGTCCCCAATCCTCCTCCTCCACCGCCCGGCGCGCAGCAGCAGGGACCTCGACCGGCGCCGCTGCCGGTGCACGCAATTCTGAGCTACGAATACTTCCAGCGCCGTTTCGGCGGCGATCCTTCTGTGATCGGACGCTCCATGACTGTTATCGGAGGGCCGCAGGCGCCGAAGCCAATCATTGTGGGCGTGCTCCGGCCGAACTTCCAACTGTATTTCCCGCCCGCAGCGCAGGTGCTTTCCGCTCCCGATATCTGGATCGCCAACCGGCTTGGCTACAACGCTGATCAGCGTAATAACGTTTCCATACGCGCGGTGGGCAGACTGCTGCCCGGCGTTACGCCGCGGCAGGCGGAGGGAGAAGCTGAAAAAGTGGCTGCTTCAGAGCGCGCGCAGTTTCCCATCCTGGCCACGGCGGACTACCACATCCGCGTGGAACCCATGCGCCAGCACATGGTTTCCGAAGCCCGTCCGGCCATCCTCGCGCTCATGGGCTCGGTCATCTTCCTGCTGCTGGTGGCATGCGCCAATGTCGCCAACCTGCTGCTGGTCCGCGCTTCACTGCGCAATCGCGAACTTGCGGTCCGGGCCGCGCTCGGCGCCGGGCGCTGGAAATTGATGTCGCCCATTTTTGCTGAGGCCGTGTGGCTCGCTGTGCTGGGAACGCTGGGCGGACTTGCGCTGGCCTGGGCAGGGATTCAGGAATTGCGCTCACTCGCGCCCGCCGACCTGCCGCGCTTGGATACCATTGCCATTGATGGGTCCGTTCTGGTCTTTACCGCGCTCTCCGGACTGGCGGCGGCTGTTCTCTTTGGCATGACTCCGGCCCTGCGCGCTTCGCGCCCGCGGCTGATGAACGTGCTGGGCGGCGCCAGCAGAAATTCCGGACTCGGCAGCGGCAGTCTCATGCGCAACACCGTAGTCACGGTCGAAGTCGCGCTCTCTTTTGTGTTGCTGGTCGGCTCAGGGCTGATGTTCCGCAGCTTCCTCGAATTGCAGCGCATCAACCCCGGATTCGAGTCGCACAACCTGCTCACCTTCGTTTTGAACGGCAACAACAATGCCACCACGCCGGAAGGCAGGGCCGCCTTCCTTCGCCAGGTACAGGACCGGCTACATGCCATCCCCGGTGTAGAGAGTGTTACCGGTTCCGTTCCATTTCCCTTGGCGGGAGGCTTTAGTCCCATTCGCTGGGGCTTGGGCGATGCTCTCGCTGACCCGAGCAAGTTTCAGGCAGCCGATTTCCAGATCGTGCTGCCCGGATATTTTGAGACCATGCGTACGCCGCTGCTGGCTGGGCGCACCTTCAGTGAGGCCGATAACGCGCCTGATCGCCGCTTGATCATGGTCGACGATCTGCTTGCGAAGAAAGCCTTTCCCGGAGACTCTGCCGTGGGCAAGCGCATCCTCATCCGGCTGAAGACGCCGGAGCCGGAGTGGATGGAAATTATCGGGGTGGTGGGACACGTGCGAGAGACCTCGCTCGCCACCCTCGGGCGCGAGCAGATTTACTTCACTGACGGATACGCCGGACCCGGCGCGGTAAACTCCTGGGCGCTGCGTGTTGGGAGCAATCCGGCCGGCTATGTGAGCCAGGTGCGCGCCGCCATCAAGGATTTGAGCCCAAGCCTCCTTATTACGCAACTGCAGCCTGAGGATGAGTTGGTGAGCCTTTCCCAGTCACAGACAAAATTCTCGCTGTTGTTGATCGGGGTTTTTGCCGTGATTGCCGGAGTGCTCGCCGGAGTGGGACTCTACGGCGTGCTTTCCACCGCGGTGCGGCAACGCACGCCAGAAATCGGGGTGCGCATGGCCCTCGGCGCCGGAAGGCAGAACATCTTCCGCCTCATCGTGGGCCATGGACTGGGTCTAAGCGCAATTGGCTTGGTTGTCGGCCTGGTTGCGGCGCTGTTACTCACGCGACTCATGGTGACCATGCTTGTCGGCGTGAAGCCCACGGATCCGCTTACATTTGTGGCCATGGTGCTGCTGTTCCTCGGGATAGCGGCGGCATCGTCCTGGGCCCCGGCAAATCGCGCCGCCGGAATTGATCCAAACCAGGCGCTCAGGGACCAGTAAACGCTTTGCCACAGCAGCAAGCCAAATCTGTCGGCGCGCGAATGCTTGAAAGATGAAAAAAGACGAATCCTTTTATTAACGTTGGTCGAGAAACCGATCTACTCACGCAACTTTCGTAGTTTTCTTGTCGGTTGGCTGCGGTATCACTGGTTTGCCTTCGCGTTTACGTTTCCACGTCCAGATCAAGGCCGCGATCCCGCCTAATACAGCCAGTCCAATCAGCGTCCAGAAAAATGGTTTGTAGTACTTGTGAAAGAAGCCGAATATCTCTTTGCTGTAGCTGCGGGCCAGGAACGCCAGACCGAAGTAGCGGATCGCCCGCGCCGATCCGACCGCGAATACCAGGTTCCGCCGCGGATAGTTGAGAGCTCCTGCTGCAATCGGGAAGGGTGAGAACGGTACTGGCGGAGGCAGCAGCGCGGCGATAAACAGAGTCCAGAAGCCGCCCCTATCGAACTTCTTGTAGACCTTCTCCGCGCGCTGTTTGGAGATCTTCTTCTCCAGCGCTTCCTTGCCTTCCTTGCAGCCCAGCATAAAACCGGCATAGGCGCCTACAATGCCGCCAATCGTCGCCATGATGGCGTAGTACCACCACCAGCCTTTTTGGTGTGCAGCAAGGATGATCAAGAGTGCATCCATGCTGCCAGGCAAGGGGATTGGTGAGTTGTCAATTAATCCGAGCAGCACCAGACCGACGCCGCCCAGGCGTTCGAGCCAGCTCCACAGCGATAGCGGCAGGACAAAAGGAAAAATCATCAGTATCCAGTTGGATGCAGGAACAAAGGCAGCAACGCGGGATGCATGTGTTAAGAAGCTTGAGCCTGGAGTAGTTACGCCTGTGATTTGGCTGCCACCCGGGACTGGTCCAGGAACCTCAATTCCGGAGCGGCGGGCAAAACGTTATATTCTTCCGCGTAGCGGTAAAAGAGTTGGAGGCCTTCCAGATTCTCCGGACTGAGAAAGAAATCAATGTTTTGCGTGAGGTATTCGCGCACCATGGGAACAGACAATCCCAGACGCGGCCCCCACGTGGCGGCAATCTCATCCAGGTGTTGCAAACCATGGTCGCGCGACTGCTGAAACACAGAGGTCACATCGAAATCTGTGTTCAACCCGGCGAGCGAAGATTTGCGCACGGCCCAGAATGCAAAGACAAAGGGGCGGCCAGTCCAGCGCCGCCATTGCTCGGCCAGGTCATAGACGTAATAGCCTTCCGTCCTGGCTAGCAGCGCAGGATCGCCTATGAGTAGTGCTGCATCGTGCCACTGGAGCATTTCTTCCAGCACCGCTCTTTGGCGACGGAACCCCGGATTTGTGCCGACGAACTTGCGCATGAAAATTTCCACCAGCGCCGCCGACGTGCGCGAGGAATCGTCAGTAGCCACACTGCGGATTCTTTCCAGCGGAACTTTGCTGATCAGCAGAATGGAACGCACCGCATTCTGTGAAGCGATGGCAATGTCCGGAATCACGGCCAGGCCGGGAATGCTGGTGTACGCCGCTGCCGGAATAATCCCGATATCAGCCAGCCCTGCCTTGAGTTCTTCCGCGCAGCGTGACGGCACGGTGTAGCTGATTTCAAAATGCTGGCTGAGCTGTGTGGCCGTCTCGCCGTGCTCAAAGTCCCACATGAGCGGGGCGGTGTTCAGAAAACTGATGGCGGATATACGAAGCGGCGCCATACAACGATTGTACCAAGGGGCTATGGGTTGACAGACGTTCGCCAACCCGTGTAAAGTCCGCCCAGTTTCATGGCTACTCCGGTTTCCAGGACTTCCAACGCTCTTTACTGGCTGGCATTGGCGCTCACTCCCGCCCTCGGTCCCACACGGGGACGCAAATTGGCGGAACACTTTGAGGGCGTTGAGGATGTATTCCAAGCCTCGCTGACCGAATTGGAAGCGCTGAATCTGCAGGCGCAATCGGCACAGCACATCGCCCTTGGCAAGTCGCTGGAAATGGCGCACGAGGAGTTTGCGAGAGCGTCCGCCGCCGAAATTGACATCATCTGCCGCGACGATCCGGCGTGGCCGGCGCGGCTTAGCGAGATCTATGATCCGCCGCTTGTGCTCTACGTTCGCGGCGACGTGCGTGCGCTTTCTCGCCCCGGAATCTCGGTGGTGGGCACGCGACACCCTACGCCCTACGGAATCGGCATGGCGGAACGCCTTTCCTGCGATCTTGCCGCCCGCGGGATGGCGATTTTCAGCGGGCTCGCGCGCGGCGTGGATGCCGCCGGACATCGCGGCGCGCTCAAGGCGCCGGGCAAGACCGTGGCTGTATTCGGCACCGGCGTAGATGTGATTTACCCACGCGAGAATAAAAAGATTGCTGAAGGCATTCTGGAATGCGGAGGCGCGCTGATCAGCGAATTCCCGCTGCAGACTTTTCCTGCGCCGCAGAATTTTCCCATCCGCAACCGCATTATCAGCGGACTTTCTCTAGGCGTGCTGGTCGTCGAAGCGGGCGAGTACAGCGGAACCCGCATCACTGCGCGCTGTGCGCTGGAACAGAGCCGCGAGCTGTTTGCTGTGCCGGGCAATGTGACCTCCCGCAACTCATGGGGGCCCAACACTCTCATCAAGCAGGGCGCAAAACTGACCGCCACATGGGAGGACATCTGGGAAGAATTGCCGGCTGACATCAAACAGCAGCTTGAATCCGAATGGGAACCGGCGGCATCAGACCAGAAGCTGCAGCCGTCCAGCTTATTTAATAATGATGAACAGCTCACGCCCCGCGAGAAGAAAATTCTGGCGGTGCTCAAGAAGGATGAGTTCACACACATTGATGCAATTATCGAAAAACTTGAACCGGAGGTGTCGTCGTCAGAAATCTTCGCGGTCCTGTTTGAGCTGGAGCTCAATGGGAAAATCAGGCAGATGCCGGGGAAGAATTTTGTGAGGAGCTTCTAGCGGCCGCTTTTGGCTGTTGGCTCTTGGCTGATGTATATCTGGATTGCACGGAATGGCCCGGGGGAGATGACGTGCGGAACTACCGCGATTTAGAGGTGTGGGAGAAAGCGCACAAATTGACACTGCAGTTGTATGCGAAGAGCCGGACTTTTCCGAAAGAGGAATTTTACGGCCTTACCTCGCAATTGCGTCGATCCGCAATGTCAGTCGGTGCTAATCTCGCGGAAGGTTGCGGTCGACAAACGACGCCCGAGTTGGCGAGATTTGTTCGAATTGCCATGGGTTCGGCAAGTGAGCTCGATTACCATCTATTACTTGCGAGGGATTTCGGCTACTTGCAATCCGATGATCACAGAGGGTTATCTCAAGAACTGACCAGAATCCGGAAGATGCTGGCATCCCTCCTGTCCACCTTGGAACGACCCGTGAAAACGAAAGCGGTTGGCGCGAGTTCGTGATCAATCAGCTTAGAAAGACAAGCCAAGAGCCAAAAGCCAATGGCCGAAAGCGTGTTTGTCCGGAGCGCCACCCCGTGTTAGCTTCAATCTAATTAAACGGTAAACACATTGTCCAAATCACTCGTCATCGTCGAATCGCCGGCCAAGGCGAAAACCATCAATAAGTACCTGGGCAGGGACTATTCGGTGGAAGCCTCGCTGGGCCACATCAAGGACTTGCCCAAGAGCAAGCTGGGAGTGGACATCGAGGGAGATTTCTCCACCGATTACGACATCATTCCCGGAAAAGAAAAAGTTGTCGCCAAGCTCAAAAAGCTGGCCAAAGATGCGGCCGCCATTTACCTGGCGCCTGATCCCGACCGCGAAGGCGAAGCCATCGCTGCCCATCTAGCCGAAGAACTGATCGACGGCGGCGGCAAGAAAAAGAAAAAGGGCGGCATTCCCGTCCATCGCGTCACGTTTAACGAGATCACCAAAAAGGCGGTACAGGAGGCTTTCCAGCATCCGCGCGATATCGACCGCAACCTGGTGGACGCGCAACAGACCCGCCGCGTGCTCGACCGCATTGTCGGATACCAGGTCTCGCCACTTCTGTGGGACAAGGTTCGTCGCGGGCTCTCCGCCGGACGAGTGCAAACTGTTGCTCTACGCCTGATTGTGGAACGCGAACGCGAGGTCAAGGCGTTCGAGAAGAAAGAATACTGGACCATTGATGCTCACCTTGCCCCCCCAAAGGGCGCAGCGTTTGACGCGCGGTTTATCGGGCGCGGAGATGAAAAAACCGAGATCCCGAACGAGGAAGAATCGAAAAACATTCTCGCCGCGCTGGAAAAAGCGGATTGGGCCGTCCGCAATGTCGAGAAGAAAGAGCGCCGCCGTAGTCCGGCGCCGCCTTTCACCACCAGCAAGCTCCAGCAGGATGGCTCGCGCAAGCTGCGCTTCAGCGTCAAACGCATGATGATGATTGCCCAGCGCCTCTATGAGGGTGTGGAACTGGGCGATGAAGGCTCGGTCGGCCTCATTACTTATATGCGTACTGATTCCGTGCGTGTTTCCAATGACGCGCTGGCGGAAGTTCGGCAGTACATTGACGGGAATTACGGCAAAGACTTTCTGCCGGATTCGCCGAACGTTTACAAATCCAAGAAAGAAGCCCAGGAAGCGCATGAAGCCATACGTCCCACTTCTGTGGCCCGGCATCCGGACGAGATCAAGAAGTATCTCGGCGAGGACGAATACAAGGTCTACAAGCTGATCTGGCAGCGCTTCGTCGCTTCGCAGATGACGCCCGCGGTTTTTGACCAGACGAGCGTGGACATTGAAGCCAAATCCGGAAATGAGTCGTTTACCTTCCGCGTCACCGGCTCCGTGCTCAAGTTTGAGGGATTCCTGAAGGTTTATGTCGAATCCAAGGAAGCAAAGGACGAAGAAGACGAGGAGCTCAAGCACAAGCTGCCAGCGCTGGAAGTGGGCCAGAGGCTCACGTTGCGCGAATTGAAGCCCGAGCAGCACTTCACCGAGCCTCCGCCACGCTATAACGAAGCGTCATTGGTGAAGGAACTGGAAGAGCGTGGCATTGGCCGTCCTTCAACCTACGCCACGATTTTGTCGACAATTCAAGAGCGCCAGTACGTAACCAAAACCGGCGGGAAGTTCATCCCCACGGAGATTGGGCTGGTCGTGACCGACCTGCTCGTCGCGAATTTTGCCGACATCTTTGATCCACAGTACACGGCGCGCCTCGAAGAGGAGTTGGACGAAATCGAAGAAGGCAAAGAGAAGTGGACTCAGGCGCTGGCCGACTTCTACAAGAAATTTGAGAAAGACCTCCGCTATGCCCAGAAGCACATGGAAAACATCAAGAGGATGGAGAAGCCCACAGAAGAAAAGTGCGAGCGGTGCGGCTCTCCACTGGTGCTCAAGTGGGGCAAGCACGGCTCATTCTATGCCTGCAGCGCATATAAGAAGGATGATCCGAACAGTTGCACCTTTACAAAGGAAAATCCCATCAACCTGCCCGAACTCGACACGGCGGAGATGCCGGAGACGGGCCAGGATGAGTACTGCGAAAACTGCGGCCGAGTGATGGTGCTCAAGCGCGGACGGTTCGGCCAGTTCATGGCCTGCACAGGATATCCGGATTGCAAGACCACGCGTCGTCTCGACCAGGGCAAGCGCGTGCCGGATGTGCCTCTGGAAGAGACATGTCCGCAATGTGGGCGCAACATGGTGCTGCGCCATGGGCGCTATGGTGAATTCATCTCCTGCAGCGGTTATCCCGAGTGCAAGTACATCAAGCAGAATTTCATCGGCGTGAAGTGCCCCAAGTGCAAGGATGGCGAGCTGGTGGAAAAGAAGGCGCGCCGTCGCGGTAACACGTTCTACGGCTGCTCCAACTACCCAAAATGCGATTTCACCTCCGCCTATAAGCCGGTCGCGGAGCAATGCCCTGAGTGCGGCAGCCCGTACCTGCTGGAAAAGCACTTGAAGTCGGGTTCATTCCTCATATGTCCGAACAACACCAAACGATCAGCGGAGGAAGAAGAAGCGCCCAAGCCGAAACGAGGCAAGAAGGCCAAAGCCGCCGAGATGGAAGAAGCGCCGACAGCGGTGAAGTGCGACTACTCGCGGCCCATTCCCTCGCCTGCAGTCGTAGCGTAAGAGGCCCGTTTGCCAGCTCAGTAAAGACTCCTAGATCTGCCGGTGAGAGTCTAAGGGCGCAATTTGCGCAGTTGCGCCCGGCTGTGACACACTCGCAATACTGAATGAGTGTGACCACCAGCCCCGCACAACCCCGCACAGAAAATATTGGCCGCTCGGCCTTTCTGGTGGCAGCAGGCATCTTCCTGAGCCGTACTTTTGGCCTGGTTCGGGAGAGCGTGTTCTCTTATTATTTCGGCCTCTCGCCCGCGGCCGATGCGTTTCGCGCCGCCTTGCGCATTCCCAACATCCTGCAAAACCTGTTTGGCGAGGGCGTGCTGTCCGCCTCGTTCATCCCTGTATATGCCAAGCTGCTGGCGCAGGGTGAGGAAGAAGAATCAGGCCGCGTGGCGGGAGCGGTGTTTTCGCTGCTGGCCCTTGTCACGTCTGTGCTGGTGCTGCTTGGAGTGCTGGCCACACCGTGGTTGATTGACCTGATCGCTCCCGGCTTCCACGATGCGCGGCGCCCGCTTACCATCCAACTGGTGCGGATCTTCTTTCCCGGCGTGGGACTGCTGGTGCTTTCGGCTTGGTGTCTCGGGATCCTCAACAGCCATCGCAAGTTTTTCTTGTCCTACGTATCGCCGGTCATGTGGAACATTGCCATCATTACCAGCCTGGTGGTGTTCGGGCGCAGATCAGGGCTGGCGCAGCTTGCGGCGTATGCGGCATGGGCGTCGGTTGTAGGAAGCGCCCTGCAGTTCCTGGTGCAGCTACCGGTGGTCCTGCGGCTTGCTCCCCGGCTGAAGTTTTTCTTCAATTCGCTGGGCGAAAACATTCGCACCGTGGTCAGGAACTTTGTCCCGGTGTTCATCAGCCGAGGCGTCATCCAATTGAGCGCGTACGTGGACAATCTGCTGGCCAGCTTTCTGCCCACCAGTGCCGTGGCGGCGCTTTCCTACGCGCAGATCCTTTATCTTCTGCCCGTGAGCCTGTTCGGCATGTCCATCTCTGTGGCGGAATTGCCGGGCATGTCGAGTGCGCTGGGAAGCGAGCGCGAGGTCGCGGAGACGCTGCGGCGACGGATCATCTCCAGTACCAGGCGAATCGGATTTTTCGTCGTGCCTTCCGCGATGGCGTTTTTTGCGCTCGGCAATGTGGTTGCGGCGGCCATCTTCCAGCGAGGACGGTTCACCGGCAGAGACACCGACTACGTCTGGGGCATTCTGGCCGGCTCCGCGGTGGGCCTGGTGGCAGCCACAGTCGGCCGACTGTACTCTTCAGCCTACTATGCGCTGCGGGATACCCGCACGCCCATGCGCTATGCCATTATGCGAATCGTGCTGACGAGCGTGCTGGGGTGCTTTTGCGCGCTGCCGGCGGGGCATCCGGTGCTAACCAGATTACTCGGTGTCGATCCACGTTGGGGTGCAATCGGCTTGGCGGCGTCGGCCGGATTTGCAGCATGGCTGGAATTTCTGTTGCTGCGCCGTGGCATGAACCGGAAAATCGGCGAAATCGAATCGCCGGTGGCCTATTTCATGCGGCTATGGTTCGCGGCCGGGGTGGCCGCCATGCTGGCATGGGCGGTCCAGATCCTGCTGCATCCGCACCGGCCGCTGCTCGCCGCAGTCGAGGTCCTGCTGCCCTACGGCGTGGCCTACCTGCTTCTGACGGTAGCGCTGGGCATTGATGAGGCCCGGAGTCTGCAGCGCCGGCTGCTCGCGCTTAGAGGATAGAGCCGCGCTGGAGCGAACACGCGAGCAGCATACGAACACAGGCGCACGTAGAGAGAAGAGATGTCGGTGGCGAAAATAAAATTTACGACTAACAGGAACAAAAGAACTCAAATCCTTTTTTGAAAATGATCTACGCTGCTGGAATTAGGAATTGAGCGCCAGCTTTGAATCGGCGTAGAGGATTTCGCACGGCAAATCTGCCGGGACCAGCGCAGCGCGCCGGGAAACGCTGCAGATTACTTCTCGACCACCCGCATGTTCTCCCAGTCATATTCCAGCTTGTGGCCGCAGTCGAGGCAGACCACATAATGCCGTGAAGGCGCGGCGGGAGTATCCCACTGCGAGTTGACGGCGCGCCGGATGGGAACGGGTGACGATGCCGCGAACGGCTGGGAAATCTTGCGGTGGGAGCAGCGGATTGAGAGCAACTGGAGGATCTTGTTAACCATGAGAGCTTCTGGATTGCTGCAGGGTGCTCCGGCGAAGGAGCACCCTGTCAAAAAGTGCAATGGTGGCGTTGCGTCAACAGCGCGCAATACCGGCCAGGATTAGGCGCTAGCGGCAGTCAATCTGGTCTGTTCTTCTGCCTTGCTCGAAGTGGTGGTGGCTGCGCCGTTCATTTCCTTGGTGTTGGCCTTGCGGATGTCAATGGAGCCCTTGAAGTAGGCGCCATCCTCAATGCTGATGCGCTGGCAAATTACGTCGCCGGCCAGGGATCCTTCGTTGCGGATGTCGACGCGGTCGCTGGCGGTGATGTTGCCCTTTACTTTGCCGAGCACCACAAGCTCTTTGGCATTGATGTTGGCCTGGATCTGTCCGTTGCGCCCGACGGTAACGCGGTTTCCGGGAAGATTGATGGCGCCTTCCACGCGGCCGTCGATGTACAGCGACTCGGAGCCGGTGACTTCGCCCTTGATCACAAGAGACTTGCCGATGGTGGCCTGCTCCTGGCTATTGACTACGGCGTTGCGAGGCGCGGCGGCCGGCGTCGGCTCGCTGGAAAATGTGGGTGTCGTGCTCATAACTGGTTTCTCCGGTTCCGGGGTTGTGGTGGGTTTGTTCGTGCTCGGATTTGGATTCGGGCTAGTGGTGCTAGCAGGCTTCCACATTCAAGTAATTCCTTTCGCGTTTGGTTGTTGCAGCGCGCAGGCACTACTCCGCCTGCTGATGATTCAAAACTCGCACTCTGGGGGACAACCAAAGGGGCCATGGCACGTTTGTTACCAATTCGTGGCTGTCCGCGACAATTCCAAAACTGCTGGATTGGCGCTGCTTTCCTGCGGTCTGTCCGCGCCCATGCGCTCAGACACACCGCAATGACAGGTGTAATTATTCCTTCTACTCTGGGAATTCTTATATCGGGCATGCCCCTTAGTTAAAAAATCCATTCGCGCTTAGGATAGGTTAGAGGGATTAAGCGATGTCACGCGAGCAATACTCCGGACAGTGCGAGAGCTGCGGGGAGGCCTTCTATTGGTATCCGATTCACAACGGCTTCAACAATTCCTTTTACGCCTATTGTTCGAGGTGTGGAACTACTGCGATTCTGGATTTCTGGGGAACGCCGCTGACCCGCCACCCCGCCGTCGCGAAACTCGTCGCAGGTGAGATTCCGAACGAAATAGAGGATCTACTTCAGCCCTGTTCCTGCGGGGCTCGTTTCCGCGCCGGTTCCAAGCCACGTTGCCAGCACTGCGGTCATGAGCTGCTCCCGAGAGCTGGCCCAAATGGCGAAGCTGCAAACGAGCCCCAAAGAACCCGCCAGGACTGGCCTCTCACGTGGAATCCAGCCCAGATCTACTGTGTCATCATCAATGACAAAGTGGCTTACAACCCATTCAAGCATCTGAA